>Ga0209758_1004758_pt1 | contig 11016 bp, 9 predicted proteins | sample AraplaMF_Col_mMF_FD_184258 | JGI IMG/M metagenome (GOLD analysis project Ga0209758, IMG submission 184258) | Arabidopsis root microbial communities from the University of North Carolina, USA - plate scrape MF_Col_mMF (SPAdes) (version 2) | ecosystem: Host-associated > Plants > Roots > Endosphere ... | reverse complement strand
CGAGCATCGAGATGTCGTTCTGGATCACCAGGCGCTTCTGGCGGGTCTGGTCGACGACCTGGACGAATGCGCCGAGGCAGATCGTGATGAGGAAGGCGATGATGAGCGTCGGTACGGCGCGACGAAGCGCCGGCTCCGCGATCAGGAGCCGATGATAGGCAGGTTTCGCGATCGATTGCGCCAATCCCTTGATCGAATCGGATTGGACGCATGCGTTCGCGGCGTCTGCACGCGCCATGCCTTCGGCCCCCTGAAAACCTGCTTGCTACTCATTTCGAAAGCAGCCCCACATCGCTTTCGAATCACAGCGATTTGAATCCAGTTTGCGCAGGCTGTCGAGAGTCAACGAAACGTTAACGTGAAATAATTCTTATCCAAGGAAGAGTTTGCGCGCTGCGACCCCGCAAACTCCCGTGCGCGACGAGTCCGAAACGAGAACGCGGCACCTTGCGCGCATTTCGCGTTACGCGCGCGGCGGCTCGGCGTGGCTGATGACGCGCTTCACGCTCGGAAACGCGCGGCGCAGCGCCCGCTCGATCGCGTCGACATGCTCGTGCACCTTGATCACGCTCATCGACGGCGCAGCGCGGCAGTGGAAGTTGACGATCTCGCCGGCATCGGTGTTGCGAACACGCACGTTATGGATGTCGTGGATCTCGCCGCCGGCGGCGTATTCGGCGAGCGCTGCGGCAATGGTCTGCACCCTCTCGGGCGCCGCATCGACGCCGAACGGCAATTCCGGTTCCAGCGGCTCGATATGGACGTCGACCTCGACGTCAGCGCCGAACTCCTCCTGGATGTTGCGTTCCAGCGTGTTGGCGATGTCATGGGCAGCCTCGAGCTGCATCGTGGCATCGACCTCGAGGTCAATGCTGACGATCAGCTTGGCGCCGAGATCATGAACCGTGACATGATGGATGGCGAGGCCTGAATTGCGCGCGATCACCATGATGCGGTCGCGCACGGTCTCGTTGTCGCGGGCGACGGGGACGGCCGTGAAGGAGAGGTCGGCATCGCCGAACGCCTTGCGGACGGCCGCCTCGGCGTTGCGCTTGATGCTCTCGACGCGGTCGATCGGATAAGTCCTGGGCACCTTGACGATGCTGTCGATGAATGTGGTGGCCCCGACCATGCGCACGCGCAGCCGCTCGACGTCGATCACACCGGGCGCGCTGCGGATCGCAGCGGTGGCCTTTTCCTGCGCCCCTTCCGGCGCGCGGTCGACCAGCGTCTGCACCGTCGACCCCGCCATGCGCAGGCCGAGGGCCGCGATCATCACGGCGACTGCGGCGGCCGCTGCGGCGTCGCCCCACCAGAAGCCGAGGGCGGCGAGGATCAGGCCGATGATGACGGCGAACGAGCCCATGACGTCGGAGGCAAAATGCAACGCGTCGGCCGCAAGCGCCTGGCTGTGCGTCTCGCGGGCAGCTCGGTGCAGGGCGCGGGCGCGCCACAGGTTGACGAGGATGTCGAGCACCAGCACCACGAACGGCACGGCCGAGATGGTCGGCGGCGGGGTTCCCTCGCGCAGCCGGCCGTAGGATTCGACCAGAATGCCGCCGGCCAGCACGTAGAGCAGGGCGGTGACACCGAGCGCGGAGATGCTCTCCAGCTTCCCATGGCCGTAATGGTGCTCGTCGTCCGCCGGCTTGTCCGAGACCCGCACCACGGCCCAGGTGATGACGGTCGCGACCAGGTCGATCGAGGAGTGCAGGGCTTCGGAGATCAGCGCCAGCGAGCCGATTGCAATGCCGACCACGAATTTGGCCGCCGCCATGCCGCCGCTGGCAAGGATCGATATTGCCGCGACCGATGTCTTGTCGTGTTGTCCGCTCATGGCGGGGGATTTAGCAGGGCGGCGGTGAACATCAAGCGACCATCCACAGGCGTAGTCGCGAGTGAGTTGCAGGAGCGACGCAGACACGTCGTTCCGGGGCGATGCGAAGCATCGAACCCGGAATCTCGAGAGTCCGGGTTCGCCCTTTTTCGGGCGCCCCGGAATGACGCTGGCCGCTAGAGCGTCACAACGATCTTGCCCAGATGCTTGTTCGCCTCCATGTGCTCGAACGCCTGGTCGATCTCGGAGAACGCGTAGACCTTGTCGATCGGCAATTGCAGCTTGCGCGATTCCACCGCGCCCCAGATGTCGTTCCTGACCTCATCGAAGATTGCGCGGACCTCCTCGATGGTGCGGGTGCGGAAGGTGACGCCGATATAGCTGATGCGGCGGGCGGCATGCAGGTCGAAGTTGAAATCGGCATGGGTGCCGCCGAGCCGGCCGACATTGACGATGCGGCCCAGGATCTTCGTTGCGGCGAGGTTCTGGTTGGCGACTTTGCCGGAGACCTGGTCGATGATGAGGTCGACCCCTTCACCGCCGGTGGCTTTAAGCACCTCCGCGACCCATTTGGGGTCGGAGGAGTCGACCGTGAGGTCGGCACCGAATTCCTTCAGCCGGCCGCGGCGATAGGCATCGGTCGAGGAGCCGATCACGAGTCTCGCGCCCTTGAGCTTGGCGATCTGCATCGCCATCAGGCCGACGCCGGAGCTCGCACCCTGGATCAGCACGGCTTGCCCCGGCTGCACGCCGCCGACGGTGACCACAGCGTTGTGCATGGTCGCGAGCGCAACGGGGAGGGTGGCGGCCTCCTCGAAGCTCATGTTCGAGGGCGCGCGGAACAGCCGGCCGTGGTCGGCGAGCGTGTACTCGGCGAAGGCTGCACTGCCCGAGCCCATGATGCGGTCGCCAACCTTGACGCCGTTCGCGTCGGGTCCAAGCTCGGCAACTTCGCCGGCCCATTCCATCCCGAGCACGGTGCCGACGCCGCCGGCGGCGCCGTGAGCGTGGCCTTTGCGCATCCCGGTGTCGGCGCGGTTGAGGCCGCAGGCGCGGACGCGCACCAGCACCTGCGTGCCTTTGGGCTTTGGTTGAGCGACGTCGGAAATCCGAGCGCCTTCAGGACCGTAGACGTAAGCCTTCATGAAATGCTCTCGCTTCTTGCAGTGACTATTCCGCGGCTTGTGCAGTTGATTGAACGATCATGCCTTCGAGCCGGCCGCGAATGATGGCTTCTGCCTCGCGTACGATGCGGGAGATGAGCTCACCGCAACTCGGGATGTCCTGGATAAGGCCCTGCACCTGGCCGGCCGACCAGATGCCCTCGTCGGAATTGCCTGTGGCGTAGACCATCTTGCCGCGGGCGCCCGCAACGAGTTCGCGGATATCCTCGAACTTGGCGCCTTCCTTCTCCATCGCGACGACCTTGGTCGAGATCTCGTTCTTGGCGACCCGCGAGGTGTTGCGCATGGTGCGGAAGATCAGCTCGGTCTCGCGCTCGTCATTGGCGACGATCTTCTCCTTGATGAGCTGGTGGATCGGGCTCTCCTTGGTCGCCATGAAGCGGGTACCCATGTTGATGCCTTCGGCCCCGAGCGCCAGGGCGGCGACGAGGCCGCGCGCGTCGGCAAAACCGCCGGAGGCGATCATCGGGATCTTGATCTTGTTGGCGGCGGCCGGGATCAGGATCAGGCCGGGCGTGTCGTCCTCGCCGGGGTGGCCGGCGCATTCGAACCCGTCGATCGAGATGGCGTCGACGCCCATCCGTTCGGCCGACAGCGCGTGGCGGACGCTGGTGCATTTGTGTACGACCTTGACGCCGTGCTTCCTGAACTCGTCGACATGCTCTTGCGGCTTGTTGCCGGCGGTCTCGACTACCTTGATGCCGGCTTCGATGATGGCGGCGCGGTATTCGGCGTAGGGCGGCGGCTTGATCGCTGGCAGGATGGTGAGGTTGACGCCGAACGGTTTGTCGGTGAGGTCGCGGCAGCGTGCGATCTCCTTGGTGAGGTCTTCGGGCGTCGGCTGCGTCAGCGCCGTGATGAAACCGAGCGCGCCGGCGTTCGCGACCGCCGCGACCAGCTCGGCCCGCCCGACCCATTGCATGCCACCCTGGACGATCGGGTGCTCGACGCCGACGAGTTTGGTGAACCGTGTCTGCAGCATGATGTTTCCCCCGCCTGCGGGGCAGGCTCTGTTGTCGATTGATGGGGAGGAGGATGCCGCCAGGGTCCGGAAATGTCTATTGCGCCGCCGTGCGGTGAGTCATGCGGGCGGTGGCGGTGATTCCGCGAGGCGGATAATTTCGATCTTCGTTCCGTCATCCTGAGGTGCGAGCTGCGCGGCGCGATGCGCCGCTGAGCGCGCGCCTCAGGGTGACGGTTATGGATGAGTACCCGCTGCTTCAACCGGCTTGAAACGACGGAGGATCACTCCGCCGACAACCGCACCATCTGGCGGCCGCCGTTCATCTCTTTCAGGCTGTTGACGAAGTTTTCCGGGCGCTGCCAGCGGTTCGGGACTTTCAGTCCCATGTACTCGGCGATGTCGCCGATGAAGCCGGTGCAGTTGGTGGTCTCGGCGTTCCAGACCGGCGAATTCGCCTGCAGCTTCTTGATGTAGGCGAACACGCGCTTGGCGTCGGCCTCGTTGAGATAGACGCGATAGCTCGCGGTCAGATAGTCCGGATCGAGATCGCCATAGCTCGCACCGGTCTCGGATGGCACCCAGGTGAAGTAGCCGAGCACGTAAGTCCAGGTGTCGCCGGCGGGCGTGAGGCCGGCGACCTCGACGGCTTTTTCACTGGTCTTGCCGTACCAGACGAAGGCGTGGCCCCAGCTCGCCGCCGTGCGGGCGCGGAAATCGACGTAATAGGGACCTTTCTCCGTCCGCGCGACTCCGCGCCGCGTTGCTTGCGGCGCGGAGCGCGGTGCGGCTTCGGTCGAGACAGACGCACTGGCGTCGGCCATGCGCTTGTTCGATTCGTGAGCCGAGGCCGAGGACATCAAGCATGCGAGCATGGTCGCAAGCGCGAGCCCTGCAAGGATGCAGGATCCCGATCGATCAGGTCTGTTCGTCACGTTGAGCCCTTCAACTGTAGGCCGTTACGCAGATTGCTGCGTGTGGTACGCCAGCGCCTCAGTAGCGCGCAGCGACCGGGCCAGGTGCCTTGCCGATCGGGGCCTTGCCGACCGGGCTCTTGCCGATCGGCATCTTGCCGATGGGGGCCTGCTCGGCCGGATAGACCGGCACCGGCTGGCGGCGCGGCAGATCCGCAGCATTCGCAGCCGTCACCAGAGCAAGCGTCGCACCGAGAACAAATACAATCTTCTTCACAGTCATACCCCTAGAAGGTTTGGTCAAAACACGGCTGGGCCGTGCCCCCAGACACGCTCCCACATGGGCGGCCGAATGCGACCAAGTTGCGGCACCCGCGGGACATGATGGCGGCAATTGGATGGGCGCGCGCAGATGTGATGACGTGTCCGAATGTTTCCGCGCTCACGCGCTCTTCAGCGGTCGGCGCTGAGTTGAAAGTGCATCTCGATCTTCGCTTGCGAGCAGACCGGAGAGGAAGCCGAGGATGAAGCGCATGGGCTGTTGGTCGCGCGCAGATCATTCGCGGTTCGAACTTACCCGATCCGGCTCATCTCCGCCGTCATTCCGGGGCGGCGCAAAGCGCCGAGCCCGGAATCCATTTTTCCCCAATCTCTGCTGCCCGATGGACTCAGGGCTCGCGACTTCGTTGCGCCCCGGAATGACAGCGAGGACTACAGCCGAAACTCGTTCGTGAGTTCGCCGATGCCGTCGATCGCCACGGTCACGGTGTTCACCGGCTCCTTCATCACGCCGACGCCGACCGAGGTACCGACGGCGATGAGGTCGCCGGGCAGCAGGGTCATGTCGTGGGAGATCTTGCTGACGAGCTGTTGCGTGCTGAAGATCATGTCGGAGATCGGATAGTTCTGCCGCTCCGCGCCGTTGAGGATGGTGCGGACGGTGAGTTTTGCCGGATCGAGGCCGGTCGCGATGACGGGGCCGAACGGGCCGTAATCGTCGATGCCCTTGGCGCGGGCCCATTGCGGAAAGGTGGGATCGCTGGTCAGGATGTCGTTGGCGGTGATGTCGTTGACGCACGTGTAGCCGAAGATGAAGCCGTCGGCCTCATCAGGCGAGACGCGCGCGCAGGTCTTGCCGATGACGATGCCGAGCTCGCCCTCATAGGTCGTCTTGCCGTCGTAGTAAGAGGGACGGCGGATCACGGCGCCCGGCGACGTGATGGTGGTGGTGGCCTTGAGCAGATAAAGCGGCTCCGGCGGCTCGGGCTGGTTCAGCTTGGCCGCGAGCGCGTGAAAATTGTTCCAGAGCGCGACGATCTTGCTGGGCGCGCAGGGCGCCAGCAGCTCGACCTCCGACAGCGCCAGCGTCTTGCCGCTGGCCGCATTGCGTCCGAACATCTCGCCTTCATGCACGCTGATGCCGGATGCGGTGAGCGTGCCGAAGCCGGTGGTGCCGGCATGGCGGAAGCGGAGCCACTGTTTCATCTCGCCCCCCATCACGCCACCAATGCGCGCGGACCGGCGCTGGAGACGCCGTCATAGAGGCCGGCGACGCGGGCGCGCTGGGTGACCATCGCCAACACCGAATCGAGCGCCGGCGTCGGAATCTTGGTCAGGCGGCCCATCTCCTGCACCACGGTGACGAGCGGGTCGATCTCCATGGGACGACCGCGTTCGAGATCCTGGAGCATCGAGGTCTTGTGCGCGCCGACCTTGCGGGCGCCCTCGATGCGGCGCTCGACGTCGACGCGGAATTTGACGCCAAAGCTTTCGGCGATCGCCTGCGTTTCCATCATGATCGCGCGCGACAGCGCCCGCGTGGACGGATCGGTGCAGATCACGTCGAGCGTGGCATGGGTGAGGGCACTGATCGGGTTGAAGCAGACATTGCCCCACAGCTTGAGCCAGATCTCGTCGCGGATGCGGTCGAGCACGGGCGCCTTCAGCCCCGCTGCGACGAACAGGTCGGCGAGGCGCTGCACGTCGGCCGTGATCTCGCCGGAGGGCTCGCCGAGCGGAAAATTGTTGCCGTAGACGTGACGGATCACGCCGGGCGCCTCGATCTCGGTGGCGGGATAGACGATGCAGCCGATGGCGCGTTCGGCCCCTAACTCGCGCCATTGCCGCCCGCCGGGATCGATGCTCTCCAGCGTCGCGTTCTCGTAGGCGCCGCCGTGCTTGTAGAAGTACCAATAGGGGATACCGTTGACCGCGGTAACGATGCGGGTGTGGGGCCCGAGCAGGGGCTCCATCTTCTCGATCACGCCGGTGATCGAATGCGCCTTCAGCGTGACGATGACGTAGTCCTGCACGCCGAGCTCCGCCGCATCGTCGGTGCAGCGGGGATGGACGGTGTATGTCTCCTCGCCGGCGAGCAGCGTCAGGCCGCGCTCGCGCATCGCGGCGAGGTGGGCGCCGCGTGCGACCAGGCTGACGTCAGCGCCTGCGCGCGCCAGCTGCACGCCGAGATATCCGCCGATCGCGCCGGCGCCGTAGATGCAGATCTTCATGAAATCCTCGCGGGGGTAGCGGAATTTTGGGACGAATGATCCGGTCCGGCTCGGATCAAGTCCGAGCCGGGGCCGGTCGTCGCGGGGCAAGGGGAGTGGCCGCTTTAGACGATCAGGCCGCTTGCGGCGTCGAGTTGGCCGCCTCGTCGACGGCAGCTGCGATGTCGCGCATGCTGATCACCGAGACGAGGCTGTAGTCGTCGATCACCGGCAGGTGCCGGATGTGATTGCGGTTCATCAGATGCCTGACGTGCTCGATCGTATCAGAGGAGGTGCAGGAGACGAGCTGCTGCACCGAGACGAGCTGCGAGACCTTGATGTTGACCGCATTGGCGCCGTGCTCGGCGACCGCGCGCACCACGTCGCGCTCGGTGAACATGCCGACGGCCGTGTTGCCTTCGGAGCGGACCACGTCCTTCACCACCAGCGCGCTGATGTTGTTGGCCCGCATCAGCTTGGCGGCGATCCCAACCGTTTCGTTCATACGCACCGTGACAACGCGCGGTGTCTTCTTGCGCAGAATGTCTCCGACCAGCATTGCAACCTCCCTGGGTGAATGATGAGTCAAGTGTGGTATACATAATGCCAATCGTCAAGCACTGGATTTGGCTGATCCGAAAAATCTTGCGGCAGTAACGCTGACGTTTGTCATCGCGAAACACGGCCGCGAAATACAGAAGCGGGCAAAAGAAAAGGGGCGCATCGCTGCGCCCCTTTCGTTCGTCGTATCGGTATGCGGCGGCTCAAGCCGTCCCGGTCTTGGCGCGGGTCTCGGCAGGAGCGGGTGCGGTGCTGGCGCTCTCGGCCTCGTTGCCCAGGATGAAGGAGCGACGCATGGGCTTGATCACGAACAGCGCCATCAGCGCGGCCGTCGCGTTCAATGCCACGGCCACCACGAACACGGCCTTCCAGCCATAGGCGGCCGAGATCACGCTGGCGAGCGGAACCAGCAGCGAGGCGGTGCCCTTCGCGGTGTAGAGCATGCCGTTGTTGGTGGTCGCGAACTTCGAGCCGAAGGTGTCGCCGCAAGTCGCGGGGAACAGCGAGTAGATCTCGCCGAACACGCCGAAGTAAACCGCGGTTGCCAGCACGAACACGAGCGGGACATGGCCATAGGTCGACAGCGTCAACAGCATGAGCGCCGCCGTGCCGAATGCGATGAACATTGTGTTCTCACGGCCGATCGTGTCGGACACGAAGCCGAAGAACGGACGTCCGAAGCCGTCGAAGATGCGGTCGAGCGAGATCGCAAACGTCAGCGCCGCCATCTGGAAGCCGGCGAGAGAGACCGGCGTGTCGGCGATCTTGAAGTCGTGCGCGATCGGAGCGATTTGCGCCGCGGTCATCAGACCGCCGGAGGCGACCATGACGAATACCAGGTACATCACCCAGAAGATCGGAGCGCGCAGCACTTGCGGCGGCGTGAAGTCGATATGGGTCTGCGGCAGATTGAGCCGCTTCTTCTTCGGCGGGATGGAGATCCGCGGCGGCTGGATGAAGAAGGCGAGGAGGAGCACGATCAGGCCCTGACCGATGCCGAACGTAAAGAATGCGCTCTGATAGCCTGATGTTGCGATCATCTTCGCAATCGGCACCACGGTGAGGGCTGCGCCCGCGCCGAAGCCCGCGGCCGTTGCCCCGGCCGCGAGGCCGCGGCGATCCGGAAACCATTTCAGCGCATTGCCGACACAGGTGCCGTACACTGCGCCCGCGCCCATGCCGCCCAGAACGGCCGCCGTGTAGAGCAGGGGAAGCGAGTCAGCGTAGGAATTGAGCACCCAGGACAGCGTGATCATCACGGCACCGAACATGATGACGATGCGCGGGCCGTATTTGTCGACGAACCACGCCTCGACCGGCACCAGCCAGGTCTCGGTGACCACGAAGATGGTGAAAGCGAGCTGGATCGCGGCGCGACCCCAATGGTGGGCGTGATCGATCGGATCGACGAACAGCGTCCAACCGTATTGCAGGTTGGCGATCATCGCCATGCAGACGATGCCCATCACGAGCTGGAGCCAACGGAAACCTGTGCGAAGAGGCGCGGCCGTGACGGCGCCATCCGTGCTGGAAATCATCAACAACCTCCCAAGCGCTTGTCTGGTCGCGGCAGGCTCGGCCGATATGACGGAGTGTCGCAAATATTGTGGCTTATCGTCGCAAGCGTAGCCGGCAACTTGGTATACCATATTCCAGAATGCAAGCCTTATCTTCTGACGCGACGCAGCAAAATGATCGGTTCCTTCGCGGTTTCCGATGAGGCGTTTTCGGCAAAACGAAAACGCCCGGCGCAAGGCCGGGCGTCGTGAGCGAGATCGTCGTGAGGCGTGTCAGATGGTCGATTGCGCGACCACCGTCTTGCGCCAGGGCTTGAGCACCACGATCGCCAGCAGCGAGGCCAGGATGTTGGCGCCGGCCGCCATGATGAACACGTTGTCCCAATGGCCTGAGGTCTGCTGCACATAGTTGGCGAGCGGCACCAGCAGTGCGGCGGTGCCCTTGGCGGTGTAGAGCAGGCCGGCATTGGTGGTCGCGAACTTCGCGCCGAACGTGTCGGTGCAGGTCGAGGGGAACAGCGAGTAGATCTCGCCCCAGGCGAAGAACACGAAGCCCGACAGGATCACGAACCAGATCGGATCGTGGCCCCAGAGATAGAGCATCCAGATGCCGACGCCCTCCATGCCGAAGGCGATGAACATCGTGTTCTCGCGGCCGATCATGTCGGAGATCCAGCCGAAGAAGGGACGCGTCAGGCCGTTGAGCACGCGGTCGATGGTCGCAGCGAACGTCACCGCGGTCATGGTCATGCCGACAAGCGTGACCGGCACGGCGTCGACCTTCCAGTCCACCGCGATCGGCTTCAGATTCGCCGTCACCATCAAGCCGCCGGCGCCGACGATCACGAACATGAAATACATCAACCAGAAGATCGGCTGACGCAGAACTTCCGTCGGCTGATAGTTGCGCCGGCTCTGCAACAGCGCGGCATTCGCCACTACGTTGGGCACCTGGCCCGCCTTCGGAGCCAGCAGGAAGAAGGCGAGAACGCAGATGATGATGCCTTGCCCGAGGCCGAAATAAAGAAAGGTCGTCTGGAAGCCGCTATCCTTGATCATCGCCTGGATCGGCGCCACGGTCAGCGCCGAGCCTGCACCGAAGCCTGCAGCCGTGATGCCGGCCGCAAGGCCGCGCTTGTCGGGAAACCATTTCAGCGCGTTGCCGACGCAGGTGCCGTAGACGCCGCCGGCACCGATGCCGGCGATGATCATACCGAGATAATAGCCGTTGAGCGTGGTGGCCTGCGCGTTGATCGCCCAGCCGATCGCGCAGAGCACGCCGCCGACGAGCACGACGAGGCGCGGGCCGTATTTATCGACAAACCATCCTTCGACCGGCACCAGCCAGGTCTCGAACAAAACGAAGAGAGTAAAAGCCCATTGGATCGAGGCGCGATCCCAACCGAATGTCTTCTGGATGTCGGGGACGAAGAACGTCCAGCCATATTGGTAATTGGCGATCATCACCATGGCCGCTACGCCGATCGCCAATTGCGCCCAGCGATAGGTATCGCTGACGCGTGCGGCCGTAGGAGCCGTAGATGTTTGCACCA
>Ga0209758_1004756_pt1 | contig 11017 bp, 8 predicted proteins | sample AraplaMF_Col_mMF_FD_184258 | JGI IMG/M metagenome (GOLD analysis project Ga0209758, IMG submission 184258) | Arabidopsis root microbial communities from the University of North Carolina, USA - plate scrape MF_Col_mMF (SPAdes) (version 2) | ecosystem: Host-associated > Plants > Roots > Endosphere ... | reverse complement strand
TTCCGAATCGCATCGAACTCAAAAGGCGTCAGTCCTTTCAAACTGACGCCCATCTGCGCGCATATGGTTTGCCCGAGTACCCAACACATCCATCGAAATGCCCGGGCTGGCGGTCTTTAAGCCGGCAATTGGAAGATCCAGTTGGCGATCAGTACGATAGCGAGGCCCGCGGCCAGTGCGAGGTACGGCAGCATGCCAGCCTTCTTGACGCCGAGGTCCTGGCCGACGAGCCCGAGGTCCTCCATGGCGCCGGACGGGAATTTGCCTCCGTCGCGCACATAGTGGCGATAGGCGAAAACCGGCAGGATAAGCGCAGCGAAGATGAAGCCGACCCAGAGCGCATTGGCATAACCCCAGACCTTGGCGCCGGCGCCGAGGAAGAGAGCGTTGACGAAGGCAAGCACGGTATTGACGCCGATCAGCCAGGTGGGGGCCTTCCAGGGGCGCTCGACATGACCGGAATCCATGCGATGGATCCAGCCGGAATTAAGGTTCAGGAAGTTGAAGATGATGTAACCGACATTGGAGACGGCGAGCACGAAGAAATAGCCACCGGCATCGGAGGCGATCGCCAGCAGGAAAAGATTGAAGGCAAAGTCTGTCCACATCGCCCGGGTCGGGGCGCCGTTTTCATTGACATGGTCGAGATATTTCGGCAGCCAGCCATCCTTCGAGCCCTGGTAGAGCGTGCGCGAGGAGCCTGCCATCGCCGTCATGATGGCGAGGAAAAGCGCCATGATCATCAGCACGACGAGAAGCTGGGTGACGACGCGGCCGGCGCCGATCAGTCCGCCGAGTGCTTCGGCGACGCCCGTCCCGTCAATGATACCAGGCGCCAGCATGCCCGCGTGACCGAGCACGCCCTGGAAGGCGAAAGGTACGAGGAAGAAGAACAGGCAGCAGGCAAGGCCGGAATAGAAGATCGCCTTGAAGGTATCCGTCTTCGGATTCTTCAGTTCGCGTGTATAGCAGACCGCAGTCTCGAAACCGTAGGTCGACCAGGCGGCGATATAGAGACCGCCGAGGAAGAGCGTCCAGCCGCCATTGCTCCAGGTCCCGTCAGTGCCGGCATAGGCCGCCGTTGGCGGAACCAGCCCGGTGACGTTGGCGCTAACGATCTGGCCGCTGATGATCGGATAGAGACCGATGACGAGCAGCGGCACAAGCACGATGATCGCCAGCCATTTCTGGACGCTCGCCGTTTCGGAGATGCCGCGATGCTGGATCGCAAAGATGATCAGCATCAGGATGCCGCCGATGAAGAAGGTGGCGTTGATATTGGCGGTGGCGAGGAAGGGAATGCTGAAGCTGATGAGCGACCAGCTGCGGATTACCGGCGTCAGCGCGGCGACACCGTCAGCACTCAGCAGCGCCTTGACCGCATCCTCAGGCGAAGTGCCGGCATGGGCCGCAATATATTCGGCGACGCGGGGGCTATCGGCCGTGATCGAAGCGGCATGCGCGCTGATCCAGGCGAGGACCGCCTGCGAATCCGCTGCCGGGATCGGGAAGAAGGCATTGAGGATGTAGCCGGCCGCAATGGCGCAGCCGAGCGAAAGCACCGGCGACCAGGCAAACCAGTTGCACCAGACGGACAGCGGCGCGATGAATTTCGAGTAACGCAGCCAGGCCGTGGCACCATAGACCGAGGCGCCGCCCGACTTGTTGCCGAACATGCCGGCGATTTCGGCATAGGTGAAGGATTGCAGGAAGCCCATGATCATCGAGATGATCCAGACCGCAAAGGCGAGCTTGCCGGTCGTGCCTGCAATACCGCCGATGGAGAAGAGAACAAGCGGCGGCACGCCGGCTGCCACCCAAAACGCACCCTTCCAGTCAAGCGCGCGTATAAGTTTACCTTCGGTGCCGGCGGCAACGCCGGCGTCCACGATATCCGTCATCGATGAAATTCCCCATTCTATTTGTTCGGGACGTAGCTTTGCGTACGTCTCCCTGAACGCGCCTCCCGTGGCATTGCTGGGCTGCCCGGCATTTTCTCGATCCGCGTTCCCGAGCGGATTTCCGAGTCTCGACCCTTTATGCATAGTGAAGATATTTTCTTTTTAGTCAACATCCCTTTACTTTCGGGTGGCATTTTGTCAGCATGATTTGCGTGCCGAAAGGCACAATCAATCCCATGAGGACCACATGCGAGATCTCCATCCCGGGATATCAGGGGTGCGACCGGTGTCGGCAAGCATCATCCGCTATCCCGGTATCCCCACGCTGCCCGAGGGTGTCGAGCGTTACCGCTGCAAGGGCGGTGGATCCCTCGTTGTTCGCGTCGAGGCAGGCGACCACGTCACCCTGATCGACAGCGAAGGTGGACAAGCCTGCGAGCTTTCCTTCCTCGACGAAAACGGCCGGTTTCAATCGGCCGGCCTCGGCGCAGCCTTCACCGGCTCGGCCGAAGGACTAAAGGCCATTCTCTCTTCGGGTGATGAGGGCACCGTCCGTACCCGCACGGCGCTTGAGCGACGCGGGGCCGATCTCGGCACGGCAGGTGCGATCCGCATTTTCAGCGAAGCCTCCACTCCCGGCAGCAGGGCAGAGTTTGCGATCACGATGAAAGGTCTGCTGATTGCCGCCGCACCTGCAACGGCGATGTCGCCCGACGCGCAGGACACGGCGACGCCGATCGAGATCCGCATCAGGCGCAGCAGGCTGATCCGCGACTATGCCGCAGCCCTCCCCGAGCCGATGGCAGATCCGATCGAGGATATCCGCATCAAGGCGGCGACCGCCTCGGCCTATTTCGTCCGCGCCGGAGAGTTCATCCAGATCATCGATGTCTACGGGAGGCAATGCACCGATTTCCAGGCCTTTGCCGCCCGCAAGGTCGACAAGGGCCTTGATCTCGCGCTCGATTCCACCGTCACCCGCACCCTGCTCGGCCGCAGCTATCCCGCCCCCGGCCTGCCGTCCAAGGCTTTCGACCGTGATTTCGAACCGTTGGTGGAGGTCGTCCAGGACACGGTCGGCCGCCATGACGCCTTCGCGACCGCCTGCAATTCGCGCTACTACGACGACATGGGCTATCCCGGTCATGTCAATTGCACCGACAATTTCAATGCGGCGCTCGCGCCCTACGGTATACCCAGCCGGAAGGGCTGGGAGGCGCTCAACTATTTCTACAATACGAATATCGACCACAACAACCAACTCTACCTCGACGAGCCATGGTCTCGGCCGGGCGATTATGTCCTGATGCGGGCGTTGACCGATCTCGTCTGCGTCTCCTCCTCCTGCCCCGACGATATCGATGCGGCCAATGGCTGGGACCCGACTGACATCCACATCCGCACCTTCTCCGGAAAAGAAAAATTCTCAAGAGCGGTAGCCTATCGCATGACCCCTGACGCCGACGCAGAACTGACGCGGGAAACCGCCTTCCACCCCCGCCTTGCGGCACTGACGCGGGATTGCACCGAATATCGCGGCTACTGGCTGCCGAACCGGTTTTCCTCCGAAGGCCCAGTCGAAGAATATTGGGCCTGCCGTGAAAGAGCGGCCGTCATCGACCTGTCGCCGTTGCGCAAATTTGAGGTCACAGGGCCGGATGCGGAGGAATTGCTGCAATACTGCCTGACGCGCGACGTGCGCAAGCTGTCGACCGGACAGGTCGTCTATTCTGCCATGTGCTACGAGCACGGCGGCATGATCGACGACGGCACGCTCTTTCGCCTCGGCGACAAGAATTTCCGCTGGATCGGCGGCGACGACTACAGCGGCATATGGCTGCGCGAACAGGCAGAGAAGAAGGGCTTCAAGGCCTGGGTCCGTTCCTCGACGGACCAGATGCACAATATCGCCCTGCAGGGACCAAAGAGCCGCGACATTCTCAAGGAGATCATCTGGACGGCACCACGCCAGCCCGCTATCGGCGAGCTTGAGTGGTTCCGCTTCACCGTCGGGCGTATCGGTGGCTTCGAAGGAGCTCCCGTCGTCGTCTCGCGCACCGGCTATACCGGCGAGCTGGGCTACGAGATCTTCTGTCATCCGAAGGATGCGTTGACCGTCTTTGATGCCGTCTGGAAGGCCGGCGAGCCTTACGGGCTGAAGCCGATGGGGCTTGAAGCGCTCGACATGGTCCGCATCGAGGCGGGCCTCGTCTTCGCCCATCACGAATTCGACGATCAGACTGATCCGTTCGAGGCCGGCATCGGTTTTACCGTGCCGCTGAAATCCAAGCAGGACGATTTTATCGGCCGCGAGGCGCTCCTGCGCCGCAAGGAGCATCCGCGCAACCTGATGGTCGGCTTGGACGTGCAGGCGAACGAAACGGTCGGCCACGGCGACTGCATCCATCTCGGCCGCGCCCAGATCGGCGTCGTCACCAGCGCGACGCGCTCTCCGATCCTCGGCAAGACGATCGCACTCGCCCGCATCGACGTGACCCATGCCGGCGTTGGCACCGAGGTCGAGATCGGCAAGCTCGATGGCCAGCAGAAGCGCCTGCCGGCGGTGGTGGTGCCGCTGTCGCATTACGACCCGCAGAAGACCCGGCCGCGTTCGTAAAAACCTTTATTCCGCCCTGCGCTGGGCGCTTGTGATCGCCCTTGCGGCCTCCTCGGAGGAATTGGCGAGCTGACGCATCTCGGCGGCAAGCACCGCGAAGCCGGACCCCGCTGTCCCCGCCCTTGCCGCCTCGATACCGGCATTGACGGCGAGCAGCTTCAGGTAGCGCAGCGAGTGCAGGATCTCGTTGGTCTTCGAGGCAGTGATGCGCATACCGGCAGTCTGCTCGTCGATGCGCTGGTAGAGCGACTCGATGTTGATGATACTGCCCTCGAGATAGAGCAGTTCGCCATTCTCGTCCCAGACGCCGCCGCCCGTCTCCGTCACCCAGACATAATGTCCATCACGGTGGCGGATACGATATTCCATCGTCCAGTCGGTGCGGCTTTCCAGCGCGATGCCGACGACCTTGTCCATCAGCGGCACGTCCTCCTCGCACATGATCGAGGTGAAGGTGCGCGTGCTGTTGCCGATGATCTCTTCGGCCGGATAGCCGAAAATGCGTTCGATGCCATCGGTCATCTCCAGCATCGTATAGTTTTCGTCCGCACGGCAGCGATAGAGAAAACCGCTCATGCGGCCGAGAACACTGCTTTGAAAATCCATGAAGACCACGCCTTGAGAAAATGAGTTGCAGATCGGGTTTGCTTCGTCTCATTTCAAACACGCCGGAAAGGGCCGTGCCGGACGACCCTTTCTCGGTTACGCGGGAACTGGGAGAGATCAGTTGCGCAGATATTCCTCCATGGAATCGTCGAGTGCCTTGACCCAGGGCGTATGGTGCGTCGGCGACATGTTGCCGGTCATCAGCGAACGATAGGCGTGATCGCGGAAGCCCATGATGTTTTCTGCCTTGTGGTGCTCCCACTCCATGAAGGTCTTGTTTGTCCCCTCGATGTCGAAGCTCGGATAATCGGTTTCGGCGAGCAGCTCCTTCACGTAGTCGCCCTGATACCAGATCATCTGCTCGGCATCCTCGAGCGTCTCCTCGCGGGTCCGCCACATGTCGAAATTCGCCTTCAGTTCCTCTTCCGACGGCAATTTGATGCGGCCCATCATGACATCGCGCGCCCACCAAGCCTGCACGTCGAACATGTTGAATGTGTAGAACTGATCCTGCATGCCGATATAGAAAAGCTGCGGATTCCTGTCGAAGACCACGCCTTTGTAGAGATGGTCGGCCCAGAGGCGGTTGGCAGTCTTGAGCCTCAGTTCGTCGGGCAGGAAGGGGAAGTGATGCTGGTATCCAGTGCACAGGATCAGCGCATCCACTTCCTTCGTCGAACCGTCGAGGAAATGGGCGGTGCGGTTTTCGAGCCTGGTGAGCAGCGGCCGTTCTTCGAAATTATCCGGCCAGTTGAAACCCATCGGCTTCGACCGATAGCTCGTGGTGACCGACCTGGCGCCGTATTTCCAGCATTGCGAGCCGATATCCTCGGCCGAGTAGCTGCGACCGACGATGAGGATGTCCTTGCCCTTGAATTCCAGCGCATCGCGGAAGTCGTGGGCGTGCAAGACACGGCCGTTGAAGGTCTTCACGCCCTCGAAATAAGGCACGTTCGGTGTCGAGAAGTGGCCGCTCGCCACCACGACATAGTCGAATTCCTCGTCGTACATGCGATCTTCGAGGCGGTTATGCGCGGTGACCGTGAATTTCTTCGTGTCCTCATCGAAACGCACCATGCGCACCGGCGTATTGAAGCGCACCCAATGGCGGACATTCGCCTTTTCGACGCGGCCCTTGATATAGTCCCAGAGCACGGCACGCGGCGGATAGGAAGCGATCGGCTTGCCGAAATGCTCCTCGAAGGAATAATCGGCGAATTCGAGGCATTCCTTCGGTCCGTTCGACCAGAGATAACGATACATGCTGCCGTGAACCGGCTCGCCATATTCGTCGAGCCCGGTGCGCCAGGTATAGTTCCAGAGCCCGCCCCAGTCGGACTGCTTTTCGAAGCAGACGATCTCCGGGATTTCGGCGCCCTTCTGGGCGGCCGACTGGAAGGCCCGCAACTGCGCCAACCCGGAAGGACCGGCACCGATGACGGCTACTCTTGTCATGAAGCATTCCCCTCTTGATTATATGTCATTGCTTAGTTTGCGCGTTTGAGAAGACGCATGGCGCTGGTGCGCATTGCTGCGCCTCAGTCCGGATAGATGCCGGGGCTGGTCGGCGCCCCATCGTCATATTTGGAAAGCCAGTCGATCGTCGTCTCGCGGAAGCGGGTGAGGCCCTTGTAGTCTATGAGCTCTGGCGGCAACGTCTTCAGCACGCGTGGGAAGCGCCGCGCCCATTTCGGCACGGTGACGAGTTCATCCATATTCATCAAGTAGCAGCGGATGACGAAAAGGATGGCGTTCGAGCGCGGCAGGCGCCACAGGCTCTGCAGCTCGACGCGCAGATGCACCTTCTCGCCGACATTGTCAGGCGTCACCGTCGTGCGGTCGGGACCCCATTTGTGATAGTTTTCCGGGCTGGTGTCGAGCCGCGGATTGATCGTCATCGTCCAGTTGAAGCGCCGCGTCGGCTTGCCCTGCTGCAGATTCAGGAGAAATTTCAAAGCCCGGTCGAAGACGCCGATCTGGTGGGCGAGCGGCACTGGCCCATGCCATTCCATGAAGTTCATGCCGATATCGAAATCGAGCGACCAGTCGGCCTGCGTCGTCACCATGCCGGCATCCATCCAGAGATTGCCGTCACGCTGGTCGACGATGCAGAAATCGCCCTGAGCTTGGCGGGTGATATATTCGAAGGGCTCATATGGCAGTGTCGAAGCATCGCCGAAGGTGAAGCTGTCGTCGATGCCGAGCGGGCGATTGATCCAGCGCCACTGGTCGCCGTTTCGGGTCAGTGTGAAGTGATCGGGATAACCTGCCGCCTGCTCTTCCATCAAAAGTTCGAGCGTATCCCATTGCGCGCTCATCATGTGCGGCAGCGCCTGGTAGCGCAGCGGATCTTCTTTCAGCACCAGCGCCCGATCCTGCATCTCGGCGACATAATGTTCGTCGACGTCGATCAGGCTTTCGTAGACGGTTCCCGCCCGGCCCTTCACATGCGGCTCCATGTTGACCGAATACATGTATTCGTCGCGATCAAAGGGAAACGGAAAGCGCCGGATGTTTTCCGGGCTGTTGCGATAGGTAAAGTCGTCGCGGAAGGTTTCTTGTTTGAAGACGATGGCCATGTCCGTTCTCCTTGTTCCGCTTTCAGCTCTAGAGGTCGAGGCTGAGCCTGTTTCCCTCGAAGCGGGAGACACAGATCATCACCTTGCGGCCGGAGGCCTTTTCTTCATCGGTCAGATAGACGTCGTGATGCAGGAGCCTGCCCTCGCAGGCCGCAACTGCCGTCTCGCATTGTCCGCAGGCGCCTCCCCGACAGAGGAAGGGCGCGTCGACCCCCGCCGCCTCGATCGCCTCCAGCATGCTCTCGTGATGTCCGACATGGACCGTCTTGGCGGAGCGCAGCAGCTCTATGTCGAAGGGCTTGCCTGATTGGGCCGACAGGAACCGTTCCGAATGCAGGTTCTGCTCTGGCCAGCCGGCCTCGAGCCCGGCCTTCAGCACGCCGTCGATCATGCCTGAGGGTCCGCAGACATAAAGGTGGGTGCCGAGCGGCTGGCTGTCGAGCAGGCGGGTGAGCGGAATGAAATTGCGCTCGGCGTCGTAATAGATTTTCACCCGACGCGGACCGTAGCGTTCGACCAATTCCTGGCAATAGGCGCCGCGGTCATGAGAGCGCACAGCGTAATGCAGTTCGAAACCGGCGCCCTCACGAAAAAACTGCTCCATCATCGCGATGAAGGGGGTGATGCCGATGCCGCCGGCGATCAAAACGTGCTTGCGAGCACGCCAGTCCGGCTGGAAGAGGTTGACGGGATAGGAGACCTTCATCTCGTCGCCCTCGCGCACCTTCTCATGCATGAAGGTCGAGCCGCCGTGCGAATCCTCGACATGCAAAACGCTGATCTCGTAGGCCGAGCAATCCTGCGGCGGCGACATCAGCGAATAGGCGTTGCGCCTGACATGTCCGCCATCGTTCATCGAAACGATGATATGGGCGCCACCGGAGAAATAGGGCATCGGCTGGCCGTCAAGGCGCTCGAAACGGAAGCGCTTGATGCGGTCGGCGACCGACGTCACCTTCGTCACGCGGACGGGAATTTCTGTACCACCGCTCACAGGAACAATTCCTCCGGATCAGGGGCGCTGCCCGGCTCTTCGGCATCGATATTGACGCCCTGGAAGGCGCCGAGCCGGCGGGAATAGTGGTCGCGCACCAAGAGCGGCAGGCCGCAATGGCTGCAGGTGAAGGGACTGTGGGTCACATTCTCGGTGATGCCCTTGCAATGCACGCATTGCACCCGCCGCGCCAGCGACCCGCGATGTTCCGTGATGATCGAGGCATGATCCATGCCATGGTCTAATGCGACCATCATCGCCTGGCCGATGAAGCCTTCGGTGCCTGAAAGATAGAGCCGCGTGCCCATGCGGGCGGTCGTCAGAGATCCCTTCAGCCGGAAGAGCAGCGTGGGGATCGTCGGGGCGACAAGGAACATGTCGGCGTCGAGGCGGCGAAGTGCCTCGTCATGGCCCTTTCCCTGCGAACCGCGGGCGACGTAAAGGACCTCGCTGCGGGAAAGGATGCCTGCATCAAGCCCCGCCGTCTGGTCGAGAAGGGCATTCGCACCCTCTCCTTCCAGCGCGAAGATATGATGCCGGGCCTGCGGCTGGATCGTCAGCCCCCTGTAGACCGGCCGGCTCTTGATGCCTTCGACAAGCATGCCTGCGCCTCCTTAACCGACCGCCGTCCTCTTCTTCTTTTCCGGATCGTCGAAGGGCAGCGTATGGGCGATCGCGCTGGTCTTCACGGTCTTGCCGCGCACCTCGAGCTTCGTACCCTGCACAGCCTTGTCGACGTCGAGGCGGGCGATCGCCATCGACTTCTTCGTCAGTGCCGAATAGCTCGGGCAGGTGATCACACCGACCTTCTTTCCGGCGGCGTAAACTTCGTCGCCGAGATCGGCCGGACCGTCCGCGTCGATCAACATGCCGAAAATCTTGAACCGTTCCTTGCCCTTCAGCCGCGCATGTTCCTCGGCGCCACGGAAACCGGTCTTGCCCGGGCTGACCGTGAAATCGAGGCCGAGCTCCCACAGGCTGTCGCCGGGCGGCTGATCGGAAAAGGGGTACATCTGCGAGTTGTCGTAGGGATAGAAAAGCAGGTAGCTCTCGACACGCAGCATGTCGAGCACCGAGAAGCAGCAGGGAATGATGCCCATCTCCTTGCCTTCGGCGACGATACGATCCCAGACCATGACGGCGTCCTGGCCACGCACGAAGATCTCGTAGCCGCGCTCGCCGGTATAGCCGGTGCGCGAAATCATGACCGGAGCGCCGAACAGGGTCGTCTGCATGTGATGGAAATATTTGAGGTCACGGATGCCGGGCACATATTTGGCGAGGTAGTCGACCGCAACCGGTCCCTGCAGCGAGAGATCGTGCAGGTCGTCGTCAAAGAGAATCGCGCAGTTGCGGCCGGCTGCCTGCTTGACCAGTTCCTCATGGCCGGAGCCCGATCCATGCACCACCATCCAGGAATTCGGGCCGGTGCGATAAACGATGCAGTCGTCGGTGAAATGGCCGCGATCGTTGAGCATCGTGGCGTAGACCGAACGGCCGGGATAGATCTTGGTCATATCGCGGGTGCTGATCGCGTCGAGCACGGCAATGGCATGAGGGCCGACGAGATGAACCTTCTTCAGGCCCGAAACATCCATGATGCCGGCCTTGGTGCGAACGGCGACATGTTCTTCCGACATGTCCTTGTCGTAGGTCCAGGCGGTTCCCATGCCGCTCCAGTCCTCAAGCTTCGATCCCAGAGCGCGATGCCGATCCGCCAAGGCGGAGAAACGCCAAGATAATGCCATTCCCGTTCCCTCTTATTTCCTCTACGGAATATTTATTTCCTGACTATATTCGTCTTTCACGCTGTGGCAAGCCGATCCCAGTGATTTTTGTCGGCTGTCCCACCGGCACTTTCGTCAGAATGCCGGCGGCGCAAGCCCAGCCGAGCGATGGGCGGCAATCACGGTATTGGCCATCAGCATGGCGATCGTCATCGGGCCGACACCACCGGGCACCGGGGTGGTGACAGCGGCAACCGGCGCAACCTCGGCAAAGGCGACGTCGCCGACGAGGCGGGTTTTGCCCTCGCCGCGCTCGGGTGCCGCGATGCGGTTGATGCCGACATCGACGACAGTGGCGCCGGGCTTGACCCAGTCGGCCTTGACCATTTCCGGACGGCCGACGGCGGCCACCAGAATATCGGCGTTGCGGCAGACTTCGGCCAAGTTCTTCGTGCGCGAATGGGCGATGGTGACCGTCGCATTGGCATTGAGCAGAAGCTGCGCCATCGGCTTGCCGAACAGGTTGGAGCGGCCGATGACGACGGCATTGAGGCCGGAAAGATCCTCGCCATGGGTGCGGCGCACGAACACCA
>Ga0209758_1004755_pt1 | contig 11020 bp, 10 predicted proteins | sample AraplaMF_Col_mMF_FD_184258 | JGI IMG/M metagenome (GOLD analysis project Ga0209758, IMG submission 184258) | Arabidopsis root microbial communities from the University of North Carolina, USA - plate scrape MF_Col_mMF (SPAdes) (version 2) | ecosystem: Host-associated > Plants > Roots > Endosphere... | reverse complement strand
AGCACGTCCTCGGCGAGGACTTGCTTGAAGCCCTCGACGCTTGCGATGTTCTCACCGGCGGCGATCGGCATTTTCGCGCTCGCCCGCAGCTTGTGCCATTCCTCCCGCGGCCGGTCGGCGCGGATGGGCTCTTCCAGCCAGCGCAGGTCGAATTCAGCAAGACGCGGGAGCATCTCCAGCGCCTGATCGACCGACCAGCCCTGATTGGCATCCGCGGCGAGCATGCGGGTTCCGGCGATGGCCCGAAGCGCGGCGAGATTGGCCAGATCTGTATCGGCGCCGAAGCCGACCTTGAGCTTCAGCGCGCGATGACCGCGCTTGAGCGCGGCTTCGGCCGTCTGAGCCGCACCGCTGGGATTGATGCCGCTGGCATAGACCTTGATAGTGCTGGCGCGCCCGCCGAGCAGCCGCCACAACGGCAAATGCCGGCGGCGCGCAAAAAGGTCCCACAGCGCGAGATCGATGCCGGAGATTGCCTGCGCAAACGGCCCGGGCTCGCCGCATTGCAGCGCCAGCACCTCTGTGCCCCTCGTCAGGATGTCGAAGGCCTGAGCCGGGTGATCGAACTTTCGTCCGACGAGGCCCGGCGCGAGCACCTCGTTGACCAGCCGGGCGCGATGCTCCGCGCCCGATGCCGGAAAATTCGACCAAGCCTCCCCCCATCCCTCGACGCCGTCTTCATCGACGGCGCGAATGAAGACGGCAGGACGGTTGAGCATCTTGCCAAACGAGGTCACCACCGGTGTCGCCAGCGGATAGCGATAGCAGAGGGCTTCGATTGAACGGATGGTGAAGTCGTCAGTCGTCATATAGCTCACCCTGCGATCGAGACCGGACCAAGCGGAGCTGCCACCATCTCAGTAAGCGCGCGCGAAGTCTCCCTCCTGCTTGATATCCTCGAAAACGGGAAAGCGCGCCTTCCAGGGTGTACCCTTTGCCATGGTCAGCTTGTTGAGTCGCTCCAGCACACCGAGGCCATCCTTGCGTAGGCTTGCGGAAACTGCGGCGCGGTCCGGAAAGTTCTTCAGGATGGCGTCGAGCCAGATGGTGCGGCCAGCGAGAAAACCGCTCGCGCCGGCGGCATAGGAGTAGTCGAGCACGCGCTCGAATTTCTCCGGCGCAGCGCCGCCGGACAGCAACACCCAGGGAATGCTCCGCTCACGGCAGATATCGCCGATCGCATCGAAATCCTTCTGCGCGGCCTTTGCTTCCGCGCTGCCATCGTGAGCCGGCAGGCCGTTGGCCGCGAGCGGGCTCTCCAGCTTGAGGAGGTCGACGCTATATTCCGGCTTGGCGAACTCGCGCACGCTGTCGATGACGAGGCCCGGGAGCTTGCCCGGCGATTCCACGTAGTCGGCGGTGTGGTTGGCGCTGCCGAGGAACGGATAGACCAGCAGCTCGAGGACATAGGGAATATCGTGACGGGCGCAGTCCTCGCCGATCTCACGCACGAAGCGCTTCTGATGCTCGTTCACGGCCGCATCGGCATCCGGACGATACCACGCCAGCACCTTGACTGCGTCACCACCCATAGCACGGATCTTCTCGACGCTCCAATTGGTGATGGCGCGCGACTTGCGGCCGCCGGCGGTTTCCTCGACGCGGTGCTCTTCCAGAGTCATGATCAGGCCGCAGCGTGGTGGCAACAAGTCTATCGCCGCGGGCACCGCGAAATTCGGATCGAACAGCATCGAACTGCAATGCGGCGCGAGGTTCTCCACCAGAAGCCGCTTTGCAGCGGTGACGTCGGAATATTCCACCTGCTCCCGCGTGATCCCCTTCGCCTTTGCGATGGCATCAAACAGCGGCGGCCGCTGATCCAGCGCGACCATGCGAAAGTGGCCGTCCGCATCGGCAAGCCGTGCCAGCCCGCGGTTCTTTCCGATCGTTCTCATGGCGTCGTCCTCATGAATGCAAGACACTCGTTGATGGTGGGAATTCCGTTACGACCGCCGGCGTGGCCGCATTTCATCGCAGCCGTGGCCGCCGAGAACGTCATGGCTGTGCGCACATCGAGGCCGAGGCCGATCGCGAGCGCATAGGCGCCATGGAAGACGTCCCCCGCGCCGGTGGTGTCGACGACGTCGACGGCATAGGCCGCCTGTCGTTGCAGCCGGCCGCCTTCGTGCCAGCTCACGCCCTGCTCGCCTCGCGTGACGGCAACGACACGGCAGCCGAAGCGGGCGATCGCGGCGAGAGATTCATCCTTGGCCGACCCAGCGAAGGAGGTGAGCGCGGGTTCGGAGAAGATGGCGTGGTCCGTCAGCGGCAGCAGCCGTTCAAACACCTCGGCATCCGCCATGTCGCCGTCGAGCACCGTCGGAATGCCGCGTCTGCGCGCTTCACCGAACAGCGTTGCCGCGCCCTCGACCCAGCGCGGATCGGCCAGCACCGCGGAGGCTAGGGAAACCGCATCCAGCGGAAGCCAGTCTGCAGCTTCCGGGTAGAGACCGCGGAAATTGACGATCTGCCGCTCACCGGAACTGTCGACAATGATTCCGGAGACCGACGAGCGGCCGTCGGGAAACAGCCGGAAATTGGCAACGTCGACGCCTTCAGCGGAGAGGGAGGACTTCATCTCATGACCGGCGGCGTCGCTTCCTGCCCGCCCCCAGAACGCAACGGACGCACCGAGCCTTGCCACAGCCACGCTCGCATTGGCGGCCATGCCGCCACCGAGCGTGCCGTATCTAGTTGCCTTGATCTTCTCGCTTTGCCCGGCAAACAGACGATCGACGCGCCAGACCTGATCGAGTGCCGACAGACCAAGGCAGATCACGTGCGCCGACCTGGCCTTGGACGCGACGCCCAAGAGCGGCGAGAGATCTCCGATGCCGGCCGACGCACTCACAGCAGGACCTGTCCATTGGTTGCGTCGAACAAATGCGTCTTGCCGGACTGCGGACGCAGGCTGAGGCGATCACCAACCTTCGGCCGCAGCGCTGGATCGACCCGTGCGATCGCGGAGACGCCGGCAAGGTCGAAATGGATCAGCGTGTCCGAGCCGAGCGGCTCGACCAGCCGGACGGTGACAGTGACGCCATCGGCCGCATCCGCGGCCAATACAAAATGCTCTGGCCGAATGCCAAGGACGGCGTTCCCCGCCTGCCGCAGCCGACCTGCGATCTCACCATCCAGCGGCACGGCCGTTTGGCCTTGCGACAGGATCGCGCTCTTCCCGCGCCATTCGACCGGAAAGAAATTCATCGCGGGCGAGCCGATGAAGCCGGCGACGAACTGGTTTGCAGGCCGCTCGTAAACCGTCTCCGGAGTGTCGTATTGCTGGATCGTGCCACTTTGGAGCACGACGATGCGGTCGGCCATCGTCATGGCCTCGATCTGGTCGTGGGTAACGAAGACCATCGTGGTCTTCAGTTGCTGCGACAGTGCCTTGATCTCGGCACGTACCTGCCCTCGCAGCTTTGCGTCGAGATTGGACAACGGCTCGTCGAACAGGAAAGCCTTGGGATTGCGCACAATAGCGCGCCCCATGGCAACGCGCTGGCGCTGCCCGCCAGACAGCTCCTTTGGCTTGCGGTCGAGATAGGGCTCGATGTGCAGCAACGCCGCGGCTCGCTTCACGCGGGCGTCGATCTCCGCCTTCGGCGTTCCCCGCAGCTCCAGCGCAAACGACATGTTGTCGTAGACGCGCATATGCGGATAGAGCGCGTAGTCCTGGAACACCATCGCAATGTCGCGCTGTGCGGCCTGCACACCGTTGACGCGCATGTCGCCGATATAGAGATCACCAGACGAAATCGGCTCGAGACCGGCGATGATCCGCAGCAGGGTCGACTTGCCGCAGCCGGATGGGCCGACGAAGACGACGAATTCGTGGTCGGCGATCTCCAGATTGAGATCGGGGATCACGGTGAAATTGCCGTAGCGTTTGGTGAGGTTGCGGATCGAGATCGATGCCATGATCAGTCCAATGCCAGCACGGGCTTGATCAGCTCGCCTCTGGCGAAGCGGGCGAAATTCTCAGGGAGAGCCGACAGCCCGAACTCGCCATCGACGAGGACACGATATTCGTCCTTGTACCTGCGCAGCAGCTCTACATTTGGCTCGAAATCCGAGACCGGGAAATAGAAAGTCCGGATCATGTAGAAATCCTTGCGGCGGAACACCTTGCCTTCCTCGATCATCCAGGGCGCCGCATTTTCCCCGACCAAGACCAGCGCGCCACGCGGCAGGACGAGCTCGATGCCGAGATTGCGCGCCGCATGCGCGCCCGAGCACTCCATGATGAGAGCGAAGCGCTTCGAGGCATCGCCAACCGGATGCGCCTTCGCACCAAAGGATTGCGCGATCTTGAGCCGCGCCGCGTTGGGATCGGCGACCCAGATATCGTCGTAACCGAGCGCGCGAAGCGCCAGCACGACGCCGAGGCCGACGGGCCCTGCCCCCATCACGAGAACGGCTCCGGCCTCTCCGGCTGGCACCACGCGGCTGACAAAGCGCACCGCATGCGCCGACGTGCCAATGGTGTCGAGCAGCAGCGGCGCGAGGCTATCTTCGATGTCGTCAGGTACCGGCAGCAGGCAGTTTTCCGGCACCGGCACGTATTCGGCATAGCCGCCCGGCCTGTTCCAGCCAATCAGGCTCGATACTTCCAGGCACATCTGGGTATCGCCGCGCTTGCAGGCCGCGCAATGGTCGCAGTGCAAGGGGATATAGACGGCGCAGCGGCGGCCATGGAATCGGTGGCCGGGTTGTTCGACCACGCCAAAAATCTCATGACCGGCGGTAAATTCGGCGCCCTTGTGCCAGAGTTTGAAATCGGAGCCGCACAGAGCAGTGCGCGAGACGCGCACCAGCACTTCACCCGCTCCGACGTCGGGTATCGCCACGCGCTCGACGGTAATGCGGTCGTCGCCATGGAAGACCGCTGCCTGCATGAGCGAATTCGGACGAGGTGACAGATTCATCAGAGACCTAGCCTTTCACCGCGCCGAGCGTCAGTCCGGATACCAGCCAGCGCTGAACCAGGGCCGCCAGCACCAGCGGCGGCAACGCGATCAGCGTCGCCGCGGCCATGAGGGCGCCCCACTGCGTCGAGCCTTCGCCGATGAAGTTGAAGGCCGCCGCGATCAGCGTCTTGCTGTCGCCATTGGATAGCACCAGCGCAAATAGGAAGTAGTTCCAGGAGAAGACGAAAGCGAGGATCGCCGAGACCGCGACACCCGACGCTACCAGCGGCAGCGCGATACGCCAGAGGATGCGCGTGACGCTGCATCCGTCGACCTGGGCTGCCTCGAACACGCTGCGCGGAATGCCGTCGAACGACGGCAGCAGCACCCAGATCACGATCGGCAGCGTGATCACGGCGTGGCTCAGGATCAGTGCGGTGTAGGAGCCGATCATGCCGACCTGCCGGAACATGACGTACCATGGCAGCAGGAAAAGCGTGCCGGGTGCCATGCGCGCCGCCAGCGTCAGGATCGCCGGCCATGAGATCCGCGTCCAGGATACGGCGAAGGCGGCAGGGATTCCGAACAGCAGCCCGAGCGCGGTGGAGCCGACCGTGACCACCAGGCTATTGAAAGCGTAGCTCATGAACGGCGTCGTTCTGGTCAACTCGGCGTAGTTCGCCAGCGTCGGCGTGAAGATCAGCGTCGGCGGATAGGCCGTCACCTCGAAGGACGGCTTGAACGAGGACAGCACCATCCAGACCGTCGGCGTCATGATGACGATGCCGGCGAACACGAGCTGCAGCGTGTTGAGCCAGCGGATCCAGCGGTCGGTGGTGGCGGCGTCGTTCATGACATCACCATGCCACCGCGCCGCGCAGGCGGTTGAAGGCCAACACCGCGCCGAACACGATCGCTGTCAACGTCAGCATCAGGGCGCTGGCATAGCCGATGTCGAAGAACTCGAAGCCAACCCGGAATCCGTAGATGTTGAGCGTGTTCGAGGCGTTGCCGGGACCACCCTGGGTGGTGATGTAGATGATGTCGAAGAAACGCAGCAGATCGACGCTGCGCAGGATCGCCGCGGTGACGATGGTCGGCAGCAGCAGCGGCAGCGTGATGCGCTGGAAGGTCTTGAACGGAGACGCACCGTCGATCTGCGCGGCCTCGTAGACGCTCGGCGGTAGCGACTGCAATCCGCCCAGCACAATCAGCGCAACATAGGGCGTCCACTGCCAGCTGTCGATCAGCGCCACGGTCGGGATGACCCAGGTCGGCGAGGCCAGCCAGTCCGACGGCGGCAGGCCGAACGCCTGCAGGATGTAGTTTGCCGCGCCGAGCGACGGATCGAGGATCACGAGCCACATCATGCCGGCCACGACAGGCGGCATCATGAACGGCGAGATGAACAGCGAGCGGACGATGCCCGGCAGGCGCTTGGCGTGGAACAGCACCAGCGCCAGCCAAACGCCGAAGACGAGTTGCAGCACCAGTGACAGCGCGAACAGCGCGATCGTGACCCACAGCCCGTGCCAGAACTCGACGTCGGAGATCAGCTTCGAATAATTGGCGAGGCCTGCAAAAGATTGCTTGCCGGTCGAGGAGAAGGTCTGGAAACCGAGCCAGATCGTATAGACGACCGGAAACGCGATCATCGCGACCGTAAAGGCCACGGCCGGCGCCGAGAGCGCCGCCATTTCCAGCTTCTGCCGGTCCTGCGTGAGCGTCGCAGCCGTATCAGACATGCGTTCGTGTCCTCGATCGGGTGGGTACCGGCAGGCCGCAAGCCTGCCGGTATGAGGCGTCAGTTCAGCGCGATCAGCGCGTCCAGCGCCTTGTCGGCATCCGCGCAAGCCTGATCGACGGTCTTTTGCTTCAGGATCAGATCCTGCACCGCCTGCCCGATGAACTCGCGCGATTGCGGATTGGCGACGATGGGATAGCCGACTTCGGACGAGCCCTTGGTGGCGAGCACGTCGAGCGCTGCCTGCCATTCCTTCCGCACCGGCTCCTCATCGATCCACTTGCGATATTCGGGATCGTTGGCGACTGCCGGACGCGGCGGCGCAATACCCTGGAGCGCCATCTTCTTCTGTACCTCAGGACTGGTCGCCCATTGCACGAAGTACCAGGCCGCATCCGGTTGCCTGCTGTGCGAGGACACCGCCATGCCCCAGCCGATCGTGGTCGGCACCTGGCCGGCATCACCCGCCGGGAACGGCAACAGGCCGGTATCCTTCAGGCGTGCGCCGCCTTCCATGACCGTGCGCAGCTCATTGGAGGATTCGAAAGCCATCGCAGCGCGGCCGCCGCGATACAGAGCGGAAATCTGCTGGAAGCTGTAGTTCACGACGCCGGGCGGACCGAAATCGCGCAGCAGACGGCTGTAGGTGTCGAGCGCGTCCTTGGCTTTGGCCGAGCATAAATTCGACTTGCCGTTGGCGATATAGCTGCCGCCGATGTTGTGCAAGACGTTGCTGAAGGTATAGGCGATCGCAGGCTTGAGACCGCGGGAGACGAAAGGCGTCACCGTGCCATCGCATGTCTTGATCTTCTCCGCCGCGGCCTCGACGTCCTTGATCGTCTTTGGTGCCTCGATGCCGCACTTCTTGAAGATATCGGTGCGGTAATAGAAGATCGGGCCTTCGAGGTTCATCGGCATGCTGGTCAGCTTGCCGCCGAAGGTCGCGGCCTTGACCAGGGCCTGGCTCAGGCCGGAGGCATCATAATCCTTGGCGACCGCTTCTTTCGCCATTGCGGTGAGATCGCCGTACCAGCCGGCGGCGGCGAACTGCTCGCCCTCGCGCGAGGGCAGCGTCATGAACACGTCGACCTCGTCGCTGTTCGCGTTCATAACCGTAACCAGACGCTGGCGCATCTGCTGTTCCTGATAGCCGTCGACCTTCAGGGTCATGCCAGTCAGCTTTTCGAAATCGGCCTTGTATGTCAGCAGCGCCTGCGAGACCGGATTGTTGTTGGCAAGAAAGGTGACGGTCCTGCCCTTGAACTTCATCCAGTCGAAATCGGCCGCATGCGCCTGCGCGCTGACGGCGGCAATTGCGAGAACGGGCAACGCGACCCGCGTCGCGAGCATCCTGGCCTTCATCGAACTCTCCTCCCGGCTGGCCCGCCTTGAACTGGAGGGCCTTATGACCACGCTTTAACGCGTTCTGAAAACGGTTACATCCTAGGCATTGGCCCCGCCATGTCAAGCGGTGGACATTTCGTGCATTATACGGCAGATTTTGGGATAAGATCCGCTCTCTTGCAGCCTGCCAAGGATGATGTAACGTTACATCAATGCGCTTAACCGACGCAAAATCTGTGAAGCAAGGCATCCGCGCCGTAGCGGCCCGCGCCGGCGTGTCGACGGCGTCGGTCTCGCGCGCACTCAATAATCCCGATGCAGTCAGCCCGTCCTTGCGCGCTCGCATCGAACAGGCCATCGACGCTCTCGGCTACATCCCGCACGCACCTGCACGCATCCTGTCGTCGCGGCGCTCGCGTACGCTTGGCGCGATCGTGCCGACGATCGACAACACCATGTTCGCGCGCGGCATCGCGTCGCTGCAGCAGTATCTCTCGTCGGTTGGATACATGCTGTTTCTCACCACCAGCGGATACGATCTCGACGTCGAACTGCAGCAGGCGCGCAACCTGATCAGCCGCGGCGTCGACGGTCTCGTGCTGCGCGGCGATTGCCATCACGACGGATTGCGCAAGCTGCTCGCCGACAACGCCGTGCCCTTCATCAATGTCGGCATCTATCAGCCTGATCGACCCTACCCCTGCGTCGGCACCGACAACGAATCCGCCGCTCATCGCGCGGCAGCGCACGTCATCGAGCTCGGCCATCGCCGCATAGGGATCGTCTCGGCACTTCAACGCAACAACGACCGCGCCAGCGCGCGCGTCGCCGGCTTTCGCCGCGCGCTCGCGGAGAACGGCCTCGAACTTCCTCCCCAATGGCATGTCGAGGTACCCTATACGCTGGACGACGCGCGCGAGGCGGCGCGCTATCTCCTCAATCTCAAAGACCGTCCAACCGCCGTAGTGTGCGGTAACGACGTCATCGCCTATGGCGTGCTGCTAGAGGCGGAGCGCGACGGGTTTTCCGTGCCGCGCGATCTATCAGTGGTCGGGTTCGACGACCTCGACTGGAGTCGCCATTTGCGGCCGAGCCTGACCACAATCCACGTTCCGACCGGAGAAACCTGGCAGCGCGCGGGCGAATTTCTGGTGCGTAGCCTTGCCGGCGAGCAGACCATCATGCATCGCGAGATCGATTTTTCGCTGGTAGTTCGTGAATCCACGGCGCCGCCTCCGAAATCCCTGAAGTGAGCCCCTTCCCATGAATTCGAATTTCTCTCTCGCACCCGGCTTTCATGCCGTCGTTGTCGGCGGCGCCGGCGACATTGGTGCTGCGATCAGCAATCAGCTTTGCGACTTAGGCGCGACAGTCACCGCGACCGGTGCGAACGAGGCAGATCTCGCGCGCACCCTGCTCAAGCCGCGTGCGGGCCTCAAGCTCGCGATGCTCGACGTCACTGATGATGCCGCCATCCAGTCCATCGCCCGACAGCAAAAGCGCGTCGACGCGCTGGTCAACTGCGCCGGAATTCTCGCGCGCGACAAGGAATTCGAGATTGAGACCTTCATGAAGGTCATCGATGTTAATCTCACCGGCACTTTCCGCACGTGCATGGCGTTCTACCCCCTACTCGCGCAGACTAGGGGCTCGATCGTCAACATAGCCTCGATGAATGCCACGCTGGCGCTGCCGCGAATCCCTGCCTATTGCGCCAGCAAGGGCGGCGTCGTGATGCTGACCAAAGCGCTGGCGTTGAAGTGGGCCGAAGAAGGCATCCGCGTCAACGCGGTAGCTCCCGGCTATATCGAAACGGCGATCAACGCCGCCGGCCGCACCGACATTGCGCACTATCAACGCATCGCAGACCGCACCGCATTCAAGCGCTGGGGACAGCCCGAGGATGTCGCGGGTGCAGTCGCCTTCCTCTGCATGCCGGCGTCCCAATATGCGACCGGAACTGTGGTCGCGGTGGACGGCGGGTTTCTTGCGGGATGACCTTGGAAGGCGAGACACGATCTGGTTCGTGACTCCACACTTTGCAAACTAGGTCACGACTGCGAGCCCGCGAGGCTCGCCTGCCGCCTCGTCATCAACCTTCGTTCGCTAATCACGTGAGCCAGCTAATCCCACAGCATACGGAGCGCCCCAGCTCCAAATTGGCTGAGCCGACATAAACAGCGACACCGGATTGTCCGGCTGGTCCGCGACGACCACGGCCATCTTTTCGATACGATAGCGATCCGACAGCGCCGCCATGCCCTCGGTTTGACGGGGTCCATATCGGTCGTAATGAGCCAATGTGGATTTGGTGGTCATGACCTCGTGGGCAAGCAGATCCTCGTGCTTGATGTCCGACCAGAATCCTTCGAAATCCGCGGGGAGATTGTGGGAAAAGCTGGCGCAGAGATCGACCTCGCCCCGCTGCAGGTCGGCCCAGCCTGCCCAACAGCTGTCGGCACCAACAATATCGGCCAGCGTTTCGACACTCCATTGGAACAGGGAGATCGGGTTACAACTCAGGCTGCGCTCGTGCAGCTCCATCGCAAAGGAACTGAAGGTCCCAATATCCGCCAGAGATCCCATTGTCGTCTCCCGAACAAGAGGAGGTCTTCACAAAACGGGACGGCTCCGCTCGCGCCACAGGCTAGGCCGCGATCCTTTCACGCCTGCGGAATTCAACCGGCGACTCCCCTGTCTGGAGCTTGAATCCTCGAGAAAAGGCGCTGGTCTCGCTGTAGCCCAAATGGAGCGCGACTGAAGTAACCGGCAGGTTGCTCTCAGCCAGCATGCATCTTGCAATCCGCGAACGCACGCGGTTGCGAATATCCAGATAGCTGAGGTCGTAGGTGGCGAGCTTGCGCTGAAAGGAACGCTCGCTCATGCCAAAGTCGACCGCTGCTGCCTCGATGTCCGTGACATCAGATCGACACAGCGACGACGCCATCCACGCCTCGATGCTGGCGATGAAATCGAGCTGCCTGGTTCGAAACTCCATCGTCTCCGCGAGATCGGCTTCGAG
>Ga0209758_1004750_pt1 | contig 11026 bp, 8 predicted proteins | sample AraplaMF_Col_mMF_FD_184258 | JGI IMG/M metagenome (GOLD analysis project Ga0209758, IMG submission 184258) | Arabidopsis root microbial communities from the University of North Carolina, USA - plate scrape MF_Col_mMF (SPAdes) (version 2) | ecosystem: Host-associated > Plants > Roots > Endosphere ... | reverse complement strand
GGAAGTAGGTGTACTGGCTGACCTCCATGCCGTCGCACCAGACTTCCCAGCCCAGGCCCCAGGCGCCGACGGTGGGGTTTTCCCAGTCGTCCTCGACGAAGCGGATGTCGTGGGTGCGCAGGTCCAGGCCGATCGCCTCCAGCGAACCCAGGTACAGGTCCTGCATGTTCGGCGGGTTCGGCTTCAGGATCACCTGGTACTGGTAATAGTGCTGCAGGCGGTTGGGGTTCTCGCCGTAGCGGCCGTCGCCCGGACGGCGCGAGGGCTGGACGTAGGCCGCGTTCCAGGGCTTGGGACCCAGGGCGCGCAGCACCGTGGCCGGGTGCAGGGTCCCCGCCCCCACCTCGACGTCGTGCGGCTGCAGGATCACGCAGCCCTGGGCGCTCCAGTAGTCGTGGAGCGTCAGGATGAGGTCCTGGAAAGACCTCGGTTTTTCTTGGGTTTTCGCGGCGGGCATCAGGGTCCGAACAGGGCCAGAAAAAAGTCGGCGGACCATAGGGCCCGCCGACTGACGCTTCAAGCTCGTTGGGACCGCTGAAGGGCCTAGTTGCCCTTGGCGGCGGTGTGGCGTCCGGCGTTCGACAGCGGCGCGCCGTAGAGCTTGCGGTTTTCCGGGGTGTCGGCGACCGGCTGGTTGGAGACCACGTTCGGGTCGCCGGCCTTCAGACCGGCCTGCTGCTCGGCCGGCATCGACGAGACGCGGCCGGCCGTGTCGGTCGCCGCGCCGGTCGGAGCCGTGGTCGACTCGGTCGTGGTGGTGGTCGTCGTGGTGGTGGCCGTCGGGTCGGCCGGCATCGTCTGGTCGGCCGGGGCGGCGGCGGTGGGGTCCGGGTTCACCGGCGCGCCGGCGGGGGCGGTGGACTGGGCCATGGCCACGCCGGACATCAGCGCCAGGGCGGCGGTGGCGGTAGCGATACGCACAAACATGGGGCTGATCCTTATTGAGGAAATACAGCCCAATCAGCGTCCAAAGCTTGAGTCCGTTGCGAGGATCACGGGTTCGTGAACGCTTTACTTGAAGAACATCACGATCGCCACGCCCACGAAGATGAAGCCGAAGCCGACCAGCGCCTTCCAGCTGATCGCCTCGCCCAGGAAGAACACCGAGAACAGCGTGAAGACGATCAGGGTGATCGCTTCCTGGCCGGTCTTCAGCTGAGCCGTCGTGTAGACTTGGTGGCCCAGCCGGTTGGCGGGCACGGCCAGCAAGTATTCCGGCAGGGCGATCAGCCAGCTGCTGAAGATGGCCACCAGCATCGTCGTCGAGCGATTCTTCAGATGGCCGTACCAGGCGAAGGTCATGAAGACGTTCGAGGCGATCAGCAGGCACCAGGGCGCGATCTTCAACCAGAGGGACGGCATGGGCGGCGGGAACTCCAAAACGCGATGCGGGGTCGGCGATTGTATGCGCTTCGCGACAAGCTCGGCCACCCCGCCCTCCGCAGGGCGAAACGCCGCGTTTCCGTGCGCCCAACGTCCCTAATGCACGATTTTTAGGCGCCGCGCCCCTTTCACCGCCAAATCCCGACCACGCGACAGTCATGTCCGAAGCGCGACCGATAGCGTGAAACCCGCCGGGGAAACGACGAGGACCGCTGGGTCCGCGTCGCGGTGCGAACGAGCAACGCGCTCTAAAGCCAATTTCAAGGGGAGCCCGCGCAGTCGGCGGGTCGGAGCAAGGCGGATGAAACTGATCATAGCGATCGTCAAACCCTTCAAGCTCGACGAGGTCCGCGAGGCGCTCGTCGCCGCGGGCGTCGAAGGCCTGACCGTGTCCGAGGTCAAGGGCTACGGCCGTCAGAAGGGCCAGACCGAAATCTATCGCGGCGCGGAATACCAAGTGAACTTCGTGCCGAAAGTGAAGCTGGAAGCCGTGGTCGACGACGCGTCGGCCGCCAAGGCGGTCGAGGCGGTCAAGGCCGCCGCCGCCACGGGCAAGATCGGCGACGGCAAGATCTTCGTCCTCAATGTCGAGGAAGCCGTTCGCATCCGGACCGGCGAGACCGGCCCGGCTGCTCTGTAATTCGTCGGGGAAAAGGGGATACCAACGATGAGACTGACCTTTAAACCGCTGGCCGGGCTGATGCTCGCGGCGACCCTGGCGGGGGCCCCACTGGGCGCCGTCGCCTTCGCTCAGGACACAGCGGCCCCGGCCGCCGCCGCGCCCGCCGAGGCCGCGCCGGCTCCCGCCGCCGCGGCGCCTGCCGCCGCCGCCCCGGCCCCCGCCGCGGCTGCTCCCGCCGCCATCGTCGACAAGAACGACAAGGGCGACAACGCGTGGATGCTCACGTCCTCGCTGCTGGTCCTGCTGATGATCCTGCCGGGCCTGGCCCTGTTCTACGGCGGCCTGGTCCGCTCCAAGAACATGCTGTCGGTGATGATGCAGGTATCGACCGTCGCCATCATCGGCTTCGTCGCCTGGGTGCTGTGGGGCTACAGCTTCGCCTTCACCGACGGCGGCAGCTGGGACAGCTATGTCGGCGGCCTGAGCCGTCTGTTCCTCAAGGACGTGACCCCGGCCTCGAACGTCGCGACGTTCTCCACCGGCGTGGTGATCCCCGAGTTCACCTTCATCTCGTTCCAGGCGACCTTCGCCGCGATCACCGCCGCCCTCGTGGTCGGCTCGCTGGTCGAGCGCATGAAGTTCGCCGCCATCGTCGCCTTCGCGGTGCTGTGGCCCCTGCTCTCCTACTATCCGATGGCCCACATGGTCTGGTGGTGGCCGGGTCCTGACGCGATCGCCCAGGCTCCGACCGCCGCGGTCAAGTCGGGTCTGATCTGGGGCTTCGGCGCCCTGGACTTCGCCGGCGGCACCGTGGTGCACATCAACGCCGGTGTCGCGGCCCTGGTCGGTGCCCTGATCCTGGGCAAGCGCCAAGGCTACGGCAAGGAGCCGATGCCCCCGCACTCCCTGACCCTGACCCTGGTGGGCGCGGGTCTGCTGTGGGTGGGCTGGTTCGGCTTCAACGCCGGCTCCAACCTGGAATCGAACGGCTACGCCTCGCTGGCCATGATCAACACCTTCGTGGCCACCGCCGCCGCCGGTCTGTCGTGGATCCTCGTGGAGTGGGTCACCCGCAAGAAGCCGTCGGCCCTGGGCCTGGCTTCGGGCATCGTGGCCGGCCTCGTGGCCGTCACCCCCGCCGCCGGCTTCGCTGGTCCGATGGGTTCGGTCATCCTGGGTCTGGTCGTCTCGCCGATCTGCATCTTCTTCTGCTCGGTCGTGAAGAACGCGCTGAAGTACGATGACAGCCTGGACGCCTTCGGCATCCACGGCATCGGCGGCATCGTCGGCGCCATCGGCACCGGCATCCTGGTCAACCCCGCCATCGGCGGCGCCGGCATCGTCGACTACACCAGCTGCGCCAAGGACGGCGACCTGTCGACCTGCGACAACGCGGTCTACAACATGGGCACCCAGGTCCTGGCCCAGCTGAAGGGCGTCTGCGTCACCATCGCCTGGTCGGCCATCGCCTCGATCATCGTCTTCTTCGTGATCAAGCTGATCATCGGCCTGAAGGCTTCGCCGGAAGCCGAGGAAGAAGGTCTGGACATCTCCGAACACGGCGAACGCGCCTACCACAGCTAAGGCTGGGGAAGGCACGGTCCAAAGGTTCGGATCGGGAGGGCGCGGAAGCTTCGGCTTCCGCGCTTTTCTTTTTGGGGCGCGACGGATCGTCCTCACGCGGTTCACCGCTGAGTGGGTGGAAAGGGCTGCGGAGCGCCGGACATCGTCCGGAAGAAATTAGAGAATACCGTTTCGACGAAGACCGATCGCTCCGCGCAGTCGTTATCCGGAAGCGCGACGGCGCCGAGTTCTATTGGAACCTCGCCGCCTTGAAGCCTCCGGCGGGCGGGCTGGAGCAACGATCCCCAGTCCCGGACCGCGAGCGTCTCACCGCTCGCCTGCTGCTCAACCGGCCCCCATCCAACGCTGTATCCGTGTTCCGAGCCCAGCCGGCACCAGATGGATGGGGTTTGATCCTTTCGGACCGCCGAAGGAGCTTCCCGCTCGATCGCCCCCGCCGCCGCATCGGTCGCTGGCCATGCGCCCTTTCCCGCGTCGAGGTGGAGCCATTATGCGGCCGCCGGGAAACCCTGCGGGGAATAAAGATTTAGCGCCGAGATTTCAGCGACTTGTCCGCCGCAATGACGGGGACATGCACTCACGGCAAGGTCTTGCGGGCCGATCCACGGCCGTCGGGTGAGTGCGTGTCCCCAACCGCCTGGCTCGTTGCGAAACCTGGGGACACGCCCGAGGGCATGTCCCCGGCAGCATCCGTCGGCGCTTAGAACGGCCCGCCCAGGCGGCAGCGCTTGACCCACCAGTCCGGCCGCATCTGCTCGATCCGCTCGGCCAGGCCCTCGGCCTCGATGTCGCCGGCGCAGAGGGCGAAGCAGGTGGCGCCCGAGCCGGACATCCGGGCCAGCAGGGTCTCGGGTTCGTCGGCCAGCAGGTCCAGCACCTGGCCGATGCGCGGCTCCAGGGCCACGGCCGGGGGCTGCAGGTCGTTGCGGGTAAAGCCGGCCAACCAGGCGCAGACCTCCTCGGCGCTCTCCAGCCCGTCCAGCAAGGGCGGCGGCGCCGCGCCCTCGGGATGCACCGCGGCGTCGTAGGCGCGGTAGACCGCCCCGGTCGGCGACGGGACCAGCGGATTGACCAGGACGGCGTGCAGTTCCGGCAGGACCGGCGGCGGCGACAGGCGCTCGCCCCTGCCCTCCGCCATCACCGGCGCGCCCCACAGGCACGCCGCGCCGTCGGCGCCCAGGCTCCCGGCCACGGCCTCGAGGTCGGCGTCGGACAGGTCGGGCGCCAGGGCCCCACGCAGCAGCCGCAACGCCGCCCCCGCGTCGCTGGAGCCCCCGCCCAGGCCGGCCGCGATCGGCAGGGCCTTGTCGAGGATCAGGCGGAACGGCGGGACCGGCCCGCCCAGCCGGGCGCGCAGGGCGTTCGCGGCCCGCACCACCAGATTGCCGTCGTCCAGCGGGATCTCGCCGCCGAACCGCCCCGTCGCCTCGAAGCTGGGCGCATCGGCCGCCTGCAGCCGGACCCGGTCGCCGACGTCGGCGAACAGCATCAGGCTGGAGATCGGGTGATAGCCCTCGGCGTCGGGACCACCGACGTGCAGGAACAGGTTGACCTTGGCCGGGGCGAAGGCGTCGAGGCGCATGGCGTGCCCTTGAAGCGTCTGGGAAGCGTCGGGGGGAAGCGTCTAGGAAATCGTCGGGCTACTGGCTGGAGGCCACCTTGGCCGGCGGACCGTCCAGGCCGTCCTTGAGCTTGGCCTCGGCCTCGGCCTTCTGCTTCTCGTCCGGCTCCAGGCTGAGCACCCGCTGCCACTGGTAGCGCGCCTCGACCTGGCGGCCGATGCGCCAGTAGGCGTCGCCCAGGTGGCCGTTGACGTCCGGGTCGCCCGGCTCCAGCTCGACGGCCTGCTCCAGCTTGGCCACGGCGGTCTTGTAGTCGCCCTGCCGGTAGTAGCCCCAGCCCAGGGAGTCGAGCATCGCGCCCGACTGCGGGCGGGCGTCGACGGCCTTCTGGACCATGGCGATGGCCTCGGGCAGGTGCACGCCGCGATCGATCCACGAATAGCCCAGATAGTTCAGCAGGTCGGGCTCGTCCGGGTTCAGCTTGACCGCCGTCAGCAGGTCGCGCTCGGCGTCCGGCCAGCGCCCGGCCCGTTCCAGCGAGATGCCGCGCATGTAGAGCAGCCGCCAGTCGGGCTTGTCGCCCTCGCCGGCGATCAGCGGGTCCAGGGCGGCGGCCGACTCCGACCAGCGCTCGTTGGCCCGCAGCAGGTCGGCATAGGTGATCTGGGCGTCGCGGTCCTTCGGCGCGGCCACGGCGGACTGGTGCGCCAGGGCGACGGCCTTGTCCTTCTCGCCGCTGCCCTGGAGGCTCCAGGCCAGCTTCGATTGGGCGGCGACATAGCGCGGCGAGGTCGATGGCACCTTGGCGTAGGCCTCGCGGGCGCCGGCGTCGTCGTCGTCCTGGCCCAGCAGATCGCCGACCAGCAGCCAGGCGTCGTCGCGCTTGGGGTCCAGCCGCAGGGCCAGGCGCAGATAGGCCAGGCCGAACTGGCTCTGGCGCTCGCTGGCGAAGGTTGCGGCGCAGGCGACCAGCATGTGGGCCGCGCCCTGCTTGTCGGTCGGCATGGCCGGCGCGGGGCCGCGCGCCGCGGCGCGGGCCCGGGCCGTCCGCAGGCCCTGGTCGTCCGGATCGCGCGCCAGGGCCGCGTCGTACAGGGCCAGGGCCTCGGCCTGGCGCTTGCGGCGTTCCAGGAACGCGCCGTAGTCCTCGACGAACAAGGCGCGGGCGTTCTCGATCGCCATCAGCGCCTTGTAGTCGGTCTCGGCCTCGTCATAGCGCTTGGCGCGCTCGTAAAGCCGCGCCTGGCTCAGCTGGCCGAAATACTGCACGAACCGGTCGCCCTGCAGCTCGGGACGCACCACCGCGCCGTTGGCGTCGCCCGCTGCGGCGGCCAGCCAGGGAGCCAGCAGGACGGCGGCGGGGCGATGGGGGAAGCCCAGGGTCTCGGTCTTCAGCAGGGTCTGGGCGTCGCGGGCCTTGCCCACGGCCATCAGGTCGACCACCCGGGTCAGCACGCCCAGCCGGCGCACCTGCTCGTTGGTGTCGGTCCCCTGCGGCGCCAGGGCCGCGGCGCGCGACACGTCGCCGGCCAGCAGGGCGGCGGTGAACGCGCGGTCGGCCAGCACGCCCGGGTCTTCGCCCAGCTGCCGCGCCTCGTCGAAATAGCTCGCCGCCTGGGCGTTCGAGCCGTTCAGCAGGGCCGCCTGGCCGGCCAGGAACTGGCCGTAGGCCGACCGGCTGGAGCCCCAGGCCGAGCCCATGGCGAGCTGGCCGCGCAGGTCCGGCCCGGGCGGCGCGGCGGCGCAGGCGCCCAGGGTCGAGGCGGCGAGAAGGGCGAGGAGAAGCTTGGTACGCGTCATATCCGCACCCTCATCGGTTTCCGGGCGGGCCGCAAGAAAAAGGCGCGGTCCGAAGTTCGAACCGCGCCTTAGACGTCCATCGGGGCCTTTCAAAGGCCCCACTTCTACATGTTCGGGTAGGTCGGGCCGCCGCCGCCCTCGGGCGTGGTCCAGACGATGTTCTGCGACGGGTCCTTGATGTCGCAGGTTTTGCAGTGGACGCAGTTCTGGGCGTTGATCTGGAAGCGCGGGTCCTGGCCCTGCTCGTTGTAGAGCACCTCGTAGACGCCCGCCGGGCAGTACAGTCGCGCCGGTTCGCCGTACTTGGGCAGGTTGACCGTGATCGGGATCGTCGGGTCCTTCAGCTTCAGGTGGGCCGGCTGGTCTTCCTCGTGGTTGGTGGCCGACAGGAACACCGAACTCAGCTTGTCGAAGCTGATCACGCCGTCCGGCTTGGGATAGACCAGGGGCTTGTAGTCCTTGGCCAGGCCGGTCGACTCCGCGTCGGTCTTGTCGTGCTTCAGCGTGCCGAAGAACGAGAAGCCGCCCAGCAGGTGCGTGCACCACATGTCGAACATGCCGGCCGCGCCGCCCAGGAACGTGCCCAGCTTGCCCAGCAGCGGCTTGGCGTTGCGGACGACCTTCAGCTCCTTGGCCACCCACGAGCCTTCATAGGCGGTCTGGTATTCGATCAGCTCGTCGCTGGCCCGCCCGGCGCCGATCGCGGCGAAGGCCGCCTCGGCGGCCAGCATGCCGGTCTTGACGGCGTTATGGCTGCCCTTGATGCGCGGCACGTTGACGAAGCCGGCCGAGCAGCCGATCAGCACGCCGCCCGGGAAGGTCAGCTTCGGGACCGACTGATAGCCGCCCTCGGTGATCGCCCGCGCGCCGTAGGCGATGCGCTTGCCGCCTTCCAGGTGCGGCTTGACCGCCGGATGGTGCTTGAACCGCTGGAACTCGTCGAACGGCGACATCCAGGGGTTCTTGTAGTTGAGGTGCACCACGTAGCCGATGGACACGTAGTTGTCCCCGAAGTGGTACATGAAGCTGCCGCCGCCGGTCTTGTCGTCCAGCGGCCAGCCGGTCGTGTGCTCCACCAGGCCCAGCTGGTGCTTCTCGGGCGGCACCTGCCACAGTTCCTTGATGCCGATGCCGAACTTCTGCGGCGACTTTCCGGCCGACAGGTCGAACTTGGCGATCAGTTGCTTGGCCAGCGAGCCGCGCACGCCCTCGGCGATGAACACGTACTTGCCGTGCAGCTCCATGCCCGGCTGGTAGTCGGGCTTGTGGTGGCCGTCCTTGGCGATCCCGACCACGCCGACCACGACGCCCTTCAGCGAGCCGTCGTCGTTCCAGACCATGTCCGAAGCCGCGAAGCCCGGATAGATCTCGACGCCCAGTTCCTCGGCCTGGGCCGCCAGCCAGCGCGAGAGGTTGCCCAGCGAGCCGATGTAGCAGCCGTGGTTGTGCATGAACGGCGGCATGGCGAACATCGGCAGGGCCATATCGCCCTGCGGGCCCAGCAGCCGGAAGCGGTCGGTCTTGACCGGGGTCTCCAGCGGCGCGCCGCGTTCCTTCCAGTCGGGGAACAGCTCGGCCAGGCCCTTGGGGTCGATCACCGCGCCCGACAGGATGTGGGCGCCGACCTCGGAACCCTTTTCCAGCACCGCCACCGAAACCTCGGTCCCGGCCTGCGCCGCCAGTTGCTTGAGTCGGATGGCGGCCGAAAGGCCCGCCGGTCCGCCGCCGACGATGACGACGTCGTATTCCATCGACTCGCGTTCGAGCTCTTCGCTCATTGAGGTCTCCCGCCCGGGCGCACTCTGCCCGCGTTCTTTGCTGTTTGAGTCGAAGCTTATCGTGAGGTGACGCGGAGGTGGTCAAGAATAAACGAATGTTTTTTGCTGCGATGCAGCGTCAATCTTCAAGCGGCTGACGTGGCGGTGATCGGAGGATCGCGCTAAGAGACGGCATGGACCTCGCCGTCGATCCGCGCGCCGTGGAAAGCCTGCTCGCCTTCTGGGCCGACGCGGGCGTCGAGGCCTCGTACGCGGACGAGCCGATCGATCGCTTGGCCGAAGGCGCGGCGATGCTGCGCGCCCGCCGCGAGCCCCCGCCTCCGCCGCCCGTCGCCGCCGTCGTGGCTCCCGCCTTCGGACGCGGCCCGGACCTGGGCGCCGCCGTCGCCGAGGCCACGGCCTTGGCCGCCGCCTGCGCCGACCTGCCCGCCCTGGCCGCCGCCATCGCCGCCTTCGACGGCTGCCCGCTGAAGACCCAGGGCGCGCGCCAGGCCGTGGTGTCGCGCGGCCCGGCCGACGCGCCGCTGATGATCATCGGCGAGGCCCCCGGCGCCGACGAGGACCAGCAGGGCGCGCCGTTCGTCGGCCGCGCCGGCCAGTTGCTGGACCGCATGCTGAAGGCCGCCGGCCTGCTGGACCGCGCCTTCGTCACCAACACCGTGTTCTGGCGTCCGCCCGGCAACCGCACGCCGACCCCGCAGGAGCAGGCGATCTCCGCGCCGTTCCTGGAGCGGGCGATCCAGCTGGTCCAGCCCAAGATCCTGCTGCTGGTGGGCGGCGCCTCGGCCAAGAGCCTATTGAAGCGCGAGGAAGGCATATTGTCGCTGCGCGGCCGGTGGTTCGAGTGGACCTCCGCCGACGGCCAAACCGAGCTTCCGGCCTTGCCCACCTTGCATCCGGCGTTCCTGCTGCGGAAGCCCGACGCCAAGAAGAAGGCCTGGGCCGACATGCTGACGCTCAGCGAAAGACTTGATCGCCCCGAGCGTCCCAACTAGAGATTCGGACGACCAGTTGAACGGGACGCGTCGGGGAGCCTTTCGGGGCAAGGGCGCGGAAACGCATTGCAGCTTCTAGCTCGCCCTCTGGCCGTTTTCTCGGCCTTCGTGTTTTGCCTCATGGCCGCTTTCAGCGTCGCCGTGAGCGCCCATGCCTCGGCGCTCGAGCCGCTGTCGGACGCCGACGCCCGCTTCTATCGCGCCGCCTTCGCCGCCGCCGACCACGGTGACTTCGACGCCGCCGAGGCCGCGGCCGCCAACGCCCGCGACCGCAGCCTGCGGGGCCGGCTGGAATTCACCAAGATCATGCACCCCAACGCCTATTCGGCCAGCTATGACGAGCTGACCGACTGGCTGGCCGCCTATGGCGACCAGGCCGGGGCCGACCGGGTCTACACCCTGGCGGTCAAGCGCAAGCCGGCCCGCGCCGCCGCCCCGAAAATCCCGGCCCTGTTCGTGGCCGGCGCCAAGGGCCCCGCCCCGGCCGACAAGGCCCGCGCCGCCCGCGAGGCCTATTATTCCGGCGACGTGAAGAAGGCCCTGACCCTGGCCCAGGCCGCGAGCGAGCCATGGATCGCCGGCCTCTCCGCCTTCCGCCTGCAGGCCTACGCCCAGGCCCGGACCTATTTCGAACGGGTCGCCGACGACGAGAACCAGGACGAATGGCTGCGCTCGGCCGCCGCGTTCTGGGCCGCGCGCTCGGCCGCCTCGGGCGGCCAGGCCCGCGATGTCGAGGACCTGCTCAGCACCGCCGCCCGCGCGCCCAACACCTTCTACGGCATGATCGCCGCCCGCCAGCTGGCCCTGTCCGGCCTGGCCCTGGCCCAGGACGACCCGATCGCCGCCCTCCTGACCAAGGTCTCGTACGAGGGGCCGGACGTGGACTCGCTGGCCCGCCTGCTGGCCGCCGATCCCCGCGCCCGCCGCGCCGCCGCCCTGGCCCAGATCGGCCGCTGGGCCGAGGCCGGCCAGGAGCTGCGCGCCGGCCTGTCCCTGGCCAGCGACAACCCCAAGGCCCGCGGCGACTGGACCGACCTGGCCCTGGCCCTCAACGAGAAGGCCCCGCTGAACGCCGGCCGCGCGGTCAAGCGCGTGGGCGGCGAGGACTACCCCCTGCCCCCGCTGGAGCCCAAGGGCGGCTTCACGATCGACAAGGCCATGGTCTACGCCCTGGTGCGCCAGGAAAGCCGCTTCGACCCCTACGCCATGTCGGGCGCCGGCGCCGTGGGCCTGATGCAGCTGATGCCGGTGGCCGCCGCCCGCGCGGCCGGCGACGACAAGCTGCTGGCCGACACCACGCCG
>Ga0209758_1004747_pt1 | contig 11031 bp, 8 predicted proteins | sample AraplaMF_Col_mMF_FD_184258 | JGI IMG/M metagenome (GOLD analysis project Ga0209758, IMG submission 184258) | Arabidopsis root microbial communities from the University of North Carolina, USA - plate scrape MF_Col_mMF (SPAdes) (version 2) | ecosystem: Host-associated > Plants > Roots > Endosphere ... | reverse complement strand
TCAACACCAAGCATGGCGCCGATTATTTCCGCCGCTGGCATGCCTATACGGAAAATTCCGGCAGTCTGTTCGTTCACAAGGCGACGCATCATTTCGACCTTTTGAACTGGTACCTCGACAGCGATCCTGACGCTGTGACCTCTTTTGCCGATCTGCAGAATTACGGCCGCAAAGGTCCTTTTCGCGGCCCGCGCTGCAAGCTCTGTCCGCACACGCAGGAATGCGATTATCACCTCGACCTCGAAAAGGATCCCTTCCTCGACACGCTCTATGAGGATCCCTCAAAGATCGACGGCTATTTCCGCGACGGCTGTGTTTTCCGCGAAGACATCGACATTCCCGATACGATGGTCGCTTCGATCCGCTACCGAAACAATGTCCATGTCTCTTATTCACTGAACACGTTCCAGCCGATCGAGGGCCATCACCTTGCCTTCAACGGTACCAAGGGCCGTATCGAAATCCGCCAGTATGAAGCACAGCCGTGGGAAGAGCCGAAGGAAGATACGATCCTGCTGATCCGCAGCTTCCCGCATGGCAAGGAGGCCGTCGAGCGCATCACTGTGCCGCATTTTTCCGGCGGCCATTACGGCGGTGACGACCGGATGCGCAACATGATCTTCAAGCCCGACATGCAGGACAAGCTCGCGCAGCGGGCCGGCACCCGCGCCGGCGCTATGTCCGTGCTTTGCGGTATTGCGGCGCTGACGAGCTCGCGCACTGGCAAAGTCGTCAACATCTCGGACCTTATGCCGGAGCTTGCCAATGACGGTTCGCCGAACTCGCTGAAGGCGTCGTAAGACGTTTCAGGCGGTATTTTCCAGGTTTTCGAGGGTGAGTCGATAAAGTAAGGGCTCGCCCTTGACGAAACGTTCAGCCTCATCCGCTGCCATTTCACCGAGGCGAGTGCGCTCCAGGCCGATTGCACCGGCAATATGCGGCGTCAGGAAGACGTTGGGTAGATCATAGAAAGCCGAACCCGGTCCCGGTATTTCGGGATCGGTCACGTCGATGATGGCGTCGATACGACCGGTTTTCAGCACAGCCAGCAAGGCAAACTCGTCGATCAACGCACCGCGCGCGGTATTGATCAGCGTGGCACCGTCCTTCATCAGCGCCAGCTTCGTGGCATCGATCATATGATGGGTGGAAGGCAGCGAAGGCGCATGGACGGAAACGATGTCCGACCGGCGCATGAGATCGTCGAGCTCGACCTTCTGAACGTCCATCCCACGCGCCTGATCGGCGTCGATGGTCGGATCTGACAGCAGCATCTGATAATCGAAAGGCTTCAACAGATCGATGACGCGGCGACCGATACGTGAAGCACCGATGATGCCGACCGTGCGGCGATAATTGCCGATGGCCTCGCGCTGCATGGGATAGGTCCGGTCGCGATGCCGGTCGGCAACATAGAGGTCGCGAAAGCGGAAGACATGTTTGCCGGCGAAAATGATCGCGGCCAGCGTGAATTCGGCGACCGGCACCGCATTGGCCTCGGCTGCATGGCTGACCGCGATGCCGGCTTCAAAAATGCAGGGATCGACGATGCCTTTTACCGTTCCTGCCGCATGAACGACGAGCTTCAGCCTTGGAGCAAGTGCCAGAACCTCACGACCGACATAGGGCGCACCCCAACCGGTGATCAGGATTTCCGCCACGGACAGCAGACGTTTTGCCCGTTCGTCATCGAAGCGCTGGAGCGGCTCGGCATCGAGCAGACGTCCCATGCCATCCAGCCGGCGAAGGGTCTTTTCCGGCAGGATGTGTTCCGTGCGGGAGGGCTGCATGGCAAGGACGATGGCTGGCCTGTTCATGCCATATGTCCCGGCGCTTCGATGGCGCTGACGGTGACACCCTTGTCTTTGACCAGCTTTTCCAGAACGGCGATATCTGGCGCTTTCGGCGGCGCGGTCCATGCGCCGGAAACAGCCGCCGGATCGTTCAGCGCGATCACAGCCGTCATCAGGACCGTTTCACCGGCCGGGATTTCACCGCGGAGCTGCGGCACGAGGGTCTTGGAGACGATCATGTTGGTATTCGGAAGCGCCTTCTGGGCGAGGCCGCTTCGCTTGATCGATGAACCAAGATCGACAATGCCGGTAAAATCCGCCTCGCCGATCGCATGGGCAGACCCTTGCGCGGCGGATAGCGCATCAACCTCAAGATCGCGCCTGGCAATCGCGAAGCCGCCTTCCGCCGTCTGCAGCGGGCGCGGCGTCCTGATGCGGTGAACGCGGATATGCCACGGAGCCGACGGCACGAGCCAGGTTTCGACCGTAACGTCCTTGAAGGCCGACCAGCGGGAATAGAGAACGTCGCCGGCGATCCTTGCCTCTTCATTCGTTTCCCGGACACGGTAGTGCAGGCCGTCGTCGCTGAAAGCGAGTGCGGAGTCGAACGCAGCAAGCGCGAAGGCGCGCTCGTCGGCCTCGACGCTGAAGCCGTAGCGGGCCGAATAGGCAAATTTTGCGTATTTCTCCGTGCCGAAACGCATCTGCAAGTTTTCCTGGCCGGAAGAGAGCGCCACAACATCATTGCCGGCACGCATCATCACCATGCCCGGATGACGCTGCGGGATTACTTCGGGCGCCTGCGCGGGCGCTTTTTCCTCTGCGGTCCAGAAGGGGTGATCCTCCGGAATAGCGAGCGACAGAAAAGCCTTGAAAGCCCAGTACGGCGAGCCGGCGGAATTGTAGCTTTCCGACATCAACAGGTTCGGATAGCCGAAGCCAATAGAGAGCACGCCATCATGGCCGGCGATCGGCTTATCCCGCCACCAGCGCAGATGTTCGAGGCAGAGGTGCTTGACCTCGCCCCAGGGCAGCGCCTCGAGATCGGCAAAGGCGAGCGCCGACCAGAAGCCGGCGCAGGCGAAACGATAGGTCAGGCTACGGCCGAAGGGAATGGTCGCACCGTCAGGCGCAAACCAGTGGCGGAAATCCTTTGCGAAGAGCACGGCGCGCTCGCGATAACGCTTGGCATAGTCATCATCGACCAGCTTGGAATAGATCAGGCCGTAGAAATGCATGGCGAAAGGAATGTAATGGTCGATGCGGCGGATATTGCCGTCGCGATACCAGCCGTCGCCGATGTAGAAACCTTCCAGTTCTTCAAGATACTGCTTCGTCAGGCTGCGGTCGAAATCGGCACCGAGGCGGTCGAGGGCGATATCGACGAAGATGCGGAAGAATTTCCAGTTGTTGTCGGCATAGTCGAACTGCCGGACATGCTTGAAATAGGCGATGATATTGTCGCGGGCGCGCTTGTCGAGTGGCTCCCAGATCTTCTCGGGAACCAGCGCCAGAGCAAAACCGAGGGCGGCCAATTCCACCATGCGCTGGTCACGGGCATTGACCGTGCCCCAATATTCGGGATGGGCGGGATCGCAGCCGTTCGCCAAGCCTTCGGCAAAGCGGTGCCAATGAGCGAAATCATTCTTGCCGGCACCGAGCGGCGCAAGCCCCCAGAGCGGACGGGCGAAGCCTTCGAGGTCAGCTGCAGCCCGGTCGAAATGGGCGCCGGTGCCATCGAGGCGGACGCGAGCATTGCCATTGGAGAAGAAGGGCAGCAGTGGATCGAAGAGATCGTTGACGGCACGGATCATGTCGGTGCGTGTCTTCAGCGGGTTGCCTGCAAGCGGGTTGGCGCTGGCGGGATCATAGGTCATCGGCATCACTCACAGCTTGTCGGTATCGGGAACGGTGCCTCCGGCAACGGGAACGACCGCCTGGCAGATATGGCGGGCCGGTGCGGTCCTGTCGCGGTAGCGGGAGATCAGAAGGGAGACGGCCTCGCGGCCAAGCGCTGCGCGGTCGACGCGCATGGTGGAAAGCCTGGGATTGGTCATGACGGCACAGGGCAGGTCATCGAAGCCGACGATCGCGAAATCCTCGGGAACGCGAAGGCCTGCTTCGGTGACGGCTTCGAGCACGCCGACGGCAATGAAATCATTCATGCAGAAGGCCGCCGTATATCCGGGATCTGCTGCGAGCATCGCGACCGTGCGCTCATGCGCCTCACGGCTGGCGCTGCCCTGGAAGGTGAGCGGAACGAGCCGGCCTTCGGCACCGGGAACAGCGGCAATCGCCGCCTCGAAGCCTCGCACACGTTCGCGGATCGTGTGGCGATGCGAGCCGGTGAGATGCAGGATACGGCGATGACCGGCTTTCGTTAGCCGGCTCGTCGCCTCGTAGGCGCCGAAGAAATTGGAGGGGGAGACGCCATCGAGGCGCAGGCGCGGATCAGTGCCGTTGACGAGAACGGTCGGCGTTCCCGTCTCTTCCAGCCAGGCCCGCAACGTATCGCTGGGATCGATGCCGACGAGGAAAAGCCCTTCGGCTTCCGCCGTCCGCATATACTCGCCGACAACATCAGGCGTCGTGCGGTCCTCTCGCACGAGCCGCACTTCGAAAGGCATGCCGGCATCGGCGGCACCGGCGCGAAGGCCCTCAACGATCGATTCGTAAAAGACACTGAGGCCACCGGTTGCCCCGTCGCTGGCAATCAGGGCAAGCCCGCCCGGAACGCTTTCCGAAACAGTCTTCACCGGATAGCCATGTTCGGCAGCGACCTTCAAAATGTGCCGGCGCACGCTTTCGCTGATGCCCGGTTCATTGGCGAGCACCCGTGAGACCGTGGAAACGGAAACGCCGGCCAGATTGGCAATATCGGCCTGTCGCGGTCGCCTGGTCTTGATCTCATTCATTTTGATCTCGTTCATATGGCAAGAATTATGCAAATTATGCAAATTTGCAAGAGAATCATAAATTCTTGCAAAGAGAAATTTTTTGCGTACTCTACCCTCCGGAACGCCTGGAAAGACCATTGGAGGATGGCACCGGGCATCGGACACAGGAGGAAATCAATGCAGGTCAATCGCCGTTCATTCTTGATGGGAACCGCGGGTGCCACGGCCGGCCTTGCTTTTGGCGCCGGCAGCTCGATCCCCGCATTTGCCGAGGACGCTTCGCTTCGTGCCATGTGGTGGGGCTCCAACGACCGTGCCAAGCGTACGCTCGATGTCGCCAAGCTCTATCAGTCGAAAACACCCGGCGTCACCATCGTCGGTGAATCGCTTTCGGGCGACGGCTACTGGACGAAGCTTGCAACGCAGATGGCCGGCCGCGCGATCGCCGACGTCTTCCAGCTCGAGCCGGGCACAATCTCCGACTATTCCAAGCGCGGCGCCTGCCTGCCGCTCGATGAATTCGTTCCTTCGACGCTGAAGGTCGACAGTTTCGGCGCCGACATGCTGAAGCTCACCACCGTCGACGGCAAGCTTTATGGCGTCGGCCTTGGCCTCAACTCCTTCTCGATGTTCTTCGACACTGTCGAATTCGAAAAGGCAGGCATTCCGCTGCCGACTCCCGATCTCACCTGGGATGAGTATGCCAAGCTCGCCGTTGAACTCGCCAAGTCCTCCGGCAAGGGCGGCGGCCCCTATGCGGCACGCTACAACTATGTGTTCGACGCCTGGCTGCGCCAGCGCGGCAAGAGCCTCTTTGCCAAGGAAAGCGTTGGCCTAGGCTTCACGGTCGACGATGCCAAGGAATGGTTCGATTATTGGGAAAAGCTGCGCAAGGCTGGCGGTACCGTTGCCGCCGATGTGCAGACGCTCGACCAGAACACCATCGACACCAACTGCCTCGGCCTGGGCAAATCGGTCATCGGTATGGCTTATTCCAACCAGATGATCGGCTACCAGCTGATCATCAAGAACAAGCTCGGCATCACCATGCTGCCGCGCGAGAAGAAGGGCGGTCCATCAGGCCATTACTACCGTCCGGCTCTGATCTGGAGCGTGGGCGCCACGACCAAGCAGGGCGAAGCTGCCGCGAAGTTCATCAGCTTCTTCGTCAACGATTCCGAAGCCGGCAAGATCCTCGGCGTGGAACGCGGGGTGCCAATGTCGCCGGCGGTTCGCGAAGCCATCCTGCCGCAGCTCAATCCAACGGAGCAGGAAACGGTCAAGTACGTGAACCTGCTCAAGGATCAGGTCGGTGAATATCCGCCGCCGGTGCCGATGGGCGCAACTCAATTCGACCAGCGTGTCCTTCGTCCGACCTGCGACGAGCTCGCCTTCGAGCGCATTTCGGTAGCCGACGCCGCCGCCAAGCTCGTCGAAGAGGGTAAGGCAACGATCAAGGGTTAACCCTAACCCATATGAACGAGCGAAGGCCCGCCATCGGCGGGCCTGGCTTTTTTTGTAACTCCAGCCTAGTTGCTTGCGTCCTCGATAACCCTCCAATCGGGCCGGCCGAGATCGAACGGCCAGGCATGTACATCGCGGTCATTGAAATAGACGACTTCCTGAAGCTCCGGAAAATCGCTCTGCTTCATCGTCACCGTATCCATCCACGGCTTGATGTAGTTGTCGCTGCCCTCATAGCCGAGCTCGGCGACCCAGATTGGCTTGCCGTATTGAGCGACGAAATCGTAGCCGGGCTTCAGTGCCTCGGTGAAGGTGCGTGGGCCGTTATGTGCGATCTTGTCATAAGCCTCCAGGCCAAAGACGGAGAGGCCGACGAAATCGACATAGTTGCCGCCGGGGTAGTAGGCGTTGAGGCCAGGTTCTCCCTTCGGCGACCACATGAGCTTCGTGCCGGGTGTCTCCTGGCGAACAATGTCCATCATGCGCCTGTAGGCGGCTATATAATCCGGAGGATTCCAACCCGACCATGAAAAGCGGCCGGTCTTGTCTTCCATTTCCTGCCCCCAGCGGACGATGACCGGGCTCTTCAACTGGGCGATCATCATGGCAATCGCGCGCATGTTCGCGTCGTAATCACCGCGAAACAGCTTCTGGCGAAGCTCCGTCGAGGTCAGCCGCCAGTCCACATCCCACGACCAGGGCTCCACAGTGATCAGCAGGTTGCGGCCTCTCGCCAGCGCATAGGCATCCGCCACACGCAGCGTTTCGAGATCGACATCCTCCCATGGAAGGAAGAGGTGCTCGGTCGTCACGCTCTGCTGCGCGCCGAAATCGCCGTGCGGATCGTAGGCACCGAACTTGATGCCATCGGCATGAATGGCGGGCCTCTTGTCGGTGATCGTCTGCGCACCCGCATTCATGACGGCGGTGGCGTTCTGCGCCTCGCTTCGGTGCGACAAATCGGCAACGCCGAGCAGAAGGACGGCGCCTTGGTGGCGACCATCGCGACGCGGCCCTTCGGCAGGCCTGCAGATGATCTGACCTGTCTTGCATCCAGGAAGATCAGGATGAAGTAGGCCGGCAGCAGCGTGACCCATGCAAGAATGAGAGTGACGAGCAGGAATGTAGGCCACGATACGATATGGATGGGCTGAGCCCACCAAAGCCAGAAATAGCCGAGCGCCGCCAGCCAGCAGAGGATGCCAAGCCCATAAGCAGCACGGTTCCAGGCGGTAAAGACAGGCTCGAACATTTCGGCCTTGGCGGCAGAAGACCGACATACGCGGTCTATTTCGGCTCTGGTGCTCACGCGATCACCTCCAGTCCGAAAGTCGGGCCGGCCGTGCGGATGATCGTATCGATATCCGAAAGCGCCGGTGTGAAATCCAGCTCCAAGCGGGCCTTTTTCGTATCAGCAAAAAGAACCGGCGGATCGCCTGCACGGCGCGGCTGATAGCGCACCGGCACCTTGTGGCCGGTCTTTCGTTTGACGGCATCGAGGATCTCGCCGATCGACGTACCGCGGCCGGAGCCCAGATTGACGCTCAGCGAGTTGCCGCCGGCCAGGAGATGGCGAACGGCGGCGAGATGCGCCTCCGAGAGATCGCTGACATGGATGTAATCCCTGACGCAGGTTCCGTCTTCGGTCTCATAATCCGTGCCGAAAATGTCGAGGTTGCCGATCCGGCCGCCGGCAGCGAGAAGGGCACGCGGGATCAAATGGGTTTCGGGATAGTGCCGTTCAGCAAGCTGGCCCTCCGGATCGGCGCCGGCGGCATTGAAGTAGCGAAGGGCGGCAAAGCGGATGCCGTAGGCTGCGGCATAATCCTCCAGCGCCATTTCGAAGATCAGCTTGGTCCTGCCATAGGGATTGACCGGATGTTGCGGTGTTTTCTCACCAATCGGCAGCATCTCCGGGATGCCGTAGGTCGCGCAGCTGCTGGAAAAAACGATCCTGTCGATATTGCGATCGAGGCAGGCGTCCAGCAGCGTCAGGCTGCCGATGACGTTGTTGCGATAATAGATGCTCGGTTTTTCGACGGATTCACCGACACAGGCATTGGCACCGCAATGGATGACACAATCCGGCGAGTACTCCGCCATGACCTGTCGCAGCCTTGCACCATCGGCGATATCCGCCTGGATCAGCGGCCCCCACCGGACACTATCGATGTGTCCGGTCGAGAGATTGTCATAGGTGACCGGAACCATGCCGGCGCGCGCAAGTGTCTTACAGATGTGGCTGCCGATGAAGCCGGCGCCACCCGTAACCAGGATGTAGCGGCGCATCTCATACGGCCTCCACCACTTCCTTGTGGGTGAGCAGCGCATCGAAATAGGCTATCGTACGCTTCAGCCCGGTCTTCAGCTCCGTCGTCGGCCACCAGTTCAGATCTTCCCTGGCTCGGGAAATATCCGGCCGGCGCTGCTGCGGATCGTCTGCGACGGCCGACAGGTAAACGAGGCGCGAGCGTGAATTGGTCAGATCGAGAACGATTTCGGCAAGATCCCGCACGGTGATCTCCGCCGGATTGCCGAGATTGATCGGACCGACGCAATTTTCGCCAGCATCGGCGAAACGCAGGAAACCGTCGATGAGATCATCGACATAGCAGAAGGAACGGGTCTGCCGGCCATCACCGTAGATCGTTATGTCGGTGTTGGAGAGCGCCTGGACGATGAAGTTGGACACGACCCGTCCGTCATCGAGGCGCATGCGCGGACCATAGGTATTGAAGATCCGGCCAACCTTGATATCGACGCCATACTTGCGGTGATAATCGAAAAACAGGGTCTCGGCGGACCGCTTGCCCTCGTCATAACAGCCGCGTGGACCGATCGGGTTGACGTTGCCGAAATAGGTTTCGCACTGCGGATTCTGATGCGGATCCCCGTAAACTTCCGACGTCGAGGACTGGACGACCGTTGCACCGGTGCGGCGGGCCGCATCCAGCGTATTGACAGCTCCAAGCACGTTCGTCAGCAAGGTGCCGACGGGATCGCGCTGATAATCCGGCGGCGAAGCTGGCGAAGCAAAGTTGAAGATGACGGACGCTTCCACATCATAGGGCTGCCGCACGTCATGTTCGAGAAGCCGGAAACGGGTGTTCTGCTGCAGATGCTCGATATTGACGCGGCGGCCAGTGTAGAAATTGTCGAGACAGATGACCTGATGACCACGCTCGAGAAGCCGTTGGCAAAGATGGGACCCCAGGAAACCAGCGCCTCCATTGACCAGTACCGTCTTTGGCCGTGATGATGTCGATGCGGATGCAGGTTCCTGATAAGCTTCGGTGGGAATGAAACTACGCACTACAAACTCCTTCCCATGCGGTGTGGCCTTTCTAGACCCTTCTATACTTTTGGACTCCCCTCATCCGCTTCGATAACTTCAACATAAAGTAGTATCGAGTGAATAACTATGCCAGTTATTCTTCAGACGATTGCAACCATGTTCAAAATGATAGGAGAGTATCAACCAAGGTCAATTTAAAAAAATGGGTACAATTCCAAATAGCTACTACAGAAAACCCTGGCGTTCCTTTGATTAATCCTTTTTAAAGGACTATTCTGCGAAGCTTTTCATCCGGCTGCTCTAGCCTCAGCCACGGAGCTGATATAAAGGAGCCGCCAGCTACTGGTTTGTAAGGGCGCGTCACTATTGCCCAAATATTGGGGGTGCCTAATGACAGCTCATGACCAAGTGCATGGCACATCGCCATGCAGACTTAATTCGTTGGCTTTGGCAGCAACGATTATTCTGTCGGCTATCGGGCCAATGTCCTGTGCGGTCGTCGATGCGACCACAGTCGGAAGTACGCAGAAGAATGTCGTAGTGGCGAGCGTTCCGCACGCCACGAAGGCCTTCGCCTATAGTGCCGAACCGAAGATTACCGCTCCGACAAGGGCCAAAGCCGCAGAATATCCCGGCTCTGCACCCTACATCTGCTCACCGAGCGGCTTCGGCCAGAAATCGCGTTGCTTCGCCCGCTCGTCCCTGATGGATTGATGCCTACAGCATCGGCCCGAAAATCGGAATCGATTTTCGGAAGCCTGATGCGTAGATTCAAAGAGTTAGGGCGTCCTTTGTGCGTCCGAATGGACGCACGGCGCTCTAGTGCGGCCACTTGCCAGAGATATCACCGCTGTCCGAAGTGTCATTGAAGAAACGTGAGGCTGCTTCCGTGCGATTTCTCACATTCATCTTCTTATAGATATTACGAACGTGGACCTTCACCGTGTTTTCGGACAGGTGAAGCTTATCGGCGATGATCTTGTTCTGCGTGCCCTTGCAGATGAGGTCGAGAATCTGCACCTCGCGCGTCGTCAGAGCCGCCATGCTGTTGCGGCGAAGCTTCAGCACATTGGCACGCGCTGCGTCGACGGACTTCGTCTGGTACAGCGAGGGCTCAAGCTGTGCCGTTGCCCGGTTGGACAGACGGCCAAGAAGCGCGGACGGAAAATGCTCGCCACCCTTCATCAGCAGATCGATTGCCGCCATGAAAACGTCCAGGCGCAGATTGAGCGGCAGGACGCCATCGATGACGCGCGCCTCGACAAGGCGGCTGATATAGGGCTCCATCATGTCGATGGCTTCGACGACAAGGCCGATGGATGCGTCCGGACGGTTTTCTCGAACGGTCTGCATCGCGTCGTGCAACTCGGCGCCGGCGACATGATAGAACAGGACAAGCCGCATGTCGTGAATATCCTTCTCGGATATGGACTGCGCGCTCTGTATGCTTATGACATCGAAATTCGGGAATTTCTTCGCCAGTGCTTCAACCATGCATTCGGAGAACAAGTCCGCCTTGGCGATTACCAGAATTGTTTCTCCATTCGGACCCAGTCTTCTTGCCTGATCCGAATCTCCTACT
>Ga0209758_1004745_pt1 | contig 11044 bp, 7 predicted proteins | sample AraplaMF_Col_mMF_FD_184258 | JGI IMG/M metagenome (GOLD analysis project Ga0209758, IMG submission 184258) | Arabidopsis root microbial communities from the University of North Carolina, USA - plate scrape MF_Col_mMF (SPAdes) (version 2) | ecosystem: Host-associated > Plants > Roots > Endosphere ... | reverse complement strand
TGAAGCATTCCACAATCCCTTTTACATCATTCTCAACCTGGCGGTAGGCGGCAACTATCCGGGCATCCACTCCCCTGCCGGTATCACGGCGCCGCTGCCCGGGCGTATGGAAGTGGATTACATCAAACTGTACCAGGACATCCGTCGCGGCGAACAGCTGATACTGGGCGATAATAACGCACCTGAAGGCAATTACGGGATCTTTACAGATAATACCGCGGTGGATGATCAACTGGTGATCGGACAAGGGGCTAATCTCTTCCTCTGGAATAATATCACCAACATTAGCACCCCAACGCCAGTACCTTTTGAAGGCAGCAATGTATGGGCCTTCCGCGCCAATGCAGGCAGCTGGTACGGACTGGGCATCGCGAATGACAGTAAGAACATGAGCAATTTTGCAGGCGGCAGCCTCAAATTCCATATGAAGACCAGCTCCACCGCGCCCTTTAAAGTAGGCATCGCCACAGATGCCGGTGAAGCCTGGGTACAGTTTCCGGGCACGGGCAGCGAGCACGGACTGGTAAGGGATGGACAATGGCGCCAGGTAACAATACCAGTCAGCGAATTCGGCGGAGCAGATCTTATGCAGGTAACGCAGCTCTTTATGTTTGCCGGCGATGCGCCTGCAGCGGCAGCGGATTTCTACTTTGATAACATCTACTATACCGGTGGCGTGGCTGCTAACCCGGCTCCTAAGGTGAGTATTACCAGCCCGCCAAATGATACCTTGTATACCACACCCGCAGCTGTGCTGATCAAAACAAATACCAGCGACAGCAATGGCAGCATCAGCAAGGTGGATTTCTTTAACGGCGATCAATACCTGGCTACTGTTACAACAGCGCCTTTCAACTATAGCTGGCAAACATCCGCACAGGGCGTAGCCAGCCTGATCGCAAAGGGTACCGATAACCAGCACAAGACCACTACTTCCAAACCGGTTACGGTGTTCATAGCGGCGGCTAACAATACGGCGCCTTCCATCAGCATTACTTCGCCCAACGCCGCTACGCCCTATATGCAACCGGCCAAAGTGAATATTGTTACCAATGTAACAGACGACGGCAGCATCTACAAAGTAGAATTCTATAATGGCGCTACCTTATTGGGTACCGTCAATAAAGCACCTTACAATTTCAGCTGGGCCAACGTAAGCAAGGGCACTTATACGCTTACGGCCAAAGCCTATGATAACGGTAAGCTGAGCACAGTATCTGCCCCGGTGACTATTACTGTAAAAGACAACCTGATCCTGTCAGACAAATACGGCATCTACAGCGAAGACGCTTCCATCACCACTAAACTGACCTATGGCCTGGATGCCAACCTCTATGTATGGAATAATCTTAGCACCATTGCCAATGCCGCGCCGTATGAAGGCACACAGGTAATGGCCTTTACTGCTGCCGCCGGTAACTGGTTTGGCCTGGGCGTATCTCACGATGTACGCAACCTCAGCCATTTCAGTGACGGCTATCTGAAATTCCGGTTCAAGACCAGCTACCAGGGATCTTTCCGCTTCAGTGTAATCTCTTCCAACGGGCAAACGGACATCAACTTTGCTGCCGGCGAACAGAAACTGGGACTATTAAGAGACGGACAGTGGCATGAAGTGACCATCCCCCTGAGCTCACTTACCAATACAGACCTGAGCACCGTTACACAGGCATTCACCTTCTCCGGCGATGCACCCGCAACAGCAGCAGATTTTTATATCGACCACATCTACTATGTAACAAGCGGTCCTTCCATCCCGCAAAATCTTGCTTTGAATAAACCGGCCACTACCTCCTCCAATGAGAACGCCTCACTGGAAGGGAAATATGCCGTAGACGGTAATATCAATACCCGCTGGTCCAGCGCCTTCAGCGATCCGCAATTCATCACCATTGACCTCGGTGCAGACTACCAGGTAAATGAAGTAAAGATCAGCTGGGAAACAGCGCGCGCAAAAGATTACCAGGTGCTCATCTCCAACGACCAGAGCAACTGGGCCTTACTGAAAGCGGTGACCAATAACACCACTCTGGTGAACCAGTATACCGGCCTTAGCGGACACGGACGCTATCTGCGTATATACGGTACCGCGAGAGGCACCCAATACGGATACTCCATCTTTGAACTGGAAGCTTACGGCAGCTTATACACTGGCATTGCCCGCCAATGGAACACCGGTATCTATCCCAATCCCGTGAGCGGCAGCGAGCTGCGTATCACCAGCAGCGAAGCCCTCCGGCAGGTAAACGTAGTAGACATGAACGGCAGAACCTGGCTAAGCCGTGTATCCCGGGAAGGGAAGGTAGCGGGCAGCTATCCGCTGGACATCAGCCGGCTACCGGCGGGTATGTACCTGCTGCAGTTGTGGAATAAGGGGGGAGAGAGTAAGACGGTGAAGTTTATCAGACATTAAAAGTTTGAGGTTTGACTCGCGTCATTGCGAGGCCCGTAGGTCTTAGAGGGAGGCCAGGGCGAAGGAATCTCTTAATACAATCTTCAAGATGATCTTTGCGAAGATTATGTTAAAAGATTGCTTCGTCGCCCCCCGCACTTTTTCTCCGCGGCTCCTCGCAATGACGCGACTCAAACCTCAAACGTTTGTTATCTTCGACGGTGACACGCCGTATAACTTCTTAAACGCAAAAGAAAAATGCGACAGATCTTCAAAACCCAGTTCCAGGTAAATATTTGAAGGGGCGGCGCCCTTTTCACTGATCAGGTAATGGGCTTCCTGCAGGCGGCGGCGTTGCAGCCAGCGGCTGGGGGAAATATGAAAGATCTTTTCAAAATCGCGCTTGAAGGTGGCGAGGCTTCTTCCGGTGAGGTAGGCAAAGCGTTTCAGCTCTACGTTGAAGTGGAAGTTCTCATTCATGAAAGCTTCCAGGTCTATTTTACCCGGTTCGCTGAAGTCGAACAGCACATCTGCCAGTGCTGGATTGGCCTGGAGCAGGATCAAAACGGCCTCCTTCAGCTTGAGGGCCAGCAGGTCTTTATTGGCCGGGTTGGTCAGGCGCTCATAGGGCTTGAGCGATTGCATGTAGCTTTTATAGAGCGGATCCGGTTTCAGGATCAACACGGAGGCGCCATCTTCCTGCCGTTTGGCAGGTTGATAGCCGTATTCAATGGCGAAATTGCGCAGTGTTTCCTGGTCCAGGAAAATGGATACCGTAGCGCATTCGCCGCCCGGGGGCGGCTGCTTGAGAAACTTGATCAGGTGGTTCCTTCTGCAGAAGCGGAAATCCCCCTCATTGAAGGTATATACTTTATTGCCATCGTTAAGGGTGAGCGTGCCGCTAAGCTGGTAGCTGAACACGTGCTCTGGAATGAACTGCTCTCCTTCCCTGCTCCTGGCATAATAGCAGGAATACATGATCTGTGGTTTGTGCTCTTTCTGAACGGACATATCATCCGGGTTTAGATTCCTGCAAATTTCCGAAATATTTTATTGCCGGGCTTTGTTAATAAGCTCAAATATACTTTGTTAAAACGCTCAAGTTGTCAAGGCATAAAATAAACATTTGTCCACCAATTCCTGTTGTAATTTCCGGCACTTAAATTCCGCTTATACATGAGAAAATTAACCGTATTCATGCACATCTCCCTGGATGGCTTTACTGCAGGACCTAACGGAGAAATGGATTGGATCCATGTAGACGATGAAATATTTGATTATGCCGGCTACCGTACGGACGAATCCGACACGGCGCTCTATGGCCGCGTAACCTACGAGATGATGGAAAGCTACTGGCCTACTGCGGCAGATCAGCCGGGCGCCAGCAAGCATGATATCCAGCATTCCAACTGGTATAAGAGCGTTGACAAAGTAGTGCTCTCCAAAACCCTGCAGGGACAGCAGCCCGACAAAACCCGTATCATCAGCGATAATATCGGCGCAGCAATAAAAACATTAAAAAAAGCGCCGGGCAAAGAGATCGTCGTATTTGGCAGCCCTTCTGCAGTACATACGCTTACCCAGGAAGGCCTGGTAGATGATTTCTGGCTGTTTGTGAACCCGGTCCTCCTGGGAAAAGGTATTCCCTTATTCAAAGACCTGAAAGACCGGTTTTCCTTAAAGCTGGTGGAAAGCAAGGCGTTTATGTCGGGCGTAATTTGCCTGCATTATGAAAAAGTTTGAAGTTTGAAGTCTGCCTGCTCCGTCATTGCTCCTCGCAATGCCAAGAGCAATCGGGTCTTCATCCCCGTCATTGCGAGAAGCAGTTAAGCCTTTTGCGTGGGGCTTTGCGCTTCTCGCAATGACGGGGAGGGAGACCATTGACTGATTATATCCGGAGATTATGAAAACGCCTGTCTATAATCATTTACGAAACTTTTAAAGCTCCGCGGCGCCCGGCCGGTGACCGTTTGTACATCGGAAGTGACCGCGGCAGCTTCTCCCCTGGCATAATGCGCATAATCTTCTATCAGCCCCTCTGCCTGCCACAGCGGGAATCCTACACCGATCACCGCCTGCCGCATCTCTTCAGGAGACACATTGATAAAACGAACTTCGCGCCCCAGCACAGCAGAAAATTGTGCGGCTATTTCAGCATGTGTTAGAGCTTCCGGGCCGGTAATATTATAGATCTTGCCTTCATGCCCTTGCCCCGTTAATGCAGCAGCTGCCAGAGCAGCGATATCGCGGATATCTACCAAGCTTACCCGGGCTTCTCCGATGGACGCAAAGAACATTCCCTTGGCAGCGATCGTGCTGCTGAAGCCCAGTAAACCCTGCATGAACAGGTTAGGCCGCAGGAAGGTATAAGCCATGCCGGATGCCCTGATATGCTGTTCTACTGCTGCATGGTAACGCAGGAAACGCACCGGCGAATCAATGGAAGCAGCCAGTTGGGAGAGCTTTACAATATGTTGTACCCCTGCCTGGCGGGCAGCATCCACGAAACCGAGCTGCAGGGTTGCTGCCTGTTCAGAAGAGTTAGTGAGCAGGAAAGCGCGTTTGATCCCTTTGAGCGCAGCTGCCAGGCTATCCGGATCGCCAAGATCTCCGCTGACCAGTTCAATACCTGGTAATGCAGCCAGCTGGCCCCCGTTCTCTACGGACCTTACCAGGGCACGGAAGGGCACTCCTTTTGCAGACAATTGTTTAGCCAGTTCAGTACCGGTGTTGCCCGTGGCGCCGGTGATCAGTAATGCAGGTGCTGTTGTTTGTGTCATGATCAGATGATTTTATGCCTCAAAATTCCCCTTTCCCCCGCCCCTGGCATTGTAAGAAAACGAAGCGTTCGGTTTTAGCTGAAAAAGGGATATATTGGGCCATCAAATCTTCCCAACACTCACATGAATAGAAGAACCTCTTACAAGCTGCGGCAACTGGGCATCATCATGGTTGTATGGCTCATAATAGGTTTTATTATTCCCTTCTACGACCGCCTGGCCCTGATCACCACGAACGCGGTGACGCCGGTTCCAAGATATACCATGCTGGAAGCCATCATCATCAACATGGGCGCGGCCTTTACCGGCGCCTTACTGGGCGGGAGCTTCCTGGTGTTTTATGTAAACGTGCGGTTCAGGGACAAATCCTACGGATACACCATCCTGGCTGTGGCCGGAGCCTTTTTGGTGGTGATCGCGATCGTCAATATCCTGCTGCGCCTGTTCAACATCCCCTCTGAATGGACCAGGATCGCGAAGAACTGCCTGGTGTGGGGCATCATCGTGACGGTTACGCAGCTCTTCCTCCAGATCAATAATAAGTTCGGACAAGGCGTATTCTGGAACATCATCCGCGGAAAGTATAATACGCCGCGGGAGGAAGAACGCATCTTCATGTTCCTTGACCTGAACTCGTCTACCACTATCGCGGAGCAGCTGGGAGATAAAAAATATCATGCCTTCCTGAAAGACATCTTTACCGACATTACCAACCCTATACTGGATAATAAAGGAGAGATCTACCAATACGTTGGCGATGAAGTGATCGTGGCCTGGAAGTATGGTGAAGGCATCCAGAACAGTAAATGCGTGCAGTGCTTCTTTGATATCAAATTCCATCTGCAAGAGCTGAACAATAAATACCGGCAGCAGTATGGTGTGATTCCATCCTTTAAAGCAGGGATCCATTGCGGAAAGGTAGTAGCCGGCGAAGTAGGTATCATCAAAAGAGATATTACCTACTCCGGCGATGTACTGAATACCACCTCCCGCATACAGGACATGTGCAAGGAATTTAATGAAGAGGTGATCGTATCCGGCGACCTGGCCTCCTCTCTCCGCCTGGCAGGCAATTTTGCGGCACAGACCCTGGGCTCCATCAAGCTGAAGGGCAAGCAAAAAGAAATGCTGCTCATCGCACTTAAATCCATGACTGGGAATAACGGCGACATTTCTTTAACTTAGCAGTACACCATAATATTTATTTGCAGTACCGCCCGCTGCAACATGTGAATAAAACCATTATCATGAAAAACGGATCCGCACCTATGCCGGCAAACGAGATGGAGCGACTCATCAGCCTGGCCGAATTTGACATAGACTATGATAGTCTTAATGAACAATTTAAAAGCCTTACCCGGCTGGCAGCAAAGATCGCAGGCACTGAAATCTCCCTGATCAATCTCATCGACGCCTACACGCTTTGGACCATCTCTGATTTCGGTATCAGCGTGAAGCAGATGCCCAGGGAAGAGACCGTCTGCCAGTACACCATCGCGAATAATGACGCAGCGCTTGAAATACCGGACCTGTCTACAGATGTACGCTTCAAAGACAAACCATATGTAACCGGAGGCGAGCAGTTAAGGTATTACTGGGGCACCCCTTTACGTACCTTCGAGGGGCATAATCTCGGCGCCTTATGTGTGATTGATCGGAAGCAGAAGGCCCTGAGCCCGGAGAAAAAGGAAATGCTGGGATTGATAGCAGAAGAGATCGTAAGCAGGCTGGCCACCATCAGCGTCATCAATAATCTCAAGAACAAGGTATTTGAGTCGGAAGAAACGCAGAAGAAGCTGACACATGATATACGCGGGCCCGTGTCCGGTATTATCACTATGGCGCAACTGATCAGCGAGCAGGGACAGTCAAATAACATCGAGGATATTTTAAGTTTTATTTCCATGATCCAGAAAAGCGGTCATTCCCTGCTGGAACTGGCAGATGAGATCCTCAGCGTTGAGCAGCAAAAGAACGGCGGCACAGGCTCATCTCCTATGAACCTTAGTATCTTCAGGGAACGGCTGATGAAACTCTATCTTGTGCAGGCCAGCGCCAAAGGCGTTACACTGTCTGTACGCACCAATACGGCAACAGAGACCATTCCCGTCAATTGCAATAAACTGCTGCAGATCACCGGCAACCTGGTTTCCAACGCGATCAAATTCACGCCTCCAAAAGGCCGTGTATCGGTAGAGCTGGACCTGAAGAAAGAAGATAGCACAAGATACCTGGAAGTAAAGGTAAGCGATACCGGTGTCGGCATTTCGGCCGCAGCCATTGAGGCGATCACACGGGGAAACGCCGGCACCACACAAGGTACCGGCGGTGAAAAAGGATTCGGCTTTGGGCTGTCACTGGTTAAGCACCTGGTAGAAAAGCTGAAAGGCAGCCTTATTATCCAGTCAAGCCCTGGTGAAGGCAGCAGTTTTGTGATCAGATTGCCGCAGTAGTTGCCTACCGGATGCGCTGTTGTTCTGCATCTGCGCCGCCTACGTTCCTGTCGCGCTTCTCATAAGACTTTCCGAAGTTGTAGGTGAAGGTAAGACCGGCTACGCGTGTATCCGCTTTGTTACGATAGTTGCCACGGGCATTGGTCAGGAAATTAATATTGCCATAGTTCAGGCGGGAATAGAAGAGGTCATTTACTGTAAATTTCAGGGAGCCTTTATTACTCAATATTTTCTTTTCCACTGCAAAGCCCATTGTCCAGTAATCGCCCAGCACAAACTGCTGAGTGATGATATCTGAGCGGTACATGCCTGTGATCTCCGTGTTCCATCCTTTAGAAAGCTTAGCCTGCAAGGTTATATTCGTCACATAATTCATTCCATCCACATCCAGGTTATTGCCGTAAAGATCTGCCTTGAAGCGGCAGTATTCTGCAATCCCGAACCAATGTATGGAGAACCACTTAAACGGCTGCAGGTCTGCATTACCGGAGAATGACAGGTAATCGCTCTTCCCTACGTTGGCGGGACGGCTGTAGAAGCGGTCTCCCTGCACCTCGATGGTCTCTCCTATCTCCCCCCTGTAATGGCTGTAGTTGATCTTGCCCGTGAGCATATTGCGGTAGATCCAGGAAAGGTCCAGTGAGTGCGAGATCACGGGTTGAATAAAAGGATTGCCTACATAATACATGAATTTGTCCAGCGGAGAGATAAAAGGGTTCAGATCATTGAAGCCCGGGCGTTCTATACGTTTGCTGTAGGCCAGCACAAACTGGTGGGTAGCCGCTGAATCCGTTTTATAGGAAAGATAAAAAGTAGGAAACAGGTTGGTATAGTTCCTTTTAAAGGCGGAGTCCTGTTTTACGGCATTGCCCAATTGTTCTCCCCGCATAACAGTGTTCTCCACACGCAGGCCAGCTTGTACGGAGATCTTTCCTACTTCATTGCGGAAGCTTAGATAGGCGGCATTGATATTTTCATGGTAGATGAAATGATTGGTCTTATCATAGTCGGGCATGGTAAGGGCATTAATGGTTACTTCGTAATCTGCCTTATTATCAGTAGAGATATAGCTTGTTTTAAGACCGGTTTCAAAACGGGCGCCTGCAGACAATGGGTGCGTATAATCTGCTTTGGCGCTGTAGATGTTAATGCCGGATGGGATCCTTCCATGCAGGTCATCCCGGGTTTTCAGGCTGCTGTCCGGATAATAGCTGGCATTCTTAAAGAGCTGGGTGGCTTCTGAACTGTTATGGATATAATCGAGATCTACGGCCAGCTCGCGACCGGTGGTACCGTATTGGTGACGGTAGTTAAGATTGACGCCTCCCCTGTTAAACGTACGTTTATCCACATTATCGGCGGTCACCAGGGAATCCAGCTGGTGCACAGGATTATACAAAAAGCTATTGTTGTTCACCAGTCCTGTACCTGTGCGGGAAACGCCGTTCAACACGATGCCGATAGTGGTGTACTTATCCATGTAATAATCCGCGCCTATTTTCAGGGAAGGCGAGCGGTCTTTCCGGCGGATAAACGAAAACTGGCTGAATCCGGAACGGAGGCTTCCATCATCATTGAGATAGCTGCGTTCTATCAGCAGGTCGCTAAAGCTGTTGGTGCGGTTATAACCTGCGTTCACAAAGAAGTTGAAGGCGTTGTTACGCACATTCAGGTTCAGGCTGTTGAAGCTCCTCGGATAAACGCCCTGGTGGTATGAGGTGGAGAAATTGCCGTTAAAGCCCTGCCGTTTCAGCTTTTTAGTGCGGATATTGATCACGCCTGCATTACCGGCGGCATCGTAGCGGGCGGGCGGTATCGGCATCAGTTCAATGGCTTCCAGGGAACCGGAGGGCAGGGAGCGAAGATAGGCCGCCAGGTCGTTACCGGATAGATAAGTGGGCTTGTCGTCAATATAGATGGTGACACCTGATTTACCCAGGAGGCTGATATTGCCGTCCTGGTCTACCATTACACCGGGCGATTTCTCCAGTACATCCAGGGCGCTGGTGCCCGCGTTGGAAATAAGCGCATCCACATTCACAATGGTACGGTCGAGGCGTGTTTCCACCAAAGGTTTACGGCCGGTGACCGTTACATCTTTCAATTGCCTGGTACCCGGCAGCACGGTGTCTTTTGGCTTGTTATTGGAAGCGGGCGCCTGTGCGTAAGTGCAATAGCTTATCAGTACCATGCCGAAGGCCGGCAGGCAGTTTTTTATCTTCATAAAAGGGCGGATTTAGATCGGGGCAAGGCAATGCCTGTTCACCCGGAAGTGAGATGCTGGTTGTTAGTAGTTAATTGTAAAATTATTAATTGCTTATGCTGATAGAAGTACGGTTATGTGATTTTGAATAGCTGTAACGATCTGAAGGCTGCTTAATGTATTTCTCTTTGTATTTGCGAAATACCTCATCCGGTTGCTTTTTTCCGTCTACTAAAAATTCTCTTGGGTTCAGCTGAAAAGAGAGATTATCCTTATGCCTGATAAGCTCATCCTGCTGCATATCTTTCAGTATCTTTTCCACCTCGTCGCTAAGTACAGGTTTGGGAGCAGCTACAGGATGAGGAGCTGGCGGTGGTGTAGCAGCCGGTGCAGGTGTGGCCACCAATGAAGTTGTGGCAGTTGATGCAGATGTAGCCACTGACGCAGTTGTGGCAACCGATGCAGGTGTAGCAACCGACGGAGCTGTCATTGGCGAAATCAGGATCAGCCCGCCGTTGCTAGTGGCGTCTATCTCAGATAATTTCCGCTGCTCCTGCAGGGCTTCGGTGGTTTTCTCTGAAGTGATCTGTGATTGTTGCTGAAGACGTTTATCCTGCACGTCAGCAGCACCCCTTACTACATTGTCGAGAATAGACTTAATGATAGGATATTTGGCAGGCAGCTGGTCATCGGGCACTTTCACACCATCTATTTCCAGCCCCGTGACCTTGTTGTTATCCAATGATATTTTGTACTGTTTGCCATCTACGGTGGTAGTCATGGTACCGGTCATGACGGAGTTCTCTCTTTTCAATACGGGCACTGAATCCCGTTTGGTTTGCCAGGGCTGATATTGTGGTTGGTACTGTGGCTCATAGGGCTGGTATTGTGGTTGGTAGGGCATCCTGTAAATTTCTTTCATTGCCTGTAGTCCGGCGGTATAGGGTGCAAGGCGCCGTCTATCCATGCCCCGCGTAAACACTTCACTTCCGTTCACTTTCAGTGCTGCCAGTTCGTTGTGCCGGTCATCCCATTGGACCTGGTACACTACATTGTCGCGTTTAAAGAGATAGACCCGGTAGGGATCTCCACCGAAGGTGACGGCAGTTCCTTCTGTTACGCCTTTAATGTCAACGCCGTAGTAGTAGTAAGCGGCATTCGGTTGGTGCACATCTGAAGTTGGCTCAGCCGGTGCATCCTGCGTAGGAACTGCAGC
>Ga0209758_1004744_pt1 | contig 11046 bp, 8 predicted proteins | sample AraplaMF_Col_mMF_FD_184258 | JGI IMG/M metagenome (GOLD analysis project Ga0209758, IMG submission 184258) | Arabidopsis root microbial communities from the University of North Carolina, USA - plate scrape MF_Col_mMF (SPAdes) (version 2) | ecosystem: Host-associated > Plants > Roots > Endosphere ... | reverse complement strand
AGTCCGAACAGCCCGAAAGACAGCACTCCTGCGCCCAACCCTCTTTCAAGGATGAGCCGCCAAGCGGGCCCTATTCTTTCGGGAAATCAAAGCCGCGTCGGATATCCGTCAAAGCGGGCCGACAGCGAGTGGCGCTTGGTACCGTGGACCGGCCTAAAGGTCAAGATATCGGAACTGGAACCCGGGCTCCCGATCCACGCGGCCTTGGAGACTTTCGGCTATTTGGCCTCCGGGGCGGATTTGGAGGGCTCGAACCTGCGACCCCCGGTTCTGGAGTTCGGGAACGACTACCGCAGGCAATATGGATAAACTCCACTGGCCTGAGTAGATGCATTTTTTCGAGCCCGTGCCATCATTTGGCATCAACCAATATCGGGCAATCGTCGGCAGTTCGGCAGCAAAAGCGGCAGCAGAGAGCCCGCCCGGATGAGCCGGCGGGCTGAACCTGGTCTCGCCGCCCGATAATGACTGCCGCGGCCCCTATTGGGCACCCAGAAGCGGTAGCTCGTCGCCGACCCATCCGCTTACCCGCGCCCGCGGGTATTCAGGTTAACCGACGACTTTCGTTGCAACAGTTCACGGTGGTATTCTTAAGATTGGGTCCGCCGGATCTGATTGCGGCACTAAGACTGCGCTGCCGCTGATCCGTGCAGATTGCCGTTGAATTCTGGCTGCGTCGCCCGGAAGCGGCTCGGCGGTGCGCCGATAATGCGCTTGAAGGCACGGCTGAAGGCGGCTTCCGACTCATAGCCCAACTGGCGCGCGACGACCGCGATTTTCATCCGGTCGCGCACCAGCCATTGCTTCGCTTGCTGCATGCGCAATTGCGCCACGTAACGCGCCGGCGTTTCTCCGACGACACTGGCGAAGCGCAAGGCAAAAGACGAACGCGACGCGCGCATGATTGCGGCCAGCGCCTCGACCGTCCAGTCCCGGGTCGGGTCGCGATGAACGGCCGCGAGTACCCGGCCGATGTCGGGATCCCGCGCCGCGGCGACCCAGCCGGCGGAGCCGCAGCCTTTCTCCACCCAGTGACGGATCAATGCAGCGGCGACCACATCGGCAAGCCGGGTCAGGATGCCGCCTGCGCCGACACGATCAAGCGCCAGTTCGCAGGCCATCGCCGTCAGCAAAGGTGGGATACCGGGCTCGCTGGCGGCGAGTTCGTGCATCCGCATCACCTCCGGCATCATCCGAAGCAGCGGATGCTCGCTGTCGAGGTTGAAGTTCATGCTGGCGCCGAACAGCAGAGTTTCCTCGCCGTCGCCGCCGGCCTGTGTATCCACAATGCCGCAGCACACGGGATTGGACTGGCAAGCGTTGAGCGGCGAAGCCACAGCGTCGGGCGCGCTTGCCAGGGCGTGCGCGGCGCCGCGGGGCAGCAAAACCGCATCGCCACCCTCGAGGCGAACCCACTCATTGTCGGGCGTTCGCAGCCAGCAGCCGCGCTCGGCAATGAAATGGAAATGCGCCGTCGGCTGCGCCGGAAACAGGATGCCCCAGGGGGCGGTCATCCGGCAGCGGGTGTAATCGACACCCTCCAGCCGCAGGCCACGGAGCATTTCCGTCAGCGGGTCAGCCGCAACAGTTTTGGACGAATTATCAAGCATTGTGGGTTTCCTAGCATGGAAACTCCAGAAAGTCACGTCCATGTTGGCCGTTACGTTCCGGAGCGCACCATGACTGATTCCATTACCACCCCGTTTGATGCCGATGTCCCCACGACAACCGATGAACGGGAGAAACCGGCCTGGGCGGCCGTCATCTCCCTGATGCTTGGCGCATTCAGCCAGGTGACCGCCGAATTCCTGCCGGCGAGCCTGCTCACGCCGATCGCCGCCGACCTCGGTGTCTCCGTCGGCGCGGCCGGACAGGTGGTGACGGCGACCTCTCTCGTCGGGGTCGTTGCCGGGCTCGCCACAGCCATCGTCACCCGCAGCATCGATCGCCGCGTTGTGCTCTGGTCGCTAACGGTGCTGCTGATCGTGTCCAACCTGCTGTCGGCCACCGCCGCCAACCTGCCGATACTGCTGCTCGCCCGCGTCCTGCTCGGTATCAGCCTCAGCGGCTTCTGGTCGATGGCAGCCGCGACCGCGATGCGGCTTGTTCCGCCGGACTCGCTGGCACGCGCCATATCGCTGGTTTTGAGCGGTGTTTCCGTTGCAACCGTGAGCGCCGCGCCGATCGGGGCATATCTTGGCGATCTCTGGGGCTGGCGAAACGTGTTCCTGCTGGCAGCTCTTGTCGGTGTAATTGTGCTCTTCGTTCAAGTCCTGACACTGCCGCGTTTGCCGCCGCTCAGCTCGCCGGATGTGCGAACGTTGTTCGTGTTGATGCGCCGGCCCAGCGTCCGGCTTGTTGTCATCGCGATTGTGCTGGCGATCTCAGGCCACTTCGCCGGCTTCACTTACGTTCGGCATTTCCTCGAGCAGGTGCCGATGCTTCCGGTCACGGCGATTTCGCTTGTCCTGCTCGCCTATGGTGTTGGCGGCTTCTTCGGCAATTTCGCGGGCGGGGCGATCGCCGCTCGCAGCGAGAAGGCAGCCGTGATCGCGGGGGCCGCCAGCATCGCCGTGCTGGCGCTGGTGCTGTTTCTTTTCGGCAGTTCCGGCCTTGTCGCCGCCATCGCGGTTGGCCTCTGGGGCTTCGCCTTCGGTGCGCTGCCTGTCGGTTTTCAGACATGGATGGTGCGGGTTGCGTCGGACCAGGCCGAATCTGCAGGCGGTCTGCTGGTGTCGGCATTCCAGATCGCCATCACGATCGGCGCGGTGGTCGGCGGCATCCTTGTCGACTGGACAGGCCCATTTGGTGCCATCGGCTATCTGGCGCTGGCGACGCTCGCGGGCGCGTTGCTTGTGTTGCTGTCGCGCTCTGCAGAAAGGCCGGCCTGAAAAGCCTCAAATCGCCCGACGACTCTGGGCGGACTATTCCATCGATCCATTTACGCTTCTTCAGCCCGGCTCGGTGCCGCTCCGAGGTATTTGCAAACCGCGAGCCCGGTCATGCCGCCACTGCCCTCCTCCGCGGCATCGGCAGCACCTCGCCGATCCGGTTAGGCCAGCGATGGATGATCCAGGGACTTTGCAGATCGTGCCGAGGCCTTCGGCTTCGGCAGTACCAGATTTCACGATCTGCGCGGTCTCCACTCCACCGCCTGCTCGACGCGGGTATTCCAGTTCATATGGTGGCACGGCGGATCGGAGATGACCCGGCCACGCCTTGCCGCGCTCATACACCAAGCGAAAACGGACCAAGGAAGCGGACGAGCGGCTCGACGTGACAATCGCGGACCTGACCGCGGGGTTCCTGACCGTCTGATAGCCAAAAGCTAGCAGGACGTTGAAACCGCCCGCATCAGAACGTGTTAAGTTATTGATTTAGCTGGCAGGAGTGGCAGGGCTCGAACCTGCGACCCCCGGTTTTGGAGACCGGTGCTCTACCAATTGAGCTACACTCCTACAGAGCCGCCTCTATAGCGAAGCCTGTGCCGCTCGTCACGCCCCTTTGCGACATCATGATGGTGCCATCCTACCCGCCGGGCGCTCGGCTGGTTAACAGCTCCTTCACGCCCCTTCCCTATTGATAAATGACGGGAATTTCGACGGCGACGCTCGCCGGAAGGCGAAGGGAAAGTACGATATGGCGGCTTTGAGATCGATCTCGGCCCGGATGATTGTGGCGATCACGCTGGTTGCCGCCGGCTCCTGCGCCGTGCTCGCGGCGTTCAGCGTCTGGCAGCAGCAGGCCACGGTGGAGACCGCGCTCGAGCGCGAACTGCACGATGACTATGCCAACCTTACGGCGGCGCTGGATGCCGAGACGCGCACGACGATGGTGGTCAGCAACGTGCTGGCATCGATGCAGTCGGTGAAGGATGCGGTGCGGACGCGGGATCGGGCGGCAACCCTTGCCGTGATGAAGGAGGCGTTGCAAACCATCGCGCCGCGCGGTCTCGAGTTGATCACGGTGCAGATCCCGCCGGCTATCGCTTTCGCCCGGGTACACAAGCCCGCGGCCTTCGGCGACGATGTCTCGGCACGGCGCAAGATGGTGACCCAGGCGTTCGAGACCCGCAAGGCGATCGGCGGCATCGAGGCCGGCCTCGACGTGCTGAACGTCTTCGCCTCAACGCCAATCGTCGAGGGTACCGAGCTGCTCGGCCTGATCGACGTCGGCGCGCCGTTCGGCAAAACCTTCGTCGAAACCATGAAAGCCCGTTTCGGCATCGACGTCGCGATCCATCAACTGGACGGCCAGACGGTAAAGACTCTCGCCTCGACGTTGACCGGCGGCAGGGCGGACAGCGCCGCGGTGCGGCGCGCCCTCGCCGGCGAAACCCTCATCCAGCGAAGCGATCTCGACGGCCGTCCGACCGCGTCCACGTTCGGTCCGATCAAGAGTTTTTCCGGCATGCCCATTGCCGTGGTCGAAATCGTTCGCGACGCAACCGCCTACCGCAATCTCGCCCGCAATTCGCTGACCTGGCTGGCGCTCGCCGCAGCGTGCGCTCTGCTGCTGGCCGGTGCCGTCGCGGTCTGGCTGGGACGCGGCATGACCAAGCCGATCCGCGCCCTGGAGACGGCGATGCGTGACATCACCACCGGCAAGCGCGAGATTGTGGTTCCCGGTGCCGCACGCGGCGACGAAATCGGTTCGATGGCCAAGGCCGTCGAAATCTTCAAGGACGGCCTGATCGAGAGCGACCGCCTGCGCGCCGCGCAGGAACAGCAGCGGGCGACCGCCGGGCTCGAGCGCCGCGACATGATGGCGGCGCTCGCCACGAAATTCGAGGCCGGCGTCGGCAGCGTGGTCGAGTCGGTGGGTTCGGCGGCACGGGAATTGCGGAGCACGGCGCAGTCGATGGCTTCGACCGCAGACCAGGCGACACGCCAGACCACCACCGTCGCCTCGGCTTCCGACGAAGCCACACAAAGTGCGCAGGCCGTCGCCGCGGCCGTCGAGGAGCTCAACGCCTCGATCGGCGAGATCGCCCAACAGGTCAACCAATCCGCCAAAATCGCCGGTGCCGCCGTCGATCAGGCCAACAGCGCGAATTCCGAAGTGCAGGGACTGGCCCTCGCCGCGCAGAAGATCGGCGACGTCGTCAAATTGATCAGCGAGATCGCGGCGCAGACCAACCTGCTCGCGCTCAACGCCACCATCGAGGCGGCACGGGCCGGCGAAGCCGGCCGTGGCTTTGCCGTGGTCGCCTCCGAGGTCAAGGCGCTGGCGAGCCAGACTGCCAAGGCGACCGATGAGATTTCCGCGCAGGTCGGCGCCATCCAGAGCGCGACGCAATCGTCCGTCAGCGCCATCCAGGGCATTACCGCGACCATCAGCCAAGTCAGCGAAATCGCCACCGCGATCTCTGCCGCCGTCGAGGAGCAAGGCGCGGCGACGCAGGAGATTGCCCGCAACGTCGCTGAAGCCGCCCGCGGCACCGGCGAGGTCTCGGAAAACATCGCCGGCGTAAGCGCCGCCGCCCGCGACACCGGCGTCGCCGCGACTCGCGTTGTGGATTCCGCCGCGGCGCTGTCGCGCAGTGGCGAAGAGCTCAGGACACAGGTGGATACATTCCTGCGCGAGGTACGCGTGGCGTGAGACCCGCGCGGTCTCCGGTGAGCAAAGGACCGCGCGTCCTCAGCTGATCGTGGCTCCGCCGTCGATCACGATGGTCTGCCCGGTCATGAACGTCCCGGCGGCCGACGCCAGGAACACCGCGGCGCCGGCGATCTCGTCCGGCTCGCCGATCCGCAGCAGCGGTGAACGCGCGGTAGCGGCTTTCAGGGTTTCCGGATTGTCCCACAGCGCCTTGGCGAAATCAGTCTTGATCAGGCCGGGCGCGATGCAGTTCACCCGCACATTGTGCTGGCCGTATTCGCAGGCGAGATTGCGCGCCAGCTGCATGTCGGCGGCCTTGGAGATCGCGTAGGCGCCGAGCACCGTCGAGCCCTTCAGGCCGCCGATCGACGAGACGATGGTGATCGAGCCATCCTTGCGCGCGATCATCTGCGGCACCACGAGGCTGATCAGCCAGTGATTGGCGACGATATTGTTGTCGAGGATTTTTCGAAACTGCTCGTCGGAAATGCCGGCCTGCGGGCCGTAGTAGGGATTTGACGCGGCGTTGCACACCAGGGTGTCGATCTTGCCGAACACCCGGTTGGTTTCCTCGACCAGATTTTTCAGGTCGTCCTTGGTCGAAATGTTGGCGGCCACCGCCAGCGCCACTTGCTTGCCGGCCTTGTCGTTGATGGCCCTCGCCACGTCGTCGCAGACCTGCTGCTTGCGCGAGGAGATCACGACTTTGGCGCCGTGCTCGGCCATCCGCTCGGCGATGGCCCGGCCGATGCCGCGCGAGGAGCCGGTGATGACGGCGACTTTGCCGGACATGTCGAACAAGGTCATGGCGTCCCTCCTATTGTCCGGCGTCGAACGCGCCGGTGTTTGATTTGTAACTCAAGGCCAGGCGGGACTTGCCGGCTTCGACAACAGACCGCCGCGACCTTCACGCAAGTTTGGTCTCGGTCATCACTTCAGGCCCCGCCGGCTGATGCATGGCGGCGTGCGACGGATCGGCGATCCACGGCTGCTGATTGACCATGGGAACCCGCCAGCCGGAATGTTCGGCGCTGGCGAGATAATCGAGGCGGGTGATCGAACAATTGTCGACGGTGAAGGCAAGCCCACGTTCCGGCTGGCCAGCGAGCGCGAGGCCGATTGCAGCCTTGATGGTGCCGCCATGGGCGACGGCGACGATGTCCTGGCCCGCGTGACTGACATTGATCCGCGCTATGACGTCACGGACCCGATTGTAGAGATCCATGAAGCTTTCGCCGCCGGGCGCCGGCTCGTCGATCGGCGCGAACCAGTAACTGCCGACGGCGATCGGGCGGCTGGCATAGAACGCCGCGCGGTTGAGCCCCTGCCATTCGCCGAGATGCTGTTCGGCCAGCCCGGGCTCCTGCTGCATGTGATCGGGTTTTGGAAATCCGGCGGCCCAGATCGCGGCGGCAGTCTGATGGGTGCGTTTCAAATTGCTGGCGAACCACGCGGCCTTGCGCGGCAGGACTTTGCCGACCGCAGAGAACACGATGGCGTCGCTGGTGTCGCAGCCGAGATCCTTCTGTCCATAGATGTTGCCGCCATCCTCGCGCACCGGCGCATGACGAACCCACCACCAGCGCGTCGCGACCACGCCCGACGGAACCGCATGATGCGCGAGGAACGGTTTTTCGAGTGCAGGTGCGGCGGGATTGGACATCGCAAAGACCCTTCAATAATGTTTCATGCCGCTGTACGTCACGGCGCGCGGCGCCTCAAGTCACTTCAACATATGGCGCGCGACCGTGAATTCCGTGGGGCGGCAAGCGCCTCAAAAATAGTCAGGGAGAACCGTCATGGGCCGCCTCGAAGGCAAATCCGTCATCATCACCGGCGCCGGCAGCGGCATCGGCCGGGCGGCCTCGCTGCTGTTCAGCAAGGAAGGCGCCAGGCTGATCGCCGTGGACCGCAGCGAAACCGTCAAGGAGACCGCTGACCTGGTGCGCAAGGCCGGCGGCACCGCCGAGGCGGTGACTGCCGATGCCGGGTCCGAGGATGACGTCAAGGCCTTCATCGAGAAGGCGGTCGGCGCCTATGGCAGGCTCGACGCGATCTGGGCCAATGCCGGCATCAGCGGCGGCCTCGTGCCGCTGCCCGAGCAGACCGTCGAGCACTGGCAGGAAGTCCTGCGCATCAATCTGATCGGTCCGTTCCTGGCGATCAAACATGCCATGCCGCACATGATCCGGCAGAAATACGGATCGATCGTCTGTACCGCCTCGGTCGCCGGCCTCAAGTCGGGCGCCAGCGGCCATCCCTATGCCGCCAGCAAGGCCGGCGTCATCAGCCTGGTGCAGACCACCGCCTATTCGCTGTCGGGCACCGGCGTGCGCATCAACGCGGTGTGTCCGGGCCTGATCGAGACCGGCATGACCAAGCCGATTTTCGACAACGCCAAGCAGCGCGGCACCGACGGCAAGATCGGCCAGCTCAATCCGCTCAAGCGCGCCGGCCAGCCGCATGAACTCGCGGCCATGGGACTGTTCCTCGCCAGCGACGACGCGTCTTATGTCAACGGACAGGCGATCCCGGTGGATGGCGGGCTGACGGCGTCGATGCCGTATGCGGGAAAGCCGATTTAGGTCCACAGCGAAGCGGATAAACCGCCGCACTTCCTCACAACAAACCGTCATCCCCGCGCATGCGGGGAACCAGTATCCCAGAGCGCACGTGATCCATCACCGGCGCCCTGCAATACTGGGTCGTCCGGTCAAGCCGGACGATAACGGTATTGGATGGGGCAAACGTCCCGCACAAAACTTACTTCGCCCCCGCCTTCTGCGCGTATTCCCATGACGCCTTCGACAGCGGCACGGTGCGCTTGGCGGATTCCATCGCCTTGGCGCTGGCGGCGGTGCCGTCGCGGATGCGGCCGGCGATGCCCTGGGTGATGCCGGCCAGGCGAAACAGATTGTAGGAATAGTACCAGTTCAAATCCGGCACGCCGCTGCGGCCGGCGGCCTTGCAGTAGATCTGCGCCGCCTCGTCCATGGTCGGGATATTGAGGGCCGCAAGATCGATGCTGGCGAGGCCCGGCATGGTCCATTGCATCAACAGATAGGTGAAGTCGGCCATCGGATCGCCGAGGGTGGAAAGCTCCCAGTCGAGCACCGCCTGGACCCGCGGCTCGGTGGCGTGAAACACCATGTTGTCGATGCGATAATCGCCGTGGACCACCGACACGCCCTCCTGCTCCGGCACGGTGCGCGGCAGCCATTCGATCAGCCGGTCCATCTCCGGGATGGTCTGGGTTTCGGAGGCGCGATACTGCTTGGTCCAGCGATCGACCTGGCGCGCGAAATAATTGCCGGGCTTGCCGTAGTCGCCGAGCCCGATCGCCTGCGGGTCATATGAATGCAGTTTGGCCAGGGTCTCGATCTTGCTGGTGAAGATCGCCCGGCGTTCTTCACGCGGCAGTTCCGGCAGTGCCGGATCCCAGAAAATCCGGCCCTCCTCCATCGACATGATGTAGAACGCCGCGCCGATGACGCCATCGTCGGTGCAAAGCGCGTAGGCCTTTGCCACCGGAAAGCCCTGCTTGCCGAGCGCGGAGATCACCCGGAATTCGCGGTCGACCGCATGCGCCGACGGCAGCAATTTGCCGAACGGTTTGCGCCGCATCACGTAGGAACGGCCCGGCGTGTTGAGCCGGTAGGTCGGATTCGATTGGCCGCCCTTGAACTGCAGGACGGTCAGCGGCCCCTGAAAACCCTCGACGTGGTCGCGCATCCAGCCGTCGAGGCGCGTCTCATCGAACCGATGACGCTCCTCGACCGGCTTGGTGCCGGAATATTCGTCGTCCCGCCGTACGCCTTCGACCACCGCGACGCTCCCCCGGTTTTGTTGGGGAGCGCCACGCTGGAACTCCCTTTAATGGGTTGGGGAGTTTGCATACTTCCGCAGTTCAAGTCTAGCAATGGCGCGGTTGTGCACCTCGTCCGGACCGTCGGCGAGGCGCATGGTGCGCATCGAGGCGTAGTCCCGGGCGAGCCCGGCATCGTCGGAAACGCCGGCGGCGCCGAAAGCCTGGATGGCGTGGTCGATGATCTTGAGCGCCATGTTCGGCGCCGCCACCTTGATCATGGCGATCTCGAGCTGCGCGGTCTTGTTGCCGACCTTGTCCATCATGTCGGCGGCCTTCAGGCACAGCAGGCGGTTCATCTCGATGTCGGTGCGGGCCTCGGCGATGCGCTGCTCCCAGATCGAGAACTCGATGATCTTCCTGCCGAATGCGGTGCGCGACGACAGCCGCTTGACCATCTTCTCCAGCGCCTCCTCGGCCTTGCCGATGGTGCGCATGCAATGATGGATGCGGCCGGGACCGAGGCGGCCCTGCGCGATCTCGAACCCCCTGCCCTCGCCGAGCAGGATGTTGCTGGCCGGCACCCGGACGTTGTCCAGCAGCACCATGGCGTGACCGTGCGGCGCGTCGTCGAAGCCGAACACCGGCAGCATCTTCTCCACCTTGACGCCCTTGGTGCTGCGCGGCACCAGGATCTGCGACTGCTGCTGATGTTTGGGCGCCGAGGGATCGGTCTTGCCCATCACGATCATGATCTCGCAGCGCGGATCGCCGACGCCCGACGACCACCACTTGCGGCCGTTGATGACGTATTCGTCGCCATCGCGACGGATCGAGGTCTCGATGTTGGTGGCGTCGGACGATGCCACTGCCGGCTCGGTCATCAGGAACGCCGAGCGGATCTTGCCGTCCATCAGCGGACGTAGCCACTGCCGCTTGTGCTCCTTGGAGCCGTAACGCATCAAGACTTCCATGTTGCCGGTGTCGGGCGCCGAGCAGTTGAACACCTCGGAGGCCCAGCCGATGTGGCCCATCGCCTCGGCAAGCGGGGCGTATTCGAGGTTACTCAGTCCGGCGCCGCGAAACTCATCGTCCTCGTGGGACGACGGCGGCATGAACATGTTCCACAGCCCTTCAGCATGGGCTTTCTTCTTCAGATCCTCGACGACCGGAATCACCTTCCAGCGTTCGCCCTCGGCGTCCTGCTGCTGGTAGACCGGCACGGCGGGGCGGACATGCTTGTGCATGAACTGTTCAACCCGATTGAGCCATTCGCGCTGGCGGTCAGACATGTTGAAGTCCATTGGGCGCTCCTCACCTGATTATTTTGACGGGTTTTCGCGGTGTGCCCGCCGCCGCCCGGAGCGGCAACCAGTAAGCATTGACAATCCGCGAATGTCAGACCACAGTTTCATACAGCTGTTTGAAATGCAAGGCGCCTGTTGAAAATCTCTCGATGGCTTCAGACCAGACCCGGACCGCGATCCTCAATGCCGCCGAGCGGCTCTACGCCGAGCGCGGCTTTGCCGACGTCACGCTGCGCGACATCGTCGCCGCGGCGGACGTCAACCTGGCGGCGGTCAACTACCATTTCGGCTCCAAGGACGAGTTGATTGCCGAGCTTTATGTCAGCCGCAGCC
>Ga0209758_1004742_pt1 | contig 11058 bp, 11 predicted proteins | sample AraplaMF_Col_mMF_FD_184258 | JGI IMG/M metagenome (GOLD analysis project Ga0209758, IMG submission 184258) | Arabidopsis root microbial communities from the University of North Carolina, USA - plate scrape MF_Col_mMF (SPAdes) (version 2) | ecosystem: Host-associated > Plants > Roots > Endosphere... | reverse complement strand
GTCGGCGCGCAGGCCTCCGACCAGGGCACCATCGTGCCCGTCGGCGTCGATATCGGCGGCGGCGTCAAGACCGTCGGCACGCCGCGGCTGATGAGCCAGGGCACGCTGGCGCCGACCGGCAACGACCTCGACGTCGCGATCCGCGGCGAAGGCTTCTTCAAGATCCAGATGCCCGACGGCACCTTCGCCTATACCCGCGACGGCTCGTTCATGATGGACGCGCAGGGCCGCGTCGTCACCGCGCAGGGCAACCCGGTGCAGCCCACGCTCACGATCCCGCAAAACTCCTCGCAGATCACCATCAGCCCGCAAGGCCAGCTCACCGTCGTGCTGCCCGGCTCGACCACGCCGACGCTGGTCGGCCAGATCGGCCTGACCCGCTTCATCAATAAGGCCGGCCTCAATCCGATCGGCGACAATCTGTTCACGGACACGCCGGCTTCCGGCACGCCGCAGGACGGCGTCGCCAACACCGACGGTTTCGGCGACATGCAGCAGGGCAACCTCGAACAGGCCAATGTGGAAGTCGTGACCGAAATCTCCGACCTGATCGCCGCCCAGCGCGCCTACGAGATGAACGCCAAGGTGGTCAGCGCGGCCGACCAGATGCTGCAATCCACCTCCAACATGTTCCGCTAAAGGACCGGCCATGATCGCCCGCGCCCTCCACTCCCTCCTGTTGGCGACCGCCCTGATCGCCGCATCCAGCGCGACCGCGGTCGCGCAGACCCGGGACAGTTTTGCCAGCCGCAACGCAATCGCCGTCCCCGTGCTGCGCGCCGAGGTGCAGGTCTCGGGCGATCTGGTGCGGATCGGCGACATCATCGACAACGCCGGCAGCGCCGGCCAGATCGCGATCTACCGCGCGCCGGATCTCGGCGCCACCGGCACGCTGCCGGTCGCCCAGGTGCTCAACACGCTTCGCGCCCATCAGGTGATCGGCGTCGATACGAGCGGCCTGAAGGAAATTACGGTGACGCGGCTGGCCCGCGCGCTGGAGGGCAAGGACATCGAGCAGCAGATCGCCCGCGCTTTGGAACGCCGCAACGGCCTCGGCGAGGCCGCCAACCTGTCGCTGACCTTCGACCGCGACCCCGGCGACGTCAGGCTGGACACCGCCTTCAGCGGCGCCCTGCAGCCGACCGTCGTGCGCTACGACAACCGCAACGGCCGCTTCGACATCACCCTCGAGATCGCCAATGACAACGGCGCCGCCGCAACCAAGCTGCGTTTCACCGGCACGGCGATCGAGACCGTGGAGGCCACGTTGCTGACGCGCAATGTCGAGCGCAACGAGATCCTGAAATTGTCCGACCTCGTGGTCGAGCGCCGGCCGAAAGCCGAAGTCGGCACGGATCCCGCCGCGCGCGACCGCGCGGTAGGCATGCAGCTCCGCCGCCAGCTCCGCGCCGGCCAGGCGGTCAAGACCGCCGATCTCCTCAAACCCGATCTGGTGCAGCGCGACCAGAGCGTCACGCTGACCTACGAGGCGCCCGGGATCTACCTCACCATGCGCGGCAAGGCGCTCGAAAACGGCGCCGAAGGCGACGTCGTCACCGTGATGAACCTGCAGTCGAAGCGCACGCTGTCCGGCACCGTGACCGGCCGCGGGCAGGTTTCGATCACGCCGGTGCCCTCCCGTCCGCCGCAGACCAACGATACCACCTCCTCGCTGGCCGCGCCGCAGCCCGCGCCCGTCGCTGTCGCCACCGTCAGTTCGTCAGTCGCACCAAAAACCGAGTAATGTAGATGTCAGTCACTCGTCTCAACCGCATCGTTCTCACGGGCGCCACGCTGTCGCTGGCCGCCATGGCCGGCGGTTGTTCCTCGATCGACCGCCTGTCGCAGATCGGCGAAAAGCCGAAGCTGACGGAGATCGAGAACCCGACCACCCAGCCCGGCTACAAGCCGGTGCAGATGCCGATGCCGAAACCCGAGCAGGCGTCCTACAACGCCAACTCGCTGTGGCGGAACGGCTCGCGCGCGTTCTTCAAGGACCAGCGCGCGGCGCGGATCGGCGATCTCCTCACCGTGACCGTCAACATCACCGACAAGGCCAATATCGCCAACGAGACCCAGCGCAGCCGCACAAGCTCGGAAAATTCGGAGATCAAAGATTTCCTCGGAGCCAGCACGATCACCCAGGCAAACAAGATCCTGCCCGGCAGCATCCTGACCGCGGGCTCCACGGCTTCCAGCGACGGCAAGGGTTCGGTCAACCGCCAGGAAGCCTTGCAGACCAACGTCGCGGCCGTGGTGACGCAGGTGCTGCCGAACGGCAATCTCGTGGTCGAGGGCAAGCAGGAGATCCGGGTCAACTTCGAAATCCGCGAGCTGATCGTCGCCGGCATCGTCCGTCCCGAGGACATCCAGAGCGACAACACCATCGACTCCTCGAAGATCGCGCAAGCCCGCATCGCCTATGGCGGCCGCGGCCAGATCACCGACGTGCAGCAACCCCGCTACGGCCAGCAAGTCATGGACGTGCTGCTGCCATTCTGACGGGCATGATCCCAAAAAGTGGATACCGGTTTTTGGAAAAGATCATGCCGAACTAAAAAGTTAAATAAGAGCTCCCACATCTCGTCGCGAACCTAGGCGCGGCGGAGATGTACTACGCGGCCCTCGTCAGCTCCCCTGGCGAGGGCCGCAGTCGTTTCGCGATCATACCTCACGCCTTGCGACGCCGAACCATCAGCGCGAACGCCACCGCGAGCGCCGATGTCGCGGTGTACATCGCGAACGCGTTGAGATAGCCGATCATGGTGGCCTGTCGCAAAATTTCCTTCGCCACCCGCGCCAGTCCGGGCACCGTGTCGAAATTCCATGCCCCCGCAATGCCGGGCGTCGTCAGCGCGCGATTGTAGGGCGTGATCAGCTCTGTCATGCGGCTGTAGTTGGCGCCCGACGCGCGCACGATCTCGGCGATCGACAGCGAGATGAAAAAGCTCGAGCCGATGTTGCGCAGCAGGTGGAAGACCGCCGAAGCCTCGGCATAGTGTTTCGGATCCAGCGTGCCGAACGCCACCGCCGTGATCGGCACCCAGACGACGCCGACGGCGAAGCCCTGGATGGCGCTGTTGATGACCAGCACTTCCATGGTGACATTGAGATCGAACGTCAGCATCCACACGCCGGCCGCGGTCTGCAGGCCGAAGCCGAACGCCATGCTGATGCGCGGGTCGATCCGGCTCATGAAGCCCGCGGTCATGAACCCGACCAGCATGCCGACGCCGCGACATCCGATCACCTGCCCGACCAGCGCATCGGGATAGCCGGCCTGCTGCTGCAACAGCGGCGGCAGCAGCACCATCGGCGTGAAATTCAGCATGCCGTAGATCGTCACCAGCGCCAGCCCGATCGCATAGTTGCGATCGGCGAGCAGCTTCAGGTTCAAAAACGGCTCGCGCGCACTCAGGCTGTGCACCATGAAAATGTAGAACGCGAGCCCCGCGATCAGGCATTCGATGACGATCTCCATCGAATCGAACCAGTCCAGCCGGACGCCGCGCGCCAGCACGAGCTGCACGGCGGCGAGCGCCACCGCGAGCGCGATGAAGCCGGTCCAGTCGAAGCGCAATTTGGTGAGATCGGTGTCCGGCCGCAGCGTCCAGCTCATGCCGATCGTGGCGCAGACGCCGATCGGCACCAGCATGTAGAACGACCAGCGCCAGCTATAGATCTCGGCAAGATAGCCGCCGATCACGGGGCCGAACGCCGGCGCGACCGCGACCGCCATGCCGAACACCGACATCACCATCGTGTGCTGCCGCCGCGGGAACGTATTGAACAGGATCGATTGCGACAGCGGCACGATCGGCGCCCCCGCCCCGCCCTGCATGATACGCCACAGCACCAGCATTTCGAGCGACTGCGCCATGCCGCACAACAACGTCGCCAACGTGAACAGGCCGATGGAATAGACGACGACGCGCCGCGTGCCGAAGCGCGACACCAGCCATCCGGTCATCGGCGTGACCACGGCGGTGGCGAGAATGTTGAACGTCATCACCCAGGCGATCTCGTCCTGGGTCGCCGACAGCGCGCCTTGCATCTGCGGCAGTATGGTCGACGTCGTCAGCAGCGCCGTGCCGTACAGCGAGGACCCCAGCACGACGGTCGCCATCGTCAGATAGCGTTGCGCCGGCGGCAAGTATCCGGCGGCTTCGTCGGCCTCGATCTCGGCGGTGCTCACGCGATCCCCTGCCCCCTTTGGCGGCCCCCGACGGCATCCCTTGCGGTATCGCGCGGTCCGATTGTAACCTAGCTTACTAGATAATTGCCTAGCTTACCAATTGCCCGGCCGCTACAATTGCGCCCATGCCGAATACCGAAGAATACATTGGCGTCGTGCTCTCGGACGTGGCCCGCTTGCTGCGGACCGAGTTCGATCGCCGGGTGCGCCGGCTCGGGATCACGCGCGCGCAATGGCTGGTGCTGACGCGCCTGCACCGCCGCCCGGGCGCTTCGCACTCCGAACTCGCCGAGATGATGGAGGTCGAGAAGGCCACCGCCGGCCGCATGATCGACCGGCTCGTCGCCAACCGCTGGGTCGAACGCCGCAGCGAACCCGGCGACAAGCGCGTGAAGCGGGTATACCTGACACCGGAAGCCGAACGGGTACATAAGCGCATCTGGCGGATTGCCGAGGATACCGTCGAAACCGCGCTCGCCGATCTTTCCGCACGGGAAAGCAAACAGCTTTTTGCCTTGCTGCAGCGCGTCAAGGAGACGCTGGTCTCCGGCGCCGACGCCCCGGCCAAGGGTGCATCGGCCAGCGCCCAGCGGACTGCCGCTTCACGCGGGACGCGCCGCTCTAACGGCAACGGCAGGATCGCGCCGTGACGCCGCGCATGCGAAAACTGGCGCTGATCGGCGTGCCCGTATTGGTCATTGCCGGTGCGCTCGCCGCCTGGCTGCAGGGCGGCCGCCACGTCACCACCGAGAATGCCTACGTCAAGGCGGATATCACCCAGATCGCCAGCGAAGTTCCCGGCCGTATCGTCGAGGTGCGGATCAGGGACCACTCGATCGTCACGGCGGGCGAACTTTTGGTGCGGCTCGATCCCGCTCCCTATCAGCTCGCGCTGGCCAAGGCCGAGGCCGACGCCGATTCCGCGCGCTCCGCGGTCGAACAGCTCAAGGCGAGCCTGCGCGAGATCAGGGCTGAGACGAAGGAAGCCGAGAACAAGCTGACGTTCCTGCAAGCGCAGGCGCAGCGGGCGCGCGACCTGTCGGGGCGCGGCGTGACGTCGACCGTGAAACTCGAGCAGACCAACAGCGAGGAGCAGGAAGGGCTCGATCGCGTCGCGGTGCTGCATCAGCGGATCGCCCGCGTCGAGGCGTCGCTCGGCGGCAAGCCGGATCGGCCGACCGACGAATTTGCCGCGGTCCGCGAAAAACTGGCGCTGCGCGACCGGGCGGCGCTCGACCTCGCCTACACCGAGATCAAGGCGCCGCGTGCCGGCGTGGTGGTCAATTTCCGCCTGCAGCTCGGTGAGCAGGTCAAGGCGCAGACCTCGCTGTTTGCGATGGTCGCCGATCGCAGGCCGTGGCTGGAAGCCAACTTCAAGGAAACCGACCTCACCCACGTCACCGTGGGGCAACGGGCCAAGGTCGTGCTCGACATGCATCCCGACGTCACCTGGGACGCCGAGGTCGAAAGCATCAGTCCGGCGACCGGCGCCGAGTTCGCTATTCTTCCGGCGCAGAACGCGTCCGGAAACTGGGTCAAGGTCGTGCAGCGTCTTCCGGTGCGGCTGCGGCTGATCGAACGTCCCGGCGAGCCACCGTTACGCGCCGGCATGACCGCCTATGTCAGCATCGACACCGGCCGCACCCGGAGCCTCGCCAACATCTTTGGCAACGGCGCCGCCATCGCCGCGCGGCCGCAGCCGACAGAAGCAAGCAAGGCGGAGTGACCATCGTCACGAAGTACGCGCCATCTGTTATCGTCGCCGCCGCATGAAATCACGCCATCGGCCAATAGCCGAGATACGTCAAATCGATTATGCTGCGCCTCCATCGAGGTAGTTTCTGTTCGCGGCTTAGACGCCTGGACCGGTACAGCCGAGGCGACCATGTTCAATCCAACTGAAATCGTCATTGAGGCGTTTGTCAGGGAGCTAAAGGACAAGTACGGCACAATCTACGGCGTTCTTGAGCCCGCCTATCCGGACATCATCGGCTTCGTTGGCCGTCTCGCGTTGGAGAACATTGCCAATAGCGATGCTGCTTATCACGACATGAACCACACCATCATGGTGACGTTGGTCGGTCAGGAGATCCTGCTCGGGAAGCACACCAGCGAGGGCGGCGTCACGCCGCACGACTGGCTTCATTTCATGATATCCCTGCTATGCCACGATATCGGATATGTGCGTGGCGTATGCCGCGGCGACCGTGATGGACAGTATGTTTCGGGCGAAAACGGCCAGTTCGTCTCGATATCCGCAGGCGCCACCGACGCAAGCTTGACCCCCTATCACGTCGCACGATCCAAGCTATTTGTCCGCGAGCGTTTCGGCGTGAGCTTGACCCACATCGATACGCAGGAAATCGAGGCAAACATCGAGCATACGCGTTTTCCCGTACCGGAAAACGAGCGACACAGCGATACGGCAGATTATCCAGGCCTGCTTCGTGCCGCCGACCTGATCGGTCAATTGGCCGACATCAGTTATCTGCGCAGGACATCTGCCTTGTTTGCGGAGTTCCGGGAAACCGGCGAAAACGCGAGGCGCGGATATCAAACGCCGGATGATCTCAGAGCCGCGTACCCCACTTTCTTCTGGGAGACGGTCCGTCCCTATATCGGTGATGCACTCCGATACTTGCGTGTTACCCAGCAGGGCAAACAGTGGATCGCCAACCTGTATGCACACGTGTTCTCGGAAGAACACCGGGGAGCATTCGGCGGCCCGTTGAGGTGAGCACTGGCGTGTCGATTGATCGCTGCCACTCTCTGGAACGTTTCCCCACAGCTCTCGTTTCTCCTCTTCAAACTCATTTGGAGGAGAAACCATGTCTCTGGAAGCAAACGAAACCGGCAATCTGATCGGCAGCGACAAGGTCGAAGGAACCGCGGTCTATGGCGCCGACAACAACAAGATCGGCTCGATCGAGCGTGTCATGATCGACAAGAAGAGCGGCAGGGTTTCGTATGCCGTGCTCTCGTTCGGCGGCTTTCTCGGCATCGGCGACGACCACTATCCGCTGCCCTGGCAATCGCTGAAATACGACACCTCACTTGGTGGCTACGTCACCGGCGTGACGGAAGCCCAACTCAAGGGCGCACCGCATTACGGCAATGACAACGCCTGGAATTGGGGCGATCCGGCCCGGGCCCGCGCCGTCAACGATTATTACGGCGTCGCGATCTGATCGCGGCTCGACCTCGACGTATGGAGGGCTCGCGTCACGGGCGGGTCCTCGCGGTCGCCAACACATTCGTCTTCCCGCAGCGAACCATTTTCGCTGTTTCGCGTTAGGGGTCTGTGGAGGCAGAACATGGGAAAATTCTTCCTGGTCATCATCGCGATCAGCGTCGCCGTCTTGTTGGCGATGAGCGCCTACGTCATCAGCCTTTGACGATGATGCGCTGACAGGTGGTTGAGCGCTAAATGCAGGCTTTGGCGACCCATCGCCGGAGCCGGCGCCGGTGCGCAAGTTTGTCGCAGGACCGAAAGCCCGCAGCGTCGCGGCACGCACATTTTCATCGGCTATATTGCCATTGGTTAACATGATCGAAGATGGCGCGGTCTTGTATCCGTGATTTCGCGCCGTGGATGCGAACGTTGCCCTCGCCGGCCGCGTCCTTGATTAACCATTGATCCCCGCCGTAACCAACCCATGCCCGCCGCCGGCGCGCGCAGACTGCTGGTGACAGGACGATCTGTCTCTCCCGCGCCCTCTATCTTTTCTGGGGGAAAGCGGTAGCATGATCCGTGGTGGAAATGGGCTGCGGCAACGCGACACGCGATTGCCATTCGATCGCCCGGGCAGGCGATCGGATATTCCAGAGACAGTAGTGATGGGAACGACAGGTCGCGGCGTAGCGGATGCCCCGCAGGTGCGGGGTATGACGATGACCCATGCGTCGGGGCTTATTCTGCTCGCGATGGTCGCCGCCGCTACCCCGGCGTTCGCTGAACCATGCAGCAGGCCGACGGCGCGCGCCAGGATTTCCGAGGCGCTCCCACAGGCCTCGGAGCAACGACCGGTCAATGTCACGTTCCGGACTCACGCCGAAGGCGTCAAACTTTCGCTCAGCCTCAAGTCGAAATATCCCGATGACATGACCATCATCCTGCAGCACGATTTCGAGCAGTTGAACATCAAGGAAGACCGCTTCGAAGTGTTGCTGCGTTTCATGGGCGCGCGCGAACGCCTCACGATACCTTTCACGGCGATCAAGGCGTTCTGGGACAAATCCGAGCTGAAGTGCTCAGACTAGATTCTTTATTTTAATGCGTCAGCACGGCGTCGCGCGCCGGATCAGGGCGCAGAGTCCCGTCATGCGCGCGATCGGATGTTCGACGAACAGCCGGCATGATGCGAGCGCACGCTGCAGCGTATCCGGCGGCGCGGCAGGTTTCAGTTGCGAGGCCAGAGCCGCGCCATGCGCATGGCCAAGCGCGCGAGTCGAAAGCGTCAGTGCGTTCAGCCGCCCTTCCCGCTGCAACGGCACCAGCATGGTCCGCACCAGCGCGAGGTAGCCCGGCCAATAGGCCAGATGCCGGTACATGCTGGCGATCAGTTGCGGCGCGGTGTCTTCGCCAAACCCGTTCAATTCCTCGACCAGCGCCGCCACCTCCGGGTCCAGCGCATCCATCGGCGGCAACTCCGGAATCTTGGCGCCCGGCGGCTGTGGCGCAGCGCTGGCCGGCTTCACGTCGTCCGCGCGCCGCGGCTCGCAATGCGCCAGCAGCGCGGACAACACGACGAGCGCCAGCGCGTTGGTGTGCTGATAGCTGTCGAGCACGTCATGAATACGCGCGCGTTCATTGTCGTCTACGCCGGCGGCAAGCAGGGTATCGGTGGAGAAGCCGGGCCAGTCCGGCAGCGCGATGGTCTGCCTGACCGCTTCGGCATGCCGCGGCGCATCGCCGAGATAGAGCGGGCGGACCGTGGACCATGTCCATGACAGCGCGCCCGGCATGGTCGCAAGGTTACGCCAGATCAGGTTGACGACGCTGGTGCCGAGAACGTTTCGGATATCGGCATAGATCTCCGCGATCTCACCACGCGCTTCGGATTCGAGAACCGACGGGACACTCTCTGCCATCGGGCTTGCTCAGTTCCGAAACTCGGCGGTGACGGTGCCGAGCCCATCGAGCTCCATTTTTACCTTGTCGCCGGCCTTGAGCCACACCGTCTTCACGAGACTGCCCGTCAGCACGATCTGTCCGGCATGTAACCCCTTGCCCTCGTCGACCAGGTGATTGGCGAGCCAGGCCAGCGCATTGTGGGGATGGCCGAGCACGTCGGCGCCGCTGCCGCGGCCGGCTTCCTCGCCGTTGATCAAGGCTCGGCCCTTCACCGTCAGCAAATCCGGCGCCTTGGTGCGCGGCACCGCCGTGCCGAGCACACAGCCGGCGGCGAAGAAATCGTCGGCAATCAGCGTCGGCGCGCCCATTGTCTCCCATTTGACGTAGCGATCGTCGACGATCTCGATCGCGGGATGATAGGCCTCGATCGCCTCCATCATCCATTCCGCGGTGAAGGGTCCCTCGCCGGGCGACAGGCTGCGTGCCAGCCGTACCGCGATCTCGCATTCGACACCGACGCGAACGTAATCGCCGAACCGCAGCGTGGCGCCGCTGTCGTGAACGCCTTTGGCGAACACGCCGCCGGCGCAGGGATGGGGGATGCCGAGATATTGCTGCATCACCGGACTGGTGCAGCCGATTTTGTAGCCGACCAGGCTACCGGTCTGCGGCAGCAGCAAATCGTGCACCGCGCGCTGGACTTGATATCCCGCCGCCTCGTCGGCCGGTACGAGATCAGGCGTAAGCTGTGCCAGCGGCGCGCCCGTACGGCGTGCGGCGGCGATCACCTGTGCGGCCGCGAGAATTTTGTCCATCAGCGGCGGCTTTCTTTACATGGCGCGGCGGTGACCGCGCGCAGGCGGTCAGCCGCCCGCCGATGCCCTACTCGTCCCGGTAAACCTTCTCGCGCTTCTCGTGGCGTTCCTGCGCTTCCACCGACAGGGTCGCGATCGGACGGGCTTCGAGCCGCTTCAGCGAAATCGGCTCGCCGGTCTCCTCGCAATAGCCGTAGGTGTTGTCCTCGATGCGTTGCAGCGCGGCGTCGATCTTGGAGATCAATTTGCGCTGGCGATCGCGGGCGCGCAGTTCGATGGCGCGGTCGGTTTCGGAAGAGGCGCGATCAGCCAGATCGGGATGATTGACGTTCTCTTCCTGAAGGGTCTGCAGGGTGATCTTCGATTCCCTCAGGATCTCGTCCTTCCACGCCAGCAGCTTGGCGCGAAAATAATCGCGCTGGCGGTCGTTCATGAAAGGCTCTTTTTCGGAGGGTCGATAGTTCTTCAACTTTTCCAAGACGAACCCATGTTCACGTACAAGGCGGGGCGGAAAATTGTCCGTCCGCGCGCGCCTTATATAGCGGCGGGTTGTGACAGACAATATAGGCGGCCCCCTGCCTTGCACAGGCAAAGGTATCCCTCCGCCGCTAGTAACCGACCGTGAAGCGCCGGCGGATGTGGGCCGGACGTTCGATCTCGTCGGCGAGTGCAACTGCGAAATCCTCGAAGGAAATCGAGCTTTTGCCGTCGGCGGCGGTCAAAAGCTGGTCTATCCCGAGGCGGAACTTGCCGGTTCGCTGTCCCGCCACAAATAGTGCCGAGGGCGACAGGAAGGTCCAGTTGAGTTCCCGTTCGGCCCGCAGCAGGTCGAGGAAGGCGGCGCCTGCTTCCGCCTCGGCCTTGTATGCCACGGGAAAGGACGGGGTGGTCACCAACCGGACACCGGGGGACACGTCGAGGCTGCCGGCGCCGCCGACCACGAGGTAACGACCAACCTTCGATTCCCTGGCAGC
>Ga0209758_1004736_pt1 | contig 11071 bp, 10 predicted proteins | sample AraplaMF_Col_mMF_FD_184258 | JGI IMG/M metagenome (GOLD analysis project Ga0209758, IMG submission 184258) | Arabidopsis root microbial communities from the University of North Carolina, USA - plate scrape MF_Col_mMF (SPAdes) (version 2) | ecosystem: Host-associated > Plants > Roots > Endosphere... | reverse complement strand
CCTCTCGCGATGAACGATCTGACCAGTCCGGCCCCGATCCCCTGCGACGCGCCGGTGATCAGGATTGTCTTACGCGTGCTCATTTCGCACCTCCGTTTTTGGACACACGGGATTCCTCGCCCGCCGAGGCACGGTGGGCTCGCCAGGATTTTCAAGGTCATGTCTCTGCTGTTGCGGACAGGAACGATCGTCGCCAGCCGCCGTGACGACACCATCTCGCGGATTGCTGCGTCTCACTATTGTACGAAGGTGTCCCCGATACCTTTGGATCGGGTGTCAGATATGAGGTGCAAAGGGCGATAGGTTTGCGCCGACACCATCGTACAATGGATTACGCCACTATCGCCGTGCATGCTGCCTTCGTCGGCGCGGTCACTGAGTGTGAGGGGCGTTCTCTCCTTCCGCAAGGCGACCGACTGCCAGCAGGTCGGCGTAGCTCGCCAAACGAATCCGGAAAGAGGTTTCGACATGGACGAACGTTTCGAGGAGATCACGGGCGCGGAACAGAAGGCAGGGGATGGTGGCCCCCTGGATGCGCTGATCGAATTCTACAGGGCATTTAATTCGGCCGATATGGCGGGCCTGGAAGGGGTCTGGTTCCCCGGGGAGGCTCCGAGCATGGACAACCCTATCGGTGGAATCCGTCGCGGTTGGAATGAGATCGCGGGGGGCTATGCCAAGCTGTTCGGTGGCGCCGCCACAGTGAACGTCACGTTCCACGACTTCACCAGCCAGGGCGGACGAGAGTGGCATCTCTTCGTCGGTCGCGAGCGGGGCAAGTGCCGCACCGCCGGCGACAGTCTGGATGTCGCCTTCCGCACAACCCGCTGGTTCGTTCGGATGGACGGCGCCTGGAGGCAACTCCATCATCACGGCTCCGTCGAGGATCCGCAGATGCTAGCAGACTATCAGAAGCTGATTTTCGGCAGCAGCAAATGATCACAGCGCCAGCACGGATGCGGCGCTGTGATCGCGTATGATTGTCTTGACCAAAGGTCGAAACAACGTCGGTTCATCACGCCGGCGTCTGGATCGCCTGTGGGAACGCGTTTGTGCTTCCATCAGAAGGTCGCGGCCCATCCTACCGGTGATCTGGCGGTGCTCATGGCTTCCCTTGAAACTCGCGTCGTTTGACGGCACAGCTAAGGACGCTGTCCGCGAACGAGAGGCGCGACATCAGTGCCGAGAAACTCGATAGAGCGGCGCATCGCCTTGGTCTCCAGGGCAGCGGTGCTCATCTGGAAGGTGATGCGAGACACTCCGCGCAAGGTCTCGTTAAGATGCAGGATCTTGGCCGCAACCGTCCGCGGGCTGCCAACCAGGAATGCGCCGTTTGGACCGCACATCTGCTCGAACTGGGCCTTCGTCGGCGGCGGCCAGCCCCGTTCCCGTCCAGCGTCGGAGAACATTTGGAACCAACCCGGAAAGAACGCCTCCCTCGCAGCCGCGTCCGTCTCTCCCACAAAGCCGAGGGCATGGACGCCGACCTTCTGGCCCTGCCGGGGATGACCCGCGGCATCCCATGCGCGGCGATAGAGATCGACCAGAGGCAGGAACCGCTCGAAGCTTCCGCCGATAATGGCGACCATCAACGGCAAACCGAGTGTTCCAGCTCGGACGAAGGATTCGGGTGTGCCGCCGACGCCCAGCCAGATTGGCAAATTCGGCTGATGTGGACGGGGAAACACACCCTCGCCATTGATCGCAGGACGAAAGCGACCCTGCCATTTGATGTTGGGTTGCTCCCTGATCTTCAGCAACAGGTCCAGCTTTTCCGCGAACAGCGTATCGTAGTCCCGCAGGTCGAATCCAAACAGCGGATACGCCTCGACCGAAGAGCCGCGACCGACCACGATTTCAGCTCTTCCGCCGGATATCAGATCCAGTGTGGCAAATTCCTGGAAGAGCCGCACGGGATCGGCGGCGCTGAGGACTGCAACAGCGCTTGTCAGTCGGATCGACTTCGTGCGTGCCGCGGCGGCCGCAAGGATGACGGCCGGGGCTGAATCGAGCGCGTTCTCTCGATGGTGTTCGCCCATTCCGAAGACATCGAGGCCGACTTGATCTGCGAGCTCGATCTCCGCAAGCACGCTCTCCATGCGATCGATGGCTGACTGCAATCGCCCCGTGGCGGGGTCGGTCAGGAGCATTGCAAAACTATCGATACCGATTTCCAATGTCGGATCCTTTCAAGGTGACGTTTCCGCTGGGCGCAAGTTGGGCGATGCGCAGCGACAGATACGCGCCTTTCATCCTACTTCCGCCAGCGCCGCGCCACCCTCCTTATTAGGATGATGATGATCGATAAATTCGATGGGTGCTTCCCACGTGAAGGGGCGCTGAGTTCCCGTCATGCCCAGACATCGACGTCCATCACTGCCTGCGCGAAGGCGTCTGGCGCTTCCTGCGGAAGGTTGTGACCAATCCCACCTGTGATCAGACGGTGTTCATATCTTCCCTTGAACTTCGCGGCGTAGGTCTTGGGATCCGGATGAGGTGCCCCGTTCGCGTCGCCTTCGAGCGTGATTGTCGGGACCGATACGTCTGGGGCCTTGGCGAGCACGGCCTCGTATTCGTCGAACCGGTCCTCGCCGGGTGCCAGTCCGAGACGCCATCGATAGTTATGGACGACGATCGCCACATGGTCGGGATTGGCGAATGCAGCGGCGCTTCGCGAGAACGTTTCGTCGTCGAATTTCCAATGTGGGGAGGCGAGCTGCCAGATAAGCTTGGCGAAGTCGTTCGTGTATTTCTCGTAGCCTTCGCGACCGCGATCAGTGGCGAAATAGAATTGATACCACCACTGAAGTTCGGCGGTCGGCGGCAGTGGCGCCTTTCCGGCAGACTGGTTCCCGATCAGATAGCCGCTGACCGATACGAGGGCTTTGCAGCGTTCCGGCCAAAGAGCCGCGACTATGTCGGCTGTCCGCGCTCCCCAGTCGAAGCCTGCGATCGTAGCCTGCTTGATCCCTAGGGCGTCCATCAGCTTGATGATGTCGACTGCAATTGCGGCCTGCTGGCCGTTGCGTTTCGTCTCCGCCGATAGGAAGCGCGTGCCCCCGTAACCCCGCAGGAAGGGCACGATGACGCGGTGTCCTCGGTCGGCAAGGAGAGGTGCGACCTGCGCGAAGCTGTTGATGTCGTAGGGCCAGCCGTGCAGCAGCAAGACTGGTGATCCAGTCGCCGGTCCTATGTCGGCATAAGAGACGAACAAGTCTCCTGCCTCGACGCCCTTGTTTGCTTCGAGAGTGGCTCCGTCAGCAGCTGTCGGTATATCCACACCCGTGGTCGCCTGAGATGCTTGGGTCGTCTTTTCGCCGAGGACACCCGCCGCGGCAATAGCGAGTGCAACGCTGCTGAACGATCGACGTGTGAGATTTGCGGGTACGAAATTGAACATTGCGCCAGTCTCCGATGGTTATTGCTTATCCTGGGTTAAGGCTGCGCTCTCGATCAGGATTCCGTGAGTGTTTGCGCTGGCCTTTCGTACCGAGATCTGCTGTCGATCCGTACCCGGAAACATTGAGGCTGGCCCATGCGGAGCGCTATTGCACGATGGTATCGCCTATAAAAACGTATCCCCTATACCAAGGTGCAAATGCCTTCCTGACGGTTCGCCGACATAGTCTCGGTCGAAGCCGGGGGTTGCGATCAACCGCGGCCAAAAATCGGGAGCAGATGATGATCTACCGCGCTGCGAGTTCAAGCTTTCCGCTTGTTGCGATCGTAATTGCCATGGTGGCGATCGTCGGAGTTCTGATTGCCATCGGCGATCGGCCAGCACCGACCCGTATCTGGGTACCTTCCGCTTCCGTTGGTTCCGGAGCGACCGCCGCTGTGTCGGACCCAGTTTGAGCTGCCAAGGGAAAAACAATCATGCCAAGCCCAATCGATAGGCCGTGTCTTCGCCCGCTCATGCCGGAGGAGGTGTCGTTGGCCGCAGACGTCCTGAAGGAGTACTGCGAGGCTCGACGTTGCAACAGAAAAAGCGAGGAAGCGGAGGCTGTGGCACGGGATATTATTCGCTGGCTCCAGACCGGAGTTCCGAGCCGGGAGCGGCTTCAGGAAGTCCTCAGAGCAAGATATTGAGACCTCTCATGCCGCGCGTTTGCTGACCTGGGACGGCATCGGGTCAGCAAAGCTCACAGGCACGGTACCGTTTGTCACGTCGAAGACCACCTCCGTGCCTGGAAATGCGCGAGTGCAAATGACGCTTCGCCTTCAAGTCAGGTGCTCGACAGTGTGCCGCGAAGTTCGATGTGTGACACCGGGCGATGAGTGATATCCCGGTCATGCGAAATGTAGGGAGATCACCATCGTGCAGGGGGCGGGATCATATCCGCGTCCAGAGGATGGACGCCGGACGTGCCTCCGGTCGCCCGCGGCAATTGCTGATGGATCTGGGCGGGATAAGCGGGATCGCTATTCTTCAGTCGTAAAAGTCCGGAAGAACCTTCAATGTATCCGTCTGCCGTTTATCGTGGTTTATGAACATTTTCGCATTGTACTGCTTCATCAATTCCCGCACGCGATCCATCGAGGCGATCGACTTTGCTTTGTCGACGTTGAGTGCGGGAACGATGTCATGTTCGAAATTGCTCTCGAAATGCACGACGTCGCCCGAGAGAACCACGTACCCTGTCTTGGCCAGGTGAACCATGAGTGACTGGCTGCCAGGAGTATGGCCAGGCGTTGAAATGAGCCTAACGCTTCCATCGCGAAAAAAGTCGATGTCACCAGTGACGAGTTCTAATCGCCGAGGTTGGCCAAGCAGCTTCCTTGCAAGGATTACAAGCGTGTTGATGTTAGGATCAGCCGGGGGAGGCGAGTTTATCCAGTCGTACTCCGCCTTCTGCATAACAACGGTGGCATCCGGGAACAGGCCGATATTTCCGATATGATCGCCGTGCGTGTGTGAAACAAGGACGTATTTTACGTCTGCCGGGGTCAGCCCGATCTGCGCGAGCTGCGAGGATATCGTCTTGTCAAGATGGTAGACGATGAGACTGGGAAGTGTGGACCAGCCGTTTGGATCGTCAATGGTGGCTTCAGGCACTCCGGTGTCCCAGATGAGTATATCTGAGCCGTGCTTTATCAGATAGCACGTTGATGAGAATTCGATGGACTTGCCTACGTTCTGACCGGGTGTCCAGACAGACTCATCGTTCGCCAGGGAGTGACCACAGTCAATGTGGTACAGTTTATCTATTGTCCCTGTTGGTGTGGCGCTGTCTTCTGCCAGCATGGCGCTTCCCGGCATAGCAAACAGAGCAGCGGCTACGAACATTGCTGTTGGACGAGATCTCATGCCAGTTCCTCCAGAATTTAATGATACGATGATCCAACGGAACACAACGAGCACCGGGCGCGCAGCGGCCCCGCAGTCCTGCGAGAGCAGCAGGCGCTTCAGTCGATTAGGAGCTCGAGAGCCTTTGCCTGTTCCGAATTTTTGCCCAGCCAGAATGAGGGCGACGCGTTAGAGGTAGACGGTTCAATCGCTCGCGGTAAGTGAACTAAGGTATCGATTGTTGTTGCCCGCTGGCGGCCAACAGTGTTGTCGCGAACATACGCGCGCACCTAGCAATGACGGACGCTGATTGCTTCCATTCATGCGAAGGCCCAGTTGAGAAAGAGACGCGTTCTCGTCACGCACTGGGATAGTGAATAGAAGGGTCGCCACGGTTCCCCGTCATTCGCTTCGGCTGATAACCGTCCACGGCGTCCTCGCCGGTCATACCAATACCAACGTGTCGGCGATACCATGGTCCAAGTGTGAAATGCCTCGATCCTCAGTAGTCCTTGTGTGCAGCTATTCTGCTGTTGGACAGAACTGGATGGAGCTGAACAATGAAGATCCTCATGGTATTCACCTCTCATGACATACTCGGAAGCACAGGGCGCAAGACAGGCTTCTGGCTCGAAGAGGGCGCCGCCCCTTACTATGTCTTCCGCGATGCCGGAGTCGATTTGACGCTGGCGTCACCCAAGGGCGGTCAACCGCCGATCGACCCGAAGAGCGATCTGCCAGAGAACCAGACGCCTGCCATGACGCGGTTCAAGCACGACGAGGCCGCGCAAAGGGTGTTCGCGACCACCACCAGGTTAAGTGACGTGCGCTCTGACGATTTCGACGCTATCTTCTATCCTGGCGGTCACGGTCCCATGTGGGATCTGGTTGACAACCCCGTGTCCATCAAGTTGATCGAGTCCTTCTACAACAACGGTAAGCCCGTTGCGGCTGTCTGCCACGCGCCCGCCGTCTTGCACCGCGTAACCTATAAGGGCGCTCCGATTGTCAAGGGCAAGCGGGTGACCGGCTTCACCAACGGTGAGGAAGAAGAAGTGCAACTCACGAAGGTCGTACCGTTCCTGGTTGAGGACGAACTCAAGCGGCTCGGCGGTCTTTACGAGAAGAAGGCAAACTGGGAGAGCTTCGCGATCACTGATGGCAGGCTGATCACGGGACAAAATCCGGCATCGTCGACCGCGGGAGCCGAGGCGCTTGTCACCCTCCTCACAAGTCTAAAGGCCGGTGTCGCCGTATAGCCGGGCATTGATGAGGAAAGGCCGGGAGATGAGTATCTCACGGCCTTCAAGTGATTTGAATGACTACGTGCCGCTTCGCGGGTGGGCAGACGCTGCGGCAATCCTGGTGAATGCAATTGCCGTCTTTGTCCTATTGGTGGTCCTCGGCATTGCAAATCTCAATTTTTGTGGTAACGTTCCCACATATCGGCTCATGGCCGTGTTGCTGTCGCGCGAATGGAGGAGGCCGATGGAGAAGAAGCCTCTGCGGAGGGCAACCATTATCGATGTGGCAGAGCGGGCCGGTGTTTCCAAGAGCACCGTTGCGCGCGTGCTGGCCGGTTCGGGGCGGATTTCCGATGAGGCGCGCGACAGTGTGCTGAAGGCGGTCGCCGCCACCGGCTACGAGCCCAATCATCTCGCCGTCGGCATGCGCTCCGGGCGCAGCGGCCTGCTCGGCATCGTCATTCCCGATATTACCAACCCATTCTGGGCTGAAGTCGCGCGTGGCGCTCAGGACCGGGCGGCGAAGGAAGATATCTCGCTTCTGGTCTTTTCCTCCGACTGGGATGCGGAGAAGGAAGCGCGGCATCTGCGGGCGCTGCGCCGCGCCCGTGTCGATGGCGCCATCATCAATCCGGTGGCCGACAGTTTCGACGATCTCGGGCGTTTCGGCCTGCCTTTCGTGCTGATCGGCTCCAGCGCCGAGCGCTTTCCCGATACGTCGAGCGTCGGCTCCGATATTCCCCAGGCGGTGCGTCTCGGCATGGATGTCTTGACGGCGCGCGGCCATGCGGCGCCTGCGCTGCTGCTCGGACCGCGTTCGCGCCTGGCGCGGGCCCGTTTCCTGCGCACGGTGCACGAACATTGCGTCGAGCGTGATTTCGATCCGGCTCTGCTGCCGATCGAGGAGGCCGAATATACGGTCGAAGGCGGGCGGCAGGGCATGGCCCGGCTGCTGGCGAGGAGAGGCCCCGGGCATCTGGCCGTCTTTGCCGCCAACGACCTGATGGCGCTCGGCGCCATGATGGCGGTGCGCGAAGCCGGCCTGCGCTGCCCGGAAGATGTCTCGATCCTCGGTTTCGACGGCATTCCGGCCGGCGCCTTTTCCTGGCCGGGCCTGACCACGATTGAAAAGCCCGGGCGGCTGATCGGCGTTCGCGCCGTCGAATCTCTGCTCGATGAAATTGCCGGCCGTCCCGAACACGGCCGGGTCTATATGCCATGCCGGCTCATAGAGCGAGGATCACTCGCCGATCTGTCGGTTCCGGCACCCATCAGGGTGGCGGCAGGGAGGTAATGCCATGACCGTAAGCAACAATATGCCGATGTCGCTTTCGACGTCCAAAAGTGGGAACGTTCCCGCAGTTCATCGAAGCCGCCTCGGCAAGGGCATCCGCCAATGGTGGCCCTATTATGTGATGATGGCGCCCGGCCTCGTCTTCTTCCTCATCTTCCATTACCTGCCGATCTGGGAAGCCAAGATCGCCTTCGAGCAGCTGCGCATCATCGGCCCGAACCTCTGGGTCGGCCTCAAGCATTTCCAGACGCTGTTTGCCTCGGCGATCTTCTGGCAGGTGCTCGCCAATACGCTGATCATCTCGACGCTGAAGATCATCTTCGTCTTTCCGGTGCCGATCGTCGTCGCCCTGCTGCTCAATGAAATCCGCGGCGGTTCCCTGCGCAAGTTCATCCAGTCGGCGATCTACCTGCCGCATTTCCTTTCTTGGGTGGTCATAGCAGGCGTCTTCATCGCCGTGCTGTCACCAAGCGATGGTGCGGTCAACGACGTGCTCGGCGTCTTCGGCATGCAGCCGGTCTCCTTCATGACCGATACCGGCTCGATCCGCTGGGTGCTGGTATTCTCGGAAATATGGCGCTCGGCCGGCTGGGACAGTCTGCTCTATCTCGCCGCCATCATCGCCATCGACCAGGAGCTTTATGCCGCCGCCGAGATCGACGGCGCCAATCGCTGGCAGAAGATCCGCTACGTGACCATCCCCGGCATCGTGCCGACGATCGCAACGCTCTTCATCCTGAATGCCGGCATGTTCCTCAATGCCGACCTCAATCAGGTCATCAATTTCTCCAATGATGTCGTGCGCAGCAAGATCGATATCATCGACACCTATGTCTACCGCATCGGCCTGCAAACCGGCGAATATTCGCTGGCGACGGCAGCAGGGCTGTTCAAGGCCGTGCTCGGCATGCTGATGATCGTCGGCGCGCACCTCCTCTCCAAACGCCTGACCGGCAAGGGAGTGTGGTAATGGCCGCCCTCAATATCCGCCGCACGCCGCTCGAACGCGCCGAATATGCGATCATCGTCTCGACGCTGCTGTTCCTCGTCGTGCTGACCGTGCAGCCGCTTCTGAACCTGCTTGCCATCTCGCTCTCCGATCCGAGCGAGGTCGCCGGCATGAGCGGGCTGACCGTGCTGCCGAACGGCTTCTCGACCGATGTCTGGAGCCTGCTTCTGAACAACCCGGCGGTGGTGCGCGGTGTCGTCAATTCGATCTTCATCACGCTCGTCAGCAGCTTCCTCGGCGTCATCCTGACGGCGCTGATGGCCTGGGCGCTGTCGCGTCCCGGCCTGCCCGGGCGGCGGGTCATCTTCGTTCTCATGCTGGTCACGATCGTCTTCGATCCCGGCATCATTCCCGATTACCTCGTCAACAAGCGGCTCGGCCTGCTCGACAGCTACTGGTCGGTCATCCTCTTCAAGCTGGTCAATGCCTGGTACCTGATCATCCTGATCCGCTTCTTCGAGGAAGTGCCGAAGGAACTGCTGGAAGCTTCCGAGCTCGACGGCGCCAATCCCTTCCAGATCTTCTGGTACGTGGCGCTGCCGCTTGCGAAGTCCGCACTCGCCACCATCGCGCTCTTCTACTTCGTCTTCCACTGGAACGAGTTCTTCCGGGCGATGATCTATCTCAACGACCAGTCGAAATGGCCGCTGCAGGTGGTGCTGCGCCAGTTCGTTGTCGAGGGCGACAAGCTCGCCATGGTCGGCGTCGACAATTCCAACAATTACACCGGCGCCAGCCAGATCAATATCCGCGCGCTGAAGGCGGGCATGATCCTGCTCACCATCGTGCCGATCCTGGCGATCTATCCACTCATTCTGAAGTTCTTCACCAAGGGCACCATGAGCGGTGCGCTGAAGGGCTGAGACACGAAACCAAAGCATATAAGGAGGAAATCATGCTTGGGAGAATGCTTCTGGGGGCCATGACAGTCATGGCGCTGACGGCGGGGACCGCCATTCCCGCTCTTGCCGATCCGGTGACGATCCGCGTCGTTTCCAAGGATCTGCTGACCACCAATCCTGACGACGTCAAGCTCGTGAAGAAATACGAGGAGGCGCTGAAGGCCAAGGGCACCGACATCCACATCCAGATCGTCGATCTTCCCTCTTCGGGTTATGCCGACAAGCTGAGCGCCATGCTGCTCTCGGGCGATATTCCCGATCTCATCTATTTCCAGGGCGGCGACGCCAAGATGGCCGAGCAGGCTGTTCTCGAGGACTGGAACAACTGGCTGCCGAAGACGACCTATCTGAAGGACGCGCTCTTCCCGCACAATGTCGAACGCCTGAAGAACTATCCCTACCTGCTCTACGTCTATCCGCCGCGCATTCCCCAGCCGGTCATCCGCACCGACTGGCTCGCAAAGAGCGGTGTCGCTGCCCCGCAGACGGTCGATGATTACGTCAAGCTCTTCACGGCCATCAAGGACGGCGATTTCGACGGAAACGGCAAGGCCGACACCTATGGTGTGACGACCGCCGACAATACGCAGGAACTCGATTCCATCTTCAACCAGGCCTTCGGCGTGACCGGCACCTGGATGAAGAACGACGCCGGCGAATGGATCGCGGCGCGCACCTCCAAGCAGGAGAAGGACAAGATCGCCTTCTACGCCTCGCTGAAGGAGAAGGGCCTCTACGATCCGGAATACATCACCACCAAGTGGGACGTGAAGGAAGACAAGTTCTATTCCGGCCGCGCCGGCGTGGTCTTCGGCTCATCGGCCGAGGTCATCGATATCTATGGCGGCAAGATGCGCCAGGCCCATCCTGACCAGAACCCGACGCTGACGCTGCTGGCGCCGCCCAAGGGTCCGGCCGGCCAGGGGCTGATCGCACTCGACGTTTCCAAGGAAGCGCGCGGTCTCGCCATCGCCACGACGTCCGAGCACAAGGAAGAGGTCGTCAAGCTGCTCGACTTCATCGCCAGCCCCGAGGGCCAGGCGATCGAACGCCTCGGTTTCGAGGGCGAGCAGTACACGAAGGACGGCAATACCATCAAGACGACCGACAAGATCGCCACCTGGTATGCGCGCTTCCTCGTCGCCGCCAACTGGCAGCCGCCGGTGCAGTGGATGAGCGACGCCGCGCAGGGCTCGCTGAAGACGATTGCCGCCAACTTCAAGCCGGACAATGCCTTCGTCTGGCCCGCAGACTACGCCACCGACATCGACGCCACGGAAAATGTCTACCGGGCCTGGGTCTACAAGTTCATCTCCGGCGAAGCCAAGATGGATC
>Ga0209758_1004735_pt1 | contig 11071 bp, 9 predicted proteins | sample AraplaMF_Col_mMF_FD_184258 | JGI IMG/M metagenome (GOLD analysis project Ga0209758, IMG submission 184258) | Arabidopsis root microbial communities from the University of North Carolina, USA - plate scrape MF_Col_mMF (SPAdes) (version 2) | ecosystem: Host-associated > Plants > Roots > Endosphere ... | reverse complement strand
TAACCCACCCTACAGCTTTTGTGTCCCGGCTCCCGCGCTCCTACTGCTTCTCGATCCCCGCGTCCCTGATCAGCCTCTCCCACAGCACCAGCTGCTCATTCACGAACGTGCCGAGCTCCTCGGGCGTGCCGGAAAACGCGTCCATGCCGAGTGTTGCGAGCTGGGTCTTGATCTCCGGCTTCTCGACGATCTTGCGGATCTCGGCGTTGAGCCGGGTCACGATCTCCTTCGGCAGGCCGGCGGGGCCGAAATAGCCCTGCCATGACGAGATATCGAAGTCAGGCACGCCCGCCTCCTGCATCGAAGGAAGACCGGGCACCAGCGGCGAGCGGTCCTTGGTCGTGACGGCGAGCGCCCGCAATGCGTTGCCCTGGACATGAGGCAGGCCGGTCAGGATGTCGACGAACATCATCGAGACGCGCCCGCCCATGACGTCGTTGAGAGCGGGCGGCGAGCTCTTGTAGGGCACGTGCAACAGGTCGAGCCCGGCATTGTGCGCGAAGGTCGCGCCCGACACGATCGCCGAAGACGAGCCCGAGGCATAGCTCAGCTTGCCCGGATTGGCCTTGCCGTAGGCGACGAGCTCGGCGACGGTCTTGGCGGGCACGTCCGGATTGACGACCAGCATGAAGGGCAAATCGCCGGTCCGCGCGATCGGGGTGAAATCCTTCACCGGATCGTAAGTGAGGCTCTTGAGCAGATAGGGATTGGCCGAATGCGTCGTATTGGTCGTCACCAGCAGCGTGTAGCCGTCCGGGGCGGCCTTCGCGACGTAGGTCGCCGCGATCATTCCATTTGCGCCGGCCTTGTTCTCGATCACGATACCGACGCCCAGCGCCTGCGACAGGTGCTGCGAGATCAACCGCGTCGTGGTGTCGGTGCCGCTCCCGGCCGCAAAGGGAAGCACCAGCGTAATGTTGCGGCTCGGCCAGGAATCGGCCTGCGCGGTGGATGCGGCGGCAAGACACAGCACAGCGGCGCCGACGGTGCGCAGCGCGCGCACAAGTGATGACAGCATGGTTGGACGTTCCCTCTTTTTTCGTTGGCGGGGAACCTAGCCGGTTCATATGAGAATCGAAAGGCGCGAGTTGTCGCTCGCTCTCGTGCCCCGGACGCAGCGCATCACTGCGTGCTGCGCTGCGCCCGGGACACGAGACTCGCCTTCGTCCGCAACGCGGAATTACTTCACCGCCGAGCCCTGGCGCGAGGCGATGACGACGCCGGCGAGCACCAGCGCGTAGCCGATCAGGTGAAACGGCTGCAGTTGTTCACCAAGCAGCAGGATCGCCATCGCCGAGCCGAACACCGGCACCAGATGGAAGAACGGCGCCGCACGGTTCGGCCCGATCAACGCGACGCCGCGGTTGAAGAAGAGATAGGCGAGCGTCGAGGGGAAGACCAGGATGTAGCCGAGCGTCATCAGCGTCACGGCGTCGAATTGAAGGACATTGCCGTGCAAGGTCTCCCAGACCGCCGTCGGCAGCAGCATCGTGGCGCCGCAGCAGGTCGTGAAGGACAGGAACGACAGCTGGTGGACCTTCGGCCGGCGCGGGATGAAGGCGGAGTAGAGGCCGAATGCCACCAGCGAGGAGGCGAACATGATGTCGCCCCTGTTGAACGAGATGCTGGCCAGCGCCGCGAGATCGCCGCGCAGGATGATGATGAGCACGCCGACCAGCGAGATCGCGATCCCGGCAAGCTGCGCGGCGGTCAGCCGCACGCCGAACAGCACCAGCGACCATAGCGCCACGAACAGGGGACCTGCCGACTGGATCAGCAGCGCGTTCAGCGCCTCCGTATACTGCATCGCCCAGTACGAGATCGCGTTGTTGAAGGCAAAGCCGACCAGCGACAGAAACAGCATCAAGGGCAGGCTCTTGCGCAACGCCGGCCAGTCACGCTTCAGATGCGGCCAGGAAAACGGCAGCAGGATCAGGAACACGCCGAACCAGCGGATGGTGGTGATCGTCAGCGGCGGCACGTGTGCGCCGACATGGCGCGCGAGCACGATGTTGCCGGCCCAGAAAAGCGAACTGAGGCTGAGCAGCAGATAAGGCTGGTTGTTGAGCCAACTGGCGGGATTCGTGGCCGGTGGCGCGGGCGAAGCGATCGTCATGGGCGTCGGTTGCGACCTTGCGCCGGATTGCCGCCGCGACACAAGTCACGCCGCCGCAATGCTACAATGCAGGTGCGACCAGAGGAGGTGCCATTGGCGGTCAATATGTTGAACATTCAGGGGCTCGAAGCGCTCGATCGGCATGCGCCGGTGGTGATGCTGAATCTGATGCGTTTCCACGCGCGCTCGCGTGACGGTGACGGCTCCGGCTGGGACGCCTATTTGCGCTACAGCGCGATCACCGTGCCCATGATCAAGGCGCGCGGCGGCACCCTGCTGTGGACCGGCGAGGCCAAGGCCATCGCACTCGGCCCGCATCGCGGCAACAATTGGGATTTCGTCGCGCTGGTCTACTATCCCTCGGCCGCGGCGTTCCTCGACATGATGACGTCGGAGGCTTACGAGCGAGAGGCAGATCCGCATCGCCTCAACGGCTGTGCCGAGCATGTCATCATCGCGACGAGCGAGGCGTACAGCAAATTCAGGACGACCTAGCTCGTCTGCTTCCTTGACGCCACGAACACGCCCGACAGCACCAGCGCGAAGCCGATGAAGTGGAAGACTTGCGGCAGCTCGCCGAGGAACACCATCGCCATGATCGAGCCGAACATCGGCGTGACGTGGAAGAACGGCGCGGCGCGGTTGGCGCCGATCAGCCGGACGCCGCGGTTGAAGCAGAGATAGGCGAGCGTCGAGGGGAACACCGAGACGTAGAACAAAGTGAGCAGGTTCGGCCCGTCCAGCTTCATGACGGGGCGGGCCGATATCTCCCATATCTCCAGCGGAATGAGGCAGGCCGCGCCGGCGCCGAAGGTGAAGGCGAGGAACGACAGGCCGTGGATCGGCGGCCGCTTCAAGGTCAGCACCGAATAGAGCGCGAAGATGATCAGCGCGACGATGAAGATCAGGTCGCCCTTGTTGAAGGCGATGTTCGACAGCGTGGTGATATCGCCGTGCAGCAGGATGATCAGCACGCCGCACATCGACAGAGCTACGCCAAAGGCCTGCGCGGCGGTGAGGCGGATGCCGAGGATGACCAGCGACCACAGCGCCACGATCAGGGGCGCGGCCGACTGCAGCAGCAGGGTGTTAAGCGCCTGGGTGTGCTCCAGCGCCCAATATTGCAGGGTATTGAAGGCGCCGATGCCGGTGATCGACAGCACGATCATCAGGCCGAGCTTGTCACGGATCGCAGGCCAGTCCTCCGCGAGATGTTTCCAGGCGAACGGCAGCACCAGCAGGAAGGCGAAGAACCAGCGCAGGAACGAGAGCGTCACCGGCGGGATGTGGCCGGCGGCGAGCCGCCCGACGATTGCATTGCCGGCCCAGCACAGCGCGGTGATGCTGAGCAGGAGATATGGCTGGTTGGCAATCCAGTGCTGGCCGGATGTTTCGGCGTTCGTGGTCTGGCCGGTGGCGGACATTGTGATTGTTGTGGCCCCGCGTCATGCGCCGAGCCTCGGCCCGGCGGATGTTCGGGCCGTCCCATGGCCGGCAGGATCCAAAGACACGGAAATCGGCCTGATATCAATGGGGCGGGGCGCATCGCCTCCATGCGTTGGGCGAGCCGGCGGAACTTCAACCACTCCGCCCCGCGCGCATCGCGAACGGCTTCAAGAGCTCGGCGCAGGCGAGATAGACGACGACGAGAACAGCAATGCCTGCCGTCATGATCGGTGGCGGTGCGACGAAGCCGAACCAGGCTCCGAGCGGCGTGAATGGCAGGACCATCGCGACGAGCAGCGCGACCAGCGAGGAGGCCGCGAGCGCGGGATCCGGCCAGTTGCGCCATGGCCGCCCGTTGGTGCGGATGACGAAGATGACCAGGATCTGCGTCGCCATGGATTCGACGAACCAGGCGGTGCGGAATTCGTCCGGCGAAGCCTTGAACAGGTACAGCAGCGCGCCGAAGGTCAGGAAGTCGAACAGCGACGACAGCGGTCCCATGATCGCGGCGAAGCGCACCAGTCGCGACATGCTCCACACCTGCGGCTGCGCGGTCGCTTGGGCCGCGACGCGGTCGAAGGGAATGCCGAGTTCGGAGAGATCGTAGAGCAGGTTGTTGAGCAGGATCTGCGTCGGCAGCATCGGCAGGAACGGCAGGGCGATCGAGGCGGCCGCCATCGACAGCATATTGCCGAAATTCGAGCTCGCGCCCATGCGGACATATTTGAGTATGTTGGCGAAGGTACGCCGTCCTTCCTCGACGCCGTCGGCGACGACCTCGAGATCCGACGCGAGCAGGATCATGTCTGCGGCGGCCTGCGCCACGCCGGTTGCGCCGTCGACCGACAGGCCGACATCGGCGACCTTCAGGGCCGGCGCGTCGTTGATGCCGTCGCCTAGGAAGCCGACCACCTCCTTGCCCGCCTGCAGCGCCTTGACGATGCGCGACTTCTGGTCCGGCGCGAGCCGGCCGAACGCATCGGTGGAATGCACCTGCACGATGAGCGCCTCGTCGCTCAGCTCGGCAATCTCGGCACCCGACAGCACGCGTTCGGCGTTGAGGCCGACCAGACCGGCAAGCCGCTTCACCACCACGGGATCATCACCCGACAGGATCTTGAGGCTGATGCCGCTCGCCGCGAGGCGGGCGATTGCGGCTGCCGCCGTGGGCTTCGGTGGATCGGCGAAGGCGCAAAAACCGTCGAAGACGAGGTCGGTTTCGTCGTCCGTTTCGACGTCGCGGAGCGCGCCGTTCCAGGGCCGGGAAGCAACGGCCACGGCGCGCAGGCCCGCGGTCGCGAGCTCATGCACGCGAGCCGTCGCTGCGTCGCGCGCCTGCTCGTCGATCGCACACAATGCGAGCACGGCCTCCGGCGCGCCTTTGACGATCAGGAGCGCGCCTTCGGGACCGGTTGCGAGCACCGATCCCAAGCGGCGCGAGAAGTCGAACGCCTGTCGTCCGGCCAGCGACCAGCCTTGGGGGGCGTCCGGCCGGCCGGCGACGAGCGCGGCATCGAGCGCGCCGCGGTCGCCGCCGAGCGATGCCGCGATGGCTCCGAGCTGCGCGGCGCGAGCGTCGTCCTTGCCGGCGGCATCGAGGCTTCTTGCAAGCGTGATCTCGGCCGAGGTCAGCGTGCCCGTTTTGTCCGTGCAGAGCACGGTCATGGCGCCGAGATCGTGGATCGCGGCAAGCCGCTTCACGATTACCTTGCGCCCGGCCATGCGCAGCGCCCCGCGCGACAGCGTCACCGTGGTGATCATCGGCAGCAGTTCGGGCGTCAGCCCGACCGCGAGCGCAACGGCAAACAGCAGGGAATCGAGCACGGGTCGGCCGAACACGACGCGGATGGTGAGCACGACCAGCACCAGCGCCAGCGTGGCGCGCGCGATCACGAGGCCGAATTCGCGCAAGTCGCGCTCGAAGGGCGAGGGCGCCTGCGTTTCGGCAAGCGCGGAGGCCGCCGCTCCGAACACCGTGTCGCGACCGGTCCGGACCACGAGTGCGATCGCTTCGCCGGTCTGCGCCACGGCGCCGCGGAACAGCGCATTCGATGTGTCGTCGGGCCCGCTGGCGGCGCCGGCCTGCTTCTGCACGGGATAGGGTTCGCCGGTAAGCGCGGCTTCGCCCGCAGTGAAGGCCGTAGCTTCCAGGATCAGCGCGTCGGCGGGAATGATGTCGCCGGCGCGGACGCGCAGGATGTCGCCGGGCACGACCTGATCCACCTCCACCTCGCGAAAGCCGCCATCGCGCCTGACCTCGGCCTTGAGCGCGACGGAGCGGCGCAGGATCTCGGCGGCGCGGACCGCGTGGCCCTCCTGGACGGTGTCGAGGCCGATCGAGAGCGCGAGAATCAGCACGATGATGAGCCCGCCGATGTCGTCGCCGGTCAGCATCGAGATGATGCCGGCGACCAGCAGGATCAGCGACAGCGGCTCGAGCAGCCGGCGCAGGATCGCGCGCGCCGCGCCTTCGATGCGCGGCGGCGCATCGCTGTTCGGCCCGAACCGGTCGAGCCGTTCGGCCGCCTCGGCCGCGGTCAGGCCCGTCAGCCCGCAGCCCAGGCGGCTGCAGAGATCGGGAGGGGTCAGACGCCAGAAATGGGTGTCAGGACGGTTTGGATTTTCCAGCAAACACAGCTCCCGGTGTCAGGGCGTCTCATGGCGGCAGATGCATCTAAATTCGGCGTAACCTCTTGACCTAGAACAATCTCGATTTTCGACCGCACGTTAGCGTCGCGGCCAATCAGTCGGGTTGCGCCGTGTTCTCGGGGGCTGGGATCCGGATTCAGCGGCCGGCGCGGCGCGCGTTGCGGGACGATGTCATGGCCGAACAAGCTATCGTCCTGACACAGCACAGGCGATGGTTTTCCGTCACCAGGCTGTGGTCGGGATTTCTCAGTCACAAATGGTTCATTCTCGCGGTGACGGCGCTGCTCGGGCTCGGCGCCTGGCAGGGGGCGCGGGTGCTGCTCGGGCCCGCGATTGTGGTGGACCAGGTCAAGCTCGGCCGCCTCGTCGAGACGGTCGTGGCAAGCGGCCATGTCGAAACGCCATATCGCGTGGAGATCGGCAGCCAGATCACGGGCACGGTCGAGGACGTGCTGGTCCAGGAAGGGCAAAAGGTCGCCAAGGGCCAGCCTCTGATCTCCCTGGAGTCCCGCGAGCTGAGGGCGACCATGGTGCAGGCGCAGGGCGCGGTGGCGCAGGCAGAGGCCCGCATCAAGCAGCTCGAGGAGCTGACCTTGCCTTCGGCCAGGGAGGCGCTGACGCAGGCGCAGGCGACGCTGCTCAACGCCCAGCAGACTTATGACCGCACCGCCCAGCTCGAACGCAACGGCTATGCGACACGGGCCGCGCTCGACGATGCCCAGAAGACCCTCGACGTCGCGCGCGCGGCGACGCGCTCGGCACAATTCCAGGTCTATACGGCGAGCCCCGGCGGCAGCGACTTCGTGATGGCGCAAACCCAGGCCAACCAGGCGCGCGCCAATCTCGACACCGCGGAGTCGCGGCTCGGCTATGCGACGATCATGGCTCCTCGCGACGGTGTCCTGATCTCGCGCAGTGTCGAGCGCGGCACGGTGGTGCAGCCCGGCAAGACCTTGCTGGTGCTGGCGCCGGCCGGCGACGTGCAGCTCGTCTTGCAGATCGACGAACGCAATCTTGGCAAGATCTCGCTCGGGCAGAAGGCGCTTGCGTCTGCCGACGCCTATCCGGACCGGCGTTTCCCCGCGACGATCACCTATATCAATCCCGGTATCGATATTTCGCGCGCCTCCGTCGAGGTCAAGCTGACCGTCGCCGATCCGCCGGACTATCTGCGCCAGGACATGACCGTCTCGGTCGATGTCGAGGTCGCCGCACGCGACGATGCGCTGATCCTGCCGCTGCGCTCGGTGCACGACGTCCTGTCGGGAAATCCCTGGGTGCTCGGTATCAAGGATGGACGCGCCAGTCAGCGACCGGTGAAGATCGGGCTGCACGGCAACAGCCAGGTCGAGATCACCAACGGCCTTGCCGCCCGCGACGTTGCGATCCCGCAGAGTTCCGGCGTCCTGACCGGGCAGCGCGTGCGGCCTGTGCTGCAATGAACCGCTGGCTGCCGATCGAATGGGTCATGGCCGTGCGTTTCCTGCGCGAAGGCCGGCTGCAGACCATCTTCATCATCGGCGGCATCTCGATCGGGGTCGGCGTCATCGTCTTCATGTCGGCGATGCTCGCCGGGCTTCAGGCGAATTTCATCAAGCGAGTCTTGACCTCGCAGCCGCAGATCCAGCTGCTCTCGCCGGACCAGATCGCGCGCCCGCTGCGCAACAGTGCAGGCGAGATCGAAGATGCAATTGTCCAGCGCCCGAGCCAGCGGGTGATCTCGATCGATCAATGGCCGAAGATCAGGGCGCAGATGCAGGCGATGCCGGAAGTGGTCACGGTATCCCCGACGATCCTGGGCTCGGTGCTCGCGGTGCGCGGCGATGCCAGCCGCTCGGTGAACCTGTCGGGTGTCGAGCCGGACTCCTACTTCAAGATCGTGAAGGTGCCGGACTATATCGTCGCCGGCGAGCCTCGCCTGACCAGCGAGGACATCATCATCGGCACCGAGCTGGCGAAGGATCTCGGCGCGACCGTCGGCGACAAGCTCAACGTTCGCGCCGCGACCGGCGCCACGCGCGTGCTCACGATCTCGGGCATCGTCGATCTCGGCAACAAGGGCGTCAACCAGCGCGTCTGCTATGCCGCGCTCCGGACCGCGCAGTCGCTGCTCGGCATGATCGGCGGCGTCACCACGATCGACATCACCGTCGCCGACATCTATGCGGCCGAGGAGATCGCCCAGCGCATCCAGGCCGCCAACGTGGTCGAAGCCGACAGCTGGATCAGGACCAATGCGCAGTTCTTCACCGCGGTGCAGGCGCAGCAGAATACCAACACACTGATCCGCCTGTTCGTCGGACTCTCCGTGGCGTTCGGCATCGCGGCGGTGCTCATCGTCTCGGTGATCCAGCGCTCCAAGGACATCGGCATCCTGCGCGCGATGGGAACCTCGCGAGCTAAGATCCTGCGCGTCTTCCTGGTTCAGGGCGGCCTGCTCGGCTTCGTCGGTTCGCTGGTCGGCGCCGCCATGGGCGCATTTGCGTTGGTCTATTGGCATTCGGTGGCCCGCCAGGCCGACGGCACCGAATTGTTTCCGCTGATCCTGGAGCGATCCCTGTTCATCTACACGGCATTGCTTGCGACCGGCACCGGCATCCTGGCCGCGATGGCGCCGGCGATCCGTGCGGCCAAACTCGACCCGGTGGTGGCGATCCGTGGCTAATGAGATCCTGAAGCTCGAACGTGTGTGCAAGGCCTATAATATCGGCCTGCCGACCGAGACTGAAGTGCTGCATGACATCGATCTCGAGCTCGACCATGGCGAGTTTCTCGCTTTGATCGGCCCATCGGGCTCCGGCAAGAGCACGCTGCTCAATATCGTGGGCCTGCTCGATCAGCCGACATCGGGCCGGCTCTCGATCAAGGGCCACGACACCGCCTCGCTTGGTGACGCCGAAATCACCCGCCTGCGCGGCCATACCATCGGCTTCGTGTTCCAGTATCACCTCCTGATCTCGGCCTTCACGGCGCGGGAGAACGTCATGATGCCGATGCTGGTCGATCGCGGCTTTGCGAGCGCGGAGATCGAGGCGCGGGCCGATCGCTTGCTGGCGCAGGTGGGGCTGGAGAGATTCGCCGGCAACCTCGCCAACAACATGTCGGGCGGCCAGCAGCAACGGGTGGCCGTGGCGCGCGCGCTGGCGATGGGTCCGGACCTCGTGCTGGCGGACGAGCCGACCGGCAATCTCGACACCCGATCGGCCGATGCCGTGTTCGAGCTGATGCGGCAGGTCAATCGCGTCAGCGGAACGAGCTTCCTGCTCGTGACCCATAATATGGACCTGGCCCAGCGCTGCGACCGCATCATCGAAGTGATCGACGGCCGCATCCGCGCCTAACGTCGTAGACGCCGGCCCGGCAGGACGGATTTTTAGGGGATATCAAAGGCTTGGATCGCGTAATGGGCCCGAAAAAAGCCCCGTTCTTGCTTGCCTAGAGGGGCTGCATCCTTTATCCGGTTGGCTGCCTCGCGTGCGAGCGGCCTTGGGCTGTGGATTGGCTGGGCGCATCTAAAATCTTCGAAGGGAATCCCCGCGAATGGCCAATGTTGTCGTCGTCGGCGCCCAGTGGGGCGACGAAGGAAAGGGCAAGATCGTCGACTGGTTGTCGGAGCAGGCGGACATCGTCGTCCGCTTCCAGGGCGGCCATAACGCCGGCCATACGCTGGTCATCAACGGCAAGACCTACAAGCTGGCGCTGCTGCCCTCCGGCGTGCTGCGCGAAGGCAAGCTGTCGGTGATCGGCAACGGCGTGGTGTTCGATCCCGCCGCCTTCCTCGACGAGGTCGCCAAGCTGCGCGCGCAGGGCGTCGCGGTGTCGCCGGAAAACTTGCGGGTCGCCGAGAACGTCACCCTGATCCTGCCGCTGCATCGTGAGCTCGACGCCTTGCGCGAGTCCTCCAATGCGGCGACCGCGATCGGGACCACGCGCCGCGGCATCGGGCCGGCCTATGAGGACAAGGTCGGCCGCCGTGCCATCCGCCTGATGGACCTCGCCGACCTCAGCACGCTCCCGCACAAGATCGATCGCCTCCTGGCCCACCACAACGCGCTGCGTCGCGGTCTCAATCTGCCGGAATTCGACGGCAAGGAGATCCTGAAGGAGCTGAGCGCGCTGGCGCCGCAGCTCTTGCCTTACGCCGAGACCGTGTGGCGCCTGCTCGACATCGAGCGGCGCGCCGGCAAGCGCATGCTGTTCGAGGGCGCGCAGGGCGCGCTGCTCGACGTCGATCACGGCACCTATCCTTACGTCACCTCGTCCAATACGGTGGCGGCGCAGGCCGCGACCGGCGCCGGCCTCGGTCCGGGCGCGGTCGGTTACGTGCTGGGTCTCTGCAAGGCCTATACGACCCGGGTCGGCCAGGGCCCGTTCCCGACCGAGCAGGACAACGCGACCGGCCGCAAGATCGGCGAGCGCGGCCGCGAATTCGGCACCAACACCGGCCGTCCGCGCCGCTGCGGCTGGTTCGACGCCGTGCTGGTCCGCCAGGCGGTCCGGACCTGCGGCATCAACGGGCTGGCGCTGACCAAGCTCGACATCCTCGACGGCTTCGACACGATCGAGGTCTGCACCGCTTACAAGCTCGACGGCAAGGAGATCGACCATTTCCCGGCCGGCGAGGGCGCCCAGGCCAGGGTCGAGGCCATTTACGAGACCATCGAGGGCTGGAAGGAGCCGACCGCCAACGCGCGATCCTGGGCCGACCTGCCGGCCCAGGCCATCAAATATGTCCGTCGGATCGAGGAATTGGTGGGGTGCCCGGTCGCGCTGCTTTCCACCAGCCCCGAACGCGAGGATACTATCCTGGTGCAAAATCCGTTTGAGGCTTAACGATCTCTTACTAGGACGCGGGTATAG
>Ga0209758_1004725_pt1 | contig 11099 bp, 10 predicted proteins | sample AraplaMF_Col_mMF_FD_184258 | JGI IMG/M metagenome (GOLD analysis project Ga0209758, IMG submission 184258) | Arabidopsis root microbial communities from the University of North Carolina, USA - plate scrape MF_Col_mMF (SPAdes) (version 2) | ecosystem: Host-associated > Plants > Roots > Endosphere... | reverse complement strand
GTTCCTGCCCCGGCCGACACAGCACCGGCGACGCCGATCGCAACGCCGGCTCAAGAGCCCGACCAGGCCAGCGAGGAATATTTCGAGATCTGACGCCAACGCGTCGCCATTGCGAGCCAGCCGGATGCATCGCACTCCCGAGCGAAACCATCCGACCAACAAAACAATTCCATCACAGCGTCTTCAGATATTCGAGCAGCGCCCGGCGATCGGATTCCGTCAGCGTGGTGCCGTAGGCGTGGCCGCCATTGCCATTGCCGTTGGCATTGGCCGGATCGGCGGTGAAGTTGCCGCTCTTGAACGGCGACTGATCGGTGACGAAGCCGACATCCGCCGCGTCGAACAGCCGGCTTCCGACCATGAAGCTGGATTTGCGATCTTTCGGCGGGGTCAGCAACTGCCAGAGGTTCGGCACCGAACCGTTGTGGAGGTAGGGCGCGGTCGCCCAAACGCCGTGGAGCACCCGCGCTTCATATGCGCCCCTCTCCGCAGCCGGCGGCACGCGGAACAGATCCTTGAGACTGTCCTCGAGCAGCCTGGCCTTGCCGAGCGGCCCGAGTTGCCGGCTCTTCTTCATCTTGATCAGATCGAGAAGGATCGCGCGCTGGATCCCGGGTTCGCCATGGACCGTCCCGCCAAGCAGTGCGCCGACCACCGAATTGGCGAGAACATCGGTGGCATGGGCCGGGTTGGGCATGGTGGCGCCAATCGGCCGGGGCAACAGCGAGCCCTCCAGCAATCCGGAATCGACCGTGCGGTTGGCGGCATTGGCAGAAACCTTGGCATCGGTCCCGACAACCTGAACCGGCGTGGCCCACGCTTCCAGAACGGTCGTGGATTTCTTTTCACCGTGACATTCGTTGCAATTCGCCGCGAACAGCCGCTTGCCACGCGCGACCTTGGCCTCATCAAGCGGGAAGACGTCGCGCGGCCACGGTGGCGGTTTCAGTGCGACGATCTTTTCCTCGAGCGCCTGGAGCCCGGTGAAGTCGGCGGAATTGTTGTCGTAGATCACGATGGTCGGGAACGGCGGGACGCGGGGCGCCGCGACCGGATTGAACTTGCCAAAGACGCCGAACACCTCACCGGTATTGCGGGCGAGCGCGTGGATGTACAGTCCGTTCTGGACGCTTCCGTTCCACTGGGTGTGATCCTGCCGCGATGCATTCCACACGAAGGGGTAGCTGGTCGGCGCGTCGGCAACCGCGAAATTCTTCGTCAACCCGAGGCCGCGCACCGCGACCCGGTTGAAGATCATGTTGAACGCGTCGAGCCGTCCCGGTCCCCACGGGGACGGCGGCAGGCTCTTGTCCATGAACTCGCCGAAATCGGCCACCCACTCGCCAAAGCCGGTTTTCAGCTTGTCCGCTTCGCCGGTCGAATAGTTGGCGCCGAGCACGGCTTTGGCGAAAGTCTCGAACCGGCCGGCGTCGCTCAGCGTGGCGCGCGCGGCCGCCGTCAGCTCGGTCAGGAACAGCTGGAAGTCCGCGTTGGCCGGGGCTCCGTCGATCCGCAGCTGGCGGGTCGCGCCGTCTTTCTGGTACTCGATCTGGCCGGTGTGACAGGCGGCACAGGTCATCCCGAGCTGCTTCGGGGTAGACCGGTCATCGATGACGAAGCCCACCGGCAAATTGGTCGTGGAGCGCTCATTCGCCAGATAGCCATAGCGCTGCAACTGATCGCCGCCGAATGGCTCATCGACATCGAGCCGGCGTAGCGCCTTGTACCAGTCGTAGGGCATCATTCGTGAGCCCTGCGACGTGGTGTAGAACGCGTCGCGATCGGCGGCCGTCCAACCCTGCTCGGCGTAGCTCAGAGAATTGGCCGGCTGCGCCAGCGACGGGCTGATCCAGCAGGCGAGAAGCAACGCCGCGAACGGCGGAGCGGCAAGAAGCCGTCTTGAAAACGTTGGGATCAAAAGCCGACTTGATAACCGTTCGAACCGGTGCATGTGTCCCCCTCATTCAAGGCAATGAGCTTGCCCCCTTATTGACGTCGAATAGCGACCGGCGGCAGCAGAATCTGCCGCCTGGCAAACAACCTCAAGCAATAAACAGCTAACCCACAACCGTCGAGCGGTTTGTGAACCAGTTCACCGTCGCCTGCCGCCATATGCGGACGGCCCGGTCTGCGCTCCGCTCCGAGCGGCGCTCAGGTGCCAAGCCCTCCAGATACATCCGCGAAAAAAATGGTGGGTGTGGCACGGATTCGAACCGGCACAGCGCATAGGCGACGGGTTACAGCCGTCCGGGTTTTCCAATTCCCTACACACCCAGTCTGCAGCGGCCTCGCCGACCGGACCGGCCGGCGGACATTTGCATGTCCGCCGGCCAGCTAGCTCTCGAGCACGGCATCCCAATAGAGGAAGTCGCGCCAGGTCTCATGCAGGAAGTTCGGCGGAAACCGCCGCTGGGCCGCCATCAGGTCATGCGCGGACGGCTCCCGCGGCATCCGGAGCGGCCTGATCCGGAGGCGATCCTTGCGCGCATTGCAGGGACTGCAGGCCGCCACGATGTTGTCCCAGCAAGTCTGGCCGCCGTCGGCCCTGGGAATAACGTGATCGAAGGTCAACTCGCCCTTCAGATGCTGCACGCCGCAATACTGGCAGCGGAAGCGATCCCGCAGGAAGACGTTGAACCGGGTGAACGCGACCCCGGCCGACGGCCGCACGTATTCGCGCAGCGCAATCACCGACGGCAGCCGCATGGTGACCGACGGGCTGCGGACCACCTGGTCGTACTCGGCAACGACAAGGTGCGATCCCCTGACCACGGCCTTGATGGCGTCCTCCCAGTTGAACAGCGAGAGCGGAAAATAGTTCAGCGGTTGGAAATCCGCGTTGAGCACCAGCGCAGGATTGGCGGCAAACATCGTCGTATCCTCCTGCGTTGATGTGACATGGTCTCGACGGAAACATTTCGATTGGCGAACCTGGTCGGACTCGAACCGACGTATGACGCGGCTTAAGAGGCCGCCGCTAAGCCAGCTCAGCTACAGGTCCACGATGGAAGATCCGGGTGGTTTCGAACCACTTGCGCAGGGCTTAAAAGACCGCTCCATCTCCAGTCAGGTTGAACGCTCCGGATCCGTCGCGCGGCGGCGCCGCCGCGCGGGCTTTGAAAATTCACAAACACCGGCATTGCTGCCGGCAAAAACAAAAATCCCGCTGCCTGAAACCACCGTTTTGCCGCCCCATCGAAGGAGACCGGTACCGGTCAGCGGATTGCCTTATGTCCTTGCAGGGGCAACCGTCCTGAATTCCCACCGAGTCAAGCCATCTCGCGCCGCCGGCGATCCGTCGCCGGCTTCGATCGATTGAGATAGTCGAGATAGATCCGGCGGGCCTGGGCCTCGCTGATACCGCGGCGCGCGACCACAATTCGCACGAAGGCACGCGCTACCGGTGAGGCGAAAATCCTCTGGCGGTCGTGAAGTCCGAGTTTGGTGGTGCTGGTGCGGGACATCACGCCCTCTCTGCCTTGCTGGCAGAGGGTTTGTCCCGTCTGCCCGTTACGCTCTTGCTATTGCGGTCCCGAGATATTCGGGCTGCGTCAGATAGCCTGGACCCTGCTTCGTCGCGCGCATTCCCGACCAGTCGCACAGCCGGTTGAACGGCAGCGCGGCGGCGGCTTTCGCGACGATATGTGAGCGCGAGCTCGACATGGTTTCGGTCCTTTGAGCGCCGGCGAATTCCGGCGGAAAGTTAGTTGCGGCGATCGTATGCGCAGAGATTTGCCGAACCGTCAAGTGCGTTGGATTCGAAAACGCCTCTCGTTATCAGGCGGCCTCTCGCACGGACCCCGAATAATCTCAGCGATGACAATAGTTTCGATCAGCCAATCAGCCGATGCGAAATCCGCGTAAATTTTACAGGCAGGCAGCCGAATTGGCGCGCGCACAGTTCGGCCGCGGCGTCTAACCGCGGCTTTCAGTCGATCTCGCAGATTGATGTTTTGCGTCGCCGCCCGAACTAATCAGCGCAAGTTTTTTCTGTGCTGATCTAGTTGTGGGAGAAGAAATCGAAGTCAAATCGCGGCGCCTGGGCATAGGCCATCATCGGCTGATGGACCTGGCGCTTTGCGATCTTGCGCTTCGGCGGCGCCTTTGGCTCCGGCTTCTTTGCGACGGACTTGATCACTTCCGGCGGGGTGGCTTGAGCCATGGCGTCCAGCGCGGGACGCTTCACCGGCGCCTCCACCGCCGCGGCGACGACCACCGGCGCGGGAACGATGGTCGGAATGCTGGTGTCGATGACGATCCGTTCAGGCAGTTTCTGCGCCGAATGGATCCGCACCACCGGTCTGCCGTTGTCCGCTTCGGTGGCGGGTGCATTGGCAGCCACCGGTGAGGGCATATAGGCGTTGAGGGCAAGGATCAGCGCGAGCAATGCCCCGCCGACAAAGAGGAAGTACCGCGCTATAGGCATTTTCGACCCCTGCTCCATCCGCGTCCGGCGGATCCGTCCGCGCGCCCCACGGAACATCCCGCTAACCTTCGAGGGCGTGAATTGTTCCTGTGACGCGCGCCATCGATCAAAGGTTCAACATTGGAGCGCAAAAATGACGCCGTTCGGCGATTGCAATCAAATAAACGTAGCGTGAAACACATTTGAAACAATCCATCGTGATCCCTGGAACATGGCATTGACCTTAATCCGCGCTTGCCAGTCGCCGCATGGTGAATTCAATCCGGCCATCGGCCAGCTCGCGCCAGTGTTCGACACCGCTCATGTAGGCCTGCTTCGGGAACCGCTCGAGGAAGGCGCGCGCAGTCCGGCGCGCCTGCTCGCGGGGCTCGACAAAGTGCTCACGGACGAAGCCATCATCAAGCCGGCGCCGCACGCGCTGCTGCGCCATGCGGTCGGAGAGCTCCCGTGGCGACTTCGGCATCGCTGATACTCCGGACAAAGCGATGGTCTATAGATCGTGACGACGGACCCCCGATCAAGATCGGCGCGGAGCCTCACGACGAAGAAAGGGCGCGCCGATGGCTCGGCGCGCCCTTCCCTGTTTGTCTCGCTGGTCCAGGCGCCGAGAGCGCCCTTTTGCCGGACTCGGATGAGCCTAGCGGGCGGCCTCAGCGAGGTGACAGCGTTTCGAGTGAGACACTGGATCACCTCCTTTCGTTGTTGATGGAGAAGATAGTATAGGAACGCTTTCCGCCTCTGTGAAGCCCCGGGCGTTTCCGAACATCAGACCCCCGGGCGCACGAGGACCGCGTCTGCCCCAAGGGCAGTCAGGTTCCACAACATGGCCCGGGAGCGCCGAACCCGGAGACTGCGGTATGCAGGGATGGGTTGATGCTGGGCGTTCAAACGGATCCGCATGCCCCGCACGCATCACCGCCGGCCGTGAGCTGCGATCAGCCCACATCGCGTTTACCACCCCTGGCGACGGCGCCGCGTCAGGTCATGCTGCCCGGCATGAAGCATCGAGGTGTCATCTGGCCGTTATGGTACATCGGCCAGACCATGGTGCGCCCCACCCGATTGGGAACGGTGATGACGGCATCGTCCGGCACATCGACCCAGACCCCATCCAGCCGCACGCGGTAATGGCCGCTGCGCGACTCCCAGTCCACATCACTCAGCGCCGTGCCATCGGCATCCGAGCAACAGGGTCCTTTCCCGCTCTTCAAGCTATCGAACCAGGTCTTCAACTCAGGATTGCTGCCGGCATAGCGACCGTCGTCACGGGCGAACCCGGGATACGGCCATGCCGCCGACAAAAGCACCGCACCGCCGATGGCCAGCACGGTCTTGAGAAGCCCGAGCGCACGATGGCGAACTCGCGTTTTCTGGCGGTTAATTTTACCTTCACATGAACGAAGCGCGTCTGCGCCGAATTTGGTCCAATTGCTCACTTTGCTTCTTGCTCCAGCCCCTCAAGGCGATGTGCCGGGGACCATGCATTTAGTGGGCCATTTCGCGCGGGAGCCATCCTGGTAGTGCTACAGGCGCTGGAGCTTATCCCCAGTCGATTGTCCGACCGGCCTAAAGGCCCCGCCCTGGCGGCGACGACGGAATCAGGTGATGCCCGCTCACCCGCTGTTTCGAAACGTCCGCGGCACAGCAGACCGGACGCCAACCTGCGACGTTGACGCCGCTCGGCTGGCTTTGGCATAACAAGCATGGGACATCTGCGGGCGGCGCTGCCTGCAACCGGGACATCATGAAAAACGGCCTGTATTCGATTCACGTCGAGTTGCTCGACGGCCGCTCGGGCAAGGGCAGCGGCGTGATTCTGTTTCGCGACGGCCAGATTCTCGGCGGCGACGCCTACCTGTTCTATACCGGCAGCTACACGGTCAACGGCGACGCGTTCAAGGGCGAGGTGCTGGTCCAGCGCCACACCCGGAGCAGCGACGTCAATCCGCTGTTCGGCGGACCGAGCCCGGTCGGCATCGGCGTGTCCGGGACGTTCACCGACACCACGGCCATGATGAGCGGAACGGCGCTGGTCGGCAAAGCCAGCCAGATCTTCAAGGCGACGTTGAAGAAGCTGGCCGACACCGAATAGAGAGGCGAATAGGGAGGAGCGAATAGCGAGTAGTGATTGCGCGCCGCTATTCGCTCCTCCCTGTTCGCTCCCTCATTCCGCCGCCATTTCCATGGGCGCTACCCGCGGCAGGATGATCTGAATTCGCGTCCCCTCGCCCGGCTCGGAATTGAGAGTGATCCGGCCGCCCAGGCGGGTGGTGACGATGCTGTAGACGATATGCAGCCCAAGTCCGGTGCCGCCCTGGTCGCGCCGCGTCGTGAAGAACGGATCGAACGCGCGCCGCCTGACGTCGGGACTCATGCCGCAGCCATTATCGGTGAATACGATCTCGACATGATCCTCGTCGCACGCCCGCACCGTGATCTTGACCGCTCCGCCCTTGCCGTCCGGGAACGCATGGGCAACCGAATTGAAGAACAGGTTGGTGAGCACCTGACCATAGGGCCCCGGAAAACTGTTCATGGTCAGATTGGGCTCGCAATCGACCGATAGCGCGAGGTTCTGCTTGCGCAGCCCCGGCTTCAGACTCATGACCACCTGCTCGGTCAGATCGGCGAGATCGAAGACGCGCTGATCCGAGTAATTGCGGTCGGCGGCCACCTGCTTGAACGACTGGATCAGTTCCGCCGCGCGATTGAGGTTGGCCACCAGTTGCGAGGCCGCGTCGCGGTTGGATTCGATGAAGTCGGTCAGGCTGGAGCGGCGCAACTCGCCGCGCGCGACTTCCTCGGCAAAGATGGCAATCTTGCGCTCCAGCGACGAGGCCACCGTCAGGCTGATTCCCACGGGGTTGTTGACCTCGTGGGCGACGCCCGCCACCAGCCGGCCCAGTGCCGCGAGCTTTTCTGCCTCGATCAGCGAATTCTGGGTCTCGCGCAGGTTACGCAACGCCGCCTCGGCGGCATCCTTGGCCTTGCGCATCTCGAGTTCGCCGCGCTTGCGTTCGCCGATGTCGAGCGCGACGGTGACGATGTTCTCGATTTCACCGTCCGAACTGCGCAGCGGCAACTTGTTGACCAGCCATTGCCGCATGGCGCCGGAAGCGTCGATATATTCCTCCTCGTAGAAGCCGAGATCCCTGCCCGCAGCCAGCACCCGCCGATCGTTCTCATCGGTCTTTCGCGCGCCGTAGCGCGACATCAGATCGGAGGTGGTGCGGCCGATCGCGTCCTGCGGTTCGACGCCGAAGATGCCGGCCATGTAGCGGTTCATCAGCACATAGCGCAGCTGCTTGTCCTTGACGTTGATGACCGCCGGAACGGTGTCGATCACCTGCTGCAGCAGACGGCGGCCTTCCTTGATGGCTGCTTCGGCGCGCTTCTGGTGGGTGATGTCGCGCAGCGTTCCTTCGTAGCGGATCACCTTGCCGGTCTCGTCGCGCACCGTGGTGGCACTGTCGGACAGCCACAGGATGGTATGTTGGCGCTGGCGGACCTGGTACTCGAAGTCGCGGACCGTGCCGTCACGCTCCATGCGCAACTGATATTCGGCGCGGGCATTGGGATCGACATAGATCGTGCGCGAAATATCCAGGGTGGCGCGGATCAATTCCTCCGGCGAATCGTAACCCATCATCCGTGCCAGCGCCGGATTGGCGTTGAGCAGCGCGCCGCCCGGGGTCGTCACGTAGATTCCATCGACCGAGCCTTCGAACAGCTTGCGATAGCTTTCCTCGGCGTGGCGCTGCTCGGCCAACGCATGCACCGCCGCTTCGCGCGCGGTATCGGCCTCGACCAGCGTGCGCCGGAACACTTCAGCGGCGCGCGCAATGTCGCCGATCTCGTTCTCGACGTCGGTCGCAGGAATCGCGGTATGCCGTTTGCCCGCGGCCAGCGCCCGGATCGCGGCGGCAATCTCGGCGAGCGGCCGCACCGTCCGGCGCACCACGAACATCGCCGCCAGGAGGCCGAACAGTACGCCAACCGTGCCGAGCACGATGCTCTGCCACTTGGCCTCGGCCAGTGTTCTGGCGAAGTCGCGGGACAGCACCCGCCCCCGACGCGCGCTGAGCTCGCGCAACAGCTCGGTGACCCGGCCAATCAGGCGGCCCTCGGTGCCGAGCACCTCCTTGTCGAGGTCGGCAATCTGGCTTTCGGTCTTGGAGATCGCGATGATGGCATCGGCATAGGAATCGACGGCCGCGCGCAGCGGCGGTTCGGCGATGGGCTGCGCCCGCATCTGCTCGGCCGACCGTTCGGCACCCACCGGATCGCGCGCCAGCAGCGCCAAGGCAATCTGGCTCTGGGCGCGAAACAGCGTGGTGGCCGCGGCCCGATCGGGCGCCGCAGCCACCGCCGCTTCGAACTGGTCGCGCAACGGCGGCAGCGCGGCGACCAGGCCGGCCCGCTGTCCAATCAGCGTGGAAACCCGATCGATGCCTTCCCGATAGGTGGTCAACCGCGCGCTGACGCCGTCGATCATGGTCTGCTGCTCGGGCGCGAGTTCCAACCGGGTCTTCTTCAAGAGCTCGCCGAGCGCGGCGGCCGCCAGCGGGACCCGCTCCGGCTGGGCATCGGGATCGGTGACGAAGTCCCGCGCCGCCAGCCGCAACCCGTTCAACCGGCGGTCGATTTCCTCCGCCAGATCGCCGACGGTCTGCAGACGCTGCAATTCGGCGAACGTGTTATCGAGGTGACGTACCGCGATCACGCTGGCGATGCTGGTGACCGCAATGATCCCCAACACCAGCAGGAAGCCCGAAAAGGTGAGCTGGCCGATCGAGAGCGATCGTGCCCGCCGAAACAGCGCCTCGAATGGGGGTGGCATATGGGTAAGACCGGGCTCCTAACCAGCCCAATATACCCTTACTTCGGCGTGGGAGGGAACATATGCTCGGGGCATGCTGGCGAGGCCGTCATGGGGTAAAAGGGGCTGTTTCGGGGCGGTTCAGGCCGCTTCCGGAACCACTCTCACCTTGCGCGCGGGAATCGTCATCGCGGCCACGCCGACGACGACGCAACCGAGCCCGATCCACGCCGTCGGGCTCAGGCTCTCGCCCAAGAACATCACCCCGAGCGCCACCCCGATCGGTACCCGCAGATAGGCCTGCGCCGTGGTGCCCACCGAGCCCAGTGTCTGAATCAGCCGGAAATAGATGACGAAGGCCAGCGCGGTGGAAAACACCGCAAGGCCGAGCAGCGCCAGGATCGAACTGGTCGACGGCGCCAGCGCCCAGGGCCGGTCGACCAGGAAGCTGAACGGAATCAGGATCGCCGCGCCGCAAACCAGCGAGCCGGCGGCCGGCACCATCGGATCGAGGCCCTTGAAGCCGCGGCCGAAGATCGCGGCACCGGCGTAGCAGACCGTCGCGATCACGGTCGCGATCTGGGCGGCGAGTTGCTCGCCGATCCCGCTCAAGGCCTGCACGCCGACAATGAGGCAGATGCCGGCCATCCCCGTCAGCACACCGAACAGTTTTCGTGCCGTCGCGCTTTCATGCCGGGTGATCGCCAAGGTCAACAGGAAGGTGAAGATCGGCGATGTCGAGTTCAGGATGGTGGCGAGCCCGGCGTCGAGGGAGCGTTCCGCCCAGGCGATCAGCGTAAAGGGAACGACGCTGTTAAGACAGGCCTGAAACAGCAAGCGTCGCCAGGTCGCGCCATCGCGTGGCAGGCTCAGTCCGCGCCAGCGCATGATCGCCAGCAGCAGCAGGCCGGCGATCAAGGTGCGCGCCGAGATCAGCGTCAGAGGCGGAATCGTCGCGACGCCGAGCTTGATGAAGCTGTAGGATGCGCCCCATAATGTTGCGAGCAGCACCAGCAGCGCGAATTCGACGACGTGATTCGGAGTTTGCAGACCGATGCTCTTCATTTTTGAGTCCATGCGTGGAATGCGCGACCCTACCCGGCGGCGATGTCCGATGCTTCGCTGCACGCCGAACTGTCGGCTCGAACAACAATCAGGTTGAGCAAAGACACAGCCGGTCAACGAGCCAGAGGTGACCCTCGATGAGATCATTCCAAGCGACGACATGGTTGATGTTGAACCTGACCTGCATGATCGCGGCAATCCTTCCTGGCGGCGCGGCGGCGCAAACCGCCGATCCGCTGGCCGGAAGCGCCCTCTATGACGACGTCAAGCGCTACGAATCGTTCGGTATCCACCGCTATGGCAGCAACGGCGCCAACGCCGCGCTGGATTGGCTTGCCGGCCGGCTGCAGGCCGCCGGCCTGACCGTCGAAGAACAGCGGTTCTCGATGGACCGTCAGTATTTTCTCGACCAGGCGACCATGACGATCGACGGCAAGACGATTTCGGTCCTGCCGCAATGGTGGATACCGGAAGACAAGGCAAGTTTTGAACTTTCCGCACCGATCGCCGGCAGTGGTGACGCAACGGGGAAGTTTGTCCGGCTGCGCCTTTCCTATGACCAGGGTGCCTATCTCAACAAGACCCATCGCGATGCGATCGCCGGCGCGCTGGACCGCAAGCCAAGCGCCGTCCTCTTGACCATCGGCCATCCAAGCGGCGAGATCTTTACCTACAATGTCGCCCAATCCGACACGCCCTGGCCGGTGCCGGTGATCCTGGTCGCGCCAAAGGACGAAGGCCTGATGGATGCGGCCGAACGGACCGGTTCATCCGTGACAGTCACGGTCA
>Ga0209758_1004713_pt1 | contig 11126 bp, 10 predicted proteins | sample AraplaMF_Col_mMF_FD_184258 | JGI IMG/M metagenome (GOLD analysis project Ga0209758, IMG submission 184258) | Arabidopsis root microbial communities from the University of North Carolina, USA - plate scrape MF_Col_mMF (SPAdes) (version 2) | ecosystem: Host-associated > Plants > Roots > Endosphere... | reverse complement strand
GTTACTGAATTCGGCGGAGGGCGAAACGATGTCTGATCTTGCGAGTATTGCCAAAGAACGAGGCATCAAGAATTTTCTGATCGCCTATACTGATCTGTTCGGATCGCTGCGCGCCAAGCTGGTTCCCGCCGCGGCGATCAACGGGATGGCGAAGAACGGTGCGGGGTTCGCGGGCTTCGCGACCTGGCTCGATATGACGCCCGCCGATCCCGACGTATTGGCGATGCCGGATCCATCGAGCCTGATCCAGCTGCCCTGGAAGCCGGAAGTCGGCTGGCTCGCCGCCGATCCATGGATGAGCGGCAAGCAGGTGGCGCAGGCGCCGCGCAATACGCTGAAGCGAATGATTGCCAAGGCCGCGGAAAAAGGGTTGCAGCTCAAGAGCGGCGTGGAGTGCGAATTCTTCCTGATTTCCCCGGACGGCGGCGCGATCAGCGATGCCGCCGACCGGCAGTCAAAACCTTGCTACGACCAGTCGGCGCTGATGCGGCGCTACGACATCATCAGCGAGATCAGCGATTGCATGCTTAAGCTCGGCTGGGATCCCTACCAGAGCGACCACGAGGACGCCAACGGCCAGTTCGAAATGAACTGGGGCTTTGACGACGCGCTGGTTACCGCCGACCGTCACGCCTTCTTCAAATACATGGCGAAAGCGATTGCCGAGAAGCACGGCATGCGCGCGACCTTCATGCCAAAGCCGTTTGCAAATCTGACCGGCAACGGATGTCACGTCCACGTTTCGGTGTGGCAAGGCGACCGCAATCTGTTCGAAGACGAAAAGGGGGAGCTCGGCGTCTCCGCGCTCGGATATAATTTTATCGGCGGCATCATTCATTCCGCGGATGCGATGACCGCCATCTTCAATCCGACGGTCAATTCCTACAAGCGCATTAACGCGCCGCCGACGCTGTCGGGGGCGACCTGGTCGCCCAATTCGGTCACCTACACGGGCAACAACCGGACCCATATGATCCGTATTCCGGAAGCTGGCCGGTTTGAACTGCGGCTGCCCGACGGCGCGGCAAACCCTTATGCAATGCAGGCGGCACTGCTTGCGGCCGGACTTGATGGTATCGAAAACAAACGCGATCCCGGAAAGCGCCTTGACATCAACATGTACACCCACGGCCATACGGTGAGCGGCGTCAGGAAGCTGCCGTTGAATCTGCTGGATGCCATTCGGGCGCTGGAGGATTCGGCGTTGATGGCCGAGAGTCTCGGAGCACTCGTGCCGGCGTACCTCAAGCTCAAGAAACATGAATGGAACGAGTACGCGCGCCATCTCACCGACTGGGAGCGCGAAACCACGCTCGACTGCTAGAGCGGCGCGGCCGGTCGGTTGATCGCCGAATTCCGGACCCGGCGGCGCGAAACCGGCGGCCGCAGCGGCGATTTGAGTTTCCTGCAATCTGACGTAAGGTCGCTCAAATGTCACACGATCAGCGGTCTATGTCGGTTCATGAGTATTAGCCAAAACACCAGTGCTCCATGGCGCGTAGGGGTATTGTTCTCCCAGACGGGAGTAACGTCCGCGATCGAACAGTCGCAATTGAATGCGACGCTGCTCGCCATCGAGGAAATTAATTCCGGTGGCGGGGTGCTGGATCGGATGATCGAGCCCGTCATTTACGATCCGGCATCCGATCCAAAACAGTCTCGCATGCTGGCGGAACGCTTGTTCCAGGTCGATCGTATCCGGCTGTTGTTCGGCTGTTACATGTCGAGCACGCGCAAGGCCGTCCTGCCGGTCGTCGAGAGCCACCGCGGTTTGCTGTTTTATCCGACGCTCTACGAGGGCTTCGAGTATTCGCGGCATTGCATTTACACAGGTGCTGCGCCGAACCAGAACTCGCTGCAACTCGCGAAATTCCTGCTCTCGACCTATGGCAACCGGTTTTTGCTGGTGGGGTCGAACTACATCTACCCTTATGAATCCAACCGCCTGATGGCCGATTTCGTCGTGCAGGGCCGGGGCAAAGTGCTGGACGAGATCTATATTCCGCTGGAAGCTGGTCCGGGCGATTTCGACAAGGCCATCAGCCGCATCAAGAAGACCTCTCCGGACGTAATCTTTTCGACGGTGGTAGGCCGGAGCACTTCGGTGTTCTACGAGGCATACCGAAGCGCTGGGTTCGATCCGGCGAAGATGCCGATCGCAAGCCTGACCACCAGCGAAGCCGAAGTCTCGGCGATGCATCGCGAGGCTGCCGAGGGCCACATCACCGCGGCGCCGTTTTTTGAAACCTCGTCTTCGCCCGCCGCGCGGCGTTTCGTTGCAAGCTTCAAGAAGAAATATGGCGCCGACGCGCCCGTCACCGCCGCCGCCGAAGCGGCATATTTCCAGCTGCATCTGGCCATGCGCGCGCTGGCACGGTGCGGATTGGACGATCCGGAGCAGGTTCTCAAAGAGCTGCGCGATTCCGAGTTCGATGCGCCGCAGGGGAGGGTCCGGATCGACCCCGAGAACAACCACGCTTATCTCTGGCCGCGGATCGCGCGGCTGGACAAATTTGGCCGATTCCAGACGGTCTGGAATCCTGGTGTCCGGATCAAACCGGATCCCTACTGTGTCGTACAGAGCCTGGACGACTGGTCGGCTGACGACCTTCAAACCATCAGCCACTGAGATTTTGGGCGCGGGAGCAGATGGTGGCCATCCAAATCCTTCGCGATCTTCGTGGATTACGCGTTCAAGTGGTTCATCCGCCGGACAATGAACGCGTCAGGCTGGTCGAGCATTTGCGTCGCATCGGCTGCATGGTCGAAACGCATTGGCCGATCCCGGATTGCTGGATGGACAGTTGCGATGTGATGCTGCTGGCCGTCGAACATGATGTGCGAGGCGATATTCAACGTCTCCTGAAATCGGGTGACGAAGTTCGGCCGACGCTGATCGCCATCGTGGGCTACGAGGATCCGACGACGCTTCAACTGGTGCTGGAGGCCGGCGCCGTCGCGGTCATCGAGCGGCCGATCCGGCCCTTTGGTCTCCTGACCAATCTGACCATTGCCCGCAGCATCTGGCTGGAGAAACGCGAAACCGATAAGCGAATCCGCAAGTTGGAGCGCAAACTTTCCGGCCTTCAGCGCATCCAGAAAGCGAAAGCAATTTTGATGGATGGCCAGGGGTTGAGTGAAGCCGATGCTTACGAAAGCATTCGCCGACAAGCGATGGCGAAACGATTGTCGATGGACGACATGGCGGCTGCGATCATCCACGCAAATGAACTCTTGCAGTACCGTGCGAAAGATGTTTAATTTTATTCGTGACTGCGACGGGAATATAAATTCCTGATGTAGTTTTTGCCGAACCACCAGTGACGTTGGTTTGGCCTGGCTAGGTAGCCCGAGAGATCCGCGAGGATCTGTCGGGCTTTTTTGTTTTGGCGACTGAGAATCGGCACGGATCGGATCTGGGTCCGCCGGCCTCGGGAGAATCTGGATTTCTCTCAACTGAATGCAACGTGCTTCGGCGCGAACGGGATCGGCTTGCCCCGGGGGGCGGCCATTAGGGGAGTGTCACGATGTCGATTGATCGGCGTAAGTTCTTGAAAGGCGGCCTGCTCGCGACCACCGGAGCGATAGCATCGCCGTACATCATCAGCACTGCGGCGCGTGCCGCAGGAACAATAAATGTTGGCGTGCTGTTTTCGTTGACCGGCGGTCTTTCGATTGTTGAAAAATCGCTGCATGACGCCACCTTGATGGCGATCAGCGAGATCAATGCCGCCGGCGGCGCCAAGGGAATGAAGATCAACGCCATCGTCGAGGACGGCGCGTCGGATCCGAAGACCTATAACGAAAAAGCTTCGAAGCTCGTGCTTCAGGACAAGGTCCCGACCGTGTTCGGATCCTATACATCGGCGAGCCGCAAGGCCGTGCTTCCCGTGTTCGAGAAGCGCAACAATCTCTACTTCTATCCGACCTACTACGAAGGTTTCGAGTGCTCCAAGAACGTCGTCTACACCGGCGCCGTTCCCAATCAGCAGCTCTCGAACTTCATCCCCTGGATCATCAAGACGCTCGGCAAGAAGAAGTTCTTCATCGTCGGGTCGAACTACATCTACCCGCGCGAAATGGCCAAGGTATCGAAGATACTAATCGAGAAAAGCGGCGGCGAGTGGATCGCCGACGAGTATCTCGAGCTCGGCCATTCGGAATGGGGCTCCATGGTCAACAAGATCAAGACGTCGGGCTGTGACGTCGTGCTGTCGAACGTCGTCGGCGACTCCGTCGTCGCTTTCTACCGTGAATACAAGAACCAGGGCCTCACCCACGACAAGCTGCCGATCTGCGCCACCGTCACTTCGGAAATCGAGATCGCGGCGATGGGCCCGGAATATGCGGTCGGCAGCTACACGTCGTTCCCGTATTTCCAGGCGATCGACACCGAGCGCAACAAGGCGTTCGTCGAGCGCTATCGCGCTTTCGTCAAGAACCCGAAGGCGGTGACACATCACGCGCTGGAGTCGTCCTACTTCCAGGTGTTCCTGTGGAAGCAGGCGGTCGAGAAAGCGAACGAGCTGACGCCGACCGCGATCCGGGAAGCGGTAAAGGGGCAGGAGTTCGACGCTCCCAACGGCCACGTCAAGATCGATCCCGACAATCTGCACACCTACCTGACGCCGCGCATCGCGCAATGGCTGCCGGACGGGCAAGGCAAGATCATCGACGCCTATAAGGAGCCGACGATCCCGCTGCCTTACGTCGCCTACGGTGAGACTGAGAAGAACCTGTTCTGCACCGGCAAGGGGCTCGAAACAGCAAAACTGAAGACGTGAGACAGACGTCAACGCAGTCTGCCGCGCTTTGGCGCGGTAGACGCGGCGATGAGGTTGCCCCCGCATGCTTGAAGTCCTCTTTATCGGTCTCAGCCTCGGCTCGATCCTGCTGCTGGTAGCGCTAGGTCTTGCCATCACCTATGGCGCGATGGGCGTGATCAACATGGCCCATGGCGAGATGGTGATGATCGGCGCCTATGTCACCGTGCTCACCGGCCTCTGGCTCGGCCTCAACATCTTTTTCGCGATTCCAATCGCCTTCATCGTGACGGCGGTGCTCGGGCTCGTGATCGAGCGTGTCGTCGTGCGCCGCCTGTACGGCCGTCTGCTCGACACCCTGCTGGCGACATGGGGCATCGCCATCCTGATCCAGCAGGCGGTGCGGCTTGAGCTCGGCCTGTCGTTCTTCGGCATCCACATTGCCGGCCTCGGCCCCGGACTTCAGAACGTCAGCGTTCCTGCGGTGCTGCAGGGAACGTTCATGCTCGGAAGCGCTGAGATCAACCGGTATCGCGCCTTCATCATCGTCGTCACCGCAGTGCTTACCGCCGTAACCTGGTTGATCATGTATCGCACGCCGATCGGCACCCAGGTGCGCGCGATCATTCGTAATCCGAAGATGGCCGCGGCATGCGGCATCGATGTCGCGCGGGTCAACGCGCTGACCTTCGCTTTCGGTTCCGGCCTTGCCGGCGTGGCGGGTGTGATGATGTCCGGATTCAAGACCGTATTTCCGGACATGGGCACCCCGATGGTGGTGGACGGATTCATGGTTGTGGTGATGGGAGGCATCGGCAGCTTGCTCGGGTCGGTGCTCTCCGCCGGCATCCTCGGCGAGATCAATGGGCTGGTCGCGGCCGGTACCAATGACATTCTGGCGCGGGCGGTGGTGTTCGGTGTGGTGATCATGATCATCATCCTGAAGCCCAAAGGCCTGTTCTCGCTGAAGGGGCGCTGAGCGAATGTCGATCAAGCAGCGTATCCAGATAGCGATCTATGTGGGGTTCTTTGCGCTCATCATGTGCGCGCCAATGGTGCTCGATCCGTTCTGGCTCAACCGGATCGCAAAGTACCTGGTGTTCGGCATGCTGGGCGTCGCAGTGGCGCTGTCGTGGGGGTATGCCGGAATCCTCAATCTGGGCCAGGGCCTGTTTTTCGGCGCAGGCGCCTATATGCTGGCGATGTCGCTAAAACTCGCGAGCCCGACCAGCCTGCAGCAAGGCTCCGACCGACCGGTGCCGGATTTCATGCTGTGGAACGCGGAGCCGGGCGCGCCGACGGAGCTGTGTTGCATCACCAAGGCGTCGTTCTTGTGGCTGCCATTTCAGCACCAATGGTTCGGCATCGTCATGGGCCTCGTCCTGCCGGTGGCAATTGCCACGATCATCGGGGTCATCGTTTTCCGCAAGCGCATCGCCGGCGTGTTCGTCTCGATCATCACCCTTGCGCTGGTGCTGCTGGTGCGGCTCGTGGTGATCGATGCCCAGCCGGTCACCAACGGCTTTAACGGGTTGACCGATCTCGGCGTGTTCAAGATCGGAGAACTTGAACTCGACCCCTATATCGTTCCGACTTATTATTTTGTCGCTATCGCGCTTTGCCTGGTTCTCTCCGGCGCGCGGCTGCTGATCGAGACCCGCGCAGGTCTCATCCTCCAGGCCACCAGAGACGACCAGAACCGCGCGCGTTATCTCGGCTTCGATGTGCCGCTCTATCAGACATTCTTCTTCGCGGTGTCGGCGGGTATCGCCGGTATCGCCGGAATGTTCTACGTCGTTGTCTCTGAGTTCGCGTCGCCGACCTTCATGGATCTCACCTTTTCCATCACCATGGTGGTGTGGGCTGCGGTCGGCGGGCGCTCATCCATCCTCGGCGCCTGCATCGGCGCCATTCTGATCAACATGATTTCCGCGACGGTCAGCGAGACCGAAGGTTTCGCCGAGGCATGGAAAGTCATCATCGGACTGATCTTCGTGCTCGTCGTGCTGTATCTGCCTCGGGGTGTCGCCGGCCTCGCGCATGATCTGATCGACCGCCTGCTCGTCCGTCGCAAGGCACCATCGCGACATCCCGTAGGCGTCACTGATGCCTCGCAGCTGGCGGAGTAAGTGGGATGGCTCAGACCGCGCTGACGATCGACGGCCTCGGGGTGGACTTCGGCGGGTTCAAGGCCGTCAACAATGTGTCGTTGACGGTGGAAGAGGGTGAACTACGCGTCCTGCTCGGCGCCAACGGCGCCGGGAAGACAACCTTGATGGACCTTGTCTCTGGCAAGACCAAGAGCACCGAAGGCCGGGTGTTTCTGCACGACACCGACATCACGAACTGGGAAGAGCATAAAATTGCGCGGGCCGGTGTTGGGCGCAAGTTCCAGATTCCGAGCGTGTTCAAGGATCTGTCGGTACGCCGCAATCTCGAAGTCGCAAGCTGCCGCAATCCCGGTGTGCTGGCCAATCTGCGCTTCGGTTTCAGCCAGCAGGCCCGGCACGATGTCGATCGCGTGCTTGAGCTGATTGGCCTGACCGAAGAAGCCAACCGGTTGGCCGCCTACCTCAGTCACGGTCAGACGCAGTGGCTCGAACTGGGGCTCCTGGTCACGCAGAGCCCGAAAGTGATTTTGCTCGACGAGCCGACCGCGGGCATGACGCAGGCCGAGACGCACAAGACTTCAGAGATCGTCAACAGCCTGAAAGGCAAGCATACGCTGATCGTGGTGGAGCACGACATGGCGTTCGTGCGTGAGATCGCCGAGCGTATCACGGTGCTGCATCTCGGGCAGGTTCTCGCGGAAGGCAATGTCGAGCAGATCGAGACCAATCCAAAGGTGCGTGAGGCCTATTTGGGTTCGAAGGGGATCGGTTGATGCTCAAGCTGACCAACGTCGACAGCTATTATGATCGCAGCCACATTCTGCACGCAGTGAGCCTCGACATACCGATCGGGAAGGTGACGGCCGTCCTCGGGCGTAATGGCACCGGCAAGACCACGCTCTTGAAGACGCTGATGGGTCTCACCGACCGCATGGAAGGAAAAATCAGCCTCGACGGAACTGAAATCGGCAAGGATCCGACCTTCCACCGCGCCCGCGCCGGAATTGCATACGTTCCGCAAGGACGCGAGATCATCCCCGATTTCAGTATCCGCGAAAATATCCTGATGGGCGCGTTTGCCCGCGCCGACGGCAAGCGGCAGATTCCGGAACTGGTGCCGGAGTTGTTTCCCTATCTGATGGACAACCTCGAACGCGCCGGTGGCGTCCTTTCCGGCGGACAGCAACAACAATTGGCGATCGCGCGGGCGCTGGCCGCCGACCCGAAGATCATCCTGCTCGACGAGCCGAATGAGGGCATCCAGCCCTCCATCGTCGAGGAAATCGAAGCCATCATTATCAAGCTCAACCGCGAAGTCGGCCTCACCGTCGTGCTGGTGGAGCAAAATGTCTCTTTTGCGCGCCAGGCCTCGCACTGCTTCGCCATGATGGAGAAGGGGCGGGTGGTGGAATCGGGCGCGATCTCCGAACTCAGCGACGACATGGTCCATCGGCACATGGCGGTGTAACGAATCTAACTGTCGATCAACTGCAAGGAGAGCAAGATGCTGCACGGCGATATTTCTTCCAGCAAGGACACGGTCGGCGTTGCCGTGGTAAATTACAAGATGCCCCGCCTTCACACCAAGGCGGAGGTTCTGGCCAACGCCAAGAAGATCGCCGACATGGTGGTGGGCATGAAGACCGGCCTGCCGGGAATGGATCTCGTGATCTTTCCGGAATATTCGACCCACGGCATCATGTACGACTCCAAGGAGATGTACGAAACGGCGTCGACCGTCCCTGGCGACGAGACGGAAATTTTCGCGGAAGCCTGCCGCAAGGCGAGAGTCTGGGGAGTTTTTTCGCTGACCGGCGAACGCCACGAGGAACATCCGAACAAGGCGCCCTACAACACGCTGATCCTGATGAACGACAAGGGTGAGGTGGTTCAGAAGTATCGCAAGATCATGCCCTGGGTGCCGATCGAGGGCTGGTATCCCGGCAATTGCACCTATGTATCCGACGGCCCGAAAGGCCTGAAGATCAGCCTGATCATCTGCGACGACGGCAATTATCCCGAGATCTGGCGCGATTGCGCGATGCGGGGCGCAGAGCTGATCGTCCGCTGTCAGGGCTATATGTATCCGGCCAAGGATCAGCAGGTCGTGATGGCAAAGGCGATGGCGTGGGCGAACAACGTCTACGTGGCCGTCGCCAACGCGGCCGGGTTCGACGGCGTATATTCCTACTTCGGCCATTCGGCGATCGTCGGCTTCGACGGCCGCACGCTCGGCGAATGCGGCGAGGAAGAGTATGGCATCCAGTATGCCCAGCTCTCGGTGTCGCTGATCCGCGATGCCCGGCGCAACATGCAATCGCAGAACCACCTCTTCAAGCTGGTGCACCGCGGCTACACCGGCATGATCAATTCGGGCGAGGACATCCGCGGTCACGCCGTCTGCCCTTATGAATTCTACAAGAACTGGATCACCGATCCGGAGGGCACGCGTGAGATGGTCGAAGCAATGACGCGGCCAGCCGTGGGCACCGATGAATGCCCGATCGAGGGTATTCCAAACAAGGTGGCTGCCCACCGCTAGAGGCGCGGCTCCAGGCTCCGCGCCGGCGTTTCTTGCGCCGGCGCGCATCGGTAAGGGCATTCATCATGAATCTCGACTACGAAATCTACAATCTGGGTGACGTCAAGTTGCAGCGCGGCGCGACGTTGCGCGACTGCAAGCTGGCTTACAAAACCTTCGGCACGCTCAGTCCGAACAAGGACAACGTCATTGTCTATCCCACCTGGTATTCGGGGCAGCACTACGACAATGAATGGCTGGTCGGCGACGGCCGCGCACTCGATCCGAAGAGATACTTCATCATCATCCCGAACATGCTCGGCAACGGCCTGTCATCGTCTCCGAGCAACACGCCGGAACCGTACAATGGCCCGCGCTTTCCGCAGGTGACGGCCTGCGACAATGTGAGGGCGCAGCACCGTCTCGTCACCGAGAAGTTCGGCGTCAAGCATATCCGGTTGGTGACCGGCTGGTCGATGGGCGCGCTCCAGACGTTCCACTGGGGCGCACTCTATCCCGACATGATGGATCTGATCGCGCCATTCTGTGGTTCGGCGAAATGCTCGCGTCACAACTTCGTTTTCCTGGAGGGGGTGAAGGCGGCGCTTACCGCGGACGCGGCATGGAAGGAAGGCTGGTACAGCGAGAAACCGCAACGCGGCTTGCGGGCGGCGGCACGGGTCTATGCCGGCTGGGGATTTTCGCAAGCGTTCTATCGCCAGAAGCTCGATATCGAGACACTGGGCTACTCCTCGCTTGAGGATTTTCTGGTGGCGTTCTGGGAAGGCTTCTTCTTGCCGAAGGACCCGAACAATCTCCTCACCATGCTCTGGACCTGGCAGAACGGCGACATCGCCGACAACGAACTCTACAACGGCGACTTCAAGGCAGCGCTCGGCGCAATCAAGGCCAGGGCCTATGTCATGCCCGGCCAGACCGATCTGTATTTTCCGCCCGAAGATAGCGAATACGAGGTGGCGCACATGCCGAACGCCAGATTTGTCCCCGTTCCCTCCGTCTGGGGACACTTCGCCGGAGGACCCGGCACCAACCCGAAAGATGTCGAGTTCATCGATGCGAAGCTGAAGGAGCTGCTCGCGTCGTGAGCGCCGGTGTTGGAACGGATGTTATGAAAGGGCCTGACGATGCTGCGTATCGATAATGTGCTGGGCAGCCGTGTGGACACCGCATTTTCCGAGGAAATTCATCGCCTCGAGCATCGCGGTGCGCTCGACGTGGTCAATATTCCGGTGGCCGATCTTGCGCGCCGCCGCTTGCTTGCGACCACACGAGGTGGCGAAGAGCTCGCGATCGCGCTGCCGCGCCATCAGAAGCTGTTCGACGGCGCAGTGCTGTTGATCGACGGCGAGCGGGCGATTGTCGTGCGTGCGGCCACCCAGCGATGGATGCGGCTCGAACCACGATCGATCAGTGACGCCATTGAGCTGGGTTACCACGCTGGAAATCTTCATTGGCGTGTCCGCTTTCAGGGCGAAGTGCTGCTCGTCGCGCTGGAAGGCCGGCTGGAGGACTACACGGCGCGCCTCAACGTGATGATCTCCGCGCGGCGCGTCGCGGTCAGCATTCTGGATGAGGAAAAGCGCGATGAGGGCGCCGGCGAACCCGGCGCGCATCACGATCATTTCCATCACGATGGTCACCGGTGATGCTGTCGATATTGCAGGCGATCTGGCAGGCGGATGGCGCGTTTCCGAGCGGATCATTTGCGTT
>Ga0209758_1004712_pt1 | contig 11128 bp, 8 predicted proteins | sample AraplaMF_Col_mMF_FD_184258 | JGI IMG/M metagenome (GOLD analysis project Ga0209758, IMG submission 184258) | Arabidopsis root microbial communities from the University of North Carolina, USA - plate scrape MF_Col_mMF (SPAdes) (version 2) | ecosystem: Host-associated > Plants > Roots > Endosphere ... | reverse complement strand
AGGCATCGACGATGATCAGGTCGTAGACGCCGTCCGGTTCATGAGCGAAGGTCAGCCGCGCATCGCCCATCACAGGCTTGAGGTCCGGCTCGCAGTTCTGAATGAAGGTGAAATATTTCGGATCCTTCGCGGTATCGACCATCGACTGGTCGATCTCGAAGAACTTCCAGTCCTCGCCGGGCTGCGATGCGCAGGTCAGGGTGCCGGCGCCGAGGCCGATCACCGCGACCTTGATCGGGCCGCCCTTGCGTTCGCGGACCGCCGTGATCGCCTGCCCGATGCCGCCGTCCTTGTGATAATAGGAAATCGGCTCCGGCCGCCCGGTGATCGGCGTGCCGTCATTGTTCTGCACCCGCTCCGCGCCGTGGATCGTGGTGCCGTGCATCAGCACGTGATACTGGCCGTGCGGCGTCACCACGATCTTGTGGACGCCGAAGAAGCTGCGCACGGTCTCGACGCGCCCGTCATCTGCCGGATAGACCCGGATCAGCACCAGCGCCAGCACCACGACCGCCGCCAGCCTGTAGCGGTTCACCTTCAACAAGACCGCCAGGATCAGGCCGACGACGGCGACCACGCCGACCACATGCACCCGGTGATCGTCCATCCAGTCGAAGACTTTTCCGGTCGTGTAGGACGGTGCGATCAGCGCCACCGCGGCGATGGCGAGCAGCGGCCAGAACCAGCGCGTCCAGCGCGCCGGCTTCTCCTGCCCCGTCGGGCGGCACAGCACCGCCAGCGCAACCAGGATCGGGTATTCGGCGATCCACGAGAACGTGAAGGGCGCGATCAGGCCGGCGAACAGGCCGCCGACCATGCCGCCGAACGACAGCGCGACATAGAAGCCGGTCAAGTGGCGCGCCGCCGGGCGGGTGCGCGCCAGTTCGCCATGGCAGGCCATCGCGATGACGAAAAAGCAGAGCTGGTGGCCGCCCAGCGTCAGCAGCAAATTCTGTTCACCGCCGACCGCGAGCAGCAGGATGACGCCGGCGATCGCCAGCGGCTGCAGCAGCAACATCCATTTGTGCGGCAGCAGCGGACGGGACTGGAACACCAGCACCCACGTCAACAGGTACAGCGACAACGGCAGCACCCACAACAGCGGCGCCGCGGCGACGTCGGTGGAAATATGCGCGGTCACCGCGATCAAGAGGCCCGACGGCACCGCGGCGAGGAAGATCCAGCGCGCGCGCAACATCCAATCCGGGGCCGGCGCGTCGACCTCTTCACCTGCCGCTTCGCCCATCGCGCTCACCGGAGAGCGCAGCAGCAGCACGCCGCAGCCGGCAATCAGCGCGATCAACAGACCATAGCCGGCGGTCCAGATCAGGTTCTGGGTGCGCAGGGTGAACATCGGCTCGAGCAGCACCGGATAGGACAACAGCGCCAGAAAGCTGCCGATATTGGACGAGGCATAGAGGAAATACGGATCGGGACCGCTCGGATGGCCGGTGCGGACGAACCAGGCCTGCAGCAGCGGATTGTTAGCGGCGAGCGCGAAGAACGGCAGTCCGATCGAGACCGCGAACAGGCCCAGCAGCCAGAATGCATAGCCACTCTGCGGTGGCGTCCCCCAGCCGCTGGCGATCGACAGCGGCAGGGTCACGAGCGCAATCACCAGCAGCAGGCAGTGAATGCCGACGACGACCTTGCGGTTGCGGATCTGCATCAGGAAATGTGCGTAGAGATAGCCGCCGAGCAGCAGCGACTGGAAGAACACCATCGCCACCGACCACACCGCGGGTGAACCACCGAGCCGGGGCAGCACCATCTTGGTGAACAGCGGCTGCACCGAGAACAGCAGCAGCGCGCTGGTGAAGATGGCGGCAGTGTAGACCACCAGGATCAGCCGGTTCCTGGCGACAGCGGTCTGGTCCGTGGCATCGGACGGCGGCAACGAAGACATGGACTCTCCAGCTTGAACCCGGCGGCGCCGGTGGCAAAAACGCGGTAAAAAAACCGGCAAGGCGCCGGCGGCGGAGTGGAGCACACGCGGGCGCGGCGGGCAATCGGCCGGGACCGCCGTCATCGTCGGTGTGGCCTTGCGTTCGCGGCTTCGCTAAGAAGACGCCATGCGGAACCCGCCCGGCGGGTTATCAACAGTTCTTGAGCAGGCCAAAGCAAATCTGTCATGTCGGACATCGACGTTCTGATCATCGGCGCGGGACACAACGGGCTGGTCTGCGCGGCCTATCTGGCGATGAACGGCATGCGCGTGAAAGTCGTCGAGCGCCGCGATGTGGTCGGCGGCGCCGCGGTCACGCAGGAGTTTCATCCGGGGTTTCGCAACTCGGTGGCGGCCTACACCGTGAGCCTGCTCAATCCGCAGATCATCGCCGACCTGAAACTGCATGATCACGGCCTGCGGATCGTCGAGCGCCGGGCGCAGAATTTTCTGCCGGCGCCGGACGGCAGCCATCTGCTCACCGGCGAGGGCCGCACCCGGGCGTCGGTCGCACGGCTGAGCCAGCGCGACGCCGGCAACATCGACGCCTTCACCCGGGAGCTCGAAACCATCGCCGACGTGCTGCGCGCGTTCGTGCTGCGCGCGCCGCCGAACCTGGTCGAAGGTTTTGGCGCCAACAGCATCGCCGAGGCGCTGAACGCGCTCGGCACCGCCAACATCCTGCGTGGTCTCACGCTGGAGCAGCAGCGCATCCTGCTCGACCTGTTCACCCGCTCTGCTGGCGACATGCTGGACGAGAGGTTCGAGAGCGACCTGGTCAAGGCGCTGTTCGGCTTCGACGCCATCGTCGGCAATTACGCCAGCCCCTACGCCGCCGGCTCGGCCTATGTGATGCTGCACCATGCGTTCGGCGAGGTGAACGGCAAGAAGGGGGTGTGGGGTCACGCCATCGGCGGCATGGGCGCGATCAGCGAGGCGATGGCCAGCGCCGCGCGCGCCCATGGCGCGACGATCGAGACCGATCGTGGCGTGCGCGAGGTGATCGTCGAGCGCGACCGTGCGGTGGGCGCGATCCTCGACAATGGCGAGACCGTTCGCGCCAAATACGTCGTGTCCAACGTCAATCCAAAACTGCTGTACACCCGGCTGGTGCCGCCGGACGCGCTGCCGACGCCTTTCGTCGAGCGGATCGGCCGCTGGCAGAACGGCTCCGGCACCTTCCGGATGAACGTCGCCCTCTCCGCCCTGCCCTCGTTCACCGCGCTGCCGGACGATGGCGACCATCTCAGCGCCGGGATCATCATCGCGCCTAGCCTGGATTACATGGACCGCGCCTGGCTGGACGCACGGCAGCATGGCTGGAGCCGCGCGCCGGTGGTCGAGGTGCTGATCCCCTCCACGCTGGACGACAGCCTCAGCCCGAAGGGCCAGCACGTCGCCAGCCTGTTCTGCCAGCATGTCGCGCCACAGCTGCCGCACGGCCGATCATGGGACGATTACCGCGAGGAGGTTGCCGACCTGATGATCGCCACGGTCGAGGCCTACGCGCCGGGCTTTGCGGCGAGCGTGATCGGCCGCCAGGCCTTGTCGCCGCTGGATCTGGAGCGCGATTTCGGTTTGCTCGGCGGCGACATCTTTCATGGCGCCCTGACCCTGAACCAGCTGTTCTCGGCGCGTCCGATGCTCGGCCACGCCGATTATCGCGGGCCGCTGAAAGGCCTCTACCATTGCGGCGCTGGCGCCCATCCCGGCGGCGGCGTCACCGGTGCCCCCGGCCACAACGCCGCGCGGGTGATATTGCGCGATCATCGCGCGTTGTTTGGGTGAAGATACCCCTCGCGTTCGTGAAACGGGTGATATATCGCGCTCCGCTATTTCCTCACGCCGGCAACAGTCGGATCCCGCCGCCCCGCTCGCCGGTCCGCCATCGCCATTTCACTTCGCGCCGCCAGTACATCCCGCACCGGCGGCAGGCCGAACAGCCGGCCGTAGTCGCGGGTGAACTGCGGCACGCTCTCATAACCGACGGCGAAAGCGGCGCTGCTGGCGGTCACGGCTTCCGACAGCATCTGCCGGCGCGCCTCGATCAGGCGGAGCTGTTTTTGGAACTGGCGCGGCGATAGCGAGGTTGCGGCGCGGAAATGGGCGTGGAACGCCGAGCGGCTCATCCCCGCCATCGCCGCCAGGTCTTCGACCGGCAATGGCCTGGCAAACTCCGCACGCAGGTGCGCGATCGCGCGCGCCAGGCCGCGGGCCTGGCTGTCCGGCCAGCCGAGATGGCGGATCGCGGTGCCGTGCCGGCCGGCGAGTAGCCAGTAATGCATCTCCCGCAGCAGCGGCGCGCCAAGCAGTGCCGCCGCAGCCGGACGGTCCAATAGCCGCATCAGCCGCAGCGCGGTCTCCGCGACTTCCATGTCGGTCGGGTCCACCCGCACCGGCGCGCGGCTGCCCACCAGCACCGCCTTCATCTGCACGGCAAGGTCGGTGACGACGACCGGATCGAGTTCCAGCACGAGCGAGAAATAAGGCGCGGCAACGCTGGCCCGGGTGATCTGGCTCACCGTGGGCACGTCGGCGGTGATCAGCAACGAATCGCCGGCGGCAAAATCGAAGCTCTGCGCTCCCATCGTCACCCGCTTGGCGCCCTGCAGCACCAGGCAGACCATCGGGCGGGAGATCGCGTGGATCAGGCCGCTGGGCGCCGTCGCTCGCACCGTGGTCAAGCCCGCGATCGGCGTCTGCGCGAGCCCGCTCTCGGCGGCGTGGGCCTCGGCGTGGCGGCGAACGGCGTCGAGCAAGGTCGTCATGCGGCCATTCTACATCCCGGCTCCAAAAAAGCACGGGGCGGCGGACGATCAGGCAAAGCACTCGGAGCTTCCGGCAACGGCCGTCCGCGCCACCGCGTTAGGCTCGGGAACCAGACAGGAGCACGATCATGAGCAGAATTTCACTTGTTACCGGCGGCAGCCGCGGGCTGGGCAGGAGCGCCGCACTGGGCATCGCCCGCCACGGCGGCGACGTCATCCTCACCTATATCGGCCGCAGCCAGGACGCACAGGCTGTGGCGGGCGAGATCGAAGGCCTAGGCCGCCGCGCCGCCGTCCTGCAACTCGACGCCGGTGCTGTCGGCAGCTTCGCCGCATTTGCTGACCGGTTGCGCGCGGTGCTGCGCGGGCGCTGGGACCGCGAGACTTTCGACCATCTCGTCAACAATGCCGGCCACGGCGAATATGCGACGATCGCGCAAACCACGCAGATGCAATTCGACCGGCTGGTCGACGTTCACTTCAAGGGCGTGTTTTTCCTCACCCAGGCGCTGCTGCCGCTGATCGCGGACGGCGGCCGGATCGTCAATCTATCGTCCGGACTGACACGGGTCTCGGCGCCGGGCTGGGCCGCCTATGCGGCGGTAAAGGGTGCGGTGGAGGTGCTGACGCTCTATATGGCGAAGGAACTGGGCAGCCGGGGCATCGCCGTCAACACGGTGGCGCCGGGCGCGATCGAGACGGATTTCTTCGGCGGCGCCGTGCGCGACACGCCGGAGTTCAACCGGCAGTTTGCCGAGATGACCGCGCTCGGCCGGGTGGGTGTGCCTGACGACATCGGGCCGATGATCGCGAGCCTGCTGTCGACGGACAACCGCTGGATCAATGCGCAGCGCATCGAGGTGTCCGGCGGCCAAGGCATCTAGCAGACGAAGGAATAGTGGCGATGGATTTTGCGGTCATCGAAAGGCTTTGCATTCTCGACGGCGGCGTCGCGGAAGTCGAGGACGGCTCGATCTATTCACCCGGCGTCAATGTCGGCGTACCGATGACATTGAGCTGCAACGCCTATCTCGTCGGCCACCGCGGCGGCTGGCTGTTGTGGGACACCGGCATCGCCGACGAGCTCGTGAGCGAGCCGGCGGGACGGATCATCGCCCACGGCATCCGCGGCCGCCTTCGCCGCACGCTGGCCTCGCAGTTCGCGGAGATCGGCGTTCATCCGCAAGATGTCGGAACGCTGTTGCTGTCGCATGCCCATTTCGACCATGTCGGCAACTGCCGGCTGTTTCCCGGAGCACGATGGATCGCGCAGCGCCTCGAACACGAGGCGATGTTCGGCCCCGATGCCGCGGAATACGGCTACGAGCCGGCGCTATACGCGACGATGCGTGACAATCCGCTGACGCTGGTCGACGGCGATCACGACGTGTTCGGCGACGGCGCCATTCGGCTGATCTTCACCCCCGGCCACACGCCGGGCCACTCGTCACTCCTGTTGCGCCTGCCGGACAGCGGTCCGGTGCTGCTCAGCGCCGACGTCGCCCACAACCGCAGCAATTTTGCCCACCGTCGCGTGCCGGTGTTCAACACCGATCCGGCGGCCAGCGTTGCGTCGATGGACAAGGTCGACCGTCTGCTCCACGAAGAAGGCGCCACGCTGTGGGTGAATCACGACTCGGCGCAAAGCGAAACACTGCCGCGCGCGCCGCGCTGGATCACCTGAGCTGGATTTCGTGCGACAGGGTCAATAACGCAAGATTCCTGACCTGCGTTCACCCCACCAGCAGCATATAAAACGCCACCAGCGGCGCCAGGCCGAGACTGGCGGCGCACAGGCCCACCGTCCAGAGAATGTCTTCGGTGCTGAACGTGTGCCCAGCCGCCGTCGTTTCGTCGATCGAAAAAGTGCTCATCACGCCCCCGCGCTTTCTGCTGGCACGTTGATAAGCCAGGACTTCTAAAATCCCGGTCGCGATTTCGCTCGCATTTGAACACAGGGCCTACCGCGCGTTAACCGGTTAACCTTGAATCGGCTTTTCCGGCCGCGATTGGCGCCGCGCCGGAAACATTAAGAAACGATCAATCGCTTAGCCCGCATTTTAATGATCGGAGCGTGGGGAGTTTGTGTCGTGTTCGATAATCTGATCGTCGATATTTTCGGAATGGTGATGATTGGTTTCTGCCTGATGGGCCTCGTGCCCTCGCGACGCTCCTCGCGCCGCTATGTCAGCGACGTCTAGAGATCCACGGTTCGTCTTGCCCGGAGCCTGCTCCGGGTATCCGCGCCTTCACGACCTGACCGCTTGAAGACGCGGGTGGCCGGGACCAGTAAGGTCCCGGCCATGACGGAAATTCTGTTGAGATCCCCGGCACAGGCCTGTTGAAAACCTGTTGGTGGCCTGTGGAAAACCCGCCGCTCAGGCTGTTGACCGGGCGTGGACGCCAAGGCGCGAAGCGTGGGGACTTGCTGTTCATAACTCCGGGCAAATGCCGTGGGCAAAGCCGGCAAAAGCCGTGTATGAACCGGCGAACGAACGGTGCATTGGCGGCTGCAAGGCTGTGGATGCGCCATCACCAGTTGGACCTCGATGTCGACCCTCACCCCCGCCACCAGCCGCGCCCAGTTCGCCATCGGCGATGAGCAGACCGCAAAACGCGTGGTCGATCTGTTGACCGAGAGCTTTTTCGAGGGCCAGGCGGCGATCGCGGCGTTCGCGCGGCCGGACGGACGATGGGACGTCACGGTGCATTTTGCCGATCCGCCCGACGAGGCGTCAATCCGCGATCTGGTGGGCCTCGCCGCCGGCGACGCGGTGGCGGCGGGCATCGTGTTCGACACCGTGGAAGCGCGGGACTGGGTCAAGGAGAGCCTGCAGGGACTGGTCCCCGTGCCGGCCGGCCGCTTCGTGGTCCACGGCCAGCACGACCGCGCCAACGTGCCACCGAACAAACTCGGCATCGAGATCGAGGCGGCGCTGGCGTTCGGCACCGGCCATCACGGCACCACGCGAGGCTGCCTGCTGCTGCTCGACCATGTGCTGACGTCGCGGATGCCGCGGCGGGTGCTCGATCTCGGCTCCGGCACCGGCGTGCTGGCGATCGCCGCCGCCAAGGCGCTGCGCCGGCGCGTTCTCGCCAGCGACATCGATCCGATGTCGGCCGCGGTGGCGCGCGACAATGCGCGGCTCAACGGCGTCGGCAACCTGGTGGAGACGATCTGCGCCACCGGATTTGCCGATCCGCAGTTCAAGGCCCGGGCGCCGTTCGATCTGGTGCTGGCCAACATCCTCGCCAATCCGCTGAAGGCGCTGGCGACACCGATGGCGGCGCATCTGGCGCCATCCGCCATGGTGATTCTTTCAGGGTTGCTGCCGCACCAGGCCGGCAGCGTGGTTGCGGCCTATCGAGCCCGGGGGCTGGTGCTGCGGCGCCGGCTGCAGATCGAGGGCTGGAGCAGCCTGCTGATGCAGAACGTCGCCTAATCCCGTCCGGGCTCGCGCTGCTCGCGGCGGTCGGTGATGCTTTTCTCGACGCGCTGCGCCCGCTGCTCCCGCGTCTCGACAAAGCGGCCGAAAATCTGGACGATCACGCCGCGTTGCTTCTTCTCGACGGGCGCCACCGGAGCGTGGCTGATCGGGGGCGAGATCTTCTCGAAGCTAAAAGCGGGCATTGTGTATCCCCTCATCGTTGAGTTGAAACACTCCTGGAGTTCCCCCAGATGTCTTTAGATGAATGGTACGTGACAACAAATCGTCCCAAGGTCTAAGGCAGGCCAAATATTCAAGCATAACTTATGCCATTGTGGGGCCGCCCCGCCCCTGGTTGCGAGCTTGTGCCGCCGAATCTAGGATCGCCCGTCATGTTCGAAGCCCATTTTCAGACGTTCGAAGAGCCGGAAAGCGGCGTTGCGCTGACGGCGCGCCTTGCGGCCTTTCGCGAGGAATTGCTGCGCCGGCAGCTCACCGGCTTCGTGATTCCCCGCGCCGATCAGCAGCAAAACGAATATGTCGCCCCCTCCGAAGAGCGGCTGGCGTGGCTGACGGGATTTACCGGATCGGCGGGAATGGCGGTGGTGCTGAACCGCGAAGCCGTGATTTTCGTGGATGGCCGCTATACGCTGCAAGCGGCCAAACAGGTCGACGCCAAGGCCTGGAGCGTCGCCCCGCTGGTCGATCCGCCGCCGGAAACCTGGCTGGCCGAGCATCTGGTGGCCGGCGACCGCCTCGGATTTGATCCGTGGCTGCACACTTCTGCGGCAGCCGAGCGGCTGGCGGCGGCCTGCGCCAAGGCGGGCGCCGAGCTGGTCGCGGTCGATGGCAACCCGCTCGACCAGGTGTGGAGCGAACGGCCGGCGCCGCCGCTCGGCCCGGTTTCCGTTCACGGCCCGCAATTCGCCGGCGAATCCGAAGCCGACAAGTTGCGCCGGATCCGCGCCGAGATCGCGCGGCTCGGGACCGAGGCGCTGGTGCTGTCGGATTCCCACGCGGTGGCCTGGACGTTCAACATCCGCGGCGCCGACGTCTCGCACACGCCGCTGCCGCTGTCCTACGCGCTGGTGCCGAAGGACGGCCGCCCGACCGTCTTCATCGATCACCGAAAGCTCTCCAACAGCGCGCGCGATCATCTCGAACAGAACGCCACCGTGGAGGAGCCCGAAGCGCTGATGGTGGCGCTGACCGAACTCGCCGGACGCGGTGCCTCGGTCGCGCTCGATCAGGCCACCGCCGCCGACGCGCTGAGCCGGCTGATCGCGGCGGCCGGCGGCAAACCGGTGCGCGGCGCCGATCCGGTCAGCCTGCTCAAGGCGGTCAAGAACCCGACCGAGATCAAGGGCACCCGGACCGCGCACCGCCGCGACGCCGCGGCGCTGGCGCGTTTTCTGGCCTGGATCGACCGCGAGGCATCGACCGGCGCGCTGACCGAGATCGATACCGTGGAAGCGCTGGAGACCTTTCGCCGCGACACCGGCGCGCTGAAGGACGTCTCGTTCCCGACCATCGCCGGCACCGGTCCGAACGGCGCCATCGTGCATTACCGGGTGACGCGCAAGAGCAACCGGCGGATCGTGCCGGGCGATCTCTTGCTGATCGATTCCGGCGCGCAATATGAGGACGGCACCACCGACGTCACCCGCACCATTGCGATCGGCGAACCGGCTGCGGAGATGCGCGACCGTTTCACCCGCGTGCTGCGCGGGCACATCGCCATCGCCACCGCGCTGTTTCCCGACGGCACCACCGGCGCGCAGCTCGATTCGCTGGCGCGGCAATTCCTGTGGCAGGCCGGCCTTGATTTCGACCACGGCACCGGCCATGGCGTCGGCAGCTATCTGTCGGTGCATGAAGGCCCGGCGCGGATTTCCAAGCTCGGCACCACGGCGCTGAAGCGCGGCATGATCCTGTCCAACGAGCCCGGGTACTATAAGACCGACGGCTTCGGCATCCGGATCGAGAATCTCGAGCTGGTGACGGCAGCCGACATCGACGGCGCGGAGAAACCGATGAACGCCTTCGAAACCCTGACCCTGGCGCCGATCGATCGCCGCCTGATCGACGTGACGATGCTCGGCGACAAGGAATTGAGCTGGCTGAACGCCTATCACGCACGGGTCCGCCGCGAGGTGCGGCCGCTGCTCGACGAGGCGACGAAGCTGTGGCTTGACGACGCCACGGAACCGCTGGCGCGAGATTGATCGCGTCCCGAAAACGCCATGGCTGCATTCCGAAACGGCTCTGTTCGCGCTGCAATATAAGGCTAAAGTCCGGCTCATCCTGTTTCACCAGAGTTGAGCCCGGCACCGGATCAGCATGCACGGAGTCATAAGCAGACCGCCCGAGGCGGCCAGCAGCAACGCGACAACCAAAGCCATGCTGTTGCTGCTGGTGACGATGACCGGTGTCGCGCCGATCGCCCTCTACATGCTGGTGCCGGCGCTGCCGATGCTCGCCACCACCTTCGGCCGCGACATCTCGGTCGCGCAGATGACGGTGTCGCTGTTCATGGTCGGGCTGGCGCTGTCCCAGATCATCATGGGGCCGCTGTCGGACCGCTTCGGCCGCCGGCCGGTGCTGCTCGGCGGTCTCGGCCTGATGGTCGCCGCCAGCATCGGCGCCAGTTTCGCCGACAACCTGCCCCAGTTGATCGCGGCGCGCTTCCTGTTCGCGTTCGGCGGCGCCAGCGGCATGGTGATGAGCCGCGCCATCATCCGCGATCTCTACAGCCGCGACCGCATCTCTTCGAAGATCAGCCTGGTGATCGCGGTGATGATGATCGCGCAGATGCTCAGCGCGCTGGTCGGAGGCCTGATCGAGGTCAATTTCGGCTGGCGCGCCGTCTTCTACGCCATCACCGTCATGTCGGTCCTGGTCACGCTGTTCATCGCCGTCGCGCTGCCGGAAACCAGGCGCGCAGTCGATCGCGCCGCGGGCAACGGATTTCGCGCCGATCTCAGAAC
>Ga0209758_1004711_pt1 | contig 11129 bp, 13 predicted proteins | sample AraplaMF_Col_mMF_FD_184258 | JGI IMG/M metagenome (GOLD analysis project Ga0209758, IMG submission 184258) | Arabidopsis root microbial communities from the University of North Carolina, USA - plate scrape MF_Col_mMF (SPAdes) (version 2) | ecosystem: Host-associated > Plants > Roots > Endosphere... | reverse complement strand
TAGTATCGGCCTTCGATACCAAATCGCATGAACGAGGTGCATTCCATGAACGGTCCGATCTTCGAGGCCCTGAAACGGACGCTGAAGGCCAAGGGCCTGACCTATCGGACGCTGGCAGAGCGCATGGGCATTTCCGAGCCGACGGTGAAGCGCATCTTCCATGAGAAGAACTGCAAGCTCGACCGGCTGATGGAGATCTGCGCCGCGGCCGATGTCGAGCTCGAAAACGTGCTCGGCGCCATGAACCGCGGGCCGGGCCCGGCCAACCGCGTGGCGCCGGAAATCGAACGCAGGCTGGCGGCGCGGCCGGCGCTGCTCTTCGTCTTCATCATGCTGTCGGAGAAATTCACGGCCGAAGGCATCATGCGCTCGCAAGGCCTAAGCGAAGCCTCGATGTTCCTCTATCTGCGCGACCTCGAGGAGCTCGGGCTGGTGGCACTGGGGCGCGGGCTGTCGGCAAGGTTGCTGGTCGACACGCCGATCCAGTGGGATTTCGAGGGGCCGCTGAAGCCGCAATTCGAGATGACCAACAAGAACTTCATCGGCTGGGCGATCGGCCATATGGAACAGGCCGCGACCTTCATCAGCTTTTCCAGGCGCATGCGGCCGGAAACGGCCGAGATGCTGCGGCGCGAGGCCGATGAGCTCGCCGAACGCGCCAGGCTGCTCGCCCATCATGACCAGCACACCACGCCCGAAGACCAGCTCACCGGCTACAAATGGACCTTTGCCTTCGGCGCGACGCCGTTTCCGGCGATCATGCCGATCGGCCCGCATCCGAGGGATGCCGGGGCGCGGGTGGAGGGCGGAGCGAAGGGAAGACGGCCGCTGCCGGCGTAACGCTTTGCCTTCTCCCACAGGGGGAGAAGGTTAGGGCGGCGCTAAGCCGCTTTCGCTTCTTCCTGGGGTCCGGCGAGGTCGTCGCGCGCCTTGCGGGCGAGTCTTTTGGCCGAGCGCTTGGGGCTGTCGCCGAACAGCTCGGCGGCTTCAGTGAGGCAGGTCTTACTGAGGCTCTTTTCCGAACGCTTCAAGAGCTTGCGCAGCAGCTTCGTGTCGTCCGGCGGGCCGAGCGGTTCGCCTTCGGCATCGAGGAGCGCGCGCATGACGAAGACGTCGTGCAGTTCGCCGAGCTGCTCGCCGAGCCTGTCGACCGCCTTGCGGCGCCCCTTGATCGGCGTCGGCCACAAGCGGCCGAGCAAGGACAGATGCATCGAATGCGTCTTGGCCGCCTTGCGCAGGTCATGAAAATCGTTGGCCGCGCCGCGCGACTCCGCCTTGTCGAGCGCCTTCTTCGCCCGCCGCAAGATGGCGCGGGCGCCGTCGGCCAATATATCGGCCGCCTGCTCGGGCTGGTCGGGCAGGGCCAGCCTGTCGATGCGCTCGAGGCCTTCCCGGCAAGCGGCGATCGCCGCGTTGATGGCGGCGTCGAGGCCGGGACCGGCGTGGAGTTCATGCTGGCGCAACACCAGCCGTTCGCGCACGGGATCGAGACCGCCGCGGGCGGACTGTTCCGGAAAGGCATCGGCCAGACGGTCGACGGTCTCGATGAGCGCGGTCGCCTCGCGCGGGCCGGCGAGCAGCGCGGAGACCTGCTTATAACATTCGTTTTCGGTCTGGCAGAACGGTTCGTCCCCGGAACGAACCAGGCGCAGCAAGGCGCGCACGCTTTTCAGCCGCTTGCGGCATTTGTGCAGCCCCTGCTCCGGCTTCTCGCGCGCCATCTCGAGATGGGCGATTGCCTTGCCGATCTCGTCGGCCAATATGCGCCTGACCTCGCCGGTCAGCGGCAAGCGCGGATCGATGCGGAAACTCATGCGGCGATCTCCGGAATCCCCCCGAGGGCCAGCGACGCGTTGTAGAACCTCGACTCACCGGTGACCTCGCGACCGAGCCAGTCGGGCAGCATTTCGTCAGATACGTCCTCCGGCGTCTCCAGCTCCGCGATCACCAACCCCGCGAGCTTGCCGCCGAACACATCGACTTCATAGAGATAGCCGCGGTGTCTAACATGGTGGCGTGTCTTCTCGATGACACGTCCGACGGCGAACGCCATCAATTCCTCGGCCTCGGCGAGCGGGATCGAATATTCGAATTCGTCGCGCTCGCGCGCCCTTTCGCCGAACTTCAGCGTGAGCTTCGCGGAACGCCCGTCGCTGATGCGCACGCGCACCGTGCGGCCGGGTTGCGCGGCAAGGTAGAATTGGCGGATGCGAATATGCGCTTCGACCCGGTCTCGCCAGGCGGAACTGGTGACCAGGAACTTGCGTTCGACTTCCTTGACCATGGGCGCGCACTAAAGCGTGCGAGGGCCGAGATGGCAAGCGGAGTCGCGAATCAATTTGACTTTAATCAATCGAATGATTAAACGAAATATCATGGGCAAGCAAGCGAACCCAAAAAGGCCGCCGCGCGAAACTTCTCCCGCCGAGCAGACGCGCGCGGCGCTGGTGCACGCGGCGCTCAAGCTGTTCGGGCGGCAAGGCTTCGACGGCACCTCGACGCGCCAGATCGCGGCGGAAGCCAAGGCAAATATCGGCTCGATCGCCTATCATTTCGGCGGCAAGGAAGGCCTGCGCGCCGCCGCCGCCGACCACATCGTCGACACCATTCAGGGGATCGCCGGCCAGGCGCTTGGCGGCGCGCAGGCGGCGGCGCCGCTGGACCCGGAGGCAGCCCGGGCCCAGCTTTTCGCAGCGCTCGAGCGGATGGTGGGTTTCATCGTGGCCAGTCCGCAGGCCGGCGAGATCGTACAATTCGTACTTCGCGAGCTCTCGCATCCGACAGCCGCGCTCGACCGCATCTATGCCGGGGTGTTCGAGCCGTCGCACCGGCGGATGTGCCAGATCTGGGAACAGGCGACCGGCGAACCGGCCGAGAGCGAGGCGACCAAGCTCACCGTCTTCACCATGATCGGCCAGGTCATCTATTTCCGCATCGGCCGAGAGGCGGTGATGCGCCGGATGGGCTGGCGCGGGATCGGCAATGAAGAGGCCGCCAAGGTGGTGGCGGTCACGACCGACAATCTCAGGGCAATGTTGGCGGCGCGCGGGCCGGCCGTCGGCAAGAAGGGCAAATCATGAGCTTTCTCTGTTCGCTGCCGCTCGCGGCCCAATTGTTCGGCGCCTGCGCGCCAGCGGCGCCTTTGGCCGTCGGCTATGTCGAAGGCGAATATGTGCTGATGGCGCCGATCGAAGTGGCGCAGGTGGCGACGGTGACGGTCAGGCGCGGCGACCGCGTCGAGAACGGCACGGCGGTGGCGACGCTCGAGGATGCCGACGCCAAGATCGAGGTGGCGCAGGCGCAGGCCGCCCTTGCGCAGGCGCAGGCGCAGCTCGCCGACCTGCAGGTCGGCAAGCGCCCCGAGGAAATCGCCGTGCTCAAGGCCGAGGTCGACATGGCCAAAGCCCAGGCTGCCGACGCCAAGCGCAAATACGACCGCGCGAGCGACCTCTACAAGCGCGGCACCGGCACCCAGGCCGACTACGACACCGCCTCGGCTTCGCTGGAGACGGCCAACGCCCAGGTCGGCCAGGCGGAATCCAATCTCGCCGTCGGCAATCTGCCGGCGCGGGCCGAGACCATCAAGGCCGCCGACAACCAGGTCAAGCAGGCGCGCTCGACGCTGGAGCAGGCCGAGTGGCGGCTGTCGAAGCGGGTGCTGACGGCGCCCTCGCCCGGCCGCGTCAACGATGTCATCCGCAATCCAGGCGACACCGCAGGGCCAACCGCGCCGGTGATCTCGATGCTGCCGGACGGCGCCGTGAAGCTCAGCGTCTATGTGCCCGAAAGCGCGTTCTCGGCGGTCAAGGTCGGCACCGAGCTCAACGTCCACTGCGACGGTTGCGGGACGGGACTGAAGGCACGCGTCAGCTATGTCTCGCCCGACCCTGAATTCACCCCGCCGGTGATCTACTCGCTCGAGAACCGGCAGAAGCTGGTCTATCTCGTCGAGGCGCGGCCGGAGGGCGATGCCGGGCCGCTGCAACCCGGCCAGATCGTCGATGTCGATCTCGCGGATCTCGGGCAATGAACGCCATCGACGTTCGCGGCCTGGTCAAGCGCTTCGGCGACAAGACCGTCGTCGACCATGTGACGATGACGGTTGCCGAAGGCGAGATCGTCGGCTTCCTCGGGCCGAACGGCTCGGGCAAGACGACGACCATCCGCATCATGTGCGGCTTGCTCACACCGGACGAGGGCGACGGCACGGTGCTGGGCTTCGACATCCGCACCGACGCGCTGAGGATCAAGCGCGAAGTCGGCTACATGACGCAGAAATTCTCGTTCTACGAGGACCTGACGATCGGCGAGAACCTGGAGTTCGTGGCGCGGCTCTACCGGCTGAGGCCGGTCGAGCAATATGTGGCGAGGACGCTGGAAGATCTCGGCCTGGCAACGCGCCGCAACCAGCTGGCCGGCACGCTTTCCGGCGGCTGGAAGCAGCGGCTGGCGCTCGCCGCCTGCATCATGCACGAGCCGAAGCTGCTGCTGCTCGACGAGCCGACGGCCGGCGTCGACCCGAAGGCGCGGCGCGAGTTCTGGGACGAGATCCATCGCCTCGCCAGCGGTGGGCTGACCGTGCTCGTCTCCACCCATTACATGGACGAGGCCGAACGCTGCCACCGGATCAGCTACATCTCCTACGGCAAGATGCTGGCCACCGGCACGGTGGACGAGGTGGTGAAGAATGCCGGGCTGACGACGTTCGTGCTGCAGGGACCGCGGCTCGACCAGGTGGCCGAAGCGCTGCAGGGCCGGCCCGGCGTCGACCAGGTGGCGCCGTTCGGCGCCACGCTGCATGTCGTCGGCTCCGACAAGGCGGCGTTGGAAAAGGCGTTGGCCGATGTCGAGAAGGAGCACAAGGGCGTCACGGTAAGGCCCGGCGAGACCAGCCTCGAGGACGTGTTCATCCAGTTCATGTCCGGTTCGAAGGACAATATGGCATGAACGCGGTCTTCTCCTTCGCCAGGCTGGGCGCGCTGCTGATCAAGGAATTCATCCAGATGCGGCGCGACCGCATCACCTTCGCCATGATGCTGGGCGTGCCGCTGATCCAGCTGGTGCTGTTCGGCTATGCGATCAACAACGACCCGAAGAGCCTGCCGGCAGCACTTGTGGCGACCAGCAGCGATCCCTACACGCGCGCGATGGTCTCGGCGCTGCAGACCACCGGCTACTACCGCTTCGACCATGTCGCGCAAAGTGCCGAGGAGGCCGAGTTCCTGATGGCGCGCGGCGATGTTTCCTTCGTCGTCACCATCCCCGCCGATTTCGCGCGCCGGGTCGAGCGCGGCGACAATCCGCAGATCCTGATCGAGGCCGACGCCACCGACCCGGCGGTGGCCAGCGGCGCGATCTCGACGCTCAGCACCGTGGCCGGCCAGGCGCTGCTCAGGGCACAGGGCACCGAGGAGACCGCCAAGGAGGCGGCGCGGGGCCAGCTCGATGTCGTCGTGCACCGGCGCTACAATCCCGAAGGCATCTCGCAATACAACATCGTGCCCGGCCTGCTCGGCGTCATCCTGCAGATGACGATGGTGATGATGACTTCGATCGCGCTGACGCGCGAGACCGAGCGCGGCACGATGGAAAACCTGCTGGCCATGCCGTCGAGCCCGCTGGAGATCATGCTGGGCAAGGTGCTGCCTTACCTGGTGGTGGGCGCGGTGCAGGTGGTGGTGGTGCTGGCCGCGGCGAAGCTCCTGTTTGCCATCCCCTTCATGGGGTCGCTGTCGCTGCTCTTGTCGACCGTGCTGGTGTTCGTGCTGTCGCTGGTGCTGCTCGGCTACACGATCTCGACGATCGCGCGAACGCAGATGCAGGCACTGCAGCTCACCTTCTTCTTCTTCCTGCCCTCGATCATGCTGTCGGGCTTCATGTTTCCCTATCGCGGCATGCCCGGCTGGGCGCAGACTTTCGGCGAGATTTTCCCGCTGACGCATTTTCTGCGCATCACCCGCGCCGTCATGTTGAAGGGCGCCGCACTGCCGGCGGTGGCGACGGAGATCGGCTGGCTGGTTGTGTTCGTGGCGCTGTTTGCCGGCGTGGCACTGGTGAGGTTCAGGCGGACGCTGGATTGAAATCTTACAAGGAAGATTGCTTCGCTCACAAAAGCCCGAGGCTGGCGGGACAGCGCCCCCCCCTCTGGCCTGCCGGCCATCTCCCCCACGAGGGGGGAGATCAGGTTTCACGCCGGCCTTCGCCAATCTCAAACGTTGCAGAAATGGGCGAGGCGCCGAAACTGCCAATCTCCCCCCTCGTGGGGGAGATGTCCGGCAGGACAGAGGGGGGCGCGAAGGAACGCGGTGCTTCGTGCGCGCGGCGCCCCTACGCCGCCGCCATGATCCGCGCATAGGTGCCGAAATCGACGTTGCCGCCGGACAGCACCACGGCAACGCATTTGCCGGCGAGGTCGATCTCGCCGGAGGACAGCGCGGCAAAGGCGACGCAGCCGCCGGGCTCGACCACAAGCTTGAGATAGGCCATGGCGTCGCGCATCGCCTGGGCGGCGGCCTCGTCGGAAACGGCGATGGCGCCGGCGAGATTCCGGCGGTTGATCTCGAAGGTGATGGCGCCGGGCTCGGCGGTCAGCAGTGCATCGCAGATCGAGCTGTGGCCGGGGTCGTTCGAGACCCGCTCGCCCTTGGCCAGCGAGCGGCGCGTGTCGTCGAAATGCTCGGGCTCGACCGCCCAGACGGCGGTTTGCGGCGAAGCGTCCTTGACCGCAATGGAGATGCCGCTCGACAGGCCGCCACCGCCACAAGGGACGACGACGGCGTCGAGCGCCACGCCGAGCGCTTTCGCCTGCTTCATCAGTTCCAGGCCGATCGTGCCCTGGCCGGCAATGATGGCCGGATCGTCGAAGGGCGGCACCAGCACCATGCCCTTCTCGATATAGGGGCGAACGACCGTCATGCGGTCGTCCTTGAAGCGGTCGAACGGCACCACTTCGGCGCCCATCTTGCGGACATTGCCGACCTTGAGCGCCGGCGCGTCGGCCGGCATGGCGATCACCGCCTTGACGCCGAACATGGCGGCCGACGCCGCCACACCTTGCGCGTGATTGCCCGAGGAGAAGGCAACGACGCCACGGCCGCGCTCCTCCTCGCTCAAGCTCGACAGCTTGTTGTAGGCGCCGCGGATCTTGAAGGAGCCGGTGCGCTGCAGCGTCTCGGGCTTGAACAGGATGCGGCCGCCATAGCGCTTGTTGATCTCGGGTGACTCGATCAGCGGCGTTTCGACGGTCAGGCCTGAAAGCCGCGCGGCGGCGGCGCGGATGTCGGAGATGCCGGGCAGGGTGAGCATGGCGGGCCTCGCAGGATGAGTCCCGGCATGGTGCACGGAAATTATCCCTGCGCGCCAACGAAAAAATGTGATGGAGACAAGGTTGGCGGTGATCGCGACTGCGGCGAAGTGCTGATCTTCCGCCTTGCGGGGGAGATGGCCGGCAGGCCAAAGGGGGGTGCTGTCCCGTCGCCCTCTCCTTCGTCATTCTAGGGTCTGCGCGCGTCGCTTCGCTCCTTGCTCCACCCTAGAATGACGAAGGATGCATCGCTGCTTCACACCGCGAGAACCCCTCTCCGTCGCCTTGGCGGCATCTGCAGAGTGCTGGCGCCGCCATATGCGATTGCCCTACCCGCCCAAGGGGGAAGGTTCGCAGCTTCGGCGCCGGCGCCCTGACGACCTCCTTGGCCACGTTGCAGCCAAACGGCTCACCCCAGCAGCGTCTTCGTCCTTTTGTTGCCGCCCAGCTTGCGCCAGGAGTTGAAGCGGTGGGTGGCGGCGGCGAAGGATATCTTCATCTGCTGGGAAACCGTGTAGCGCGACTTGCCTTCGTCGAACATGCGGTAGCAGCACTCGGCGCCTTCCTCCGTCAGCTTGCCGTCCGGTGTCTTGTTGTGCGGGTTGGCGGGGTCGAATTTGTCGAGCTGTTCTTCGACAAGACCTTTCAGGCGCTGCAGGTCGGCCTCGATGCTGGCGATGAGATCGAGAACCGGTTTGGCGTCAAATGCGTGCGGGGGCTTTTTGTCCGTCATGCCGGGGGTTCCTTCAATTTCGGTGGTTGCAGGCTATATAGGCGAACATTCGGCAATAATGAAGAGTGGGGCCGGGTTCCGCTGGATCACCCATTCGAGCCCGCAAACCGTGCCGTTCGCAATTGACGTTCGGCAACCAAGATCCTAGTTTAGAACCATTCTAAACTAGAGTGATCCCATCATGCTTTCCCGAGTTTTCGGCTTCGGCCGCCGTTCCTTCGATTCGCTTTCGGAGCAGGAGATCCTGGCCCTGGCGATCTCTTCCGAGGAGGATGACGGGCGCATCTACCGCGCCTATGCCGATGGCCTGGCGCAGGACTTTCCGCAATCGGCAAAAGTCTTTGAGGCGATGGCCGAGGAAGAGGATGGCCATCGCAATTCGCTCATCGAGCTTTACCGCAAGCGCTTCGGCGAGCGCATCCCGCTGATCCGGCGCGAGCATGTGAAAGGCTATTTCGAGCGCAAGCCCGACTGGCTGGTGAAGCCGCTCGGCATCGAGCATGTGCGGCGCCAGGCCGAGGAAATGGAGCGGCAGGCCTATCGCTTCTATGTCGAGGCGGCAAAGCGCACCACCGACGCCTCGACGCGAAAGCTGCTCGACGATCTCGCCGTGGCCGAGCAGGGCCATGAGAGCTCCGCGCATGAATTGGAGCAGGAGCACGTGCCGGGCACGATCAAGGTGGAAGAGGCGAGCGCCGAGCAGCGCCAGTTCATCCTCACCTATGTGCAGCCCGGGCTGGCCGGACTGATGGACGGCTCGGTGTCGACGCTGGCGCCGATCTTCGCCGCGGCGTTTGCCACGCATGACACCTGGCAGACGCTTCTGGTCGGCCTCGCCGCCTCGATCGGCGCCGGCATTTCGATGGGGTTCACGGAAGTCGCCTCGGACGATGGCAAGCTGTCGGGACGCGGCTCGCCGATCAAGCGCGGACTGACGGTCGGCCTGATGACTTCGCTGGGCGGGCTCGGCCACGCGCTGCCCTATCTGATCCCGCACTTCTGGACGGCCACCGCCGTGGCGGCGGTGGTGGTGTTCTTCGAACTCTGGGCGATCGCCTTCGTCCAGAACCGCTACATGCAGACCCCCTTCTGGCGCGCCGCCTTCCAGGTGGTGCTGGGCGGCGCGCTGGTGTTCGGGGCAGGTGTGCTGATCGGGAATGCGTGAGTTTTCCCTTCTCCCCTTGTGGGAGAAGGTGGATCGGCGCGCCAGCGCCGAGACGGATGAGGGGTGTTCCAGCGGAGTGAGACGCTGGCAAATTTGCCGTCTTCTCCGGCGTCGCCAAGCTGGAGCACCCCTCATCCGTCGCCTTCGGCGACACCTTCTCCCACAAGGGGAGAAGGAGAATGGCGCCTACCCATTCACCGCCTTACTATCGGCCGGCGCCTCCGCCCTCTCCGTCAGTCCGTAGTCGCGCACGACATGGGCGATGCGCAGACGATAGCCGGCAAAGATTCCGCCGCGTCCCGCCTGCTGCGCCTGGCGGTGCTCCTCGGTGTTGCGCCAAGCTTTCACCGCTTCCTCGTCGCGCCAGAAGGACAGCGACAGCACCCGCCTGGGATCGACGAGGCTCTGGAAGCGCTCGACCGAAATGAAGCCGTCGATGCCGTCGAGCAGCGGCCGGAGCTCGGCGGCGATGCCGAGATAGGCATCGCGCTTGCCTTCCGCCGGCTCCACCTCGAAGATGACAGCAATCATGCCTCTATCCCTTCCCTAACCGTCACGTCGGTCTTGAAAATCTGCCGCGGCCCATGCGGCCCCGACACCAGTTTCAGAAAGACGCGGTCTTCCTTGAGGATGAACTTCTCGCGCCTGGCAAACTCGTAGTTTGCCTTGCCGGCCGGGTCGGCGGCAAGCCGCGCGCGATAGGCTTCGTAGGCGGCGAGGCTCTCGATGTTGTAGGCGGCATAGGCCGCGGTGGCCGAGCCTTCATGCGGGGCGTAGTAGCCGATAAGGTCGGCGCCGCAGCGCGGAATGGCCTGGCCCCAGGCCCGCGCATATTGCTCGAACGCCGCCTTGCCGAACGGGTCGATCTCGTAGCGGATGAAGCAGGTGATGGTCATGTCGGTCTCCTCGTTTGGTTGGTTGTCGACGACGACGGTTCGACCGCGGTCGAAACATCGCTTGCGTCATCGTGCTAGGCATCTTCCTGTCAGGTGCGTTTGCCGCGCTGCTTGAGCTGACCGCAGAATAGTGCTTCCCTGACGGGAATGCTTCGATGAGGATCGAACCATGCGTGAAGGACCCGACATCGCCCGCATCGCCAGCCTGGTCGGCGATCCGGCCCGCGCCAATATGCTGAATGCGTTGATGGGCGGCACAGCGCTGACGGCGTCGGAACTGGCGCTCGAGGCCGGCGTGTCGCTGCCAACCGCTTCCTCGCATCTGTCGAAGCTGATGGATGGCGGCTTGCTGACCTTGGCCAGCCAGGGCAGGCACCGCTATTACGGCCTCGCCAGCGCGCAGGTGGCCGGGATGATCGAGGCGATCATCGGTGTCGCCGAAGCGATCGGCCCGAAGCGCGTGCGGCCGGGACCGCGCGATGCGGCCATGCGCGTGGCGCGGGTCTGCTACGATCATCTGGCCGGCGAGCAGGCGGTGGCGATGCTCGACCGGCTCTTCGACAGGAAGCTTTTGCTGCGCGACGACAACGAGATCAGGCTCTCGTCATCCGGCGCCTCGCATTTTTCCGCGCTCGGCATCGAGACCCATGCCAAGGCGCGGCGGCCGGTGTGCCGCGCCTGCCTCGACTGGAGCGTGCGGCGCTCGCACCTCGCCGGCACGCTGGGCGCCGCCATCCTCGACAAGATCATCGCCGAGAAATGGGCCCGCCGCGAAAAGGACAGCCGCGCCGTGGTGTTCTCGCCGACGGGCAGGCAGGAGTTTGAGAGGGTGTTTCTGGCGTAGGTTTTCGCCAGAGATAGAGAGGTCGGCGGGACAGCGCCCCCCTCTGGCCTGCCGGCCATCTCCCCCACTTGGGGGGAGATCAGATGTCACCGTCGCTTTCGCCAATCGCCAACGTTGCAGGATAAGCGGGGCGCCGAAACAGCCAATCTCCCCCCTCGTGGGGGAGATGCCCGGCAGGGCAGAGGGGG
>Ga0209758_1004708_pt1 | contig 11132 bp, 4 predicted proteins | sample AraplaMF_Col_mMF_FD_184258 | JGI IMG/M metagenome (GOLD analysis project Ga0209758, IMG submission 184258) | Arabidopsis root microbial communities from the University of North Carolina, USA - plate scrape MF_Col_mMF (SPAdes) (version 2) | ecosystem: Host-associated > Plants > Roots > Endosphere ... | reverse complement strand
GATCGTCTTTTCCTTCAACGAATCCAAGCTCGTCACCGTCTGGGGCGGCTTCTCGACCAAATGGTACGTGTCGCTGTTCCACAACCAGGGCCTGATGGACGCCACCTGGGTGACGGCGCGCGTCGGCGTCATCTCGGCAACCGTCGCGACCGTGCTCGGCACGCTCGCCGCCATCACGCTCACGCGCTACACGCGCTTTAAGGGGCGGGTGCTCTTCTCGGGCATGGTCTTCGCGCCGCTGGTCATGCCGGAAGTCATCACCGGCCTGTCGCTGCTGCTGCTCTTCGTCGCCGTCGGGCTCGATCGGGGCTTCCTCACCGTTACGCTCGCGCACATCACCTTCACCATGTGCTTCGTCGCCGTCGTCGTGCAGTCGCGGCTGGTCACGTTCGACCGCTCGCTGGAGGAGGCGGCGATGGATCTAGGCGCGCCGCCGGTAAAAACCTTCTTCCAGATCACCTTGCCGGTTATCCTGCCGGCGATCATCTCCGGCTGGATGCTGGCTTTCACGCTTTCGCTGGACGATCTGGTCATCGCGAGTTTCACCTCGGGTCCCGGCGCCACCACGCTGCCGATGAAGATCTACAGCCAGGTGCGTCTCGGCGTGACGCCGGAAATCAACGCCGCCTGCACGATCCTGATCGCGGTGGTGGCGGTCGGCGTCATCATCGCCTCGATTGCCAACAAGCGCCGCGAGATCCAGCGCCAGATCGACGAGCAGGCCGCGCAGCGCGGTTGAGTGATGGAAAAGTGGGGCGCTTAGAGCAATTCCAGGAAAAGTGTGAGCGGTTTTCCGTCCGGAATTGCGTAAAACAAGGAGATAGTGCGGTTCGCCGTTTCCGTGAAACGGTGAAACGCACTAGGTCCCGCTTTACTGGCCCGAAACGCCGGGAGCGATCGGTGATATGAACGGCGCGCTCCAGTTGCCGCCGACGAAGAACAGCGACTGGGTCGGTGGCGCGGGAGCCGGACTGGCCGCCTGACCGTTGGCCTGGGGCTGCTGCGCTGGCTGTCCGTTGGGTACCACGCCGCCCGAAAGCGCCAGCCCGCGTCCGACATAGGAGGCGATGCCGGACAGCCAGATCTTGTATTTCTGAGAATTGATCTCGGCCTTGTCCAGGCGCGCCACGCCCTTCGAAATACTTGCCTTGATCTCGGCGCCGTCGATCGGCAGCGATCCATTGGCGACGTCGTCGAGCGCGAAGAAACCGCCTTGCTGGTTGCGCTTGAGGAAGGCCGGCAGGTCGAGCCCGCTGAGCGTGCCCGGACCGAAAGTCGCCGAGAACGATCCGTCGGCATTTTCGAAGATGGAGTTCCAGGCCTTGCCCGGTCCCTTGAGGATGACCGATACGGTCCCCGTGCCGGCCGGCACCAGCCGCGTCATTCCCGCCGCCGTGGCAAAGGCTCCCGTATCCACATCCGATGCCAGGAGCCGCATCTCGACCTGCGTGCCTTCCGGCTTGCGGTCGAAGCGCAGGCTGCTCTGGATGTTGCCGTTGAAAGCCGACGCGTCGGATATGTCGAAGACGGCAAGGCCATTCTTGACCTGCGCGGTCGCCGCGACGTCGGCGAGCTGGACCGGTCCCACCGTGGCATGGGCCGCCGACAGCCTGAGGTCGAGGTTGATGCGGTCGGCGAAGCTGGTGTCGATGTCGCCCGGGCCGGCCTCGCTGGTGGGCGCGACAGGCGTGAAAGCCGACAGGAAGGACCTCAGGTCCAACGTGTCGAAGGCGAGCGTGCCGGCAATCACCGGGCTCCCCTCGGCGAAGGAGAAATCCAGCGCCCCCATGCCGGGATTGTTGTTGAGCGTGACGGTGGTGTTCTCGAATTTCGCGCGCCCCGCCGAGGCGTTCACTTTGCTCGCGATCGAGACCGCACCGATCGCGGCACCCGGCGCGATGCCTGCCTGCGACCACTCCAGCGCCCGCCGCAGCGACGGGGCGGCAAACTTTGCCTGGCCGTCCAGATAGGCATTGTCCGACATCGAGGCCGTTCCGTCGAAGGAGAATGTCGCGGGCGCGGCCTTGAAGGAGAGGGTGACGGGCGCCGCACCTCCGGCAAACAGCACCAGCGGTTTCGCCGAGGAGAAATCGAGTTGCACGCCTTCGCCGCGCCAGATCCCGGTCGCGGTAAGCGACGCATCGCTGTTCATCGCTTCCCAGTTCACCTGGCCGTTCAGGCCGCTCAGGATTTCGGCGTCCTTGCCGTCGACCGAAGTCACCACGCGGCCATCGCGGAATTCGACGGTGCCGAACGGATCGGAAGGCAATTTGCCGAGATCCGGCTTTTGCGGGTTGGCGGTGACCAGGCCGCGCGCGGTGTCGATCGAGCGCGTGATGCGCCCTCCGGTCGGAAGCGGCGGCAGGTAGAAGCCGCTTGCCATGCGCTGGACCCTGATCGTCGGACGCACCAACCTGGCGGTCGAGAAGGCGACGTTGCCCTGCAAGGCCGCCATGGCGGAGAGATCGACTTCCACGCGATCGGCCTCGACCACCGGCGGCGCTTCGGTTTCGGTCCATTGCGACAGCGTCACGTCGCTGAGGATGGCCCGGAACTTCGGCCACACCTCGATGCGCGGCGAGCCGTCGATCGTCACCCTGAAGCCGCTCCAGGCACTCAATTCCCAGGCGATGCGGTCGCGTACGATGCGGGTCGAGGCAATCAGCGGCAGAGCCGCGACCGCGAGCGCGATGATGAGCACGGCAACGCCGATCGCCCACACCCCGCGCCGGATCAGAGATGATGGCATTTCGCCCCGTATGCTTTCGTTGCCGACAAATCGCCCGACGGGTGTAACCGAGCGCCGACGCTTTTCAAGTCCTTATGGCCTTGCGATGGCATTCGCGCAGCGACAATCATGGGGCGACCGAACAAAATCTTGCTCTGCTGCGCTGCAATATGCATAAGCGGTCTGCTCGATCCCGATCCGCAATCGCGCGCCGCTTCTGGGACGATGGCATAGGCGACGTTGGGCTTGAATGGCTCGAACGCGACGCGCTTTGGGAGGAGCGATATGGCCGCCGACACAGCTTTGTGGACCCCGACGCAGGAGCGGATCGACGCAGCGCCTTTAACCGCGTTCGTGAAGGCGGCGGAAGCAAAGGCCGCGCTTTCTTTCTCCGGCTATGCCGAACTTCATCGCTGGTCGATCGACGACCGCGAAGCCTTCTGGAGCCTGGTCTGGGATTTTTGCGGGCTTGTCGGCGACAAGGGCGAGCGGCACCTCGTCGACGGCGAGAAGATGCCCGGCGCCAGCTTCTTTCCCAACGCCAGGCTGAATTTCGCCGAGAACCTTTTGAAGAAAACCGGGGCCGGCGAGGCCATTGTCTTCCGCGGCGAGGACAAGGTCGAACGCCGGCTCTCCTGGAGCGAGCTCCATGCGCTGACGTCGCGGCTGCAGCAGCTTTTTCTGTCGCTCGGCGTCAAGGCCGGCGACCGCATCGCCGCCATGATGCCGAACATGCCCGAAACCATTGCCGCGATGCTGGCGGCAAGCTCGATCGGCGCGGTCTGGTCGTCATGCTCTCCCGATTTCGGCGAGCAGGGCGTGCTCGACCGCTTCGGCCAGATCGAGCCGGTCGTCTTCATCGCCCCGGACGGCTATTGGTACAACGGCAAGGCGATCGAGGTGGCCGACAAGGTCCGCGCCGTGGCCGAGAAACTCGCGAGCGTGCGCAAGGTGCTGATCGTCGACTATCTCGGCACTTCGAGCGATGTCGCCGCCACCATCGACAAGGCGGCCGCGCTCGAAGAGGCGCTCTCGCCCTTTGCCGCCATGACAGTCGGCTTCGAGCGGCTGCCCTTCGCCCATCCGCTCTACATCCTGTTCTCCTCGGGCACGACCGGCATCCCGAAATGCATCGTGCATTCGGCCGGCGGCACGCTGATCCAGCACGTCAAGGAGCACCGGCTGCATGCCGGCCTGCTCGACGGCGATCGCCTGTTCTATTTCACCACCTGCGGCTGGATGATGTGGAACTGGCTGGTCTCGGGCCTCGCCTCGGGCGCCACGCTGTTGCTCTATGACGGCTCGCCTTTCTACCCCGACGGCAATGCGCTGTTCGATTTCGCCGATGCCGAGAAGATGACCTATTTCGGCACCTCGGCCAAGTTCATCGATTCGGTTCGCAAGGCCGGTCTGAAGCCGATCGCGAGCCACGATCTGTCGAGCGTGCGCACCATCTCCTCCACCGGCTCACCGCTGTCGCCGGAGGATTTCCGCTTCGTCTATGGCGGCATCAAGAAGGACGTGCATCTAGCTTCGATCTCGGGCGGCACCGACATCGTCTCCTGCTTCGTGCTCGGCGTGCCGACCGAGCCGGTCTGGACCGGTGAGATCCAGGGGCCAGGCCTTGGGCTGGCGGTCGACGTCTGGGACGACGACGGCAAGCCTGTCCGGCAGGAGAAGGGCGAGCTTGTCTGCACCAAGGCCTTTCCGTCGATGCCGATCGGCTTCTGGAACGATCCTGAAGGCAAGAAATATCACGCGGCCTATTTCGAGCGCTTCGACAATATCTGGTGCCATGGCGACTTCGCCGAATGGACCGAACATGGCGGCATGATCATCCATGGCCGCTCGGATGCCACGCTCAATCCGGGCGGCGTCAGGATCGGCACGGCCGAGATATACAACCAGGTTGAGCAGATGCCGGAAATCCTCGAGGCGCTCTGCATCGGCCAGGATTTCGACAATGATGTCCGTGTCGTGCTGTTCGTGCGGCTGGCGGCCGGCGTGACCCTGGACGAGGATCTGGAAAAGCGCATCCGCGCCAGGATTCGCACCGGCGCCAGCCCGCGTCACGTGCCGGCCGTGATCGTCGCGGTCACCGACATCCCGCGCACCAAGTCCGGCAAGATCACCGAGCTCGCGGTGCGCGACGTGGTCCACGGCCGCACTGTGAAGAACAAGGAAGCGCTCGCCAATCCGGAGGCGCTGGAGCTGTTCCGCGACCTGCCGCAACTGGCAGGCTGACGATCCGCATAGTTAACAAAATCTGTCCGGCGAATTTACCTAGATTTCACTGGTGGTACACATTCGTAAATTTTTTTGGGAGACGGTAAGGACTTGTTAAGGGACGACCCCGATAGTCGCATGTAACTTGAGGGAGAAATCCCGTTCCTCGTCCCCTGAGGTTCAGCTCAAGCCCCCGTTGTGACAGCATCCCATTTCTCAAGGCGTCCTCTTGGACGCCTTTTTCTTTGGCCGCGCCCTGTCCTTGCAATCCTATTCGGCGAGCACGCGCGTCGAGGGGAAGGCGACCTCGACCAGGGTTCCTTCGCCCGGCGTCGAGGTGATGGCGAAACGGGCGCGGTTCGCCTCCACCATCGCCTTGGTCAGCGGCAGGCCGAGGCCGGTGCCGTCGCCGCGTCCGCGCTTCAACGCATTGATCTGCTTGAACGGCTTCAACGCCTGCTCGATCTCGGCGTTGGTCATGCCGATGCCGGTGTCGCGCACGCGCATGACGACATCGCCCGAGGCTTCGTAAGCGGTCGAGACGATCACCTGGCCGCCGGCCTGGGTGTATCGGATGGCGTTGGACAGGACGTTGAGGGCGATCTGGCGCACGCTTCTCAGATCCGCCACCACTTCCGGCAGCCGCGAGGCGAAGCTGGAGCGGATGATGACGCGCTCGCGGTTGGCCTGCGGCTGCATCATCGCCACCGTCTCGGCCAGCGTGTCGTTGAGCGACACCGCCTCGTAATCCATCTCCTGCTGGCCGGCCTCGATCTTCGAGATGTCGAGCAGGTCGTTGACGAGGTCGAGCACATGGTTGCCGGAGCGGTTGATGTCGCGCAAATAGTCGCGATAGCGGTCATTGGTGATCGGCCCGAATTTCTCGTCCACCATCAGCTCGGAAAAGCCGATGATGGCGTTGAGCGGCGTGCGGATCTCGTGGCTGATGCGGGCCAGGAAATCCGTCTTGTGCGAGGAGGCGCGCTCGGCCACCGCGCGTGCCTGCGTCAGGTCTTCCTCGGCCCGTTTCCATTGCGTGATGTCGCGCACCACGGCGCAGAAGCCGCTGTCGTTTGGCAGCCGGCCGATGGTCATGAACAGCGGGATGAAGCGTCCCTGCGCCTCGCGGCCGATGACCTCGCGGCCGTCATTGAGCACGCTCGCGACGCCCGGTTCCGAAAGGCCGGCGAGATAATCGCGCGCCGCGCGCTGGCTTTCTATGGCAAACAGCGAGGCAAAGGGCTTGCCGGCGACCTCGTCGCTGTCGAAACCGAACAGCGCCTCCGCCGGCCGGCTGATCGAGCGGATGTCGCCGTCGCGACCGATCAGCACGACGCCGTCGGTGGCGGTATCGATGATGGTGCGCATCTCGGCGATGCGCGATTTCAGTTCCGGCACCTCCGGCTGCAGCGCCGGTTCGTCATTCGCGGCGATGAAATGCGCCGCGTCATCCTCGCCGGAACGCCGCACCACCAACATCAGCGCCTTGCCGTCGCGCCACGGCACGGAGCGCAATAGCGCGTCGATCGGGAATTCCTGGCCCTGGCGGGTCTTGAGCTTCAGCGAGTGGTCGCCTTCGTCCGTCGCGGTGTCCTCAGCGTATGGATCGGCGAAGAGCGCGCCCAGTCCCCCCGCATCCGCGAGATCGTCCAGCGCGTCGTAGCCGGTGAGTTCGAGGAAGGCGTCATTGGCATAATGCAGCGCGTCGCCCGAATGTATGAGCAGCGGCACCGGCAGCCTGGCGAGGATGGACGTATCGGGGGCCGTGGCTTCTTTTCCGGTCGAAAAAGCCGATGGCACGAAACCGGAGAGTTTGAGCGGCGGCACGTCGAGGCGTGGCCGCTCCGGCACTGCCGCCTCTTCCGGCCGTTCTTCCGCGGCCGCGGCGGCATCGACGTCGGAGCCTGCCCAATCCTCACTATCTTGCGCATCGCGGAAATCGTCCGCGGTCATGCCGTCGTCGTCGGCCGTCGAATTGGGAGCAGGCTGTTCGCCCGCGACCGGCTGCGCCGCTGGCTGTTCGACCGGCTGCTGCGGCTCCGCGTCAGCATGCTCGGCCGCCTGCCGGGCGTCCGCTGCCTGCTTGCTCTCGGAAACGGCGGAGACGCTGGCTTCTTCCGTGGGTTTCTCGCCGTCGGCATAGTTGAGCAGCGAGCCGGAAACGGCCGAGGTCTCGGCCTGGCCGGTGTCGCCCGTCTCGGCGGCGTCATCGATGCCGTCGAGCCGCGCCAGATATTGCTGGTCTTCCGCCTCGGTCTCCGCTTCCGTGGTCTCCGCATCGGCCTTCGCGTCATCGGCTTCCGGGGCTTGCGCTGTGGATGCCGGACTCGCTTCCCGGGCGGACCCGTCGTGCTCCGCCCTCGCTTCGTTGACCGGCTCCGTCACTGTTGCGGTGTCGTCGCCGGCGGCGGCATCAGGCTGCTTGTCGGCTTCGGCGGCGCGTTCCTCGGCAGGCGCGGCGCTATCCTTGCGCAACCGCTCGCCGATCTCGCGAAAGGCGCTGCGCTCGAGGATCGACAGGCTCCTCTGGTTTGCCGGCGTATCGCTTCCCGGCTGCTTGTCGTTGGCCGGCTGGCGATGCTCGGCCAGCCTTATCACCTTGTCGGCGAAGCGCCGCTCCGGCTTCGGCACGATGGTCAATGCCGGCACTTCGCCCTGGAAGGGGTCTTCAGGCTTCGACTGCTCGGTCTGTTCCGAGCCTTGCGGCTCGACTGGCGGCTTGGCCCCGGCTGGTGCGGTTCCGGCTGGCGCGGCATTCGGCACCAGGACCATGCCAAGCGCCTCCGGATCGACCACCGCGTCGGCGCTGCGCGCGACGCCGAAGCCGCGAAAACCTTCGAAGGCGCGGCTGCGGCCATAGACGGGCAGCGCCGCCAGATCGACCGGGATCTTGAGGCCGGTTCCGGCCACAGGCCACAGCACCGAGCGGCCGGACCAGGTATCGCGCCGGTCGAGCAGGCCGGCGATCTCGCCCGAGGCGTCGAGGCCGAAAGTGGCCGCGACATCCCTGAAGCGGCGGCCGATCACATCGGCGGCAGGCTGTCCGACGATATCGGCGAATTCGGGCGACAGCGCGCTGAACCTGCCTTCGGCATCGGTGCGCCAGACGAAGCGCAGCGGCGGCGCGGAGCGGTCGATGTCGCGAGGCGCGGTCGGCTGGGCCGGTGTGGCGGTTTCGCGCCCGGCGGCTTCGCGAATATTCTGTCCTTGGCCTTCGGCCGTGGCGGCCCCTTCCGGTGCGTCCTTCGCCGGCGCTGCCGGTTGAGCATCTTCATTGCCGGCATTGAAGTACCAATGGTCGTGCTGACCGGCATCGGCCGGCCGGCTGGAGTCGGTGGCGTCGGCCGGATGATCGGTCCGGGCCGGCTGTCGGTCGGCCAAGGTCCGGCCCTCGGAATCGGGCCGTGCGTCGCCATTGGGAGCCTCTGGGGCTGGCTCGGCCTCTTCGCCAGCCGCTGCGGCGGCCGGCACCGGGTTCTCCGGGGCGGACTGGAGCTCAGGCTCGACCGCAGGGCTTTTATCTGGCGGCTGGGCGCTAACCGCCTCCGGCGCCGCAACTTGCTGATCACCGGTCTGATCGCCCAGGTCGGCGGCCGGCCGATCGTCCTGGTCGCCATCCGAGTCGTCGAGCAGGGCCTCGTCGATCACCACCAGCAGGTGGCGCGTATCGGTGAGCCGCGCAAAACCGGCCGGGTAGGAGGTGTCGGTGCCCGGCACGAGCCGCTTGACGACGCGGTCGCCGCTGCTTGCCACATCCGCGACCAGGGCAGCCAGCGTCCGCGGCTCAATGCCGAGCGCCGCAAAGCCGTCCGAGGCTGCTTCGACATCGCCTTGCGCGTCGACGAAGGCGACGAAATGCCCGGCCTCGGTAAAGCCGCCGATGGCGCGGCTGGCGATTTCGCCGGCGCTGCGCGAGCTGGTCTGCGCCGCCGGTACCGCCAGCAGGATTGCCTTCTCGCCATCCGGCATCGTCACGGCGCTGGCCAGGATGCCGGCGGCGCGGCTCACCATGCCGGTGGCCAGCCTCACCGTGATGGCGCGGTCGCTGCCGACGTCGGGAAAACCGCTGGTCGCCATGATCTGCCGCCGGGCGATCAGCGGAAGCCGCGCCGAGGCGCCGATGATGGCCTCGATATCCGGATAGCCGAACATCGACGCCCCCGGACCGTTCGCCCAGATCACCTGCTCGAGGTCGATCGACAAAATGGCCAAGGCATCGCCGGCGGCAAAGCGCTGGCGCACCGCATCGAGCACGGCGACGTCGAGGAAGGAGTAGTTTTCAGGCGGCATGCGCTGGCCAACCCTCCGGAGCGGGCATTTTTCAGTTAACGCTTTGTTAATAAAAGCCTGCGGCGCGAAGGTCCACAAGCCCAGGCTTGCATCGGTCGAAATCTCTGGGCTCTTGGTTAACGGCTCTCATGGCTAACGTATGGGAAGATTTTTATGGTGCAGTGCAACAAAGATATTGCAATGCACAAAAGATCCTTTATATTGCCATCATACATGAACGAGACGGCTTTCTGTCAAAGCCGCTGCCCCGAAAGGTTGGAAAATGTCCAAGACCACTGCCAAGACCGCCGAGACCATCGAGAACGTCGAATTCCCGAGCTTCGATGCTTCCAAGGCCACCGACCAGATCCGCGCTTTCGCCGAGAAGGGCGTCGAGCAGTCGAAGGAAGCCTATGCCAAGCTGAAGACCGGCGCCGAGGAGACCCAGAAGGTTCTGGAGTCGACCTACGAGACCGCCAAGACCGTTTCCAGCGACGTTTCGCTGAAGGCCATCGCTGCGCTGCGCGCCAATGCCGAGGCCAGCTTCTCGCACCTCGAAGCGCTGGTCGGCGCCAAGACCCTTTCGGAAGTCGTCGAGCTGCAGACCTCCTTCCTGCGCAAGCGCGTCGAAATGGCCGTCGAGCAGGTCAAGGAGTTCCAGGCCGTTACCACCAAGGCGGTCGAGGACGTCTCCAAGCCGGTCAAGAGCGCCTTCGAGAAGGCGATGAAGGACGCCAAGGCTGCCTGATTTCGGCGCACAACCCTGCGCTGCATCAAAACGTCGCATTTCGTCAGACAAATAGAGATGCGATAGTTTGAACAACCAGATACCCGGAAATGGAACCTCCTCCCTCCGTTTCCGGGGTGACCAGCCAGCACCTCCTCCCGCTGGCTCGTAACAGGAAAAGGCCGGCACCTCCTCCCGCCGGCCTTTTCTTTTGCCTTGACGAAAGGCGGAAGAGCAAACCCGTCCTTTGCCTTATCAAGGCCCTTGAATTAGAATCCGATAGCCCGTATTGGACGCATCGCCGAACGACAGAGCGGATCATGGAGAAAGAGGCTTTCACCTCGATCCAGTTCAGGCAGGCGTGCCGTTGTAGCTCAGCTGGTTAGAGCGCCGGATTGTGGATCCGGAGGTCGCTGGTTCGATCCCAGCCAACGGTACCATCGGGCTTTCCGCGTAAATTGCCGATCTCTCAGTGAAAATGGTGAAGTCTGGTTGCGGATACTTCGTCCGTTTGCGCACCGAGAACCCTGACCGGCGTCGGCAGTCCAGTTTGGATCGTCGGCCGTCAGGGAATCAGCCAATCATCCCTGGCTACGGCAACAAAACAAGCGCCCCACTGGTCCTGCGGGCTTCCAGATCCCGATGGGCGTCCGCGGCTTTGGCCAGATCGTAGGAAGCGGGCTGCCCGATCCTGACTGCCCCCTGGCGAAATGCCGTGAAGAAGCGGTCGACATGTGGCGCGAGCTTCTCGGGCGTGTCGGTGTAGTGAGCATAATTGGGCCGCGAAACGGTAATCGACCTGGAGGCCAGGCGGTCGATGTCCCAGGTGCCGACCGGTCCCGATGCCTGGCCGAAGCTGACGAGATGACCGCGCACGGCAAGGGCTGCGAGCGAGCCGGCGAACGTGTCGACGCCGACGGCGTCGTAAATGACGTTGGCGCCTGCGCCGGCAGTCAGCCGCATGACTGCGTCGGCAAAATCCTCCCGGGAGTAGACGATGACATGGTGCGCGCCGAGGCGCTCGACGATGCGTGCCTTGTCATCGCTCGACACGGTTGCGATCACGGTGGCGCCGAGATGGCGCGCCCATTGCACCAGCAATTGGCCGATGCCGCCGGCGGCAGCGTGGATGAGCACGACCTCGCCTGGCCGGACGGCATGGATGTCGTGCAGCAGAAAGCT
>Ga0209758_1004706_pt1 | contig 11137 bp, 8 predicted proteins | sample AraplaMF_Col_mMF_FD_184258 | JGI IMG/M metagenome (GOLD analysis project Ga0209758, IMG submission 184258) | Arabidopsis root microbial communities from the University of North Carolina, USA - plate scrape MF_Col_mMF (SPAdes) (version 2) | ecosystem: Host-associated > Plants > Roots > Endosphere ... | reverse complement strand
CGATGCCGCGATCTGGAAGGAAGCCGACGTTCGCCGCGACGGCGTCAGCATTGAGCAAGTGCTGGACGCGATGACCGAGAAGGGCGCCAAGGCCAAGCTCGTCGTTGTCGACGCCTCCCGCCGCAACCCCTATGAGCGCCGTTTCCGCTCCTACTCTCACGGCCTCGCGCCGATCTCCACGCCGGACAACGCGCTGATCCTGACCTCGGCGACGCCGGGCAAGGTGGCCGACGACGGCAAGGGCCAGTACAGCGTGCTGGTGACCGAACTCCTGAACAATCTGAATTCGCAGTCCGGCGCCGCCAGCGCCTTCAACAAGACCCGCATCTCCGTCTCCCGCGCCTCCGACGGCGAACAGGTGCCGCAGGTCTCGTCGTCGCTGATGGAAGACGTCCGCATCGGCGGGTAGTGGCCCAGCTCTATCCACTCGTCGTCCCGGCCTCGAGCCGGGACCTATACGCCGCGGCCCATCGGTGATGGCAAGCGGGTAGAGGCCCTCTTCAAACAGCTAACATTTGTGGTTATGGGTCCCGGCCTTCGCCGGGACGACTTCGTGGGTGTGGCGGCCTACTTCGTATCCGCGCTCGCCGTCACCGCGCGCACCGGATCGCCTTCGCGCAACAATGCGCCGGCGCGGGCGACGACGATGTCGCCTTCCTGCAGGCCTGACGTGATCTCGACCTGGCCGGCCGACATCAATCCCGTCTCCACCCGCCGCGTTTCGACGCGCGCGCGGCGCACCACCTGCACGACGGTGCCCGCGGAGCCGTAGAGGATCGCGGTGAGCGGCACCGAGACGCCGCAGCTCTGCCCGGTCTTGATCTGCGCGCGGCCACTTGAATTCACCAGCAAACGGGTTTTGGTGGTGACGCCGAGGAACACCTGCGCGAGCTGGCTGTTCGGCTCCACCGTGGTCGACAGCCGCCGCACCCTGCCGTCGACTTCGCCGGCGCCAATCACCTTGATCCGCGCGGTCTGGTTGACCTGAAGTTTTGCGATGTCGCGGGTCGGCACCATGCCGACCAGATCGAACTCGCCTCGGGTGATGATCGAGAACAGCGCCTCGCCCTTGCCCGACGCCATCGCGCCGACGGAGGCCGTCGAGGCCGAGATGATGCCGGCGACCGGCGCCTGCACCGAAATCTGCCCGCCCTCGGGCAGCGTCAGCCGCGCCATCACCTGGCCCGCGGTGACGTTGTCGCCCGCATCCACCATCACCTCGGCGACCTTCAGCCCCATCCGCTCGGGACGGACCTGATTCTCCTCGCGCGGGATGATGGTGCCGGAAACCTCGACATTATTGGCGAAACACGCCTTCGCGGCCTTGAGCACGGTGACGGCGGCCCCCTTCGGCGCCGCGTCTTCCTCGGCGGCCGGTGCGGGGCCGGCAATCAGGCAAAACATGCCGGCGGCAATCAGGGGAGCCAATCTGGGCGAGAAATCGCGTGTAAGGACAATTTTCAGCATCAGTAAATCGTTTCCGGTTTCGGCCGTAACCGATACCAGAACGCCCGCATCCGCGCCAAGCGCCAAGACGCCGCCCCTTCGCCCCGCCGGCGGTTGACGCCGGCGCCGCCGGGAGCGGCCAGTGGCGTGGCGGCGAGTTCGTCCGCATGGGCAATATGTTCGGCAATCAAAGAATTGACCGATTCGGCATGGGTGAGCGGCAGCATGTGGCCGGCATCCCGCAGATGGTGGACCTCGGCGCCGTCGATGATTTCGCCGAGCCGCTGCACGATGCGCTGGGTGACGTAGGGCGAGGTCCCGCCCGACAGCAGCAACGTCGGAACCCGCAGCGAAGCGGCGGCTTCTGCGACGTTCTCCTCAGCGAAGGCCGCCTGGAAATCAAACGCCAGCTTGTGGGCGCGCTCGATCATGCGCGCCCGCGCGCCCTCCGAGATCGGATCCTGCGGCGCCGACCCGGCCCAGAACGTCATGAACTGATCGATCGCCTCGAGCACCGATCCGTTCCAGATCTCCTCGGAAACGTCGCGCGCGACCTGCGCGAAGCGGGCATGCAGCCTGCGGTCCGCTTCGTTGTCGCACAGCAGCGTCGGCAGCACCGGCTCGATCAGCGTCAGGCTGCGCAGGCGGTGCGCGAACGGAAACCGGGTGGCGATCGCAAACGCAATCGCGCCGCCATAGGAATGGCCGACGAGATGGATCGGCCCCTCCGCGTCGTTGAGCGTCTCGCCGATCGCGCGGATCTCTTCCGCGAGCGTCAGCGGCAGATCCAGCGCGCATCCATTGGCGCCGTAGCCGGAAATATCGGGCGCGAAGAACCGGTGGCTATGCTTGAGTTCGTCGCCGAGCGCCTTCCACTGGCGGCCCGAGCCGAGCGAGCAATGCAGCGCCACGACGCACGCCTTCTCGCGCGACGCCCGCGGCATCTCAAATACATTTGAAAAATCGGTCATGGTAAAATCCTTGGCAAGAATCCTGGCTTTGATCCGATGCGGCGGGCCTGGCATGCGGCCCGCCGAAATGGCGGAGCGGACGTCTCACGGCTTGGTGCTGACGGCCGTCTCACTGCTTGGTGATGACGACTTCGAGATATTCGCTCGGCACCACCATGGTGCCGTCGCCGGAACGGTTCATCCGCACGATCAGCGCATGGAGATCGTTGTGCAGGTCTTCCTGCTTGGCGGGCTCCAGCGCGGCGAACGCTTTCAGCACCGGGCCGTAATAGGTCTTGAAAACGTCGAGGAAGTGCGACGGCGAGCGGTAGCGGAACTTGAACAGGCGCGATTCCGTCCGGATCGAGCGTGCGCCGGCGTCGAACATGTCGTGCAGCCGCGCGCTCGTGCCCCACACCGCCGGCGATCTGGCGCCGGCGGGCGGCGGCAGATGTTTGCCGAGCGTCTTGAAGACCTGTCCTATGAACCCGTCCGGCGTCCAGTTGGCGAGGCCGATCCTGCCCTTGGGCTTGCAGACCCGCATCAACTCGGCGGCGGCGCGTTCCTGGTTCGGCGTGAACATGACGCCGAAGGTGGAGATCACGTTGTCAAAGCTGTTGTCGGTGAAGGGCAGGTTTTCCGCGTCGGCCTCGGCGAAGTCGATTTGCCAGCCTTCCGCCGCCGCGCGGGCCTTGCCGCGTTCCAGCAGCGCCGGCACGTAATCGGTCGAGGTGACGTCGCACCAGCGCCGTGCCGCGGCGAGGCTCGCCATGCCGTTGCCGGCGGCGACGTCGAGCACCTTCGAGCCGGCCTTGAGATCGAGCGCCTCGCACAGCTCCTCGCCGACGATCTGCAGCGTCGCGCCGACGATGGCGTAATCGCCTGACGACCACGCCGCCTGCTGGCGCGTCTTGAGGGCGGCAAGATCGGGGACGGACAGGGCGGAATCGGTCTGCGCGACTGCAGTCGCGGTCTGGGCGGCCATCGGTGTCTCCTCCAGGTCATGCGGCCACGGGATGGGCCTGCGATGAACCGAACATGGTCGCTTCATGACCTAAAGACTCTGATGGCAGGCTGATTTTGCCTTGAGACGATCCTTATTTTTCAGTGAGATTTTTTGATTTGTGAGATGGCGCACACTTTTGCGCGAATAGATTGGCTCTAACTTCGCAGGCGCTTGAGATGAGAGCGCTTGGAATTAGAGCGTTTGGAACTAAATCGTGTGGGATGAAAGCGTGCGGGACGAAGCGGCCAGAGGTGATTCTCCGGCGCGAAGCGAACGATGATGAGCGAACAGGATGATGCCGTGCAATTTCATTTTTCCGACCATGTGCTGGATGTCAGGCTGCGCGAGCTGACGCGCGGCGGTGAAAGCGTGGCGGTCGAGCCGCAGGTGTTCGATCTGCTGGTTCACCTGATCGAGAATCGTGATCACGTCGTCACCAAGGACGATCTGATCGAGACGGTGTGGGATGGCCGTATCGTCTCCGAATCCACGCTGACCAGCCGGATCAACGCCGCGCGCCGCGCGGTCGGCGACAGCGGCAAGGACCAGGCGGTCATCCGCACCATCGCGCGCAAGGGCTTTCGCTTCGTCGGCGACGTTCAGAAGCTGCGCAATGGCGAGGTGAAGACGATTGCTTCCCCGGCGCTCGACTTCGCCGGCGAACCGCTGCACAAGCCATTCCCGGCGCTCGACCGCACCGCGATCGCGGTGATGCCGTTCGTCAATCTGTCCGGCGAGCCGGAGCAGGAATATTTTTCGGAAGGGATCAGCGAAGACCTCATTACCGCGCTGTCGAAACTGCGCTGGTTCTACGTGATCGCGCGCAATTCCTCGTTCGTCTACAAGGGCAAATCCGTCCATCACCAGGCGATCGGCGAGGATCTCGGCGTCGGCTATGTCGTCGAGGGAAGCGTGCGCAAGGAGGGCGACCACGTCCGCATTGCTGCCCAACTCGTCGATGTCGCCACCGGCAGTCATCTCTGGGCCGAGCGCTACGACCGCGATCTCGCCGACGTGTTCGCGGTGCAGGACGAGATCACGCAAGCCGTGGTCGCGGCGATCGAGCCGCAGCTCTACGCTGCCGAGAATTTCCGCGCGCGCCGCAAGGCGCCCGACAACATGGACGCGTGGGGGCTGGTGATGCGGGCGCTGTCGCATTACTGGCGCGTGACGCGGCAGGACAATCTGGTGGCGCAGGCGCTGCTGGAAAAAGCGATCGCGGTCGATCCGAATTACGGCCAAGCGCTCAGCCTGCTCGCCGCCTGCCACACTTTCAGCGCCCATATGGGCTGGGAGGACATGGCCAAAGCCGTGTCGACCGCCGAACGCGCGGCGCTGGCGGCGATCCTGGCCGACAGCGAGGACGCGTGGGCGCATTATGCGCTCGCCAGCGTCTATCTGTTCTATCGCCGCTTTGACGATTGCCTCGCCGAATTCGAACTGGCGTTGCGGCTCAACCCGAGTTTCTCGCCGGCGCGCGGCATCTACGGACTGGCGCTGGCCTATCGCGGGCGCTGGGAAGAGGGCGATCGCGCCGCGCGCGAGGCGCTGAAATTGTCGCCCCGCGATCCCTTTGCCGCGATCTATTGCGGGGTTTCCGCCTATTGCCAGTATATCGGCGGCAACTACGCCGAGGCGATCCGCCTGTGCCGCGAAGCGCTGCGGCAGCGCACCGACTTTGTCGGCGCCCACCGCGTGCTGACGGCCTCGCTCGGCATGGAAGGCGGCGTTGAAGGCGCCAGGGATGCGCTCGAAGGCGTCCACCGCACCCAGCCGAACCTCACGCTCGCCTGGCTTGCGAGCGAATTGCCGTTCGAGCACGACGCCGACAAGGCGAATTATCTGGAAGGGTTTCGCCGCGCGGGTTTGAAATAAATTGTCTGCAATCGTCTTGCGGCGATTCTCAAGGACGTCTGGACGCTAAATCACAGCGGCCTGAAAGTCTTTGCCGGTCACAACGGGCATGTTGATGCTGCCATCGCTCTTGCGAGGCGCATCAAGGAGAAGAACAATGCCGTTGATTGAAGTTCACGTGATCGAGAACGTGTTCAGTGCCGAGCAGAAGCGCCAGATGATCGAAAAACTCACCGACGCCATGGTGTCGGTCGAAGGCGAGGCGATGCGCGGCGTCACCTGGGTCAAGATTTCCGAAGTCGCGAGCGGCGATTGGGGCATCGGCGGCAAGCCGCTGACCACCGACGACGTCAAGGCGTTCGCGGCCGGCCGAAAAGTGGCCTGACGCAGCGCTTGGCTTTCAAATTTTGACCTTTCATCCGGCCGGGCCCGGTCCGCTGCTGCCACCATGCTGGCAGCAGACCTCCGATAGAAACGCGGACGTCCAGCGAACCGGCTTCGGCCATCCATTGAGAACACAGCTATGACCATGACCACCATCTCGACTTCCTCCGCCAGGCCTTGGGCATGGCGAACCATCCTCTGGCTGGCGCGCAGCCGCCGCCTCGCCAACCGCTTCCTCGCCGCCGTGATCGCCCGCCACGAGCGCCACGCCGCTCGTATCGCGCTGCACCGGCTCGACGACCGCCACCTCAAGGACATCGCCATGGCGCGTTCCGAGATCGACGCGCGGCTGGAGGAACTGGCGCAGATGCGCGCGCGGATGCAGCAGCCGGGCTGGCATTGAGGGGGCCGTTCAAAAGCGTCAGGAAGTACCCTCATTGCCGGGTCTTCCGCGGGTTTTTGTCGTCGAATTCCCAACGCGCCGGATTGTCGTCGACATAGCGACGGATGCGGTTCAGCGCGCCTTCGTCGCGGATGATGTGCTCAGAATAGTTGCGTTGCCAGAGCCGGCCGCGGAATTCTGGCCAGCCTTTGGCTTTGACGCCACCGATATAGCCGGTCGTAGCCAACGATTTGAATGCGCCAACGACATCGCCCAGCCACGCGGGGCCAGAGAGCGAAGCGCCCACCATCTTAAGGTCGAGGTCGGTGCAAATGGTGGGCATGCTGCGCTTTGCCCACCCTGAAATCCCCTACGACATCTTCTTCCGTCGCGCCGCCGTGGCATCCACGACGTTGTCCACCGTCTCGCGCCAGCTCAGGATCTCCGCCGCCAGCACCGGGTGGTTGAACCCCTTCAGGTTCAGATCGTCGATCGGCTTGCCTTCGACCCATTGCTCGACCATGCCGTAGACGCGGCGGCTCACCACGATCTGGTTGGGCTTGGCTTCGCTGCAGAGGCGGGAGGCGAGGTTGGTGACGCTGCCGATCGCGGCGTATTCCAGCCGCTGCTCGAAGCCCACTTGACCTAGCGTGGCGTAGCCTAGCGCGATGCCGATGCCGAAGCCCAAGCTGTGGCCGCGGTTGCGCCAGCGCTCGGTCAGCGGGCCGATGACATCGCGCATTTCTACCGCCATCTTCACGGCGCGCTGGGTGTGGTCCTCGAACTGGATCGGCGCGTTGAACAGGATCATCACGCCGTCGCCGGCATATTTGTCCAGCGTACCCTCATACTTGAAGATCAGTTCGCCGAGCGCTGCATGGTATTCGCGCAGCACGTTCATCGCCTCTTCCGGCTCGGTCGCCTCCGTGAACGCGGTGAAGCCGCGCAGGTCGCAGAACACCACCGTCACCTCGCGGCGCTGGCTGGTGAGCAGCCCCTCGGGGCTGTCGGAGGAGGCGATCAATTGCGCCACCTGCGGCGCCAGGAAGCGCTCGAGCTTGCGGATACGCTCGATCTCGCCGAGCTGGGTCTCGACGCGCTCCTCCAGCGACTTGTTCCAGTCCTTGAGCTGCTCGGTCTGGTCCTGCAGCTTGCGCGCCTGCTGGCTGACGATGGCGTTGGCGTCCTGCAGTTCGCGGCTCTTGTGATCCACTTCGCTGAAAAGCCGCGCATTGCGCATCGCCAGCACCGCCTGGTGCGCAAACGTCTTCATCAGGCCGATCAGGTTGCTGGAGAATTCGCCCGCGTTCTGCCGCAGCACCACCAGCGAGCCGAGAATGCCGGTCTGGTCGACCAACGGCACCACCAGCACGGAGTGGAAGCCGGCCTCCATCGCGACGTCGCGCAGCGGATGATCCGGCATCGCGGCGAGATCGGGCAAGGCGATCGGCTCGCCGGTCGCGGCGGCCTCGCCGAGCGGGGAATTGTGGGCGTCGATGGCGCGGTGGCGGCCTTCGGACGCCTTGTCGATGCCGATCGATTCGGTGAGGTTGAACTGGCGGTTGCCGGCGTCATAGCCGTAGATCAGCACGGCGTCGGCATGGGTGATTTCCAGCGCGCGCGCGGCGACCGTCGGCAGCACGGCGTTGAGGTCGAGCGAGGAGGCCACCGCGCGGCCGACCTCTTCCAGCACCTTCAGTTCGTTGATCGATTGCGCGAGGTCGCGCGTCCGCTCGTTCACCTTGGTTTCGAGGTTCGAATAGGTCTCGGCGAGTTGCCCGGCCATGCCGTTGAACTGGTTGGCCAACTCCTCCAGCTCGTCGGCTGTTTTCACGTCGATGCGGTGGCCGAAATCGCCGGCGCCGAGCCGCCGTGCGCCGGCCCGCAGCGCCGTGATCGGCACCAGCATGCGCCGCGCCATGATGGTGCCGGCGATGATCGCGACCACGAGGCCGAGCCCGATCAAAAGCGCGATCCGCACCAGCTGGTCGCGGATCGGCGTCAGCGCCTGCGCGGTCTCCTGCTCGAAGAACACGTGCCAGCCGAGCCTCGGCACCAGGCTCGACGTGGTCAGCACCGCGTGGCCCTTGCTGTCGGTGCCGGCGGTCAAGGCCACGCCGCCGGGTTTGCTGACGGCCGCGACCTGCGGCAGCGACGATAAATTCTTGCCGACCTCGGGACCGGCGGAAGACGCCGCCAGCACGTCGCCCTTGGAGTCGGTGATGTAGGCGAATGCCACCTTGCCGACTTGGGCGTCGATCAGAAACTCAGACAGGAAGTCGAGGTCGACCTCGGCGATGGTGATGCTGCCGTCGGCGTGCGACAGCGCGATCGACGTGAACGGCCGCTCGCCGCGCAAATAGGCCGGCGCGAAAGAGGTGCCGCGCGAGATGGTCTCGGTCAGCCTCGCATCGCGGGAGAAATCGGCGTTGCTGTCCAGCGTGACGGTCTGGCGCGTCATGCGCAGCTGCTCGCGGCCCTGGGCGTTGAGCAGCGAGAGCTGGCCGACCTGCGGCACCTGCCGCAGCAACTGGGCGTAGTCGGCGCGGCGCAGATCCGTCGTGTTGGAGGAGGCCCGCGTCACCCAGGAAATCTGCCGCTCGAGGTCGGACAGCGATTGCTGGATCCGCTTGGCGGTCGCTTCCGCCTTTTCCGACATGCCGTCGTTCACCGAGCTCTTGATGCCGCGGTAGGTGATCCAGGTTTCGATCGCGCCGTTGACCGCCAGCACAAACACGACGAGGCCGACCAGGGCGACGACGTATTTGGCGAACAGCCCTTCGCGCAGGAAACCTGCTCTGTCCTTGACCTCGGTCATCCGGATCCTCGTGCGCCGCAGCCTTCGCGCGCGCATCGGCAATTTACTGGCGCCGGCCTGCCTCGGCAGCCCCGGCAATCAGGGGACTTTCTAGCACGAATTGGGGGCAGGGATTGTGGGTCCGCCCACATGGTTAGCACCAATTCTGGGCAGGAAAGCCGGGAATATTTCGCCCAAACCTGGATAATGTCGCCGCGGGAGGAGTGCCGAGGCGTGGCTGCCCTCAGCGGTTGAAAAGCTGCCGCAGGACGTCGTTCATTGGCTGACTGTCCTGCTGGCCGGCCGTTTGGTCGGGCACCGCCGGCGGCGGCGGTTCGGACTGGGCGGCCTCCACAGGCGCGGCCTGGGCCGGCGTTTCGGCAGGCGAGGTACGGCTCGGAATGCTGCGGCTGCCGGACCGGCCGCTGTCCTTGCCGGCGCCGCCCTGGTTAAATCCGCTCAGCCCTTGCTGCAGCAGATTGCCGATGGTCTCGCCGAGCTGGCCACCGAGCGGCCCGCCCTGCTTGTTTTCGCCCTGGCCGCCGGCGCTGCCCTGCTGCCCGCCAGTGCCCGACTGTCCGCCGCCGAGCAGGCTGCCGATCGCAGCTCCAATGCCCGCACCCTTCTCGCCGAACAGGCCCTTGCCCATCTCCTTCAGCTTGGCATAGGCGGCTTCGGGGTTATCCAGGATTCCCTGCATCTCAGGATAAATGCGTGGGCCTCCCCACGGACCCTCTATCATGACGGGAATGCCGAGCCCGACCGGATCGGTTACGCGGCCCTGGCCTTCGGTGGTCATCACGAGTTTCGGCTCGACGCGGAAGCCGATCTGCTTGGTGCCGAGGTCGATGGTGCCGGCGCCGGTCATCTTGACCAGCGGGCCGACCAGATTGAGATCGGTGGTCTGCGCCTGGCCCTTGTCGATCTTGAACGACGCCGACAATTGCGAAAGATCCGTGGCCTTCTCCGCGCCATCCTGCCAGCCCGACAGCGTGCTCGCCGTCAGCGAACGGATCATCTGCGCGACGTTGAGGCCGCGGATGGCGCCGTCCTGGAACACGATGAAAGCGATGCCGGCCATGTTCGACATGATCGCGCGCTGGCTGGTACCAAAGGAGCGCACGCTGATCTTTGCCTGCATCTTGCCGTCGAGCCGGTCGAAGTCGGCGAGGCCGCTCAGCAGCGGCAGCGCGCGCGCGCCGGTAAGATCGGCGCGCAACGTGAAGGTGGGCGCGGCGGTGGAGACGTCCAGCGTCAGATCGCCGGACGCGGTGCCCTCATAGGCGCCGAGGTTTGAGACTTGCGCCTTCAGCACGCCGGTCGTCAGGTTGGCGTCGATCGCGGCGGGCGTGAAGCGGGCGTCGCCGATGGTGAGTTCGGATGCGGAAATGCGGGCCTGCAGATCGATATAGTTGAGGCCGTTGATGTCGAGCGTCGCGCTGCTCCATGGCTGGTTCGGCGAATTGTCGGTGCTGCGAGCCACCGCGATGGCGAGTTTCTGGAAATCGAGGTCGAGTTTCACCAGCGGCTTGCTCGAAAGATCGACCGAAGCCCAGCCGTTGAAGGCCGCGTCGCCGAGCGTGCCGGTGACGCTGTTGATCATCACAACGGCGCCGTTGAGCCTCGCCTCGGCCTTGGCGGTCAGCGGAGCGCGCAACAGGTCGGGCGCGTCGATCTTGATGTCGGCGGGGATATTCTGCCGTTCGATCGGCCCTGCCGGCAGCGTCGCCTGGATGTCGAATTTCAGTGGGTAGCCGCTGCGCCGGGCACTGCCTTTCAACGCCACTTTGCGATTGGGATCGATGGCGATGTCGACATTGACGGTCTCGATCCTGTTCTCTACGCGGTCCCGCACGTTGGAGAGGATGACCGTTCCGCCGCTGACGCTGATATGCTCGATCGTGAACGCCTCGGGTGACTTTCCGGCCGCAGGCTTTGCTGCGGGAGCGACGTCGCGGTCGCGTTCGCGCCGCAGCGGCAGGTTCGCGACCGGGCGGATGATGGCGAGTTCGGTGATGTGCGGCTTGCCGGCCCACAGGCTCGCCAGCGTCACGTCCGCCTCGATGCTCGCGGCGGAGAAGTGGCGGTTGATGTCGCGGTCCTTCGGATGCTGCACCGTGACGTCGTTCAGCGTGATGTTGAACGAGGGCCACAGTCCGATCCTGGCGCCGCCATTGATTGTGATCTTGTAGCCGGTTTCGCGCTCGACCCGCTCCTGGATCTGCGCCGTCAGGAAGCCCGACGGAATGCCGACCACCAGCAGCACGGCGATGATGACGACCACGGCGCCAATGACGGCGCCGACAATTTTCAAAGCT
>Ga0209758_1004704_pt1 | contig 11142 bp, 9 predicted proteins | sample AraplaMF_Col_mMF_FD_184258 | JGI IMG/M metagenome (GOLD analysis project Ga0209758, IMG submission 184258) | Arabidopsis root microbial communities from the University of North Carolina, USA - plate scrape MF_Col_mMF (SPAdes) (version 2) | ecosystem: Host-associated > Plants > Roots > Endosphere ... | reverse complement strand
CGCACCAGCTCGTCGAGCAGGCGCGTGCGCATGACTTCCGGGTTCTCCGGCGCCAGCGCGCTTTCGAGCTCCGGCGCGAATTCGAGCAGCGGCGCGAAGATGTTGATGAGCGTGTTGGGATGGGTGCGCGCCCGCTTGACCGGCGCTCCCGGCGCCAGCGGCGCCATCGGCCGGGGCGCGGCACCCGTCAGCCGGATGCGTGTCCGCTCGCGATCCTCCGACAGTCCGAAAGGATCATCCCGGCTCATGGCCTCACCTGTTTACCGAATAGCAGTCGACCTGCGGCTCGCTCGGCAACACACCGGAAACGCCGATAACGAAGCCGGGGGCGTCGAGCAGCGAGGCCCAATGCTCGCTCTTCTGGTCGAGCTCCAGGCAAAGCCGGTCGCCGTCGTAAGGGATTTCGCGCGGCTGCGAATGAAGCGGTTTCAGCGGAATACCCGGCAGGCGAGACTTCCACAGCCCTTCGAACTGGTCGGCGGAGCCGACTGTCGCCTGGTTGACGAAGATCTTGCGCAGCGCGTCTTCCGAAAGCTCGGAGCCGACGCGGATGACGATGCGGCTGGCGACCAGAAGCTTCGGGTTGTCGATGCGCACCTTCCAGACATTGGTCGCGTGCCGCATGACCGGCAGCGCGCGCGACTTCGGCTCGATGTAGCGCAGGCTGAGGATGAGCGAACGCAAGGCGTCCGCCAGCGCCATATAGGCGGGGCCGGGCGCCATGTGGTCGTAGGCCGGCAATTCGCCGAGCCGCCTGGAGCTCGAGCCGTAGGTGGCCATCTCGCCGGCGAGGCCGGCAAGCTCGAGATAGAGCTCGGCCGGATGGAAGACATCCTGCGCCAGCATATGCGCAAGGCGCGGCCGCGCGGCGTTGGCGAGGTGCAGCATCAAAAGGTCCTCGACGCTGCGGCCGGCCCCGCCCATCACCATCTTGCCATGCGCCTCGGCGATCTGCTCGAGGCCGGTGACGACCTCCTGGAGCAATTGCCGGTACCAGTGGACGGCGCCGGTGATCAGTGTCGGCGGCAGGAAGGCTTGGTCGAGCGAGACGCCGCCATCGGCGCGGACGCCCTTGATGTCGGCGACCGGCAGCGCGGTGTAGCCGCCGACCGATTTGCCGGGCGCCAGCAGCACGGCCTGCGGCCGGGCGACTTCGATTTCCTCCGGATCGGCGCCACCCTGCACGGCATCGCGCACCGGGACGATCTTGCCGTGGTAGCGCGCGCCCGTCGATGCGGCATGCGCCGGATCGAATCCGACGCCGCCGGGCGGCTCGAGCGGCAGCGCCACCAGCACCGACCCGGCGCCGGTGTCGGCCGTGACCGGCAACGGCTTGGGCGCGTCCATCAGCTCCGGGATGGAGAAGGGCGTGCCGTCCGGGAAGATACCCCGGGCGGACACGATCGACACCTGGCCGGCATCGAGCAGCGACTGGTCGAGCGTCAGCTGCTGGAAGCCGAACGTATGGAGCTGGCCGGCCTGCAAGGCGCCGCGCACCATCCCCTCGAAGAACCGGTCCTGCTGCTGGAAATGCTGGGTCCTGAGAAACAGGCCCTCCGACCACAGCACCCTGTTTGCGTCGCTCATGCTATCGCTCTCTGCACTGCCTGTCGTCGGTCTGCTAGGCGGAGATGCCGCCCTTGCCGAGGCTGACATTGATGGTGAACTTCGATCCCGGCGACACCGACTTGGTGGTGCGCCAGTTGCGGCCGCCGGGTTCGCGGATCAGCGCGACGAAGCCGAGCGCCGTCGCGTTCGGCTCGACCGTGATGGTCTTGGCCGCTGTCTTTCCCGGCGCCACCGAGATCGCGTCCGAGCCGATGAGGTCGGCGCCGAGCGCCGAACCGGCATCGCCCTGCAGCGCGAAATAGTCGGCCGAGTTGAACTTGCCTGTGCTGGCAAGCCGCATCACCAATACCGTCACCGGCCGGTCGCCGCCGCCCGGCCCCGGATTCATGCCGGCGCCACCGGTCACGTTGACCGAGATGACCGATGGTTTCGGCGGGCCGCTCTGGCACGCCGCAAGCAGCCCCGTCGCGCCGATGGCAATGATGAATTCGCGTCTGTCGATCATGTCCCTACTCCTCTTCATATGCATCCCTGAAGTCTGCGCCGATCTCGCCCAGGAAGCTCGATTCCGCGCTCTGGGCGATGTCGCGATGGCGTTTCTGGTAGAGCTCCCACAGCTTGGCATTGCGTCCGCCGGCGAGCAGATTGCCGATCGCGGAATTGGACTTGAGCTCTTCCTCGATCGCGGCCGGATCGAAACGGTCGATCATGCGCCGCAGAGCCGCCTGAACGCCGCGCCACGCGCGCACGTGATGCTGCGCGAGATCCTTGACCGCGTCGCCGATCGCCGCCTCGCCGGAGAGAAAGCCGGGGCTGCGTTCCGCGATGATGGTGACGATGACATCCTCGACCGTCGGCAGGAATTTGAGCGGGTTGACCTCGGAGGCGCCGACCATGGTCTGGGCGACGCGCGCGCTTCCCTTCTCCTCGGCGCGCTTGCGCAGGAGCTGCATCAGGCCATCCAGCATCAGCCTGTATTCCCGCCCGAACTTTTCCATTTCGGCGATCGCGTCGCGCCCGGGAAAATCCGCCTCCTCGACGCCCATGCCGCGCAGGAACGCTGCGCGCAGCGCCATGTCGCTGGGCGCCGGTTGCGCCGGACGCGATGGCTTCGGCGCGGGAACAGGGCGAGGCGACGGAGCAGGGGGTTCGGCCACCTGCGCTGGTATCTGCCACGGACGGGCGGCCTGCGGCTTGTCGGCGGGGCGCTCGACGCGGCCGACTGGATCGGCGCCGTTGCCGGGAGCGGGCGCCGCGGACGGCCCGAAGCTGAAATCGTCATCGAAGCCGGACTGTTTCGGCGCGGGCGCGGGCGTATCGTTGCGCGATGGCATCTCGCCGAAGCCGAACGGGTCCGGCCGTCCGGCGGCGGGCTCGTCGTTCGAGACCGGCGTCGCCACCGGATCGAGGCTGAACGGGTCGTCGAAGGCGGGCGAGTTGCGCTGGCTCGAGGCGCGATCGTAAGCCCCGGGCACAGGCTGCTCGAACGGATCGGGCAGGCCGGCCGGGCGCGGTCGCTGCGGCTCCTCCTCGACCTTGGCCGAGAAGAAGTCGTCGCCGCCGATGCTGGGTGGCGTCCGCGATTGTTGCGGCGACCGCGCCGGTGCGGCGTTGGCGATCGGCGCCTGGCCGATCGACGTGTGGCCGGCGCCGGGTTGGACCTCGACATGGAGCACATAGTCGCCCAGGCGCAGCCGCATGCCGCTTTGCAGCCGCGTCGACCTGCCGGTCCCCAGAGGGCTGTCCGAGTCGTCGATGAACAATCCGCTGCTCGACGTGTCGGTGACGAAGTAGCCGTCCCGGCCGCCGCTGATCCTGCAGTGGGCGCGCGAGACGAACATGTCCGGATCGTCGATCTGCCAGCCGGCATCGGCGCTGCGGCCGATCACAAGCTCGCCTTCGTCCAGCCGGGCCTGCCTGACCACCTGGGAACGTGGGCCTTGTTCCAGCGTCAGCAGCAGGCTCATGCGGCTGCCTCCGCCATTTCCGGCCGCCAGCCGACGATGGTGCGCAGCCTGAGATCGTCGGCGTCGCCCTTTTCGGCGGGACGTGAAAGCCAGGAGGTTCGGCCGAGCTGGATGGTTCCCATCTTCGGCGCAGGCACGGCGTCGCGCGCGAGCACGATCCTGAGATCGACGTCGAGCGCCTCGCCGATTATCTCGCGCACCGCCTTCTTGAACAGGGCAAGGCGCCGTTCTCCTGGCAGGAACGACTTGAAGTCGTCCAGGCTGAGCGGCCCGACGCGCAATTCGATCCTGCTCTGGCGGCGGAAGACGCGCGGGCCGATCGTTGCCCCGCCGCCGAGCGACGCATAGGCCTTGCCGACGCGGCTCTGCAGCGCCGCCGGGATGGTGATCCAGGCGGCGACGAATTCCTTGATCCGCACCGGCACCTTGAAGGCGGTGGTGAGAAACAGCGTCAGCCGCTCCGCGCCGTCGACCTGGTTGGCCAGCGATCCGGCCTGGCGCAGCCGCACCGTGTCGAGCTCCGGATCCTGGGTGCCGGGAAGGCCGATCCCGGCCATGGCCTCCAGCATCGCGCGGACGCGTCCGCCGACAGAGCGTTCGACCTGCACCGCTGGATGCGCGTCGGCCCATGCGCGGTAGTAGAGCGCGATCATGCGGTGCTGCAGGATGTTGACGAAGTCGACGAAGGTCGTGTCGCTGGTTTGCTCGGCGTCGGCGCCGGTGAACCACCGCTGCGACAGCCGGTCGAGCACCCAGCGCGTCAGATGCAGCGGCATCGGCCCTTCCGGCCCGAGCAGGCCGAGATTGGCAACGGTCACCCGTGCCGGAGCCTTGTCCCTGGCGTCCTGGAATTTGACCACGTCCCTGGCCGAGAAGCTCAGGCGCACATGCTGGCCGAGCCTTGCCGGCTCACGGTCCGCGGTTCCGGAATGGCCGAACAGTCCGCGCCGCTGCTCCAGGCGGCGCAGCAGCTCGAAGAAGTCGTATCCCTCCGACAGCGCCTCCGTTTCGTTCGGGGCCGGCCGCGCTAGATCAGGTAGCGATTGCCGGGCGTCATCGGCCATGGCACATCCTCCTGCTTCTGCAGCAGCCGCGTACGCGTCCGCACGAAACCGTTTATCCCGGCATGACGGGCGAACAGCCGCGCAAGCAGAGCCGAAAGCAGCAGCGTGCTTTGCCCCGCCAGCACCGACTGGTCGACATGCAGCGTCACCTCGGTGCCGCGGCCGAAACACATCGGCCCGTCGATCTTGAGCCGCTCGATCACCGGGCGCGAGTCGATGCGGGTGATCGAATGCACATTGCGGGCGAGGCTCGGATCGCCGCGATCGGCGTAGAGGTCGAGCAAGGCATGCAGCGGATCGACGCCGCGGCCTTCCTTGGCCAGGCTCAGGAAGTTGAGCGAGAGCTGCGCCACCAGCCGCCAGGCGAGATTGTCGGCGCGGGATTCGCCTTCGGCGCCGGCCGGCAGCGCTGCCGGGACCGCCGGCTGTGGCGGCCGCAGCGCCCCAAGCAACCGCACCGCTTCCACCGGATCGGCGGTCTCCAGCGTCAGCGCCGGCGTGTCGTCCAGGATCGGCAGGTCGCGGTTGGTGCAGAGCGCCATGATATCGAGCCGCTTGAGCGGCCGGTTCGCCGGACTTCCCGCCGGGCGCGAGATCGCGATAAAGACGTCGTCGCCGGTGTAGGAGGTGCGGGTCAGGCCGTCGCGCCGCTCGTCCTCCGTAGCCCGGCGCGGGCGCCGCTCCGTCGAATAGACCCAGCCGCTGCCGCGGTTCTGTCCCAGGCTGAACAATTCGGGGATCATCGCCTCGCTGCCTTCCGCGTCGGCATCTTCCACCCTTGTGACCCGGAAAATCTCGAAATCCCGTGCCCGGGTGCGGTCGGCATGCAGTACCTGGCGCGTCCGGCGCGGATCGATCTCGATGACGTTGCACTCGCGTTCGAACAGATTGATGATCGGCGTTGCGAACAGCTCGAAATCGGCCACCGTAACATCGGCGAGCTCCGGCACCGGACGCCGGAACAGGAAGATGATCTCTATTCCCCCATCGCATTTGCGCACCACGGGCTGCAGGCCGGCGACCCGCACATAGTGGAAGCGCTCGGGGATCAGGAAATATTCGCGCAGCAGCCGGTATCCCTCGAAGGTCGGGCGCGTGCGCGGCATCAGCGCTTCGTCGTCGTGGATCCCGATCATTTCGGGCTCGGGCAGCGCCGTGAGTGGATTGGTCTTGCCTTCCGCCCGCGCGCCGACGGCTGAACAGGCGCCGAAGATCGCGTCGAAGATGAGCGGTGCCTTGGCGCGGCCGGCGAAATAGAGATCGAGACGGTCGAGCGACAATTCGCTGAGCTTGCCCTTTCCGGTCCGGGTAAGCGCGATGCGGAATGCCGCTTCGCCGCGCACGCCGCCGACCGGGGCGATGCCGGCGGCGGCCAGCGCGCTGCGGTCCTGGAAATAGCTGACCGAACTGATCGCGATCGGCCACAGCGTGACCTCTTGCGCGGTGGTGAAGGTCGAGCGCGTCGAGAGCCCCGGATGCAGGCCGGAAACCAGCCGCGTGCCGCGCGCCACGGCATGGCCGGCGATCATCGACTGCACCTGCTGGCCGGGTTTCAGCACCGCCATCGCCACCGCCGGCGCCGGCGTCACCAGGTCCGGATAGAGCACGTCGAGCACGGCGCGCGAAAAGCGCGAGCGCTCCGCGTCGACCTTGAGCCGCGTGCGCGCGGCAAGAAAGGCCACGCCGTCGAGCAGCCGTTCGACATAGGGATCGGGGCAGGGGACGGTGTCGAGGGAAAGGTTGCGGGCGACCGCTGGGTGCATATCGGCGAATTCCGCGGCCAGCGCGCGGATATGGGTCAGTTCCTCTTCGTAATACTCCACGAAGACCCGATCCATCTCAGGTCTCCCGGAATTCGGTTCGCGCCAGGCCGTTGTCGAGATTGATCGTGGTGCGCAGCCGCATGCGTTCCGGCGTCGGCGTCATGATCAGTACGGCGTCGATCTCGATCTTGAGGCCGACGGTCTTGTCGCCAAGCGTGACGTTGACGGTCGTGGCGCTTTCCTTGAGGCGCGGCTCGAAAGTGGCGAGCACCGCGCGGATCTCGCGCGCCAGCGTGTCCCGGTCGAAATCCCGTGACGAGCGGCCGGAAAACGACGGCACGCCATAGTTGACGACGCTGCGGCGCACCTCCGGAAAGTCGGCGAGCGGCGGCAGCTCGTCCAGGGGCTGTTCATGCTCGGCGTCGGAAAGCATCGGGACGGACTCGAAACGCTCGGTGTTGAACAGGGCCTCGATGTCGCGCCGGACCGCTTCCCTGAGCACGCGCGCCGACACCACCACGCCGCGGCTTTCGATCTCGGTGCGATGCTCGGTCTGGAAGACCAGTCTGTGCAGTCGTCGTTTCTGCTCGGCCGTCAGTTCGGCATCGGCATCGATGACGCGCGCGCTGCCGGCAAGAAGAGCCTCGACGCGCTCGGCGCCGAGTTCTTCTTCCAGCAGACGGCGCAGCCCGTCGATCTCCGACGTCAGCCCGGGCAAGTCGTTGACGAGGCGGTCCCAGAGGGAGGGCTGGACCGCCTCGCGCTTTGCCCGCGAACTGCCGGCAAGCTGCGCTTTCGCGCCAGGCCGCTTGGCCTCACTTGCCGACATAGACGTCCATTTCGATCTCGTCGTCCTTGTCGTAGACGAACTTGATCTTCTTGTAGGCGAAGCTGACTTCTTCCTCGATCAGGTCCGCCTCGTCATGGGCCTGCCGCATGTCGTATTCCATGACGGAGGCGTCGGTGAGCGTCACGACCAGATAGTCGCTGGTCTCGCCGTCAATGGTGCGGCGGGCCGAAAATACCACTTCGTCCAGCGCCTTGTTCTCGAACAGCGCCTTCTTCAGGTAGGGCGACGACTTGTCGTAATGCTTGAAGAATTTGATCATTCCCATCGACACGCGGCCGCGCCGCGACAGCGAATTGGGATCGTAAGGCGCGATCATCTTGTAATCGACGCCATGGATCTCGATCTCGTCTTCATGGCCGTCGCGCTTGCTCGGGCCCTTGATGTCCGGGACTTTCAGGAAGCCGTCGATCTTCATCGAAGGCGCATCGGTTCTGTCTGGCATTGTCTTTCTCCACCGCTACGAAACAAGATGACTTTGCTTAACGATTTCAGCCCTTCACCGACGGCAATTCCGACACGAGCCGGAGCGAGGCGTTGATGCCTTCCAGCTGGTAGTGCGGACGCAGATAGAAACGGGCATTGTAGTAACCGGGCCGGCCTTCGACGCTGTCGACCTGGACCTCAGCCGCCGCAAGCGGGCGCTTGGCGCGCGCCTTGTCGTCGGCAAAGGCAGGGTTGGCCAGCACGTACCGGTTGATCCATTCGGTCAACCAGGTTTCCATGTCGGTGCGTTCCTTGAACGAGCCGATCTTGTCGCGCGCGATCGCCTTGAGGTAGTGCGCGAAGCGCGAGACCGGGAAAAGGTAGGGCAGGTTGGCGCTCAGCCGTTCGTTCGACTGCGCGTCCGGATCGACCAGCCGCCCGGCGCGCGTCTCATCGTCCTGCAGCGAATGCGCGCCGATGAAGGCCGCGAGATCGGTGTTCTTGCGGTGCAGGATCGGCATCAGGCCGAGTTTTGCCAGTTCCGCCTCGCGCCGGTCGTCGATGGCGACCTCGGTCGGGCATTTCATCGCGATCGACCCGTCGTCGGTCGGGAAGGCGTGCACCGGCAGGTTGAGCACCGTGCCGCCGTTCTCGACGCCGCGGATCTGCGTGCCCCAGCCATAGAGCTTGTGGCTGCGGTTGATGTTCACGCCCATCGGGAAGGCGGCGTTCATCCAGACATATTTGTTGTGGTCGCCGCCCACCTCCTCCTCGAAGGTGAAGCCCTTCACCGGAACGGTCTCCGACCCATAGGGCAATCGTGCCAAAACACGTGGCATGGTGAGCCCGATATAGCGTGCGTCCTCGCTTTCGCGCAGTGACTGCCACGAGGCGTAGGCCGGGTTGTTGACGATCATCTGCAGGTCCTGCGGGTTCGGCAGTTCCTGCCAGCTGTCCATGCGGAACAGCCGTGGCGAGGCGGCGGCGATGAACGGTGTATGCGCCGAGGCGCAGACGCCGGAAATGTTGCGCAGCAGGCCGACGTCGCGCGGATGGTTCGAAAATTCATAGGCGCCGATGATGCAGCCGATCGGCTCGCCGCCCAGCATCGAATACTCGTCCGTGTAGACCTTCTTGAAGATCGGGCTCTGGTCCCACATCTGCCCTTCATAGTCTTCGAGCGTGTCGCCCAGCTGCTCCTTGGAGATGTTCATCACCCGGATCTTCAGCTTGGTATCCGTCTCGGTATTGTTGATCAGGTACCAGAGGCCGCGCCACGTGCCTTCCATCTCGCGCACTTCCGGCGCATGCAGGATCTCGTTGACCTGCGTCGTCAGCATCTTGTCGATGCCGGCGATCAGCGACTTGATCGACTTGATCGCATTGGACGAGATGGTCGTGGTCTCGGAGCGCGATTGCGCGGCTAAAGCCAGGTTGCGCACCAGTTGCTGCAGCTTCTCGCTGTCGTCCTTCTTGACCTTGAAATCCTTTTCAAGGAGGCCGCTGAATTCGCCAAGATCTATGGCTTCCGCCTCGGCGGTGGCGGCTGCGGTCTTTTGCTGTTCGGCCATGACTTACTCCTCGCCCTTGCCGTCATCCATCGCCTGGCTGGCGATCTTGCTCAGCAGCGGCTCGTTGTTCAAAAGCTGCGCGATGCGCTTTTCCGCGTCGACGCGGCCGTCCATGAAGCCGAGCAGCTCCTCGAGCTGACGGCGCATCTTCAGGATCTCGGCCAGTTGCGGGACCTGCTCGGCGACCTTGTCCGGCGCGAAATCACCCATTTTCGCGAAGGTGAGATCGATCGCGAGCTCTTCGTCCCGCTCCTGGCCCTCGGCCTGCGGCAGGGTGTTCTTCACCCGCGCCTTCACGCGTGGCCCCATCGCCTCCATGAATTTCGGGAAGCGGTTGGCGTCGGTTTCGACGAAGTTGCGGTCAAGCACCGACTTCGAGGCTTCCTTGGTCTGCGAAGCGCCGGAAAGGTCGGCCATCACGGCCATGACGAACGGCAGTTCGATCGTCGTCGGGCTGCCGTAGGTCTCGACGTCGTAGGCGATCTGCACGCGCGGGGCGCGGTTTCTTTCGATGACCTTCGCTTTGCTCTCTGCTGGCATGCTCGTTACCTTTCATCCTTCTGGGCCGGCTTCTTGGGATCGGGGACACCGGCAAGCAGCCGGAATTCCTTCAGCCCCGACGGGGCGAGATCTTCCATCAGTTCCACGAAATCCATGTGCACCATCCGGCGCACCCGGCGCGCGAGATGCGGGATGGGGCTGGACGGTTCGGTGCGGTCGTAGAAGGCGACGACGAGGTCGAGGCATTTGACGACTTCATCGCGCGAGTTGATCCGGTCCGGCAGACCGGCGCTCGCTGAGCCTGCCACACTTGCCATCGTCTCGGCTCCATGACCGTTGCGGGCGGGCATTGCTGGTTCCGCCGCCTGCGGAGCGGGCTTCGCGGCGCCGTTCGCCGTAGCGCCGGCACCAGAATTCCGCTCCAGCGTCGTCAGCAAACGCTGCAGGAACTTCTTCAATTCCGGGACGGTCGCGCCATGGCCTTCGATGCGGGCGTTGAGCGCGGCGTCCACGGCGTCGAGGGCGCCTATCGCGGCACGCGCGTCGGCCAGCAGCGACGTCATCGCCTCGCCGGCCTGATCGATTTGCGCAGCGCATCCGGCGCGCACGCGGTTCAACAGCTGGTTGTGGGCGCTCGTCAGCGCCGCCTTTTCGGCGGTCCCGAGGCCAGAGGCCGCTTCCTGGAGCATGACGCGTTCGTCGAGCGCAGCCTGTTCCAGGTCCCGGCCGCTGATCGGCCCGATCGCGCGCGGGGAGAAGAAGGCCACCTGCCTGAGGTTCGCCAGCAAGCCTTCCTGGCCGTTCTGCAGATCGAGCAGCGCGTTGATGCGGCGTAAGGCAGCATCGCGCGGCGCGCCCGTCCGCAGCGACGGGTGCATCGTGTCCCAATATTGCTCGAAGGTTCGCGCAATCAACGTCAGCCCCTCGGCGAGGCCGGCCAGCCCTTCCTCATTGGCCAAGGCCCGCGCGACGATGACCAGCAGGCGCAGGTCCCGGCCGCGGGAGCGCAACTCTTCGGCCCTTTCGAGCACCGCCGCCCAGTCGACCGGACTGGATTGCGAGGTGGGCCTGCTGTTGCCATCATGAACAACTTTGAGCTGCGGCTCGGTCAAGCGCTCCAGCTCATGAAAGGCCGGGTCGTTGCGCAAATCCTCTCCCGACGGATTCTCACCGTTCAGAGGATTCAGCCAGAGTGCGAGATCGATCACACCAACCCCCAGCCAGCGGCCCTGAGACCCCTATGTGACGTAACGTTATCACTGGCCTCGTGCGACGACAATTGAGCACCTGCGCAAAAACTAACGGAAGCTAAACGCGGCCGTTTTTTCTTCGGCCAAACCCATTGCGCGATTGCCGGACCCGGTATGTGAAATGGCTCGCATAGCCCGGACCCCAATCCAGTGTTTGTTGCCGGGAGTTTGCAAGGCTTGTGTA
>Ga0209758_1004702_pt1 | contig 11145 bp, 9 predicted proteins | sample AraplaMF_Col_mMF_FD_184258 | JGI IMG/M metagenome (GOLD analysis project Ga0209758, IMG submission 184258) | Arabidopsis root microbial communities from the University of North Carolina, USA - plate scrape MF_Col_mMF (SPAdes) (version 2) | ecosystem: Host-associated > Plants > Roots > Endosphere ... | reverse complement strand
CTCCAGTTAGTCATTGCACCAATAAACCACTGATTTCCTTTTTTTCTTGCAACAGCCACATACTCTCTTATCTTTCCTTCCAGCGCAACTGTTGTATCCCATGTGGTAGGGAATGCTGCGATGTATCCGGTACAAACAGTATCCCGCAAATAATTTGACGGATTATCTGCCAGCATTTGCAAAGGGCTTTCGTAAACAGCATACATGGCAACCTGGTGTGCCCGGGTTCCCTCGCTCATCGGCGCATCAAAATTGATGTGAAAATCTTTTTTGGTGGCATTGCGCATTGCACCTGGGGTAAAGTCCATCGCACCCAGCACCATCCTGGTAAATGGCAGTGTTACTTCATGAGGAGGCGTGGCTTCGTCATCACTCCACTTGTAGTTTTCTAAACCTCTTACGCCTTCATAAGAAATGATATTCGGATACTTTCTGTTCAACCCTACGGGCTTGTATGCTCCGTGCAAATCTACCAGCAAATGATGCTGAGCAGCCTTGGCAGATAGCCGCTCATAAAAATTAACCATGTACTGATCTGCCCGCGCCATGAAATCGACTTTGACACCCTTTACACCCCATTTTTCATAAGTGGACAATACATTATCCATATCTCTATCCATAGGCTGCCAAAGGCTCCATAAAATAACTCCGACATTTTTTGTTTTACCGTATGCTACCAATTCGGGAACATCAATGGAATCTCTGGGATGAGTAATATCCCAGGTTGTTTTTGTCCATCCTTCATCCAGGATAATATACTGTAAGCCAAATCTGGAAGCGAAGTCAATGTAGTATTTATAAGTCTGGTTGTTGATCCCTGAGCGGAAATCAACCCCGTAGATATTGTTGGCATTCCACCAGTCCCAGGAGACTTTTCCAGGACGGATCCAATCGGTATTTTTAAGAACATTGGGAGAGGCCAGTTGAAAAACAAGGTTGTTTTCAAGTAATTCCTTGTCCTCATTAGCAACCATGATCAAACGCCAGGGGAAGGACCGGGAGCCGTTAGTTCTGGCAATATAATCTGCATTCTCTTCTATTTTGGTTCCTCTGTCCCTGATCAGGCTTTCTTTAAGTATGACCTTCGGAAAACCGCTGGTAATTTTGCTACTGCCCGTTCCAAAGAAGAACAGGTTAGAGTAATCCAACAGGTCGGCTTCAGTAAAAAGCATCTTTGTTCCTGAAGCGGAGGATACGTATAATGGAAGGCCGCAATGTTGCTCTTTTGAAAAGGACGCCATAGTGGTATCCTTGAATAAAAGCTCGAAATGTGAGAGGAACTGTTTGTTCTCCTCTATACCCCAAAGCACCCGGTTATTATCGGGGAACACATAATCAACAATTTCGTTCTTTATGTTTATTGAGTCTTTGAGATGAGTCACCCATCTGTAAGCAACACCGTTATTATAAGCCCTGAAAATAATAGCATTGCCGCTCCTGAAATTTATTTTCAGCTCATTGTAATCATCCCTGATCGTTTGCTGCCTTACTGCAACGGTTGGATAAATAATATCGTTTTTAGAGATCCTGTCAACAGACTTTACCTGCTCTCTAAAGCCAATGTAAGGTTTGCTTTCAATATCCAGTCCTGCTACGGCGCGGCTCAGCAGTGTTTCGTTTCCTTTCACGAGCTTCCATGACAGGCTGTCTTTGGTATTGATCTCGATAGTTAGGTTATTCCCCGGGGATGTAAGCTGCAAGGAAGCCTGCGAAAATGATGTAACAGAAAGTAAACAGCATATGCATACAAACAATACTGCTACGGCTTTATTTTGAATCATTCTAAATAGTTCGGTTTAAAGATGTTAGATACTACTCTTAACACATCAATTCAAAAATAGCATCCATTTGCGCTATTGTTTATGCACATATTAACCGATAGAAAGCAAAAATTAACTCGCCCAATAAAAAGGTCAATATCTGGATATGCTTAGTTAAATACAATGAAACGGCAAGCGCTGACGAAAACTATCTTGGTGTTAAATTTAAATTGTAGTATCCTTTAACCCAACTAAAATGACAAAATTTTCCCTCTATCTAACTGTAGCAATCAGCTCAATTTTTTACGCTTGTGACAAGAAAACCGGTCCCGAACCGTCGGGTAAGGTGCTTGCTTTTGCTAAGAAAGCTTATATACCGAAGGTTATCTGGAATGTACCAGCTAATAATGACTATAATAACGACGCAAGCCTTTACAGCAATATGCGCAGGGCCGAGTCTGAAGATTTTGTAGCATTCTGGGCAAAGGACTTTGGTGCTACACCGGCTACCAATACAGATCCCAATAAGAGATTTGATATCACGCAGATCCTGCAGGAGTGCGAAAGGTTCTTTAAATGCTACGCAGACACCTTGAAATTTGTGGAAAGAGGGAGGTCTGTTTCCGATACACTGAAAGCGCTGATATATGTAACCAATTCTACTGACGGCACCGCATATGGTGGCGGCGCCGAGAATAAGGTAGGCATACTCTGGGTGACCCCTCCCCGGATCAATACCTATCCTTTTGGAGCGGTGGCGCATGAACTGGGGCATGTTTTCCAGTATTATGTTCAGGCAGACGGCAGTTGGGGATATACCAGCTCTCCGCAGGGAAGTAATGGTCAAACTATATTTGAAATGACTTCCCAGTATATGCTCTGGCAGGTATATCCTAATTGGCTGACTTTTGAAAACTATCATTTGCAGGATTTCATGAAGTATACCAATTATGCGTTCCTGCATGAGATTAATCAGTACCATTCGCCTTTTGTATTAGAGTATTGGTCTGGTAAACGTGGAAGAGATTTTGTTGGAAAGCTTTGGAAAGGCGCCCGGCGTGGAGAAGATCCTGTTGCAACCTACAAGCGGCTTACCCAGATGGACCAGCCAACATTCAATGACGAGCTGTTTGATGCCTACAGGAAATTTGTAACCTGGGACATGCCAAGAATTGAAACAGTAGCTAAACGGTATGCCAACCAGCATATATCTAAACTGAATGTAGCAGCTAACGGATGGTACAGGATTAGTCCCGATGTATGTCCGCAGAACTATGGTTATAATGCCATCAAATTGAATGTGCCTGCCGCCGGCACGAATGTCAGGTTGCAGTTTAAGGGAATTGCAGGTCAGACAGGATTTCGGAGTATCAAGGTGGACAAGGCGGGTTGGAGATATGGCTTTTTAGCTGTGAAAACAGATGGGTCACGCGTGTATGGCGATACTTACCGCAGCGCTACCGGAGAGGCAAGTTTTACCGTTCCAGCGAACACCGCATTCCTGTGGTTAGTAGTTAGTGGCGCGCCCACAGAACATTGGGAACATCTAAACGATAATACTGACAGCAATGATGAGCAGTGGCCCTATGAAATCAAACTGGAGGGAACAACTATTAACAGCGCCTTCATAAAATAAGCTGTTTTTTATAATAGCATCGAACATTCCGGGGTAAAGATATTTGCAGGCAAGACTGAAAGCTGTATCCTGCGTATCTTTACCCCATGTTTTTCGAGTTTGTTCCACATCCCCACTTCGATTTCGTCGCCAGCTTTGCGAAGAAATTCAACGTGCCGGTACAGGATGATCGTCTTCTCATTCCACCCATGATGGGAAGCGGTAGTATTCGAAGGGTAAGCCTAGGTACAGATTTCAAGCTGGTAGTGCACCGGTATACGCTCCTGCAGGACTTTATTCTGAACCGGGTAGGGAATGATGCGCCTAATGACCTGGTAAGTATCATTTTTCATAGCAATGAAGCTCCTGCCAGTGTTACTACCGGCGAGCATCCCGATCCTCTTTCACGTAACAGCGAATTTGCCATACAGGTGGCCTCCACCGATCTGAATTCACAGATTCGCTTTCCGGCTAATACCGATATCTATTTTATGGTACTGGGCATTATGAAAGATACTTTGAAAGAGCTCCTCGGTATTGCCCATCCCAATAGTGTAGTTCAAACGATATTAGACGGCGCTCCGGGTTTCCTCTTCTATGAAAGCATGAGCCCAGTGGTACATAAGCTATTGAAACAGGTAACTGATGCCCGCGAAGACAATGAGCTGGGTCAGTTTTATTACCGTATCAAAGCACAGGAACTGTTGTATCTCGTTTTCGAGAAATTGCAACAGCGTGAAACGCAGCGACATAACCCCATACACAAGGACGACATTGAAAAATTATTTTTGATCAGAACAGCCATCCTGTCTGATCTCGCTGTTCCACCGGAACTACCGCAACTCGCGAAGATGGCCGGCTTTGGTGAAACCAAAATGAAAGAACTGTTTAAACAGGTTTTTGGCGACAGTATCTATAACTACTATCAGAAAGCCCGTATGGACGAAGCGGCTTTCCTATTAAAGCATGGGGGCTTGTCTGTATCTGAGGTGGGCTACAGGCTTGGTTTTGCGAATCTCAGTCATTTTAGCCGCTTGTTTGAGAAGTACTACGGGTTAAAACCAAAGAAATATTCCAGCGGCGGATAGGACTATTTTTCAGTCTTATCCGGTTATTTCCCCCCTCCTTATTGAACCAATTTTGTGTTGACATCAAAAATGATATCAACATGAACAAGATCTTAGCACCCTACGAACAGGGACATTTAAAACTGAAAAACCGCCTCGTGATGGCGCCCATGACCCGCAGCAGGGCTATTAACAATCTTCCAAATGAGCTGATGGTGGAATATTATGCACAGCGCAGCGGCGCGGGACTGATCATTACCGAAGGAACTGCGCCTGCGCCTGAAGCCTTGGGCTACTCCCGTATACCGGGCATCTTTTCTGAAGAGCAGACCGCAGCCTGGAAACCTGTGGCAGATGCTGTTCACGCCAATGGCAGCCGCATTTTTATGCAGCTGATGCACACCGGCCGTATCGGTCATCCGGCCAATCTACCTGCCGGTGCACGTTTAATAGGCGCTTCAAATATTAAGGCAGCAGGCGAAATATGGACAGACAGTGAAGGACAGCAAGCTTATCCCGAACCGGAAGCGCTTACTACGGAAGGTGTACAGAAGGTCATTGCTACGCATGTAAAGGCCGCTCAAAATGCCATTAAAGCTGGTTTCGATGGGATCGAGCTGCATGGCGCCAATGGTTACCTGATAGAACAGTTCCTGAACCCAAATGTAAATAACCGCACAGATGCCTGGGGCGGCAGCGTGAAGAACAGGGCCAGGCTGGCCATCTCACTAGCCAGGGAAATTGCAGCTGCTATCGGGCCTGACAAGGTAGGTATCCGCTTTTCCCCGTTTTCTACTTTAGGTGACCTGCAGCCGTATGCGGAAGAAGAAGTGCATGAAACTTACGCTTATCTCGCTGCTGAGTTGAATGCGTTGAATATTGCATACATCCATATAGGAGTATCGGCCATTATCCCGCAGCAAACTTTTGATGCGATCCGTTCTGCATTCAAGGGCACTATTATCCTCTGTAACGGGCTCACGCCAGATACTGCCATTGCTGCACTGGATGCAGGCTTCGCCAACCTTGTAGCATTTGGAAGGGCTTTCCTGGCAAACCCGGATCTGGACAAACGTATTGCGGCTGCAGCTGCGCTGAATGATCCGGATTACACGACCTTATATACACCAGGTGCTGTTGGTTACGTCGATTATCCTGTTAAAGTTAAATAACATCTAAACCCACTAGCTAACAGGTGGCTGAAGCAATTCCTACAGGTTTTCTTCAGCCATCTGTATTTCTCCCCAGATCCTGAACTGGTTGATAGACGGTATAAGTGCTTCTCCGGATTTTGTAAGACTATATTGCACTCTTGGCGGCATTTCCAGGTACTCTTCTCTATGCAACAGCCCATCTTCTTCCAATTCTTTCAACGCCTGCGTCAGCATTTTGGTAGAGATGCCTTCCACTGCTCTTTTCAATTCCCCATAACGCAAACTTCCTTCGCGGAGAAACCAAAGTATCCGACCCTTATACTTTCCACCAACCCGCTGAAAGGCATAGTCGACAGGGCAATAGGCAGTTCTCTTTTTCATAAAATCTGATTTTTTATTTGCCTGATTATCAGTTTTAGTCACCAACTGGTGCGTAGATTACCAACTGGTATGTACTTGATCCAAAGGTACTATTCACCTTTCTTTGCGTCAAACAATCGTAATGATCAACAGACTGTTAAGCTTTTTCTTCCTGTTAACAGCGGTAAGATTACCTGCACAGACTGTCACAACTAAAATGCAGTTACCAATGCAACAACAGATCGGTATCATCGAGCTCAGGAATTATGTCATTAAAACTGGTCAGCGGGATAATTTTATTGACTACTTCGAAGCCCACTTTATCACTTCGCAGGTATCCTTGCATGCTTATCCGCTTGGCCAGTACCGGGTAAAAGGACAAGCGGACAATTTCTTTTGGATCCGGGGCTTCGAAAGCATGGAGACCAGGAGTAGATTCCTCCCATCCTTTTATCATGGGCCTTTCTGGCAACAGCATAGAGTAGCGGCCAACAGTATGCTGGCCAATAATGACAACGCACATCTTTTAAGGCCTTTGGCGCTCCGGGGCGATTCCCTCATGCCCGTTAATACGGTCAGCATAGCAGCACTGGTGCCTCATAGTGGCATCGCAGTAATTGATTTTTATATTGCCAATACGAAGTTGCCTCGCCTCATACAGTTTTTCGGATCAAGATACCTTCCACTATTACATCAGTATGATATAAAGGATTACTCCTGCTGGGTTAGTGAGCTCACAGATAATGACTTTCCTGCGCTGCCCGTTTTCCAGGATAGAAACCTGCTTGTTACCATCACTTTTTACAGTGATGAGGCAGCATATGAAAAGAAAACGGCAAGCGTGCAGGCAGCTATGGATGAACAGATGAAAGCAGACATGCAGGATATTGTTACTTTAAAGCACACGCTTGTACTGTATCCAACAACAAGAACCCTTCTAAATAAATAAGAAGGCGCTTTATACAAGCGCCTTCTTATTTATTACTTAGATGACCGTTCCAGTATCCGTGCGGCCGCCGTATCTTTATATTCTTTCACAAGTGCCTGCAGCTGTTGTTTTAGGGAATCTGTTATCTGCTCATACCCCTTTTGCCCGTACACGTTGTTCACCTCTCCGGGGTCCTTTTCCAGGTTATATAATTCCCAGGTGTCAGCCTGGTCATAGAACCGGGCCAGCGTGAACTTCTCCGTACGTACGCCAAAATGGGGATATACGTGATGTGGCTGCGGAAACTCATAGTAATGATAGTAGGCCGCCTTGCGCCAGTGCTGTGTGTTTCCTTTTACTAAAGGCAGGAAGGATTTGCCCTGGATCTCTTTCGGTGCTTCCACCCCTGCAATGTCAAGCATAGTAGGCGCCCAGTCTATATTCACCATCAACTGAGGAATCGATGTACCCGGTTGGATCACTCCGGGATAGCGGATCATGAAAGGTGTGCGCAGCGATTCCTCGTAAATGAAACGCTTGTCGAACCACCCATGCTCGCCAAGATAAAAGCCCTGGTCTGAGGCATATACGATCACTGTATTTTTAGATAGCCCTGTTTTATCAAGGTAGTCCAGCAGTTCACCGATGTTCCTGTCCAGTGAGCGGGCGGTAGCCAGGTAGTCTTTCAGATAGCGCTGGTATTTCCACTGTACCAATGCATCCCCGCTGAGGTGTTGCTGGTCAAATTCCTTACTTATCTTTCCTTCATAGTACTCCCGGAAAGTATTCAGCTGGGCACTGTCGAAACGATTGTAGATCCCGCTTTTGCTATAGTCGGCATGTACTTTAAGATCTTCTTTCAGGCGCATGGTTTTTGCAATAGTCATGTCCTGGTTTTGTGCGGCCACGCGGTTTTTATAATCATCCCGGAAATTGGCAGGTAAAGGGAATTGGATGCTGTCATACGCGCCTAAGTCCTGCAAGTCGGGCAGCCATTCCCGGTGAGTGGCTTTATGCCCTACTACCAGGAAGAATGGTTTGGTAGTGTCCCGTTTCTCCAGCCAGTTGATGGAGAAGTTGGTGACCAGGTTGCTAACATAGCCAGGTACCCGTGTGGTATCTCCTCCTTTCTCAATAAAATCGGGATTGTAATAATGTCCTTGTCCGGGTAAAATACGCCAATAGTCAAATCCTTCGGGAAGGTTACCCAGGTGCCATTTACCGATCCAGGCGGTCTGATAATTATTTTGCTGCAGAATGCGTGGAAAGAGCTCCTGAGATACATCAAACTTCCCCTCGTTCATCATATAGCCGTTCATATGGCTGTACTTACCTGTCAGCAGTGTGGCCCGGCTGGGCCCGCAGATGGAGTTACCCACCAGTGCATTCCGGAAGATAGCGCCTTCGCGCGCAATACGGTCAATGTTGGGAGTCTGTACCAGTTTGCCTCCATAAGCGCTGATCGCCTGGAATGCATGATCGTCTGACAGGATGAAGATGATGTTGGGACGGTCAATCTTCTCTGCTTCTTTCTTTGCTTGCTGTGCACAGCCTGCTGCTATCATCAGGGACAATGCCAGGAGGGGCTTTCTGATAGTCTTCATGCAGGTGAAAATACAGTATCCCGCCGTAAAATGAAAGCAGTGAGTTATTCATGGATGGCGGTTTCAATAGTTACGTCGTCATGATCTGTGCCGGTGATCACTTCGTACCATGCTTCAATGTCTTTCTCAAATGCAGCGCTCTTTTCGCGGTAAGCGGCCAGCGTATCCTTTCCTAAGGGCAGGTGCACCGGCGGATTAGTAGCATTGGCGAGCAGTACAAAGGCCTGTGCGAGTTTCTTTGCGTCACCGGGCTGCTGTTTATTGGCTTTGGTGGCAAACTCGCGCATGGCGCCAACAGTAGTGGCATAATCATCTATCTCATTACCAGTGCGGGTAAGGGAGTTGCTGTCCAGGAACTCTGTCCGGAAGAAACCGGGGGCTACTACCGTGGCCTTGATGCCCAGGGGAGCCAGTTCTTTAGCCATGGATTCGGTAATGCCTTCTACGGCAAATTTGGTGGAACCATAGATGCCCCAGCCTATGTAGCCGGTAAGCCCGCCAACGGAAGATATATTGATCACATGTCCGGAACCTTGTTTACGCATATAAGGTAAGACGGCCCTGGTTACGTTCAGCAGACCGAACACGTTCGTCTCGTAGTTCTTCCTTACTTCCTCTGCAGCGGCTTCTTCTACTGCAGCCAGTAATCCGAAGCCTGCGTTGTTCACCAGAACATCGATCGTACCGAATTGGGCTACGGCATCGGCGGCTGCTTTTTCAGCCTGCGCCTCGCTGGTAACGTCGAGGGTGATCACATGGAGCCCTTCGGGATTACCGAGCCTGGAGGCCAGTTCTTCAGGTTTGCTGCGGACGGTAGCGATAACTTTGTCGCCGGAGGCTAATACTGCTTTGGCTATTTCTAAGCCGAATCCCCTGGATGCACCGGTAATGAACCATACTTTCTGTGCTTTCATGATGTTTGATTTTTGTTGTTTAAAATGATGACACAAAGATGGGGCGGATTCCAGGGTGGGTTGATATGAAAAGTAATGGACTTTTTATGAAAATCAAATATGGGTTGGGTTAATAGTAAGGCTGACCAGCAAAGTGTTCATACTATTTTAACAGTCTTCTCCAAGCATTCTATATGCTTTCTCCATGCTTTCTCTATGCTTCCAGTATGCTTCGGGCATTTTTGTTAAAATAGTATAAGTATTCACCCGCTTTGGTCAGCCTTTGTAGAATAACCTTTATGAAACTGTCCGTTGGTGTAAAAATGCGGAAGGTCTGATTATTATCCGGTCTTTTTCGGTAAACGGGCATAAGTGGTCGTTCAATCAGGGATAGCTTGCGGTGCATCATCTTTGAAATTCATAAAAAGACCTTTGTTTTTAATCCGGCCATTAATGGAGCAGAGCATATGGCAAATAATGTAAGGTTTCATATCAGCGTATTTAAAGCATTAGAGATCATAAAATCCAGCCGCTGCGTCCAGCCGCTTTTTTATCCTTGATGCCAGTATCCGGGGGTACAGTACTTTTACATAGTCTCCGAATCCCAGTATTTCCCTTTCCAGCTCAAAGTTCAGTACAACATCAATGCGGATCGTAATACCATCCGGCTCTTTACTTAATAGGGCCTGGGAATGGTGAATCGGTTTCGTAAGCACATATGGCGCCTGGTCTTTCTTTACGAAAAGGATCACTTTATGGGCCCTGTCTTTTATCGTTTTGGTGACGCCCAGCAGATCGTCAAAGTATCGCCCAAAATCAACCCCATCATAGGGAATGAACTTTTCTTTTACCAGTTCCTGGAAAGTAATGATCCTGTCCAGTGCTAATGTGTTCAGATCCTTTTTTTTCTGTTGCTGCGCGATCAGGAACCAGCGGTTCCGGTATTCCTTCAATAAATAAGGGTAGCAGATCATTTGCTGTGATTGGGCTGCCTTGAATGACTTGTATTCGATCAGCAATGATTTTTTCTGCAAAATAGCCTGGTATAGTGGGTTCAGGTGTTCCAGCCCTTTAAGCAGGCGGTTGCCCTCAAACTGGATGTGGTGCTCTCCTGGATGTGCTTTCTGGTGAAGACTATTTTCCAGCCTGGCTATCATCTCCGTCATTTCGTCAAAATAATTGAAACCGCTGAACTGCTTTAGCAGGCCTACGATCTCCTTGAGTTTGTCCACATCGCCATCGTTGATAGGCGCCTGCATAATACTGTACTCAGGATCGCTGTAGGAATAGAATTTTTTATCCTTTACAACAATAGGTGCATTGTAACCCAATTTGTCGCTGCGCATCACCTGGAGATCCGCTTGTATGGTTCTGCGGCTTACGCCGGATGTAATACCTTCACTTTCGTACAAAACGTCGGATACTTTTTTAATGATCTCTTCCAGCGTCCATTTGCGCATTCTGTTGCGCAGGCAGGAGTCAATGGTTTTGTAGCGTATCAGGGCAAGTTTGTTAACAGACATAGTATTGTAAAAGTAAAAAGAGGAAGTCATCCACGCAATAGAGCTGCGTACTTAAGTACCCTGTTTAGTTTTAATTGTCGTTAATAATTTGATAACCATGGAAGTGAAAAATATTTTTTGCGGATCACAAAACTGCGCAGTTGCACTGCGCATATGGGCATGTATCTTGCAGCACAGATAATGAATAATAACACAATTAAAATGAAAACGTTACTGAACGGCAATGATCTGATCGCAATCG
>Ga0209758_1004701_pt1 | contig 11146 bp, 5 predicted proteins | sample AraplaMF_Col_mMF_FD_184258 | JGI IMG/M metagenome (GOLD analysis project Ga0209758, IMG submission 184258) | Arabidopsis root microbial communities from the University of North Carolina, USA - plate scrape MF_Col_mMF (SPAdes) (version 2) | ecosystem: Host-associated > Plants > Roots > Endosphere ... | reverse complement strand
AATTTATTTTTCCTTGCTAACTTCATAAAAAAAGATCATGGCAAAGCAAAATGGTTTATTCAAATTCACCGGCAAGCTGGATAACGTGATCGGCTACCGCCGTAAAGGCGTGTATTGCGTACGCACTATGCCGGAAAAAGTAACACAATCCGCCGCCACCCGGCGGGCGGCTAAACGCTTCGGCATAGTCAGCCGCAAAGGAAAACTCATCAGAAGAGCCGTCCGTCCCTACCTGGACACACACTATGACGGTACCTTCGTGAACCGCCTGAACCGCGCGCTCATTCAGGCGGGAATTGACAATCTGCAGGGCTTCCGATTCAACCGCGTTACCGGACTGGAAAAGATCATCACCCTGGCGCCGCAGCTCATGGAAGACGGTCATGTGCACATTCCCGCGCAAGAGCTGCCGCCGCTGGGAAAAGCCACCCACCTGGAGATCACGCTGATCACCGCCCGGGTTAATTTCGCAGAAAAAAGAATAGTGGATGTGAATACTGATCTGAAAGTATTTGAGCTGGATGAACCCTTCGAAGGTGCAGATCTGCACGCCCCCGTTCCCGGAAAAGGCACGCTCATAGTAATAGTACAGGCACGCACCTGCAGCGCCTGCAACGGGAAACTATACCCGGTAGGCGGCCGCAGGTATTCCGCCGCTAACATCATCGCTGTTGTTCCTCCCGTTATACTGCAGCAGCTGCCTGCGAGGAAGAACAGACAAGGGAAGCGCATCGCTTATCCTTCCCCCGCCCAACACAGCGCATTTTTGAAAGAAAATATACTGCAACCGGTTGTTACCCCTCCGCGGGAATGAGTAACGCTATACTCCAATGCGCTTTATTACTGCTCTTTTATACCCCGGGCGACATGCTCATGGAAGAACTATACCTCCTCCCTTCAAAATCTGTCGTTTCCGGCCCCAAAATGGTCAACTTACTTTCCTTTGCAAGCCTTTCACCCCAACTTTCCACCTCCAACGACCCTCAAACCTCCAACTTCAAACCTCAAACCTTCACTTTTTCCACCCTTCGCCTCTTCCCGGCATCAAATCCTGATCAAGTCCACCTCACCTACGCTAAGCGGTTAGCACTCATAGGCTTTTCGTAGGGCGACAGTAACCCTTTCCTTACCTGCAAGCTGGGTACAAGCAACGTACAGGCAACATGATCAGTCTGTATTATCCTTGCCTTCCGGGATCTCTTTCTTCTCAGCTTTAACATATATGTCATATGCCTTCCCTATTTTCTCATTATACTGTCCCGCTGCGGTCATGTACTGAAAAAGTAAAGCCCCCGCCTGCGGCGAAGCATCTGTCTCCGTCAAACTATCATACTTAAAGATAACAGCCTCCGATGCAACAGCTTCTTCCAGCAGCCTTTGAACCGCTTCTTTATCATTGGCTACCTTCAGCACATCAACATGTATAATTTCCTTCTTCCGCTTGGCTATATCCATCTTCAATTCCTTTTCCAGTCCCGCTTTGGCGCTCTTAAAACTAAAAGCCGCGTCTTTGTCATCCAACTTGTTCAGCCAGGTATTTTCCAGCTTCTTTTGTTCATGAATGCGCGCATTTAAGTCGCTTTCTACAGATCGTCCCCCCTCATAGCTGGTCACTTCCGGTGGCTTGCCCGAGGGTACCAATTTTAACGATGTTTCCGAAATACGCTTATACTCCTCCGCATCTTTAATAGCCCTGGCCATATTGTCTTTTTCCCGTTTTGCCAGTTTAAAGCATTTCTCTGCTTTCGCTTTTAGTTCCTGAAAGGCAGCTTTTACCTTGGCATAGTCGCCTTCTTTCAGCCCCAGAGCTCCATAAACGCTCTCCAGCAAGGGCTTCTCCTCTTGCTGCACAGGTACGTATCTCAGCTTTAATGCTTTCCATCCTTCTTCATTTTTTTTCAAGGCGGCAGCAGTCCCTTCATCAGGCTTTACTTTTTCATCCTCCGACTTTTTCTCCAGGTGTTCCTTTTCCTCCTTTAAGCGTTTGAGTTCGTCCAATAGGGGTCTTTTCAATACTGCTATTTCCGCCAACTTTTCCATAGGCCCTTTCAGTTTTGCAACTATGTCTGACAGTTCCGCTCCTTTTATCTCCCACTGCCCTATCCTGGTTTCATGCATTTTAATGGTATTTGCATACGCTTCAGACCGCTCCTTCATGTTCGCAGGAAATTCGGTTATGCTTTTCAGCTTGGCTTCCAGCCGCTGTTGCTGCATTCCATTATAATCAGGTTTATCATTAATGCTCTTTCCTACTTTCTCTTGTTCGCTTCCCGGAAGATGTTTGAATTGCCGCGCTATCGCAGCCTCTGCTTCCGACATAAACGTCTTTTCTATCGAATCTGTGGTAATGTCCTCTTTGAACTTGGCGCCCCAGTAACGGTCCTCCACAGGAATGGCCTGCTGCCCGCCCGTAGCTTTTATTACTTCATCATGAGGTTTATCAAGACCGGGCAGGTTTTTCTGAACATGGATCGCTACCGGCATACCTTCTACCAGGTTGTTAAGCGCATTTGCAGCAGCCGGGGTCTCAGGTTGTACACTCCCCTCCTCTTCGTCCGATACGCCAAAATATGGACTCACCTCTTTGAATATCTTACTGTCCAGTATGTCTTTATCAATGACCAGTCCCTTACTTTTCCAGTATTTGAAACAGTGAACACTGGAAATTTTAAGCAGCGACTCCATCAGTGTTTTCCAGACTGATTTCTCGCTGCGAAGGTTTTCGGGCAATGCCTGATACGCTGTTGATAAGGGAACCTTTGGAAAATATGGGAACAGGTTTTTATCAGTGCTGCTACCTCCTTTAAAATTTGTCAGCGATAAACTATCCGCCAGCAAATGACTGGCCAGGTAAGTAAGGAAACCAACTACAGCCCCTCTTTGCTTTCCGAAAAGCTCGGAGGATTTATCCGGTCCCACCGCTTCATAAGCATCCTGTCCCAATTGCACGGCTGCCTGCATAAAATCTGCCATCACCGTCGCCACCGTCAGCTTATCACCCTTCATTCGTTTGCTAGAGCTTTCATACAAGGCAGGAATGTCTTCCGGTAAAACGCCGGTTGTTTCCTGGACATACAGCTTGTTGGTGATAAGCGCATCCATTTCACCCAATACCATTTCAAATGCAGCTACCGGAGCATTATGCTGACGAACCCATGTTAAAATCGCTTTTGCAGGCACACCGGTCTGCATCCAATCCCCTGTATGACGCACGGCTCCGCTTTGACCTGATTTTGCCGTGCCCAGTGTTTCATTCACGTGCGCCTTTATATGCTCCACATCATCCTGGAACAATTTTTTTGAGCCGGTACCCAATTCATCCCTGGGTGGCGTAACATATTCCAGGTTGGCAATATTCCTTTTTCTTCCCTCCGGCTTTAAGAAGCCCGACAATGACAGCAGGTGTAGTAATTTATTATGAGGCGCCATCAGCTCATTATGATCTGCTGTTAAAGTAAAATGCCCCTCCGGGTCAAACCCGTATTGATGCCCGTATTTTAAACCGCCAAATAAAAAGCTGCTGATGTCAGGCGTGAACCCTGCCCGGTAATCCGGGTTCACCGTTTCGGCCCCTTCGTTTGTTTGATGATATACAGGGATATTCGTCTCCACTTCAAAACCTGTCAGCCGCTGCACCGGCGCCCCCACAGATGATAAGGGCACATTTCTATGCTGTCCCTCATCTCCACTACCCGCAACCGCCCCGCGCTGCAATGCCTGTTTCCCCATCACATCCGCCTCGCGCTCCAATCCCTCATCATCATTAATACCCACCCCTTTCAGCTGCATTGTGGCATTTACCCTGCCCTGCTTTTGCTGCACCGTATGCCAGGCCTCATGCGCCAAATGCTTTTCCTGTCCCGGCCCTACATGTATATCGCGTCCCTGCGTATAGGCATAGGCCTTTAACTGCGCCGGTCTGTCTGAATTGTAATGTACGTTCACATCATCCAAAGAAAATCCGGACAGATCCTCCATTCCAGCCTTCAGATCATCCGGCAGCCCGGTATTATTCGCCTTAGGCGGAACAGCGTTATGCGCTTTTGCACCAGGCTCCCCTGCTTTCGCTTTAGGCTGTATAAACTGCCCCTGCACAGGCGCATCTTCCTTGTCTGTATCTTTCTTTGTAAAAAATGGTGCGGGCGCTGCCGCCTGTTTATCCGGTTCTATAAAGAAGGAATCATGGGCTACGGCACGGCTGGGATGATTTCCGTCCTTTACCCTTTTATTTTCATATGGCATAGATGAGGGTTATTTTGAGGATTCCTAAAGTACAACATTTTTTCACCCCGATAATTGTCCATATTCTCCCCAATTTCTTCCTAATGCAATCGTTTGCGTAAAAAATCAATGCTAAAATTTGGACAGCGGTTTAGCACCGCTTATTTTTACTTATATTATGGACCTGAGTACCATAACGTGGAATTTAGCACAAAAGGTCGAATTCTTTCGACCTTTTTAGTTTAATTTACGGCTGCACAATCAGTGGATGTAAAAGAGATAGGGAACGGATGAAACAAAAAGCCGTTATATTTTTCCTGTTATGCCTGTTGACTGCTTTGCCCTCCATTGCGCAAACGCCGCAGTACCAGTTTACCCGCATCGATGTAGACCAGGGCCTGTCTAACAGCCAGATCAACTGTATATATAAGGACAACAAAGGGTTTATCTGGTTCGGCACCATGTCGGGCCTGAACCGCTATGACGGCTACTCCTTCCGTATTTTCCGGAACGATCTCCACGACACTACCTCCCTTCCTGATAATTACATCGAACGCATCACCGAAGGACCGGATAACCTCCTCTGGATCTATGCACGCGACGGCCAACACCTATTCGATCCTTCCACCAGCTCCTTCCGCCGTGATCCCCAACCTTTGTTGCAACAACTCGGTATCCCGGGTAACGCGCTAACAGATATCGTGAAAGATGAACAAGGGCAGTTGTGGCTCATCCACCCCACCGCGGGGCTATATTGTTATACCCCCGGCACACGTCCCGCCACCCATCTGAAGGAGGCCGGTAATAACATTGCCGCCTTCGTCGCCAGCAGGAACAACACTAACTGGGTACTGCACAACAACGGCGTATTGGATAAAATGGATGCCCGTACGCGCCGCATAACAGAACGCAACGATTATCTCTATCAGCAGGATGAAGGCGGCCAACCCGGGTACTCCTGCATAGCCGACCGCGACGGCGGCCTCTGGATCTACAGCACAAAAGAAGCCCACGGCATCTGGTACTTCGATCCCTCCACCGGCGACTTTGTGCATTTTGATCAGAACAGCAGTCCCATAAAGCTGAATAATAACATCGTACGGGGCGTAGTACAGGATAACCAGGGACTGATATGGGTGGGTACCGACCACGGCGGGGTGAATATCATCGACAAACAACGGCAGCGCATATACTATATTACCAACATGCCGGAAAACCCCAAAAGCCTGAGCCAGAACAGCATCACCGCTTTATATAAAGACAATACCGGTATTATCTGGGTAGGCACCTATAAAAAAGGTATCAGCTACTACCACGAGAACATCGTAAAATTCCCGCTATACCAGCACCAGGCCTTTACGCCCGGCAGCCTGCCCTACGATGACGTGAACCGCTTTGTGGAAGATGCCGCCGGTAACCTGTGGATCGGCACCAACGGAGGCGGGCTTATCTACTTCAACCGCAGCAATCATACCTTTACCCAATACCGGCACGATCCCCGTAATCGCAACAGCCTCTCCAGCGATGTAGTGGTCAGCCTCTTCATCGATCACAAGCAGCAGTTGTGGGTGGGCACCTATTTCGGTGGACTGGACCGTTTTGAAGGAGGCCGCTTCGTACATTATACACACGATCCCGATAAACCAGGCTCCATCAGCAACAACAGCATCTGGGAGATATTTGAGGACAGCCGTAAACAACTCTGGGTAGGCACCCTGGGCGCCGGACTGAATCTCTTCGATCCCGCTACCCAAAGCTTCCGTGCTTTCCGCCGTGAAGAAGCCAATTCCATCCACTCCAATTATATCTCCGCCCTGCTGGAAGATAAACAGGGCAACCTATGGATCGGTACCGATAATGGCCTGGATGTCAGACATCCGCAAACAGGCCGCTTTACCTCCTATGCTAATGATACCCGTAAACCTGCAAGCCTGAGCAACAACAATGTGATGTGCCTCTTTGAAGACAGCCGCGGCTGGATCTGGATCGGCACCCGCGAAGGCCTCAATCTGTTTGATCCGCAAAAACAGCAGTTCCGTATCTTCCGCAAAGAACAAGGCCTGCCTGATAATACCGTGCTGAACATCCTGGAAGACAAGGCGCATACCCTCTGGATGAGCACGACCAATGGTATCTCCAATCTCAGCATGGCAAAACCGGCTAACAGCCAGGAATATACGTTCAGCTTCCGTAACTACGACGCATCAGACGGTCTCCAGGGCTCCGCCTTCAATGAGAACGCCGCCCTCCGCACCCGGCAGGGAGAGCTGATCTTTGGCGGCGGCAACGGTTTCAACCTCTTTTACCCGCATACCATCGCACAGAATAAGAACGTGCCCCCGCTGGTATTCACTGATTTCCAGATCTTCAACAAAAGCATGAAAGCCGGCGAAAAGATCAACGGCCGCATGCTGCTGCAGCAGGATATCAGCACCACCAAAGAGATCACTTTAAAATATAAAGAGAACGTCTTTTCCATCACCTTCGCAGCGCTTAGCTATTTCCATCCTGAAAAGAGCGGCTATGCCTACAAGCTGGAAGGCTTTAATGAAGAATGGCTTAACACCGGTGCTGGTCAACGTACCGCCACCTACACCAACCTGAACCCGGGCAAATACATCTTCCGCGTAAAGGCATCCAACAACGATGGCGTATGGACACAGCAGCCCCTTGAACTGCACATCCACATCCTGCCGCCCTTCTGGAGAACACCCATCGCCTTTGCCCTTTATGCATTGCTGATCATGGGCGCCCTTTTACTCTGGAGACGCGTGATACGCGAAAGAGAGCGACTACGCTTCCGCATAGAGCAGGAAAGAACAGAAGCCCAGCGTATGCATGAGCTGGACGCCCTGAAGATCCGTTTCTTCACCAACATCTCACACGAATTCAGAACGCCGCTCAGCCTGATCATCACTCCCCTGGAAAAGATCATCAAAAGCACGGGCGAAGTCAATATAAAAAGCCAGCTGGAACTGGTGCAGCGCAATGCCAAACGCCTGCTCAACCTCGTGAACCAGCTGCTGGATTTCAGGAAACTGGAAGTGCAGGAAATTAAACTGCATACCACCGAAGGAGACATCATACAATATATTAAAGAGCTCACCGCCTCCTTCTCCGACCTTTCCGAAAAGAAACAGGTGCGGCTGGACTTCCGCACCAATATCGCCCATCTCCAGATGCACTACGATGCGGATAAGATCGAGAAGATCATCTTCAACCTGCTGGGCAACGCATTTAAGTTTACGCCCGAACATGGCAGCATCTCCGTAGAGCTCCAGCTGCAGGAAGGCAATACCCTGGCTATCATGGTAAAAGATACAGGCATCGGCATCCCGCTGGAACAGCAGGACCGCATCTTTGACCGCTTCTTCCAGCACGAAGGCCAGGGCTCTCTACTGAACCAGGGCAGCGGTATCGGATTAAGCATCACCAAAGAGTTCGTAAAGCTGCACGGAGGCGTAATTACGGTAGACAGCGCACCAGAAATGGGCAGCTGCTTTACCATCCTCCTGCCGCTGAAGATGACGGGCGTCATGCTGCCCACGGATACCCTTACCCATACTACCATCAATACGCCGCAACCAGGCGGTATAAAAGAAACGGATACACGCTACAACGGTAAAAAGCCGGTTGTACTGCTGGTAGAAGATAACGAAGACTTCCGCTTCTACCTGAAAGATAACCTGAGCCTTTACTATCACATCATTACTGCAGAGAACGGGCAAAGCGCCTGGAACATCCTGCAGCAGCAAATTCCCGACCTGGTGGTCAGCGATGTAAGCATGCCCGTAGTGGATGGATTGGAATTATGCCGCCGTATCAGGGCCCATCAGCTTTCCGCGCACATTCCTATTATTCTGCTTACCGCCCGTACCACAGAAGCCGATCAGCTGGAAGCCCTGGATCGCGGAGCTACCGATTTCATTACCAAGCCTTTCAATTTCGAAGTGCTGCTGTCCCGCATCCGGAACCTCATCTCCCAGCAGGATCAGCTGAAAAAGTCCTTCCGCAAACATATTGAGGCCAATCCCAGCGAAATAGTGGTGTCTTCTGCCGATGAACAATTCATACAACAAGCGCTGCAGGTGGTAGAACAGCATATCTCCGATCCTGATTTCTCCGTAGAAGAGCTCAGCCGTGCCTTACATATGAGCCGGGTATCGGCCTATAAAAAGATCTCTACCCTTACCGGGAAAACGCCCATAGAATTCATCCGCTCCATCCGCCTTAAACGGGCAGCCCATCTGCTGGAGAAAAGCCAGCTCACCGTAGCCGAAGTGGCTTACGAAGTAGGCTTCAACAATCCCAAATATTTCTCCAAATACTTCAAGATGGAATACAATGTGCTACCATCCGCCTATGGCAGGCAACAACACGATACAGAAGCAAATGATCGCACATAGTCGCTGAATTAATTATATTTGCCTGCATGGTGCTCGATATATTTCTAACATTATTACTTGTCTTGCTGAATGGCTTCTTCGTGGCTGCCGAGTTTGCCATTGTAAAAGTCCGATCGTCCCAGATTGATATAAAAGAGGGAGTCAGCAAAAGGCTGTCAAAACTCGCCAAACAGATCGTTAACAATCTCGATGCTTACCTGGCCGCTACTCAGCTGGGTATAACCCTGGCCAGTCTGGGCCTTGGCTGGATAGGAGAAGATGTGGTGACCGCTATCATGCTGAAGCTTTTTAACGTGTTTAACCTGCCCCTTACAGAAAAAGCCGCCCACAACCTGGCCCTTCCCACCGCATTTATTGTAATTACCATCCTGCATATCGTATTCGGAGAACTGGCGCCCAAATCGCTGGCCATCCGCTACCCTTCCAATACCACTTTTACCGTAGCGCTGCCGCTGCGCATCTTCTACTACGTTTTCCGGCCCTTTATATGGCTGCTCAACGGTTTTGCCAACAGCATCCTGCGTATGATCGGCATCCGCCCCATCCATAGCACGGGTGAGATCCATTCGGAAGAAGAACTGCGCATCATCATACAGGAAAGCGCCGAAAGCGGCGCCATACAGGAGATAGAACAAGACATCGTACAGCGCGTGTTCGCCCTGGGCGACCGTAAAGTAGGTGAATTGATGACACACCGCACGGGCCTGGTATGGTTCGACATCAAAGACAATTTACAGACCATCAAACAGAAAGCCGCTAAAGAGCTGCATTCTGTATACCCGGTGGCCAACGGCAACCTGGATAACCTCCTGGGCGTGATCTCGGTAAAGGACCTTTTCCCGGAGAACCTGAACAACAACGACTTCAAGCTGGAACGCTATATACGCAAACCCCTTATCCTTCACGAAAGCACGCCGGCTTATCGCGCGCTGGAACATTTCAAGGGCAACAGGCTCCATTATGCCATCGTGGTAGATGAATACGGCTCCATACAGGGCATGATCGCCATGGACGATGTGGTGGATGCACTGGTAGGCGATACCACAGAATACAACCAGGACGAATACCAGATCATTAAACGCGACGAGCATTCCTGGCTGGCAGATGGCCAATACCCCTATTTCGAGTTCCTGAACTACTTCGAACTGCCCGAACAGGAAGAAGACGCAGGTAACTTTAACACCCTGGCGGGCTTCCTGCTGGAACACCTGCACCACATTCCCCAGGCAGGCGAAAAACTGAAATGGAATGACTTCACCTTCGAGATCGTAGATATGGACGATAGAAGGATCGACAAAGTGCTCATCACCCGCGAAGCGGAAGAAGAATAATTTTTCCTGGTAAATAAGGGTAATACAGGTTGAACGTGTAATAACGTAAAACCTATATTCTTTTATGAAGAAAAAAGCCATTCTTATGATATTGGCAGTGGTGACCGCCACATTGCTGATCATTCCCTCCTGCCGCAAAAAAGAAGACGACACAGTACAAACGCCTGGTCCTGACCCGGATCCCGATCCTGCGCCAATAGATCCCTTGCCCGGAGATCCTCAACTGCCGGATCAGCCTTATGATTATGCCAACACCGGGAATAACATGCCTGCTTATATATCCAGCTATATAAGCGCCAACGCGGATATAGACAATACACCGGGCACTAATCCTATCACCAATGCCGGGGCTACCCTGGGCCGGGTACTGTTCTACGACAAACAGCTGTCTGTGAACAATACCATTGCCTGCGCCTCCTGCCACCACCAGGACAAAGGATTTACAGATGGCAAAGCTTTCTCCACCGGCTTCGATGGAGCAGTGACCCGCCGTAATGCCATGCCCGTTTTCAACCTGCGTTTCTTCAAAGCGAAAAAGATGTTCTGGGATCTGCGCGCTGCCGACCTGGAAGCCCAGGTGCTCATGCCCATTCAGGATCATATAGAAATGGGGATGCCTTCCCTAGCCGCGCTGGAACAAAAGCTGGGGCAGATCTCTTTTTACCAGGCCCTCTTTCAGAAAGCCTTTGGCAGTCCGGCGGTTACTTCCGACAAAATTTCCAAAGCGCTGTCACAGTTCCTGCGCTCCATGGTCTCCTTCAATTCTAAATACGACCAGGGCCTGAGCAATGATTTTGCCGCCTTCACCACCCAGGAAAAGAATGGTATGGCGATGATGAAACGCGCTTTCTGCTTTGAGTGCCACAGCGATCTTAGCCATGTAAGCGCCAATACGCCGCCCACCTTCCTGGTGGTAGAGAACTCCGGCCTGAACACCGGTTTGGGTTCCAACAACGCCCTGGATGTTAATTATAAGGATAACGGCATCGGTGAGCTCACCGGCCTGGCCAAAGACCAGGGCACTTTCAAGATCCCAACCCTGCGGAACGTAGCGCTTACCGCCCCTTATATGCACGATGGCAGGTTCGCTACCCTTGAAGAGGTGATTCAACATTATGCCACGGGTGTTAAACGCCATCCCAACAGGGGCATCCAGATTGTGAACGGCGGTTTTTTAATTTTCAGACC
>Ga0209758_1004699_pt1 | contig 11153 bp, 15 predicted proteins | sample AraplaMF_Col_mMF_FD_184258 | JGI IMG/M metagenome (GOLD analysis project Ga0209758, IMG submission 184258) | Arabidopsis root microbial communities from the University of North Carolina, USA - plate scrape MF_Col_mMF (SPAdes) (version 2) | ecosystem: Host-associated > Plants > Roots > Endosphere... | reverse complement strand
GGTCGGGAACCCAACAATCGTGAGCACCCGCAGGTGCTGGCCGCCCAGCATCGGCTCGAGCCCACCCGTCAGCGGCTGGTCCGCCAACAGCGCATCGAGATACATGGGAATCTCGGGGACGCGGACGCGGTGGGTTTTGGTCGAGACGCAAGCATGCAGGTACGTCAGGGTCTCGCCGTCATCGAGCCATCGGCACTCCGGCATAAACCCTTCGACCAGTTGCAGCACGCGGTCGGTCCGATCGACAAAGCCGCGCAATACCTGGTGGGCGCCGGCAGCCTCCCCGCGCTCAGGTCCCTCATAAAGGAAGCGCTCGGCGCGCGCCGCATCCTCGGCCGGCGGCAGATACAGGAAGGTGAGGAAATAGGCCGACTCGTAGTGAGCCCCCTCTTCCTCGAATTGCGCCCGGCGCTCGGCATCGACCAGGGCCGATGCCACATCCGGACAGCTACTCGGTGGATAAGCGTTCGATGGATATCTCTGCGCCTCCACAAACACTGCCCAGCCGGATCCAAGGCGGCGCAAGGCGTTGTTGAGGCGGCCTGCAACCGCAACAAGTTCTGCTGGAACGGAGGAATCAAGATCGGGCCCCCGAAAGCGCGCGGAGCGCTGGAAGGATCCGTCCTTGTTGAAGACGATGCCTTGGTCGACCAGTGCGGCCCATGGCAGGAAATCCGCCAGACGCGTGGTGGAACGGCGGTATTCTGCGAGGTTCATCATCGGTTGCTCACACATTCAGATGAGTGGGGATGCGCAGATGGCGTCTTGCAGTCTCAACAAAGAGCGGATCGCGCTTCGCGGCCCAGATGGCAGCGGCTTGGCCAAGCGCCCAGAGCAGCAGACCCGCGATCCACAGCCGCAAGCCGAGGCCGAGCGCAGCGGCCACGGTGCCGTTGAGGATGGCGACCGCTCGCGGCGCGCCACCGAGCAGAATCGGTTCAGTCAACGCACGATGCACCGGCACCGCGAACCCTTCCCCGGACCCGTTCATCAGATCAGGACTCCGCCGCCAAACGAGAAAAACGCCAGAAAGAAGCTGGATGCCGCAAACGCGATCGACAATCCAAAGACGATCTGAATCAGTCGCCGGAAACCGCCGGAGGTGTCGCCAAAGGCAAGCGTCAGACCCGTGACGATGATGATGATCACGGCCAAGATCTTGGCGACCGGCCCTTCGACCGATTGCAGGATTTGGTTGAGTGGCTGCTCCCAAGGCATGTTGGAGCCGGCGGCGCTGGCGTTCGAGGCAGCACCTATAATCATGACAGCCGCGGCAGCACTCAGCACCGCACATTGAAAGATGACGCGCTTCATGGTCGATCTCCTTCCCGTTTAATGAGGTAGTCGCCGCCGGGCGTCAGGGTCTCGACACGCGCAAGTTCTGCCAGCCGCCGGTTCACGCCACGGCCGGAGAGAACGGCAATCACATCGATGGTTTCTGCGATCAGCGCCCGCGGCACGGTGACGACCGCTTCCTGGATGAGTTGCTCGAGCCGGCGCAGCGCGCCAAGCGCCGTGCCGGCGTGAATGGTGCCGATACCGCCGGGATGGCCGGTACCCCAGGCCTTAAGGAGATCGAGGGCCTCGGCGCCCCGCACCTCACCGATCGGAATCCGATCGGGACGCAGCCGCAGCGATGAGCGTACGAGATCCGACAGCGACGCAACGCCGTCCTTGGTACGCAACGCCACGAAATTCGGCGAAGTACATTGGAGTTCGCGCGTGTCTTCGACCAGCACGACACGATCGGTCGTCTTGGCGACTTCGGATAGGAGGGCATTGGTCAACGTGGTCTTGCCGGTCGAGGTACCGCCCGCCACGAGGATGTTACGACGCTCTCGAACGGCTTCGCGGAGCGTTTCGGCTTGAACTCCCGCCATGATGCCGGCGGCGACATAATCCTCGAGGGTAAAGACGGCGATCGCGGGCTTCCTGATCGCGAAGGCAGGCGCGGCCACGACGGGCGGCAGCAGCCCTTCGAACCGCTCCCCCGTTTCGGGCAACTCGGCCGATATTCGAGGATTTGCCGAGTGAACCTCAGCGCCGACATGATGGGCAACGAGCCGTACGATCCGTTCACCATCGGCTGCAGACAGGCGCTCGCCCGTGTCCGCCAAGCCGCCCGACAGCCGATCGACCCAAAGACGACCGTCAGGATTGAGCATCACCTCGACGATGATGGGATCTTCGAGCCAAGCCGCAATCGATGGGCCAAGCGCGGTGCGCAGCATCCGTGCACCCCGCGATACCACCTCGGACTGGAAGGAATGAACTGCCACCATCGCCCCCGACACGCCGGGCGCAAACGGGCTCGACGACGGGGATCAGTAGGAAAGGCAGACCATGCGTCCGCGCAACAAGATCAGATCGGGCGGCGTGTCGTGGCGTAGCAAAAGAAAAGAGTGGCGCAATCAGTCTTGGGGATCGATTGGCGATGCCTGCGCCGGCTCGATGTCGAGCGATATTTCCTGGGCAAGCGTCCGGCCTCTGGCTAACCGGCGCCCGAGTGCCTCGACAAAACCTTCATACCGCTCCCGTCCCTTGGTCTGTGCTGCGGATTGCGCCGTGTCGGGCAGCGTCGGCGTTGCCGTCAACCAGAACCGCACAAACAAGGCCAGCGCTTCGTTTGAAATCGTGATCTGACGCTCGAGCCGTTCGACGTGTCGGGCCAACCGGTCGAGACGGCGGCCGAGCGCGGCTTCCATCCGCTCGGAGCTATCGGGTGATAAGAATGAGGCCAGCGCGGTCTCGACGATCAACGCCTGAGGCACTCGTTTGCGGCTCGCATGATCGGCGAGCTTGCCCGCAAGGTCCGGAGGCAAGCGAAACGTATGTTTTGTCCGCAATTATCGCACTCCCTAGAGTTCTAAACCGTCGCGGGGATCCATCGCGGCCTGGCGCGCGACGCCGGATCCATTGGTGAGCATTACGCGAGCCCGGACGGAAACACCGTCATCCCCTTCTTCTGGAAAGTCGAACTCGGTTGGCGGCCTCGAAACTTCTGGGACGATATCTTCATGTGTGGGCAGCTCCGGCTCGCGACGAATCCCAGAATTTGCGGGATCATCGACGGGCGGCAGTGAGCCCGAGACGGATACCGGCTTGGACACACTCTTATTGGCTGGAGCGGGCAAGCGGCTCCAATTGTCCGTCGGTGTGCTGCCCTCGCGGTCGAGAGAGCCTGATTTTGGCGGTGAGAGCACACGTTCGGCCAAACGTGGGTCCTCGAAATATCTCGCCTTTTTGCCACGGATCGGTGGCACGCCTGAAACGAGCACCAACTCATCATCGGGCGGGAGTTGCATGACCTCGCCCGGCGTTAACAGCGGTCGCGCCGTTTCCTGCCGGGAAACCATGATATGGCCGAGCCAGGGACTTAACCTATGGCCAGCGTAATTCTTCATTGCCCGCAGCTCAGTTGCAGTCCCGAGAGCGTCCGACACGCGTTTGGCGGTGCGCTCGTCATTGGTCGCAAACGATACTCGCACATGGCAATTGTCGAGGATGGCGTTGTTCGGGCCATAGGCCTTTTCGATCTGGTTGAGAGATTGGGCGATGAGAAAGCTCTTGAGGCCATAGCCGGCCATGAAGGCTAGCGCGGACTCGAAGAAATCAAGCCTTCCAAGCGCCGGAAACTCATCGAGCATGAACAACAGCCTATGCCGACGTCCTTCAGCCTGCAGGTCCTCGGTGAGACGGCGGCCGATCTGGTTGAGGATCAATCGCACCAACGGCTTGGTGCGACTGATGTCAGACGGGGGTACCACAAGATAGAGCGTCGTTGGCCGTTCGTCCTCAATGAGATTCCGAATGCACCAGTCGCAGCGGCGCGTTACCTGAGCGACGACGGGATCGCGATAAAGACCGAGGAAAGACATCGCGGTCGACAGCACGCCTGATCGTTCGTTCTCGCTTTTGTTCAGTAACTCCCTCGCCGCCGAAGCGATCACCGGATGTGCGCCGGCTTGGCCAAGATGCTGCGTCGTCATCATCGCGCGAAGCGTGGCTTCGATCGGACGTTTCGGGTCAGATAGAAAGCTTGCAACCCCGGCAAGCGTCTTGTGCTGCTCCGCATAGAGAACATGAAGGATGGCTCCAACCAGCAAGGCATGGCTGGTCTTCTCCCAGTGGTTCCGCCGTTCCAGCGACCCCTCGGGATCGACCAGTACGTCGGCGACATTTTGGACATCGCGAACTTCCCATTCCCCGCGCCTTACTTCCAGAAGAGGGTTGTAAGCCGAACTCGACGAATTGGTTGGGTCGAACAACAGCACCCGGCCGTGTTGGGCACGAAAGCCTGACGTCAGTGTCCAATTTTCACCCTTGATATCGTGGACAATGGCACTCCCCGGCCAAGTTAAGAGTGTTGGGACAACAAGACCAATGCCCTTGCCGGACCGAGTGGGTGCGAAGCACAACACATGCTCCGGCCCATTGTGGCGCAGATAATGTCCCTCGAACCGTCCGAGAATTACCCCGTCTGCCCCTGTGAGGTCTGCACCTCGAGCCTCGATCTGGTTTGCCCAGCGTGCCGAACCATACGTTGCAGCCGTCTCTGCCTCCCGGGCTCGCCATACCGACATCGCAAATGCGACGATGATTGAGAGGAAACCGCCAGACGCGGCAACGCATGCCCCCTCGAGAAACACTCTTGGCGCATAGGCATCGTAGACATACCACCACCAGAAAAAAGCTTGCGGAAGATAGATCGGAACGCCTGGCGCGAGTTCAAACCAGGGAGGACCGAGTTGGGGCTGATAGCCGAGCCGCCACGCCGCCCACTGCGTTGCGGCCCACGTCGTGATCAGCACGATGGTCAGGACGCAGGCGATCTGGCCCCAAAGTATTCTCGTTGCGGACATGATACGGGAGTCATGATGACTGCTTCACCCGCAGACAAGCTATCCTGCCGATTTGTAGTGTTTTCGGCTAACCCAGCGAGCAAATGATGCGTCGGCGCCTAACGCCGCAAAAGTCAACTGGTCACATATTGCCGAATGGTGTTACGAAAACATTCCTAGGATAAGTGCTGCGACTGCGCCACATGACAGCGGCCATCTGAGCTTCGGATACCAAGCCGGAGCCTCCTGCACGCGTGACGCCTGGATGTCTACCAACAGCATCGCGACGAATGCTCCCGCTAGGGTGAGGAAGCCGATGCTGGACGGCGTCAATAGCGCCACCCAGGCAACGAGCGAGGGCAGGATGCTCACGGTTATCCGACGCCAAAGGGTGTTATCGATTTGGGGAACCGCGATCGCAAGGCCCCAGTGAACGCCACCCAGGAATGACAAAATTATTGCGCCATATGCCAACAGCGCGAATGACAGTCGCGATTTCGGAACATCGCTTGCGAACGTTTTCGCAAGCGAAAGAACAATGAAAGGTATAATACCGAAGCCACCCAGCCAGGCAGCGGCCGACGGTACGTTCGAAGCATCCGATTTGGCCGCCTCGTATGAATTCACAATGTCCGCCCGTCAAATGTCAGATTGTCCACGCCCGACAAGACAGTCGCACCCGCGCATTACACGGTGCCCGCGAGATACAATGACGACCAGTTTGGCGTCGGATGCACATACTCTCCGCGTCATTCGTATGAAAGATACGAAACAGAATCGAACTTGGATCATTCCTGACGTAATTTTTTGAAGCCCGCGTGTCGGCAGTACCGTAATCAGCAAGGAATGCGCTCTCCGCGGTAGTCGAGAAAGCCGGAGTCCCTGCGGCTCAGGCAATCAATGACCGCTAGAAGTCGGCCGGGAGCGGCATACGGAGATTGGACGCCAAGGCCGGCCGTGTTGAAGGGAGACGTAAGCTCGCTCGACTGTGCCCGGATGAAGCGCCACGCAGATCGCGTCGGGATGGCGACGGCCGAGTTCGACCGCAGCAGTTCGCACACCTGATTCAGCGCAGCCTTCAAGGCCCGATAGCTGTACCAGTCACCATCATGTTCTCGCCGATACTACCCAGCTTGGCCGACACGGTCGCGAATACCCTCGGGAAAACCGGTGGCTGAGTTCCGCAGCATCGGCACAATCAGCGCACAAATCTCTTTAGAAGCAAACCAGGAAGTCTTCAGGATCGATCACAAGCCATACAGATACGCACTATCCTTGCCGTCAGGATCACTTCAAGAATTGGTGAGCGACACTCTCTTTCGGCAGATCGTCGGTCAATTCTTGAGTCCATCGTTTGGCAGGCCCTCCGATCAACAAATCTTTTCAAATCAAAAGCTTCATTGTTGCGGAGCCGCTGGTCCAAACCGACGGCCGGAGCGTATTCTATAGGGGATACACCCGCTTACGCGGCTTTCCGAGAACGAAACCGATCTGGCGAACTCGCCGCGAGCGGACTGCCATCCAGTTGAATTGAGGCTTTGCGTGCAATCTGAAAGACGATCTTTGACGGTGTACTATGACGGGGGGTGTCCGCTCTGCAAAGCTGAGATCAGTCACTATCGCAAGCAGGAAGGCGCCGACAACATCTGTTTCCGGGATGTGTCGGTATCCGAGGAGAGGCTCGCAGGATCTGCCCAAAGAGCAAGCTATGGAGCGGTTTCACGTTCGCGGCAATGATGGATTGTTATTGTCCGGAGCGGCGGCATTTGTAGCTGTTTGGGGCACTCTGCCGAGGTGGAAGTGGGCGGCGCGCCTGACGGCGCTGCCTGGAATTCTGATGATGCTTGAGATCGCCTACCGCCTATTTCTGCCCGTTCGACCGATCTTATCCAGTCTAATCGCCCGCTTTACCCGCGAGGATCGTAGAGATCGGTCTTAGTAAATAATGCCCCGGTGCAGACAGTAACGCCACGTTGCAATCTAAAGTCTGAAAGAAGCAAGCTGCCCCACTCGAGAAAGGATTGATTGGACGATGGGATTCCACGAGCATTGGGGTCGATTTAGGCGTCGACGAAGGTAGGCCGTTGTGACACCCACTTCCGCCAAGAGGAGTAATATCACATCGGATCGTAGTAATCATAAAGCCAATTAAAATGTGGAGCGACAAGTGGTCAAAGCCCTATGGAACGGAAAAGTAATCGCGGAATCCAATCGAACCGAGGTCGTGGAAGGTAATCACTACTTCCCGATTGAAGATGTCCGAAAGGATTTTATCGAGCCGAGCGATCATAAGTCGAGTTGTCCGTGGAAGGGCGTTGCGCAGTATTACACCGTGGTCGTCGACGGAGAACGGAATCGGGATGCAGCCTGGTACTATGCCGATCCGAAGCCGGCTGCGAAAAACATTGCCGGCCGTGTAGCGTTTTGGAAAGGCGTGAAAGTAGAGCCGTGAGGCAGCGATCAGGGGTAATTTTCCAAGCTGGTCCCAATGAACCCGAGCCTCAAGCCGGCTGGATCGGTCGACGCTGAAAGCACGTTTCCAAGGACCTCACCGGCTTCGACACGATGGCCGTGGAGCTTCGGCCGCTAGTCGACAAGGTTTCACGGCACTGCGAAGTCAAAGTTTCTCGAAGCAGGACCGTCACGCTGTAGGTGAAATTCCACGACTTCGAAATGATTACGCGAAGGCGGTCCGTCCCCGCCGCGGTCTCGAACCGTAGCGACCTCGAATGGCTGGCGATCTCGCTGTTAAATAGCGAGATGCTGGCACAGAAGCTGGCTCGGCTTCTAGGGGTCTCCCTCCCTTCGCCGCTGGTAGTCGACGGGGAATAGCCGTAGCTCGACCTGCCGATCTGAGACACGCCCGTGGAAACGACATACATCCTGACGGCCGAAATGGATCCCGAGAGCTTTGCCTGGCTCGACAGGCTACGGCAGCAACACTTTCCGCCAGAGCGCAACCTGCTGCCGGCCCACCTTACGATGTTTCACCTCCTTTCGTCGGCGCAGACGGCCCGACTGGACGATTTTGAGGTGCCAGACGGTCCAATACCCATCCTGCTGAGTGCACCCATCCTGTTGGGCTCGGGCGTCGCGATCCGGATCCAGTCGCCCGAGCTTGAGCGGCTGCGGACCGCGGCACGCCAAGCCATGAGCGGCGAATTTTCTAAACAAGACAGCCAAGGCTGGCGGCCGCACGTGACGATCCAAAACAAAGTTCCGGCTGAAATCGCAAAGCAACTCTACCGGACGATAGAGAACGGCTTCCAAAAAAGCGCTGGCGCCGTCACGGGTCTGCTGCTTTGGGAGTATCTAGGGGGGCCATGGCGGATGGCCCGGCGCATGTGTTTTGCCTAGCGGGTTTGGCCGCTTGGACTCTTCCACAGAGTTGCAACGCTGGCCAGGCGCCAATCCGGCTATCCAAGTTCGCGGCGAAGATCCCCAGCGGGTCCGCCTATGCACGTCGATGCGCCCTTGAAATCCGGAGCACATCATCCTGGCCGAACTTCTCCACCTGGCCCGTCCCCTTCTGCCCTTAGTGCTGCTAGCCCTTCGCGATAAGACGGGTAGCTAAGGGCGACGCCAAGCTCTTCGCGAATGAGGTCATTTCGAACTCGCCGGTTGTGACTGTAGAAGCTGCGGGCCATCGGCGAGAGCTCGGCACTTTCAAAGGGAATTTCGGGTGGAGGTTCAAGTCCGCAAAGCCCCGCAGCGAATTCCACGACAACCTGTGGCGGAGCCGGCTCGTTGTCGGTGACGTTATAGATGCTGCCCGGCCGCGACTTCGTCAGCGACGCTTCGATGACGGTGGCGATATCCGCGACATGAACGCGGTTGAACACCTGATTGGGCTTGACGATGCGGCGCGCCGTTCCCGCTGCCAGTTGAACAAGTTGGTTTCGCCCAGGACCGTATATGCCTGAAAGCCGAAAGACGTGAGCGCCCAAGGCGAGCCACTGTTTCTCGGCGGTGGTCCGGTCTAGCAGGCGGCCGTTCTCGGTCATGGTAGGCGTCTTCTCGTCGACCCAATTGCCGGCGTGGTCGCCATAGACTCCGACCGTGGAAAGATAGCCCACCCAGCGCAGATTCCCTGCCTGGGCGATTTGGCTTGCGAACGACCTCAGAACCGGATCGCCATGTTCGTTCGGCGGTACCGACATCAGAATAGCGTCGCTCGACCTAATGTCCTCCACAATCTGAGCATCTGCATGGTTGGAAGAATATACCCGCGCTGTTACGCCCGCTTGGTTCACATTGTGTGCCTTAGCACGTGTGCGAACTGTTGCGACAAACTCGTATCCTTTGCGCCGTAGAAGCGACGAGATATGCGACGCCGTGTAACCGAAACCAAACACCAGCATTTTCATTTGCTCATTATAGGTGAGCATCTAAAGGAACACCATCCAGCTCTAGTGAGCACGCAATGGAGGACAGGAGTAATCAAACATGCCCCCGTGACACCTGTTAATTTATGAGTAACGACCTAGTTAGCTCCGCGTCAGTTTTGCGAGCGACTTCTTTTAGGCCAGGTAGCTCAACATCGGCTTGGAAACGTGCGCGAGCGTCGGGCAGTATTCGGGCTGATAGCTATAAGGAGCACCTGCTAGATCTGAGCAGCACTGGTTCATGATGGTCCAAGACTTCCGTCGGTCGTCCTCACGATTGTCTTGCACTTCGGGCGACAAGTCTGCACGATATCCTAACGCTTTTTTGTGCGAGTGCGGACGAGCAAGCGCTTTAATTGCAAGGTCGTCGGATCGCTCGGAGGAGCGCATGGCTCCGCTCGGCGTACTCCAGCAGTATTTTGAAGTGCCCGCTCCGGGCGGGTATTCTAACAGAATAACTATCTCGATCGCCCTCCCCGAGCTCTCGTGAGCGACCGCACGACCAGGATCTCGGCCGGCTCCAGCTCTTCTCTCGTGAGCCACCCATCGTCGCCCTGAATATGAACTTCGAGGCGCTCAAACATTCTCTCGATATTGGATTACTCAATCGCCTTGGACGGTAATATCGGTGCGCGAGAGTAAATGTAGACAGTTATGGCTGTGGCTGCTGCGAGCGCGATCAAATTCAGCGCCTTCTCCTAAACGTCTTTTCCATACCGACTCCAGAGCGAATAGGCCATCTCCCATTGTGGCAAGCTGGAGCTCCTGTAGCCGAAAGTCTTGCCGCTACCCATGGACCGGAAATTTGACATTGCCTTGCGGTGAGCTCCCAAACTGACGAAGGCACGAGCCGACTCTTCGTCGCTCCACACAGTCATGGTATAGTAGACCCTACTCACATAGCGGGCGCTGACGCCGAGGTTGCCGGACGAGCGACGTGCTTGGTTCAAGCAACGTAGCGTGTGCCACCAGAAGCGCGGAAGCTGGAAGCCGTTCTTCGGAGTGAACCCTGTGACGGAAACATAGTGAACTCCGCATCCGGTGCATCGGTGGTAGACATCCGACTCACTAATTGGCCCCTCCGGGGCCGCCTTTGAACCGCCCGCGGATGCTGGGCGTGATCCAACCGCGGTAGAAGTCCCCTTGCTGGGCGACTGCGCGCTCGGTCCCGACGAAACAGGACTCCACGCGAGACGGATAGAATGCGATATAGCCGTTGCTGGCAGCTTGCGCCTGCGGCGGAGCCATATAGGCCGAAGCGGCTCGTGGTGCTGTCAGGCCCCCTACGGTGATCGACATGTATTCGGCGATGCTGCGACGACCGCTTTGCGGAGTAGCTCGACCGCACAGTCCGACGGCGGGAAGTACCAGGCGGGCGGATGGCTCGTTTCGAGCGCGCGGTAATCTGCGCGCGCGCCCGCGGTAGTCCGGTCTGCAAACCGCACCGTGAGCCGACGTCGCGTCCATTCGAGGCTGGGCGACCTCGGATAGTCCTCTACGCATTCGAAATCATCGTCGCTTGAACGCACGATCATCCTTTCGATCAAGAGATGCGGTGCATTGATCCGATAACGTCGCGCGAAAGGAGCTGGATCACCCGACGCCAAAATTATGCGCGCGACAATCGCCCCAAAATGCACGCCGCAAGCCTGGTCCATCAGGAAGCGCGCAGAACGATGTTTCGCGGATGAAACCTCGCTTCTTGGATCGCGGCAACTGATCCTTGTCGGTATCGATCGGGTTGCAGACCGAGATTCAGGTCAACCGCGGTAAATGATCGGGTTCCACCTTGATGACGTACATGTGGCCGGGGCGCGATCCCGATGCCGTCGGAAGCAGGCGTATTCAACCTGTCCAGGCCATTCCCGGCATCACAAAGTCCGGAACCGCATCGTGGAAGGCGACCCTCTCCCGAACGGCGCGGTCG
>Ga0209758_1004693_pt1 | contig 11160 bp, 12 predicted proteins | sample AraplaMF_Col_mMF_FD_184258 | JGI IMG/M metagenome (GOLD analysis project Ga0209758, IMG submission 184258) | Arabidopsis root microbial communities from the University of North Carolina, USA - plate scrape MF_Col_mMF (SPAdes) (version 2) | ecosystem: Host-associated > Plants > Roots > Endosphere... | reverse complement strand
CCACGCCTGTCCTCTATTACAACAAGGACATCCTGGCGCGCGCCGGCTTCACGACGGAGCCGTCGCTGAAGACTTTCGCAGATATTCTTGCCGTTTCGAAGACAATCACCGAGAAGCTCGGCTCGGAAGGCATCACCGGCATCGCGGCCCCCGGCCAGTTCGCCCGCTGGGGTCTCGTCATGTCCAATGACAGCGAACTCATAGATTCCAAGACCAACGATATCCTGCTCGGATCGCCGAACACGATCGAAGCCTATCAGTGGATGGCGTCGCTGGTTCATGACCAGAAGGTTGCCTCTCCGGATGGCGTCACCGATGAAGATGTCGGTCGTGATGCTTTCTTTGCCGGCAAGGTCGGCATCTCTCTGAACTCGACGGGCGATTACGGCGGCGCCAAGAAGGCGCTCGGCGACAAGCTCGAAGTGCGTCCGATGCCCTGCAACAGGGTCTGCTCGGTTCCGATCGGCGGCGCCGGTATCGGCATTCTCGCGACTTCGCAAAAGGACGTTCAGGACGCCGCCTACAAGTTCATCAGCTATGCTGCTTCGCCGGAAGCCAATGCCATCTGGTTTGCCGCAACCGGCTACCTGCCGATCAACAAGAAGAGTGCTGCCCAGCCGGCTGCCGCCGAAGCACTCGCCAAGAAGCAGGGCATCGATGTTGCCATCAAGCAGCTCGAATTCGCCCATGGCCGCGCCCGTCCGCCTGTCGTCACCTGGATGCGCACGACCGAGTACAAGATGTGGGAAGCCATGGCACTCGGCCAGCGCGATGTCACAGAGACGATGAAGGACTTCGCTGAACAGACCCGAGAAGAAGCCAAGCGTTCCAGCAACTAAGCCTTTCCCTCGAGCCAGGAGGGCGGGCCTTGAACGGCCCGCCGTCCCAACTGTTTCGGTCCCATGCTGCGCAAACTCACACCCTATCTTCTCATCGCACCGCTGATCATCTTCATCACGGTCTTCACCTATATTCCCGTCATCACCAGTATGAACCTCAGCTTCCGGCACTGGGACTTCCTGTCGCCAACCATGCCTTTCGTCGGCTTCGAGAATTATCGCCTGCTTTTGAACTCCCGCGACTTCTGGAACTCCTTACAGGTAACCGCGATCTTCGCGCTGATTTCGGTGCCGATACGGCTGGCATTGGCACTTGCCGTTGCAAGCTATCTCGTCCGCGAGACGTTGCCCTCACGTCTCTTGCGCGGCGCGCTCTTCCTTCCGTCGGTCACGTCAACCGTCTCGATCGCCGTCGTCTTCTCCTGGGTCTTTGCCACCGATTACGGCATGGTCAATGCTGCACTGACCTCCCTCGGTCTCAGCAAGGTGCAATGGCTGCAGGATCCGCAGCTCGCCCTCTGGGTACTGATAACAGTCAATACGTGGAAACAACTCGGCTACGATATCGTCATCTATATTGCCGGCCTGCAGGCTGTGCCGCAGGAACTCTATGATGCTGCCGCGGTGGACGGCGGACGGCGTTTCCATGTGTTCCGGCGAGTCACCGTGCCGCTCGTCATGCCGACCACCTATTTCCTGCTGGTGATTTCCGTCATCGAGGCCTTCCAGGTCTTCACCATCGTCAACATCATGACCCATGGCGGCCCTGCGGGTGCTACCGACATGCTCGTCAACCTGCTCTACCGCGTGGGTTTCACCCTCTTCGACATCGGCCGGGGTTCGGCGCTCGCCGTCCTGCTCTTCATCTTCCTGATCGTGCTGGCGCTGATCAAATCCTTCGTCATCGGCCGGAGGGTCCATTATGAAGCTTGAGAACCCGATCGTCACCGGTCTCGCGCTTCTTGCGGGGCTGATCTTCCTGTCGCCGGTGCTCTATTGCATCTGGATGTCCTTCGAGACGGCGCAGTCCTATTATACAGGCCAATACGAGTTCACGTTGGACAACTACGTCCGCGCCGTCGCTGAGTATAATTTCGCCCGTTATCTCATGAATAGCATCATCGTCTCCGGGCTTGTGACGCTGCTCGGCATCACGGTCGCGACAATGGCCGCCTTCGCCTTTGCCCGTTACCAGTTCCGCGGCGGCAACCTTCTCTTCGGTGCAACGGTCGCCACGTTGATGATCCCGAGCCATATCAGTCTGATCCCCAACTATCTGACGCTTGCCAAGGCGGGCCTGCTCGATACCTATGCCGGCCTCATCCTGCCGGCGATATCGAATGGTTTTGCCGCCTTCTTCCTGCGCCAGTACATCAAGGGCATTCCGAAGGCTCTGGATGAGGCAGCCTATATGGATGGCGCAACGCCGCTGCAGGTGTTGTGGCGGGTGATCGTACCAATCGCCCGACCCGCCATCTTCTCGATGGGCCTCTACATCTTCATCACGGAGTGGAACAACTACATCTGGCCGCTCGTCGCCGTCGGCAAGGAAGACCTCTACACGCTGCAGATCGGCCTAGCCCGCCTTTACCGCATCAATCCCGGTGAGGGCCTCGTCGACTGGCCGCTCGTCATGGCCGCCTGCACTCTCAGCATGCTGCCCGTGCTGCTCGGCTTCCTGCTGGTCGAGCGCCATCTCGTGCGCGGCATCACGCTCGGCGCGGTCAAATAGATCATGAAGAAGGACAAGCATAGAATGACACGCATCGCTTCGCACCGCGGCGGCACTCTCGAGTTCGGCGACAGCACGCCGCAAGGCTTTGCGGCTACAGCAAAAATGCCGCTGGAAGAGGTGGAATTCGACGTCCATCCCACAGCAGATGGTGCAATCATGGTCCATCACGACGCAACGCTTGACGGCACGACGGATCGCAGCGGCGCAATCGCCGCCATGAGCGAGGCAGAGGTTCGCGCGGCCATCATCAACTATGGCGCCGGCGGACACCCGATCTCGCTTGTCGATCTCTGCGCCATCTATGCCGACAGTTCCGTGGATTTCCGCTGCGAGATCAAGCCTGGCGACGATGGCCGCCCCTATGAGAATTTCGTGCCCCGCGTCGTCGAAACGCTGGCGCGCCACGGCATGCTCGAAAAGACGATCTTTTCCTCCTTTCTGGTGGAGTCGCTGGATGCTCTTTTCGCCGCTACTGGCCGGCCAAAACTCTGGCTCGTCAGCCCGCCGGTGCTGCGTCAGCTTGGGACCACTGCGGTGATCGAAGTCGCGAAGGCGCATAACATCCGCGAAATCGGCGTCCATGTGGATACAGCCGATTCCGCGCTGATGGCCGAGGTCAGGGCTGCCGGTCTCGATTTCGGCTGCTGGGCCGCCCATTCGGCCCGGCAGATCGAAAAGGTGCTGGCGCTCGGCGTCAAGGTCTTCACGACAGACCGGCCAAGTCTTGCCATCGCCATTCGCAATCGCTTCGAAGGGGAGACCGCGCAATGAGCGGCATCACCCTTCGGGACATCAGAAAGTCCTATCCCGGCGGGCCGAAAGTCCTGCACGGCGTCTCCATGGATATCAGGTCAGGCGAATTCATCGTCATCGTCGGCCCGTCAGGCTGCGGCAAGTCTACCCTACTGCGCCTGATTGCCGGCCTGGAACGCTGCGAAGAGGGCGATATCGAGATCGGCGGCCGGCGTGCGAATGATCTTGCCCCGCAGGATCGCGACATCGCCATGATCTTCCAGAACTACGCGCTTTATCCGCACATGACCGTGCGCGAGAATATCGCGTTCGGCCTGGAGCTGCGCGGCATACCGAAAGCCGAGCGCAATGCTCGCGCAGAAAGCGTGGCCAAGACGCTCCAGCTCGAACCCTACCTTAACCGAAAGCCGGGCGCGCTTTCCGGCGGCCAGCGCCAGCGTGTGGCGATGGGCCGCGCCATGGCGCGCAACAGCTCCATCTTCCTGATGGACGAGCCGCTGTCGAACCTCGACAATGCGCTGCGGGTCGCCATGCGCACCGAGATCAAGGAACTGCATCGCCAACTCGGCGCCACCATCGTTTATGTCACTCATGATCAGACTGAGGCGCTTTCGCTCGCCGATCGGATTGCTGTCATGAAGGACGGCGACCTGCTGCAGTTCGACACGCCGGAAGCAATTTACGATCAGCCGCAGAACCGTTTCGTCGCAGGCTTCCTCGGCGTTCCCTCAATGAATTTCCTGCCTGTCGAACATCTGCCCGGCTGGCAGGGCCGGCTGGGCCTGACGGCAGGGCTCAGGCCCGAATCCATGGCGATATCAGCCGAAGAACCTGCCGAGCCCGCCCTGCCCGTCCGGCTCATGCTGTCGGAAATGACAGGTTCTGATATCATCCTGCACTGCGACAGCCCGGCCGGGCGCATCACGCTCACCAGCCCGCGTAAGGACGTACCGCGCCATGCCGACAACTTCTGGGTCATGTGCGACCTTGACCAGGCCGTGTTTTTCGATAACCAGAGCGGGAACCGCATCGATCTTTCAGCCGGAGATCGTCGAATTTGGGCTCCGCTGACCACCGCGGTCTCGGAAACGTCCCCGTAAGAAGTGATACAATGGAAAGACAAAGCGAAATTCCGCAACTTCTCGGCGATCTTATCAGCCGCAATTCGACGAAGCTCACCGAAGCCGACACGCGCCTTCTCGACGTGATGATGCAGGACCCCATTCGCGCGGCAATGGAAAACGGCAAGGCCGTCTCCTTCCGCGCCGGGGTGCACCCGGCCTCGGCGGTGCGGCTGGCACGCCGCCTCGGCTTCAAAGGCTATCCGGAATTCCGGTCCTTCCTGCAGGCCAACCTCATCGAAGGCGGCGGCGATTTCGAAAGTCCGGCCGCCCGCATGGCCGCCCGTCTCGTCCGGGCGGAAGATGGCGGCGTGCTTTCCTCCGTTCTCGATAGCGAGATTGCAGCCCTCCAGCAGGTGCGCAACGCCGTCTCCGACGCCGATGTTAGAGGCTTTTCGGAAGTACTGCGCGATTGCCGACGGGTCTTCGTCTTCGGGCGTGGCCATTCTGCCGCCCTCGCGTCACTCATCGCGCTGAGGCTCAATCGCTCGGGCTATCCGGCAGTCGATCTCGCCAGCCAGATGCATCTGATCGCCGAAGGGCTGGCGACTTTGGGACCTGGCGACGTGGTCTGGCTGCTCGCCTTCCGCAAGGCCTCGCCGCTCATCCATCAGATCAGAAAGATTGCCGCGGAAAGAGGCGTCAAGGTCCTGGCGCTGACTGATCTGCTCAGCGCCCGCATCGATCCTGCACCCGACCGCCAGATCTCGGTTTCCCGCGGCGAGGCCGGCGAATCCCAATCGCTCGTCGTTCCCATGACGATCGCCAACGCCGTCATTCTCGACCTCGCCGCGATCGATGACGGCCGTTCGCTTCAGGCGCTTGGTGCCTTCAAGGCTTTCCGCGCGGACTGCGGTCTCTCACCGGTGATCCTGTAGCAGCGGAAATCTGCCGCTGTGAGAAACATGAGAATTTCCCGGGAGACATTTCGGTCTCCCGGATAAATCAGTTTGAACCTCAAGCCGCCCGGGCGGCCTTGGCGGGGATTTCGACGTCGATTTCGAGGATCGAGACGTTCTCGCCGCGATCGATCCTGATCTGCAGGCGATCGCCTTCGATTTCGACATGCTTGGCGATCACCGCAAGGATCTCCTCTCGGAGGATCGAAACGAGGTCCGATCCGGGAGAAATGCGTTCATGTGCCAGAAGCAGTTGCAGACGCTCGCGTGCGACCGGCGCAGTTTTCTTTTTCTGAAAGAAATCGAATACGCTCATGCTGCCCTCCGTCCGAAGATCTTGCCGAACAGGCCGCGCTTCTCGCCGGGGATCGAAACCGGAAGAACCTCGCCGTTGAGGCGACGGACCGCTTCGAAATAGGCCTTGGCCGGGGCACTGTTCTGATCTGCAAGCGTCACCGGAGCGCCGAGGTTGGACGCGCGCAGCACATCCATGCTTTCCGGGATGATGCCGAGCAGCGGGATCGACAGGATCTCGAGGACGTCATCCACTTTCAGCATGTCGCCGCGTTCGGCGCGGGTGACATCGTAGCGGGTGAGAAGCAGATGCTTTTCGATGCGCTCGCCGCGCTCCGCCTTTTCCGTCTTGGCATCCAGGAGACCGATGATGCGATCGGAATCACGTACCGAGGAAACTTCCGGATTGGTGACGACGACAGCAATATCGGCATGGCGCATCGCCAGCGTTGCGCCGCGTTCGATACCGGCCGGGCTATCGCAGATGACCCAGTCGAAATGCTTCTTCAGCTCGCCGATGACGCGCTCGACACCTTCTTCGGTGAGGCAGTCCTTGTCGCGGGTCTGGGATGCCGGCAGCAGGAATAGTGTCTCCAGCCGCTTGTCGCGGATCAGAGCCTGCGTGAGCTTGGCATCGCCCTGGATGACATTGATCATGTCATAGACGACCCGGCGTTCAGCACCCATGACCAGATCGAGATTGCGAAGGCCAACGTCGAAATCGACGACCACAACCTTTTCGTTCCTTTGCGCCAGCGCGGCCCCCAACGCTGCAGTCGAGGTTGTCTTGCCAACGCCACCTTTACCCGAGGTTACAACAATGACTTTTCCCATATCCCTCTCCTGTTTCAACCATTCACCCAGTTAAGTCAGTCGCGACGCCATGATCGCATCGTTCTCAAGCCATAATTGTGCAGCCTGGCCACGCAGCTCCGCCGGCAGATCGTCGGCGGTCTTGTAGATCCCGTCGATTGCCAGAAGCTCGGCCTCAAGCTTGCGGCAAAAGATTCGAGCCGCCGAATTGCCGATCGATCCCGCAAGTGCGCGTCCACGAAGCGCGCCATAAACGTGGATCGAGCCACCAGCAATAACTTCAGCCCCCGAAGCGATGGATCCAATGACCGTTACATCCCCTTCGGGAAAGACGATCGACTGGCCGGAGCGTACCGGTTCGTGCAATACCAGCGACGACGGAGCAGCGCGCACAACCGGCGCAGCAGCCTCCCGCACCTCGGCCGGCTGCGCCTTACTTGGCTTCTGCGCCTCTGCCTGGCCATCAGCTGCGGGCATCTCCACGTCAGCAGCTGGGCGCCCACCAACCATGCCCGGTGGCATGCTGGCGTCGAGCTGCGACGGCCGTGCGCCTTCAATGCCCATCACCCTGACGCCACGCTCACCGAGAGCAGCAACCATTGCCTTGAGCGCAGCACGATCCAGCGAGAGCTCGCTCACATCCAGAACCACCGGCCTGCCGAGGAAGAATCCAGCGGAGCGTGCAGCAAGGTCGTCGAGGCGTACGAGCCAGTCCTCGAATGGCAGATCGGGTGTCAGCACGACCGCAAGAAACGATCTGCCTTTGATGCGAATGGAGCGCGCTTCGGTTAACACGTTAGTAAACTTGGTTAATTTCGATTTAAAAGCTTTAGCTGCTTCATGGTTAACAAATCGTTAACATGGCAGCTGGCGGAGCCAAAAAATGGCTCCCTGAAACCGCAGCGAACCATCCACTCAACTTCGCACTTCGTGCAGGTTATGTTTCGGCCTTTTGCCTGAAAAATCAGCGCTTTCCTTGATTTCGAGAACAGCAGAAACCAGAAAACGGCCGGTCGAATGAGAGCCATGCTCTTGCTAAAATCGCATATTCACTCGCAAAGTACCGCTGCCGGTACGACAGACTCACCATAAGGGCATGCGGAGAAGGAATGACCAGCTTTTTGATCACAGGGCCGGAGACAGCAACCTTCACGATCCTCCTGGCTCATGGCGCCGGCGGGGCGATGGATTCTGCGTCGATGACGGATCTATCGAAAGCACTCGCAGACGGCGGCTTCCGGGTAGCGCGCTTCGAGTTCGCCTATATGGCGCAGCGTCGCCTGACCGGAGTGGTCAAGCCTCCCCCGCGTGCCGACCACCTGCTCGATGAATATCGCACGGCAATCAACGAACTAAACGCCGGCAAACTCATCATCGGCGGCAAGTCGATGGGAGGCCGCGTTGCAAGCATGATCGCCGATGAGAGTTTCGCGGCAGGAAAAGTCCGGGGCCTGCTTTGCCTCGGATATCCGTTTCACCCGCCGGAAAAGCCGGACCAACTTCGCACCGCGCATCTGGAAGGCCTGCGCATGCCCACGCTGATCTGCCAGGGAACGCGTGATCCCTTCGGATCAAGGGAAGAGGTCGCATCCTATACGCTCTCAGGTGAGATTGATCTGCTTTGGCTGGAAGATGGCGACCACGACTTCAAGCCGCGAAAGCAGATCTCCGGATATTCCGCTGGCGACCATTTGCGGCGACTGTCCGAGTATACGGAGGCTTGGGCAAGGCGACTGTAGCGAACGGACCAACGCTCGCCGCACGCGACATTTCTCCCAATATCAGCCGCTTCCTCAAAATTTAATCTTATTCAGTAAACACTTTTAAAAGTTTGCTTGGTCGAATGCCGCCTCGCGCATCAGCGCAGAAATCAGTTCCTGAACAAAGCGGTTCTCAATTGAACACACGCTTTGTCATCCGGCGGGAAATCAGTCATGAGCGCGATCGAAGGCAGGAAGATTGATGGCAATCTTTCCATCTATCTTGACCTGCTGCGGCTAGGCGCAGCCGTCGTCGTATTTCTCTCCCATGCGCATGTTTTCCTGCTCCCCTCCATCAAGATCGGACCTCTGGGTTGGGGACGGGAAGCCGTCGCGGTTTTCTTTGTTCTCTCGGGATTTGTCATCAGCTACGTCGGGCAGGTGAGCGAAAAGGAATGGCGCGTATACCTCGTCGCCCGTCTCGCTCGAATAATGCCTGTTGCTCTGCTGGCGATCGCAGTGATCTTCGCGGCCGACAGCATCGGAATGCACGTCAATGCCTCTTACTATGATGTCATCAACACCGGATTTTTCACTCCGGTATCAGTCGAAGCGGCACTGGCTTATATGACCTTCACCAACCAATTGTGGTTCGCACATGCCGTTTTTGGCAGCGGCGAACCATACTGGTCGTTGGGTTTCGAAGTTCAATACTACCTGTTCTTCGGGCTGTTTGCCTTTTCGCCGCGGCACGCGAAAATACCATTGCTGTGCCTCTGGGCCGCTGTCGCCGGCCCGAAAATCCTGATGTATATGCCGCTGTGGCTCATGGGCTGGTTGACGATGAAGTGCGTTATCGAACGCCAGCCATTTCAACGCCACACCTCCATCACAATGATCGGCGCATCGCTCGTGCTGTTCTTCAGCCTGAAATTTTTCGCCGATCGCACTGCGACCAACATGTACGAGACCTGGTCACTGCCTCAGGAAGTGATCAATTTCGTCTACTTCAACCTCATCGGCGTTGCCGTGGTCCTGCACCTCATCGGCGCGGCATCGCTGCTCTACCAGGCTCCGGTACTGTTCGAGAAGACAGGCCCGGCGATCAGATGGCTGGCTGGAGGCAGTTTCACGCTCTATCTTGTCCACCAGCCGCTCATCCTCATGTTTGCGTCCTTCCTCCATCCGGTGGAAGAACATATTCCGATGGCAGTCGCCCTGCTTGTCGCCTGCTTCGTCCTTTGCTTCCTGTTGGCAGAGGTAGCGGAACGCCGAAAGAAGTTCTTCGCCTCACTCATCGTCAGCCTGCTGCCGGTGCTATCACGACTGGGCCAGAAAACGCCCGCCAATATTGCTTCCGACACAGTCTCCTCAGACGATAAGGCGCCGGCAACCTCTCAGCTCATTCGAGTTCTCGAGGAAATGCAAAACGCTCTCGATGGAGAAGAAAAAGTGGGCGACAGTCATGACGCACCGTCCCGTGACCGCGTGTCGCGCGCTTGAGTAATCGAATCTCCAGCGTCTCACGGATCTGGCTGATCTGATGCACTCTCAGCCATTCTCTGATCTTCCGCCTCAGTGAACGCTCGGGAGCTTCATTGCGGAGGCGAAATCTTCTGCCACCAGTTCGCTGATCGCGATCAATGTTTCCTCGATCGTAAAACCGGAGGCGACAGCAGCATCGATCAGATCCTGCAGATCCGGTCCGATAGCCTCGCGGCAATCGTCAAGCCGATCATCGGAAACTGTCAGACTACGCAACTCTTCCATGATGTCCCTTTCCAGAATAGAGGGCAGCGCGGTCCGCCTCAACCACAGGCCAACGAGAACTTTCTGAAGCTACACACATTCCATTCGCCGAGTGCGGGCCGTGTTAACCGGACGCGACAGGGATGGTGAACATGGCGATTTTTCCGGTTTCCCGCCATGGCTAACGAAATGGCAGACGAGCGATGATGCGCCCGTCATGATTGAGCTCGACTTGCGTTGCGCGATCGGCGGGAGCCTGTGAGTCCACAAGTATAGAGTGCTGGCGAAACCTCTTCGTCCGCACGATCCGGAAAAAGTTGACGGCGCATGCGATCGAGGGTCTCTGCCTCCTTGCGCGTTCTTGCAAGCAGATCGGTGGTGACATCACCGTAGCGTAAGCCATCCGCCGGAGCGACGCCGACAGTACCGCCGCTCGACAGGAAGTCACAGAAGGATCGCACCGATCGAAGACGCGTGGTGATCTCGATATAGTAGCTATCGTGTCCGGCCATGCTCATCTCCCTTCGCTCTCAAAGGTTAACGCGCACTGCGTCAATATGATGGCACTATTCGCGCCTTTCAGCAGTACCACACCGAATGCGCCGCGTCATGATCGCGGCCATCGGTCATCACGCCCGCACAGGACGTTATTCTCTTTTTGCAGGAACATTCACCCGCCGACCGCCTTTGTCTCCTCAAGGAGAATTGCCATGGCCAACGCTCGCACCACCTTCCATGAAGTCATCTCGGAAATCGAGGCGCTCGCGACTTCGAATGCAACAGACTATTCCGGTCGCTGGACGGTCGAATATCTCACTCGACGCGAGATCTTCTATCAGTTTTCGGGAAATCGCAGTCTCGAAGGCGGGGATGCCACCGGGCATCGGTTTGACGGTACACGCGATACACTGACGGCCCTGCCCGCAAACCTGCTCGTTCCCGCCATCGCCGACTTCGACAACAATACGATCATGGCCTTCTATATCGGAGCAAGCACGTCAGTGGCGGCAATCGCACGGGAAGCAGTCGATTGCTCCGTGCGGGCGCCGGAGGTGTTGCTGGTGGACATCACCATCGATGACGAAGATCTGCTTGCAGACACAAGATCCCTGACAAGACTGGCATTCGTCGGGCTCGATGCCAATGAAGGATGGTCGCCGCTTGTTCCATGTGCAGACGTCCTGAGCATCAGCGATATGCTCCATCCGTTCTGGTGCCACGGCAGACAGGTGGCGCGAAGGGGTCTACTGCAGATCA
>Ga0209758_1004691_pt1 | contig 11164 bp, 12 predicted proteins | sample AraplaMF_Col_mMF_FD_184258 | JGI IMG/M metagenome (GOLD analysis project Ga0209758, IMG submission 184258) | Arabidopsis root microbial communities from the University of North Carolina, USA - plate scrape MF_Col_mMF (SPAdes) (version 2) | ecosystem: Host-associated > Plants > Roots > Endosphere... | reverse complement strand
CAGCCATCCGACCCAGGCGCAATCCCAGTCGTCGGCCAGCTTCTCCCGGTAGAACCGCTCCAGGAAATGCCTTGTCCGGTCGCGTTCGATGCGACCGTCCCAGGTCAAGAAGGTCACCGCTCCAAACACCGCGTCGCGGATGAATTCGTCGATAGACCGGTCGGCGATGATGTCGAAAAGCGCGTCGGCGTCGCCGTCGAAAACGCCCGCGACGATGCGCGACAGGGTTTCGGTTATGGTATCGCCAAGCAGCCGGTCGGTTTCCTCCGTGGGGCGGCGAAGCAGGCGCAGCAAGGGTCGGCATGCCTGGCTGTCGCGGGCGCCGCCAAGAATATGCAAGCCTCTGAAGAGCAGCATCTCCTCATGGTCCGACAGGGGCTCGCCATTGGCGGCGCGTTCAAGAACCGCGCGCAGCGGCGGGGCGGATTCCTCGATCCTGATCGTGCAGAGGACGATCGACACGTCCGGCACTTCGCGCTCGGTCGCAATATCATGCAGATAGTCTTCGATCGGGCCAAGGTCGAAATCGTCCCTGCCGCGGCCGAGGAGCTCTTCGGCTTCTTCCTTCTTCATGTCATTCCTCATGCGCCCGCTTCGGCCCAACCTATGGCGGATCGTCCGCCTTGCAAATGCTCATTCAAGGCAGACGCGTCTCGTACCGCAGTTTCGACAGCGTGCTTCGCGCTGCCGAAAATACGCGGAAGCGCGGAAAGGTCCGGCATCGGAGCAACATGCGGGCCTGCCGCTGTCTCACGTTGATGCATGAGGCAGCGCGTGACGGCAGTGTCGAAGATTCTTGACAAACTTTGCCAAAACATGGGATCCTGGGACGTCGCATGGAGGCCGATATGGCGACGATGAACGTGTCCTTGCCCGATCCTATGAAGAAGTGGGTGGAGGCGCAGGCAGAAACAGGGCGCTACGCCAACGCGAGCGACTACGTGCGCGACCTGATCCGCAAGGATCAGGAGCGCAACGACAAGATCGCAGGCATGCAGGGCTTTGTCGATGAGGGCCTGAAGAGCGGAGCAGGCAGACGCTCCAAGGACGAGCTTTTCGCGGATGCGGTCAACCGAGCAAAGGCGCCGCGCGGCAAGCGATGATGGGCTTTCGCCTTTCGATAGCGGCGGAAGAGGACGTTATCGGCATTGCCGAGCAGGGTATCCGCCTGTTCGGCCCCCGTGCAGGCCAGACAATATCATGACGAGTTGTTCGCGATCTTCGATATGATCGCCGCCAATCCGCGCATGGCGCGGGAGCGACCCGAGTTATCGCCGCCCATGCTTATCCATCCGTTCAAGGCCCATCTCGTCGTCTACCGGATCGAGAACTATGGCGGCATCCTCATTGTGCGCGTACGTCACGGACACGAGGATTGGGCGAGAAGCTGATTGCGGTTCAACGTTAACCAGTGCCTGCCCGAGCTGCACCAAAAGCGCCATCTCGCCGCAGGTCCAATGCCGTCCCGAGGCGGATGCAAGCCTTGCAGAAGTTCTGCGAATCCTTGAAACCGATGGCCTGCCGCATCCGGTCCGAGCCGCAATGAGCGAATATCAATATTACGAATTCCAATCGGTCGATCGAACGCTCGGCGAGGCGGATCGTCGGGCTCTGCGCGATCTGTCGTCACGGGCGCGGATCACGGCCACCAGCTTCACAAATTCCTACAACTGGGGCGACTTCCGCGGCGATCCGGACGAGCTTATGGCGCGCTGGTTCGATCTTCATCTCTACTTCGCGAACTGGGGCTCGCGCCGCCTCATGATCAAGCTGCCGGCCCGGCTGGTCGACCAGAATCGACTCGGCGCCTTCCTCGCGGCGACTGATGACGTCATGCTCAGGGCTGCCGGCGAGAACGTCATCATAAGCATCTCGCGCGACGAGTTGGAGTTCGAGTTCCGTGACGATGATGACTCGGTTTGGCTCGCGGCGTTGGCGCCTTTGCGGGCCGACGCGCTCGCGGGCGATCTTCGGCTTTTCTATCTGCTCTGGTTGATGGCTGTCGAAGCGAACGCGATTGAACCCGATGAGCCGGAGCCGATGCCGGGAATCGGGCCGTTGACTGACGCGCTCGAGGCGTTTGCCGAGTTCTTCTGCATCGATCGCAATCTCGTGCTGGCAGCAGCAGAGCGAAGCGCGGTCCGGGACGAACTGTCGCCGGAGACGGTCGGGCGAATAGTCGCGGCGATGAGCGACGCGGAGAAAACCGGCCTGCTCCTGCGGGTTCTCGATGGCGAGCCGCATGTTCCAGCAGAGTTGCGAGCCTTGGTCCGGTCGCGCGCTGAACTCCAGGTGACAACCCCGCCTGTCGCTCCGCGCACGGCCGCGGGTCTGCTGGCCCGCGCCGATGAGATACGCCTTGCCCGCAAGCGCGCCGAGGCGGAATTGGTGGAAGCGCAACGGCGGCTGGAGGCGGAGGCGGCCAAGAAGGCACAAGAAGTTCGGCTCGAGGTCCTTCGCCGGCGGGGCGAGAGCATCTGGCGAGACGTCGAGGATGAAATCATGCGCCGCAACCCCGCCGGTTATGACAAGGCGACAGCCCTTCTTTCCGATCTTCAGGCGCTCGCCGAAAAAGAGGGCAGCGTCGAGGAATTCCGTCTTCGGCTTCAATCGATCCGGGAGCGCCATGCCGGCAAAGGCCGCTTCATCGAACGTCTGACGTTGTTGGGATAGTTTTCCACGGCTTGAAGTTCGAGCCTGGCTTTAATGCATGTCGCCCAGAAGTGCGCAGCGGTTCTGGGACAACGACATGCATCAAAACAAAGACTTAAAGCGCGTCGCCTGAATCCGTTTCAGCGCGACGCGCTTTAAGCCTGCGAAGCATGAATCCGTACCGATTGCGAGGAAGGCCGCCCGATGGATCAACAGTCGGCGACCAGCTTGCTTACCAATCGATCTGCTTGAACTCTCCTTGCAACCGCCTTGTGCCGGCTAATGCCACAGGCAGACCTTGACGTCCTTCCCGACATAGCAGGCGCCTTCGCGGCGAAGGTCTTCCCATCTTTCGTCGCCGTGGGTTTCGTCAATATCCGCGTTCGAATAGCCGGCCCAGGAATCACCGTCCTTGTAGACGACCGCCCAGTAATCCCTGGACATTTCACCTGCCCCGCTATGCGTGTCGGGATAGTCGATACCTGCAAAAACCTGCCTGGGGCCCTGGATGTTGAAATCGCCGCCCTTCTCGATTTGATAGGAGCATTTTCCGGATATGCGGGTCTGGCCCTCGACGACAAGCAGGCAACGGCCCCATTTGTAGTCGCTCGGCAGGCGATGCCTTGCAGCCTCCGCATGCGAAGGCGAAAGGGAAAACGCAATTGCAAGGGCAACGGCGATCGTTCGCCCGGTCATCCTGTCACCCGTTCTGAGGCCGCCGGAGCGACCGGACATCGTTGGGTTCCGCCCAGAGCACATGTCGAACGGTCCTCCGCAGGATGATCCCCTGAGACGACATTACTATCGGCCATGGCCGGATTTTTGTCACGAGAAGGCTGCTGACTTTGATTCGCGGGGCCGATGTGGCGCGGGGAGGGATGTGGGAGGCTCCGAGCCGCCCCTTCCTTCGCTAAAGCTTCGGAGGGCATCCTGCTTCGCGCGGAAGACAAGCGCGGATCCTACGAAGCTCGGAGAGCGAAGCAGGAGTGGCGGAGAGGGAGGGATTCGAACCCCCGATACCCTTGCGAGTATGCCGCATTTCGAGTGCGGTGCATTCGACCACTCTGCCACCTCTCCGCGAGGTCATGGTCGGCCGTTGCCGGCGCGGCGCACTAGATAACGGCTGACCGCTGGAGTTACAAGGCCCTATTCGACCGATTTCCAGCGTCTGCAGAAAGCGACGGCGAAGGGATGGGCCGATATTTGCCGGCAGCGCCGCCCGATGCATCGCCAAGGGCGAGCCTGGTTGCCTTGACTCCGACGCAACCTTCGGTTAGGGACAGCCCGCATTCGGCGTGGAGGCTCTTCCGCGCCGCTTGTTTTTTGAACCCGCAGACTGACAAAAAGACGGCCGGACCGCCCGAGGCGGTTCATCGAGGCCGACCGAACAGCGAAAGGCAAAAAATGTTCGCAGTCATCAAAACGGGCGGCAAGCAGTATCGCGTCGCCGCCAACGATCTCCTGAAGATCGAGAAACTCGAAGCCAAGGTCGGCGATATCGTCGAGATCGGCAATGTGCTCGCGCATGGCGAGGGCGAGAATGTCACCTTCGGCGCGCCGTTCGTCGATGGCGCCATGGTCACGGCGGAAGTCGTCGAGCAGGGCAAGAACCGCACCGTCATCGCTTTCAAGAAGCGCCGCCGCCAGAATTCGCGCCGCAAGATCGGCCACCGCCAACTTCTGACCACCGTCAGGATCGCCGAGATCCTGCTGGGAGGCGCCAAGCCGTCGAAGAAGGCAGCCGCCAAGCCGGAAGCCAAGGCACAGGCAAAGGCCCCCGAAGCCAAGGCCGAAGTCGCCGCCGAGGCGAAGGCCGAGGCCGCGCCGAAGGAGCCGAAGGCCAAGAAGGAAGCTGCCCCGAAGGCGGAAGCCGCTTCGGGCGAAGAGGCAAAGGCCGCGCCGCTGTTCAAGGCGCCGAAGGGCGAACCGGACGACCTGACCGTGATCAAGGGCATCGGCCCGGTCGCGGCGAAGGATCTCGCCGAGCAGGGCATCGTCACCTTCGCGCAGCTCGCCAAGCTCAGCGACAAGGATGTCGCCAAGATCGACGAGCACATGCCGTTCAGCGCCGACCAGATCAAGGACTGGCGCGAGCAGGCCAAGGAACTGGCGAAGAAGTAATTTTACCGGCGACGATCGTCGCCGGTACGGACTTGAAACGGAACGCGAACGCGTTCATAAGACCATTCAAGCGCCTCAGGGCGCATCGGAGTTAGTCAAATGGCACACAAGAAAGCTGGCGGTTCGTCGCGCAATGGTCGCGATTCGCACTCCAAGCGTCTGGGCGTGAAGAAGTTCGGCGGCGAAGCCGTCATCGCCGGCAACATCATCATCCGTCAACGCGGCACGACCTGGCATCCGGGCACCAATGTTGGCATGGGCACGGACCACACCCTTTTCGCGCTCGAAGCCGGCGCAGTCACCTTCAACAAAAAAGCCAACGGCCGAACCTACGTATCGGTGAACCCGATTACCAAAGCAGCGGAGTAGCCGGTTCCGCACCATAACACCGGCGCCCATCTCGGGAACCGGTGTCTGGCCAGGCCAGGAAAAGGATCAGGAGAGATGGGTTTGCCCTCTCTCCTTTTTCATTTTTTCTTGCCCTGGAGGACTAAAATGGTTGCCGAAGCGGAAGATACCGACGACGAGAGTTACGCGATCGAATGCCCGGTGCTGGCTACCGAGCGTCTTATCATGCGCGCCCCGCGCGAGAGCGATATCGAGCAACTCGTCGCGCTTGCCGACAACCGGCATATCGCCGAAATGCTGGCCCGCATGCCGCATCCCTATGGCGAAGCGGAAGCGCGCACCTTCCTCGCCATGGCGGCGTCGCGCCGCGCCGGTATCGTCTATGCGCTCACCATTGCCGGCACCGGCACCTTCGTCGGTTGTGCGGGGCTCAACACCACCGATCGCGGGCTGGAGCTCGGCTACTGGATCGGCGAGCCCTATTGGAAGCGCGGCTATGCCACCGAGGCCGCGCATGCGCTCGTCGACCTCGCCTTCCAGAGGACCTCGATCCAGGTGCTGCATGCCTCGACCAGGGTGATCAATCCGGCCTCACGCCGGGTCATCCACAAGTGTGGCTTCCAGTATGCCGGCCAGGGCATGTTGAACTCGATCGTCGCCGGCCAGGTGCCGGTCGAGCGCTATCGCCTCGACAGGAAGACGTGGACGAGCCTGCGCAACTGGGTGCATTTTTGAGGTGTGCCGATATTCAGGTGAGACCGGCCTGCAAACACTGATTTTCTGCGCTTCCGGTGCTCACGTACTTGAGTACGCTCCGCTCCGGTTCTCGAAAACCAGTGTTTTCGGCTCGGTCTGACCTGAATCTCAACACACCTCGGTGCGGTGCCTGGATCGAGGCCAAAACGGCTCAGCCCAGTTCGGCCCAGAGCGGCAGGTGGTCGGAGCCGACGGCGTCCCGGTCGGACCACAGGCGCTTCAACGATCTGGCCAGCGAGGCGCTGGTGAAGATGTAGTCGATGCATTTGTGGCGGCTTTTGTCGCCGGGGCGGTCGGGATCGACCCAGGTGACGAGGTCGGCGACGGCAAGGCGCTGGGCGACGTCGACGGCGAGATCCGCGGTCAGCGGCATGCCGAACTCATGGTCCGGGCGGCCGGCGAGTTCGACATATTCGGGGGATCCTGGCAGCATGTTGAAGTCGCCCATGACGATGAAGGCTTCCGGATAGGGCAGGTCCGGCAGGCCGATCTCGGGGATGCCAGACAGGCCGCCGCCTTCCAGCGCATAATTCAGGAGGCGCTGGCGCAGGAAGCGGATCTGGTTCTGGCGCTCGACCGGACTGCGGTGGTCGAGATGGGTGGAGTAGAAGCGGATGAAGCCAAGCGGCGTCTCGATCAGCGCCTCGATCGCGCCGCGCTGGAAGTTCATGGCCTCGAGGCTGCGGCTGCGCGGCAAAAGGAGATTGCGCGACAAATGAATGGGCGTCTTCGACAGCACCATGTTGCCGAGCTGGAAGGAGGTCGAGATGGCGCGGCCGTTCTCCAGGCGCGAGCCGATATTGACTTCGAAATTGCTGCCATAGGCGGCAAAATAATCGGGCAGCGCCTCGCTGATCTCGGCCACCATGTCGCGGTCGCCGTTGCGCGGGTTGTTGCGGGTCACTTCCTGCAGCGCGATCACGTCGGCGCCGCGCACGGCCTCGGCGATGCGCCCGACATCGTATTTGCCGTCGAGGCCGATGCCGTACTGGATGTTGTAGGAAACGATCTTCATTCCCGCGCCCCTTCAGTCACGCCGCTGCCAGTGCTACCGCGTCCCTGGCGAAAGGGCATCCGGCGCTTTAGTCGCAAATCAGTCTCGCCCTGGGCCCTGCCTTGGTTTAAGGCATGTCGGGATTCAGGTGATGCTTGCCTGACCTGAATCTCAACATGCCTTAGAGCAATCGCTCAAGCCCCATCAGCAGAAACTCGAAACGACGATGAAATTTCTCGACCAGGCCAAGGTTTATATCCGTTCCGGCGACGGCGGCGCCGGTTCGGTGTCGTTCCGGCGCGAAAAATTCATCGAGTTCGGCGGTCCGGATGGCGGCGATGGCGGCCGCGGCGGCGATGTCTGGGCGGAAGCGGTCGATGGGCTGAACACGCTGATCGACTATCGCTACCAGCAGCATTTCAAGGCCAAGACCGGCACGCACGGCATGGGCCGCAACATGACGGGCGCCAAGGGCGCCGACATCACGCTGAAAGTGCCGGCCGGCACGCAGGTCTTTGCCGAGGACAATGAGACGCTGATCTGCGACCTGACCGTGGTCGGCCAGCGCTTCCTACTTGCCAAGGGCGGCAATGGCGGCTTCGGCAACCAGCATTTCAAGACTTCGACCAACCAGGCGCCACGGCGCGCCAATCCCGGCCTGCCGGGCGAGGAGCTGAACATCTGGCTCCGGCTCAAGCTGATCGCCGACGCAGGCCTGGTCGGCCTGCCCAATGCCGGCAAGTCGACTTTCCTTGCGGCCGTCACCGCGGCTAAGCCGAAGATCGCCGATTATCCGTTCACCACGCTTTATCCCGGTCTCGGCGTCGCCCGCATCGACGGCCGCGAGTTCGTGCTCGCCGACATCCCGGGCCTGATCGAGGGCGCGCATGAGGGGGTGGGTATCGGCGACCGCTTCCTCGGCCATGTCGAGCGCACGCGCGTGCTGCTCCACCTCGTCTCCGCGCAGGAAGAAAGCCCGGGCAAGGCCTACAAGACGGTGCGCGCCGAGCTCGAAGCCTATGGCCATGGGCTGACCGACAAGGTCGAAATCGTCGCGCTCAGCCAGGTCGACACCCTCGACGCGGACGCCCGCAAGAAGAAGGCTGCCTCGCTGAAGCGCGCCGCCGGCCGTGCGCCGATGCTTGTCTCGGCCGTCACCGGCGAAGGCGTCGAGGCCGTGCTGCGCGCGCTGATGGCGGTGGTCGCCGAAGCGCGCGATGCGGTTCCGGCTCCCGTCGACACGCGCTGGCGCTAAGACCCATGAAATCGCTGAAATCATACCGGCGCATCACCGTGAAGATCGGTTCGGCGCTGCTCGTCGACCGCGCGACAGGCTTGAAGCGCGACTGGCTGAGCTCTTTAGCCAACGACATCGCGGCGCTTGCCGATGCCGGCGCGGAAGTGCTCGTCGTATCCTCAGGAGCCATCGCGCTTGGCCGCACCATTTTAGGCCTCGGCAAACGCGCGCTGAAGCTCGAGGAGAGCCAGGCCGCCGCCGCCGTCGGCCAGATCGCGCTTGCCGGCGCCTGGTCGGACGCGCTCGGCAAGGACGGACTGAAATCGGGCCAGATCCTGTTGACGCTTGGCGACACCGAGGAGCGCCGCCGCTACCTCAACGCGCGCGCCACGATCTCGACCCTGCTCAAGATGAAGGCGGTGCCGGTCATCAACGAGAACGACACCGTGGCGACCTCCGAAATCCGCTACGGCGACAACGACCGGCTGGCGGCGCGGGTGGCGACGATGATGGGCGCAGATCTGCTCGTGCTGCTCTCCGACATAGACGGCCTCTATACCGCGCCTCCGGCCAAGGATCCGGGGGCAAAATTCATCCCCGTGGTCGACCGCATCACGCCGGACATCGAGGCGATGGCGGGCGCGGCGGCGTCCGAGCTGTCGCGCGGCGGCATGCGCACGAAGCTCGACGCCGGCAAGATCGCCAATGCCGCCGGCACCGCGATGATCATCACGTCGGGAACCAGGCTGTCGCCGCTGATGGCGATCGAGCGGGGCGAGCGCGCGACCTTCTTCAAGCCGAGCGCCAATCCGGTGAAGGGTTACAAGAGCTGGATCGCGGGGCAGCTCGAGCCGGCCGGCCGGCTCACCGTCGATGCCGGCGCCATCGGTGCGCTGAAATCGGGCAAGTCGCTGCTGCCGGCCGGGGTAAAGCTGGTCAGCGGCAATTTCTCGCGCGGCGACACGGTGGCGATCCTGTCGCCGGAGGGGCGCGAGATCGCGCGCGGGCTGGTTGCCTATGATGCCGCCGATGCCGTAAGGATCGCAGGCTTGAAGACGGCCGAGATCGAAAACGTGCTCGGCTACGAGGCGCGTTCGGCGATGATCCATCGCGACGACCTTGTGGTAAGCGTCGCCGGCGACCAAGTATTGGCCGACGACTAGAGCAAAGGCCGACGACCAAGCGGAGGGATGAACCATGCTGAAGCTGCATGAAAAATCCGGCGAAGGCACGGTGGCGCTGATGGCCGATATCGGCCGCCGCGCCCGCGCCGCCGCCCGACCGTTGGCCGTCGCTTCCACCAAGGCCAAGAACGATGCGCTGGTTGCCATGGCGGACGCCATCCTGCGCAACGAGCAGGCGATCCTCGATGCGAATGCCGTCGACATGTCGAACGGCGAGGAAGCTGGGCTGTCGGGCTCCTTCATGGACCGGCTGAAGCTCAATCCCTCGCGCATCGAAGCGATGGCCGAGGGCATTCGCGAGATCGCCGCGCTCAAGGACCCGGTCGGCGACGTGATCGCCGCATGGGACCGGCCGAACGGCCTCCATATCGAGCGCGTGCGCACGCCGCTCGGCGTCATCGGCGTCATCTACGAAAGCCGCCCGAACGTGACGGCGGATGCCGGGGCGCTTTGCCTCAAGGCGGGCAATCCGGTGATCCTGCGCGGCGGTTCGGATTCGATCAATTCGTCCTCGGCGATCCATGCCTGCATGGTCGAAGGGCTGAAGGCCGCCGGCCTGCCGCAGGATGCCATCCAGCTGGTGCCGACCACCGACCGCGCCGCAGTCGGCGAGATGCTCAAAGGTTTGAGCGGCAATCTCGACGTCATCATCCCGCGCGGCGGCAAAAGCCTGGTCGGTCGCGTGCAGAGCGAGGCTCGGGTGCCGGTCTTCGCGCATCTGGAGGGCATCTGCCATCTCTATATCGACCGCTCGGCCGATCTCGGCATGACGGTGAAGATCGCGGTCAACGCCAAGATGCGGCGCACCGGCGTCTGCGGCGCAGCCGAGACCTTGCTGGTCGACCGCGCGGTCGCGTCCACGCATCTGGTGCCGATCCTGGAAGCGCTGCGTGCCGCCGGTTGCGAGATCCACGCCGACGCCGAGGTGGTGAAAGCGTTCGCCGCGGCCCTCCCGGCGACCGATGCGGACTGGGTGACGGAATATCTCGACGCCATCATTGCGGTGAAGCTGGTCGACGACGTCACTGGGGCGATCGAGCATATCGAGACCTTCTCCTCGCACCACACCGAGGCGATCGTCGCCGAGGATGCGCAGGCAGTCGAAAAATTCTTCAACGAGATCGATTCCGCCATCCTGCTGCACAATGCCTCGACGCAGTTCGCCGACGGCGGCGAGTTCGGCATGGGCGCCGAGATCGGCATCGCCACCGGCAAGATGCATGCGCGCGGGCCGGTCGGGGTCGAGCAGCTCACCTCGTTCAAATACCGCGTGCGCGGGTCTGGACAGGTGAGGCCTTGACGTTTCTTGCCTTAAGAGGCTGAGCTTGCGCCCAGGCCCCCCCCTCTGGCCTGCCGGACCCGGCCCTTCGCTGTCGCTGCGGGCGTTCGTCGTTCGCAAAGCCAAGCAATTGGCTTTGCGTCCGCTGCGCGGACCACTCCTCACCCCCCTCAAGGGGGGAGATTGGCAGCTTCGCCGACGGTGCTCTGCTTGCAACGTCGGCGATTGGCGAAAGCATAGGCGCCATCTGATCTCCCCCCTTGAGGGGGAGATGGCCGGCAGGCCAGAGAGGGGGGCCTAGCACAATGCTTTCGTCCCCTCAGCCCGCTGTTCCTTCGCGCTACCTTCGCATGCCGCACGCCGCCAGGGGCCTGACCGTCGGGTTGTTCGGCGGCTCGTTCAATCCGCCGCATGCCGGTCATGCGCTGGTCGCCGAGATCGCGCTGAGAAGGCTGGCGCTCGACCAATTGTGGTGGATGGTGACGCCGGGCAATCCGCTGAAAAGCGTGCGGGAGCTGGCGCCACTCGCCGAGCGCATCGAGCTGTCCGAAAAGATCGCCAGGAACCCCAAGATCAAGGTCACTGCCTTCGAG
>Ga0209758_1004684_pt1 | contig 11176 bp, 8 predicted proteins | sample AraplaMF_Col_mMF_FD_184258 | JGI IMG/M metagenome (GOLD analysis project Ga0209758, IMG submission 184258) | Arabidopsis root microbial communities from the University of North Carolina, USA - plate scrape MF_Col_mMF (SPAdes) (version 2) | ecosystem: Host-associated > Plants > Roots > Endosphere ... | reverse complement strand
CCGTTTCGATTGTCGCATTTGCCGCGAAAAGTTTGTTCGCATCGGGAGCCACGAAAACGTGACCCGAGGCGGGTCGAAACGCGCTCAAATTTGATCGGGGGTTTCAATGAGATCAGAGCAGCAATGGCGTGATATCGCCGAAAGCACGAGGCCGGCCTCGATCACCTCCGATCCGGAGCAGGGCGGCGACGGCTTCGGCAACGATCTGTCGAAGCCGGGGCACGTCATCGTCGTCGATGACGATGAGACCATACGCCGGATGGTGACCCGCTATTTCGAAGACAACAACGTGCCGGTCAGCGCCGCGTCCAACCGCAGCGAGTTGAACCGGCACTTCGCCAAGGCCGCCCCCTGCCTGATCGTGCTCGACCTGCAGCTCGGCGAGCACGACGGCCTCGATCTGCTGCGGGATATCCGTTCGCATTCGGATGTTCCGGTGATCATCCTGACCGGCCACCGGCTCGACGAGGTCGACCGCGTCGTCGGCCTCGAGCTCGGCGCCGACGACTACATCGTCAAGCCGTTCAGCCTGCGCGAGCTGCTGGCGCGCGTCCGAGCCATTCTGCGCCGCCAGGAGCTGGGGCGTGTCGCCCGCACCCGCGATCCGGAACGCGGCGGCTACCGGTTCGACGGCTGGCAGCTCGAACGGCGCAGCCGGACGCTCACCGATCCCAAAGGCGAGCCGGTTGCGCTGAGCAAGGGCGAGTATGCCCTGCTGCTGGCCTTTCTCGAGGCGCCACAACGGGTGCTGACGCGCGAATATCTGCTGCAGGCGACCCGGCTCCATGAGGACATCTTCGACCGCAGCATCGACGTCCAGGTGCTGCGCCTGCGACGCAAGCTGGAAACCGATCCGCGGGCGCCGCGGGTAATCCAGACCCAACGCGGCATCGGTTACGTGTTTTCGGTGACGGTGGAGCCCTTTTGAACGGCGCGGGCGCCGAAATACGCCGGCATCAGGTTACGATTGTAACCGTTTTTGCCCAGGCGGTGACCGCACCGTAACGCGCGGGCTGGAAACTCCCACCATCGAAATTCTGTGGGAGAATGTCATGCCAAACCGTCCGCTCGCTTCCGAACGCACGCCCCATCGCCAGTCCGGTGCTCCGCTCGGCCAGGTCCCGCGTGCGCTCACCGCGGCCCGCAAACTGGAGCTGGTGCCGCACGCCGAGCCGGTCAGGATCGGCCGGCCGGAGGAAACCAGCCGTTCGACCCAGTCGCCCCCGGCCCAGTCGTCTCGAGCCCAATCATCCTGGGCCACGACGTTTGGATCGCTCATGGAGGGCTTCCTGCTCTACGGCGCATCGCTGCATCCGAACGCCGCATTCCCGGCCGGGTTGTTGCAAGGTGATCATGGCGGTGCCTCGGCGATGGACACGTTCGCGCCACAACGGACCGTTGCCCGGCAAGGCTACGACACGGTCGTGCCGACGCCCGCACTCGGCGGCGCGGCGTCCGGTTTCGCCGGTCGGATCGCGCGAAGCCTGCGCGGATCGATTGCCGGGCTGTGGGCGCGTTGGCGGCGCGAGCGCGCCATCCGGAAGACCGTCGCCGCTCTGGCCGATCTCGATGACCGTACCTTGTACGACATGGGCATCCCCAGCCGGCACCATATCGAGGAGGTCGTCAGATATTGTCGGGATTGCTGATGCGCCGCTTGGCCAGCCTGGCATTCCGTCGCCTGCAGGCGGCGGCGATCGGCGCGCTGCCGGTGGCGATGCTGCTGCTCATCCCGCTGCCGCTGCATTCGCTGGAGGCCACGGATTTCGTGGGTGACGAACCGATCACGCCGATACCGGAGCAGCAGGTTTCCGATCCGGCCAAGGTCGCGCTGGGCAAGCGCCTGTTCGAAGACGTCCGCCTGTCCGGCGGCAATACCCGTAGCTGCACCTCCTGCCACGACCTTCGCGTCAACGGCGCCAGCGGCATGAGCCACGACAGCGCACTCGACGGCTCGGCGCTATTCTTCAACACGCCGACCATCTTCAACGCCGCACTCAGCTTTCGCTTCAACTGGGAAGGGACCTACCGGACGCTGGAGGCGGAAGCCCAGGCGACCATCGAAAATCCGCAACTGATGGCGAGCAAGCTTTCGGACGTGGTCGAAAAGCTCGACGCCGATCCGGGCGTGCGTCTGGCGTTCGTCGCCGTTTACGGCCGTGACCCCGACGCCGCCAGCGTGCTGGATGCCATCGTCAGCTTCGAGCGGTCGCTGACGACGCCCGGCAGCCGCTTCGACCGATGGCTGCGCGGCGACCGCGCTGCGTTGTCGGCGCAGGAGGTCAGCGGCTACGGACTGTTCAAATCGCTGGGCTGCGTCGCCTGTCACCAGGGCGTCAATGTCGGCGGCAATCTGTTCGCGCGCCAGGGCATCTTCCACCCGCTGGCGGCGGCGCCGAAACCCGAACTGCTGCGTGTTCCAAGTCTGCGCAACGTCGCCACCACGCCGCCCTACTTTCACGACGGCAGCGCGCCGACGCTGGAAGACGCCGTCCGCAAGATGAGTTTTGCGCAGCTCAACTCGAGGTTGAGCGACACGCAGGTCGACGACATCGTCGCCTATCTTCGCACCCTGACCGGAACGTATCGCCCGGCTGCGGAGCATGCCCGGCGATGAAGTCCATTTTCGCGACGATTGCGGTGTTGTTCCTGCTGCTCACCTGGCTCTTGCTGAGCGGACTGAATCTGAATTCCACGCTCTTCGACCGCGAGGTCCGCGCGCTCGACGAATACACCAAGAACGACCGCGCACTGCATCGCGAGGTGCTCACCGCGCGCGCCGGCCTGTCGCGGAACTACGATGCGATCGTGAAGCGGACGCAGGGGGTCACCGCCTCGCTCGATCGGCTGCGCAGCGCCGCCGAGGGCGACCGCGAGCAGCTTGCCGTCATCGATCGCCTGACCGCGCGCGCCGGACGGCAGGAAGAGCTGGTCGAAAAATTCAAGACCCAGAATGCCATGCTGCAGAACTCGCTGGCCTATTTCGGGCTGCTCTCCAGCCGGCTCGCGGCCTCCGACGGCGAGGGTCAGGTGGTCGCGTCCACCATCACTTTGTCGGCGGCCATGCTGCATTTGACGCTGGATACCTCTCCCGCCGCTGCCGGCGACGTGCAAGAGAGGCTGGAGGAACTGGCGGCCGTCCCGCACGTCAACGACCACGATTCCATCCAGGCCCTGCTGTCCCACGGCAGAATTCTCCACGCGCTGCTGCCGGCGACCGACGTGGTCATGAAGGCGCTGTTTGCCGGGCTCGGCGATCCGGAACAGGAGGTGCTTCGCGGCCTCGTCGTCAAGCGGCAGCTCGCCGCGCGGGCGACGGCGCGCAACTACCGCCTGCTGCTGTACGTGACGTCGCTACTGCTGCTCGCCAGCCTGGTGCCGCTCGGAGTGCGGTTGCGGGCGCGGACGCGCGCATTGCAATGGCGCGCCACGTTCGAGCACGTCATCGCCAGCATTTCGATGGACTTCGTCAATTCGCCCGACCACGAACTCGCGGCCGTGGTGGAGCGCGCGCTCGGAGAGCTCGGCGAATGCGTCGGCGCGGATCGCGCCTATTTCGTCATTGCCGGCAAGCCGCGGCGGACTTATCGATGGTCGCGCGGCGATCTCGGATTCCCACCGGGTTGGCCGGAACGTGCTCTGGACTTCGAACGGCGCTTCGCGCGCGGCAAGGCCGGCGCCATCCACATCCCCAATGTCAGGTGGTCGCGTCCCAACCAGCCGACCCATCTGCTCGTCGCGGCCGGCCTTCACGGCTGGCTGTGCATTCCGGCCATCGGCGGAGACGACACCACCGCGATTCTCGGCTTCGACGCCTTGCAGCCGGATGCGATGACGCAATCGACGGAATTCGGCCTGTTCCGCATGGCTTTCGACGCCATCGCCAACGCGGTCGGCAAGGTCGCGCTCGAAGCGGAGAAGGCGCGTCTGGAAGCCAGCCTGCAGCAGGCGCGCCGGATGGAAACCATCGGCGCCTTTGCCAGCGGCATCGCCCACAACTTCAACAACATCGTCGGCGCGATCCTGGGTTACACCGAGATGGCGAACGCCCATGGCCGCTCGGAAGACCGCCGGGCCTCCAGCCTTGCGGAAATCCGCCGCGCCGGCGAACGCGCGCGCCAGCTCATCGACCAGATCCTGACCTTCGGCCGCCACGGCGACGCGCGGCGGGAGCAGGTCTGCATCAAGAAGCTGGTCGCCGAGACGCGCTCGCTGCTTGCCGCTTCGCTGCCTGCGCATATCGCCATCGAGGTCCATGAGACGGCCGAGGCGATGATCATATCGGGAGAGCCGGCGCAGCTGCAGCAGGTCATCATGAACATCTGCAACAACGCCGCGCAGGCGATGGACGGACCCGGCGTCATCAAAATCGCCATCGAGGCGCGCGAGCTGAAGCGGCCGCTGCGCGTCGGGCCCGACGAGATCGACCCCGGCCGCTATGCCGTCATTTCGATCTCGGATTCCGGGCGCGGCATGGACGAAGCGACGATGGAGCGGATCTTCGAGCCGTTCTTCACCACGCGTCTGGCCGGCAGCGGACTTGGTCTGGCGACGGCCCGGGTCATCGTCCAGGAGCATGGCGGAACGGTGAAGGTGGAAAGCGCGCCGAACGCCGGCGCGCGTTTCGAGATCTGGCTTCCCTGCATGTCCCATGTCCAGCCGGCGCCGATCGAGCATGCGCCCGGCATCGTCGGTCGCGGCATCGGCGAGGCGCTTCTGATCTTCGAGGCCAACCGGGAGCGGCTGCTGCGGCACGAGGAAATCCTCGCGGCGCTCGGCTACGAACCGGTCGGCTTCACCACGCCGGCCGAATGTGCGCAGGCCTGGCGCGCCATGCCGCGGCGCTTCGATGCGGCGCTGATCTGCCATCAGCCGGGCACCACCGTGGCGCTGGACTTTGCCATCGCGCTGCATGACATGGCGCCGGACCTGCCCATTGTGCTGGCAACGCCTTCGGCGCGCACCCTGAGCGCGCCGGCGCTGGCGGCGTCCGGCGTATCGGAACTGGTGCAATATCCGCTGTCGTCTTCGGAACTGGCCCGCGCCCTGCTGCGCGCCGTGGCGGCGCCGGCTGCGGCGCTGCTGCAATCCTGACCCCTATGCGGTGACAGGCCTTTCGCCGCGGCGCAGCATGTCCTAAAGGGATCGCAACTCTTTCCAGGGCGCCCCTTACCCCATGATCCGTCTCGACAACATCAGCAAGCAGAATGGCCACCAGATCCTCTTCATCGAGGCCTCCGCGGCGCTCCAGAAGGGCGAAAAAATCGGCCTCGTCGGCCCCAACGGGTCGGGCAAGACGACCCTGTTCCGGATGATCACCGGCCAGGAGCCGCCCGACGAGGGCCAGGTTTCGACCGATCGCGGCGTGACTATCGGCTATTTCAGCCAGGATGTCGGCGAGATGGCGGGCCGCAGTGCCGTCTCCGAGGTGATGGATGGCGCCGGCCCGGTGTCTTCGGTGGCGGCGGAACTGAAAGAACTCGAGACCGCGATGGGCGACCCCGATCGCGTCGACGAAATGGAGAGCATCATCGAGCGTTACGGCGAGGTGCAGGCGCGGTTCGAGGAATTGGACGGCTACGCGCTGGAAGGTCGCGCGCGCGAAGTGCTCGCCGGCCTCAGCTTCAGCCAGGAGATGATGGACGGCGACGTCGGCAAGCTGTCGGGCGGCTGGAAGATGCGCGTGGCGCTGGCGCGCATCCTGTTGATGCGGCCCGACGTCATGCTGCTCGACGAGCCGAGCAACCATCTCGACCTCGAGAGCCTGATCTGGCTGGAGCAGTTCCTGAAGGGCTTCGAGGGCGCGTTGCTGATGACCTCGCACGACCGCGAGTTCATGAATCGCATCGTCACCAAGGTGATCGAGATCGACGGCGGCACGCTGACGTCCTATTCGGGCAACTACGAATTCTACGAGCAGCAGCGCGCGCTGGCCGAGAAGCAGCAGCAGGCGCAGTTCGAGCGGCAGCAGGCGATGCTGGCCAAGGAAATCAGCTTCATCGAACGCTTCAAGGCGCGCGCCTCCCACGCCGCCCAGGTGCAGAGCCGGGTCAAGAAGCTGGAGAAGATCGAGCGCGTCGAGCCGCCTAAGCGCCGCCAGACGATTGCGTTCGACTTCCCGCCGGCGCCGCGCTCCGGCGACGACGTGGTCAGCCTGAAGAACGTCGACAAGGGCTATGGCAGCCGCAGCATCTATCAGGGCCTCGACTTCATGGTCAGCCGCAAGGAGCGCTGGGCCGTGATGGGCATCAACGGCGCCGGCAAATCGACGCTGCTCAAGCTGGTGGCCGGATCGACCGAGCCTGACAACGGCACGGTGGCGCTCGGCGGCAGCGTCAAGATGGGCTATTTCGCCCAGCACGCGATGGACTTGCTCGACGGTGAACGCACCGTGTTCGAACAGCTTGAGTATTCATTCCCGCAGGCCGGTCAGGGCTCGTTGCGCGCTTTGGCCGGCTGCTTCGGATTTTCCGGCGACGATGTCGAGAAGCGCTGCCGGGTGTTGTCGGGCGGCGAGAAGGCCCGGCTGGTGATGGCCATCATGCTGTTCGATCCGCCGAACTTCCTGGTGCTGGACGAACCGACCAACCATCTCGACATGGCGACCAAGGAGATGCTGATCCAGGCGCTCTCGGAGTACGAAGGCACCATGCTGTTCGTGTCGCATGACCGGCATTTCCTGGCCGCACTGTCCAACCGCGTGCTGGAGCTGACGCCGGAAGGCATCCACAAGTATGGCGGCGGCTACACCGAATACGTCGCACGCACCGGGCAGGAAGCGCCGGGGTTGCGGAGTTGACGTGGGAAAGCCTGACGCCGCCAACAGCTCGTCCCTGCGGTCGCAGCGACGACCTGTTGGGAGGCAGCCGCCTCACACCACCGCATTCCTCGCAATCACCTCGCGATAAAACGCCGCGCTCAGCTTTGGCGTCCGCCGCTGGGTGTTGAAATCAACGTGGTACAATCCGAAGCGCTTCTGCAGGCCGTCAGACCATTCGAAATTGTCCATCAGGCTCCACAGGAAATAGCCCCTGACCGGCAGACCCTCCGCGGTGGCGCGGTGCAGATGGGTGAGGTAGTTGCGCAGGTACATGATCCGGTCGAGATCGTGGATGGCGCCGTCGGCCGCTGGCTCGTCGATGGCCGAAGTGCCGTTCTCGGTGATGTAGATCGACTTGACGTTCCAGACCCTGGCGACGTTGCGCGGCGCCCAGTACAGCGCTTCGGGACCGATCTTGAGCCAGTTCGAATTCATGCTCGGAAACGATGCGGGCATCGGTGCAAGCGAAAAGCCGTTCGGATCGTCGACCGCCGTCACGTAATAATTCGGCATGTAGACGTTGAGCCCGACATGATCGATCGGCAATGAAATGATCTTCAGGTCCTCCGGCGTGAATTTCGGTGCGTTGGCGCCGGCATAGGCCAGGAAGGCGTCGGTATATCTGCCCTCCAGCATCACGGTCAGGTAGCCGCCGTTCATCTCGCGGGTTGCGGTCTCGGCGGCGCGGATGTTTGCTGGCGTTTCGATCGCCGGCACGCAGACCACGATGTTCTCCGCCGGGCCGACCCGGGTGCCGGGCCAGGCCTGCGCCCGGATCGCCTGCACCGCAAGCCCATGTCCCAGCGCCACATGGTGGCGGACCTGGTTGATGCGTGCCCGCGGCAGCTTCAATCCCGGCGCGTCGACGCCGAGGTTGAATCCGGCATCGACCAGCCGGCCGCATTCGTTGACGGTGAAGAAGTCTTGCACCCGGTCGCTCAGCCGTTGGGCGACATAGCCGGCATAGTCGCCGAGCGCCTTGGCGGTGTCGCGGGATTCCCAGCCGCCGAACCGGTCCTGCAGCGCCTGCGGCAGGTCCCAGTGATACAGCGTCGCGAATGGCGCGATGCCGTTGGCGAGAAGCTCGTCGACCAGCCTGTTGTAGAAATCCAGGCCTTTCGGGTTGGGCGTGCCGGTGCCTTCCGGAAACACCCGCGGCCAGGCGATGGAAAATCGATAGGCCTTTGCACCCAGCGCCTTGATCAGCGCGACGTCTTCCTTGTAGCGGTGATAATGATCATTGGCCTGGTCGGCATTGCTGCGGTCGACGATGGTGCCGGGGATGCGGACGAAGCTGTCCCAGATCGAGGGACCGCGTCCGTCCTCGTTGACGGCGCCTTCGACCTGGTAGGCCGACGTGGCCGTGCCCCACACGAAATCCTTTGGAAAGCCGAGCCCGGTGAGGCGAAGCGATTTTGTCCTGCTTGGCTGAGGCGATGCCGGTTGGGCCGAGGCGGCCGACAGGCCGAGAGCCGACAGGCCGGCGATGGCCGCAAACTGACGACGGGAAAATCTTTCGACCACCATGTCTCCACCGCATTTGTTGGCAGCGCAACAAAGCCTGCCGTCGACGGGTTGTCGAGCCGATTCAGGCGCGAACCCTCGTTCAAGGTCGTGCGTTTCGGCAGGCGTGGTGCGCGATCCCGGCGATTGACCGGCAGATCGCAGCGGAGAATGATGAGATTCGGACAAGACGGGTAAAACCGGTAGCGGTGACCCCAAAGCGATGGCGAACGATCGCCGCGTGAACAACGGGAGGAGTTTTGATGGCGCATGCGCACGATCCGTCATCTGCCGGCAAGCCGTCCCGTTCCACCGCAATCCCGAAACACGCTGGCCGCATCACCCGCCGCGGCCTGCTTGCCAGCGCGGCCTGTATCGTCACCACCGGCAGCGCCACGGCGCGGGTGGTCACGAAAGTATTGCCCTGGACACCGAACGAAGCCTATCCGGTGACGCCGGTTGGCCCCGGCGGCTATCTGTTCTTCACGCCGGCGGAAGCCGCCGTCGTCGATGCCATCGTCGATCGCCTGATTCCGACCGACGAGTTGGGGCCGGGCGCCAAAGACGCCGGCGTCACGGTGTTCATCGACCGCCAGTTGACCGGCCCCTATGGCGGCCATGACTGGCTCTACATGCAGGGGCCGTTTTCCGCGACACCGCTGCCGACCCAAGGCCTGCAGTCGCCGCTGACGCCGCGCCAGCAATACCGGCGCGGGCTCGCCGCGCTCGCCGAATACTGCAAGGCCAATTTCGCCGGCCGTGGCTTCGAGCAACTGCCGCCCGACGAGCAGGACAAACTGCTCGCTGCGATGGAAAAGGGCGAGACAAAACTGCCCGGCTTCGAGAGCCGCATGCTGTTCAACGCCGTCCACGGCAACACCATGGAGGGTTTCTTCGCCGATCCGATCTACGGCGGCAATCGCGACATGGTGGGCTGGAAGCTGGTCGGCTTTCCCGGCGTCCGCTACGATTTCCGCGACGTGATCGACAAGCCGAACCAGGCCTACACCATTCCGCCGGTCGGCCTGCAGGGCCGCCCGGCCTGGGGAGGGTCGAACTGATGGCCCGCCGCCTGCCCCGCAAGGATGTCGTCATCGTCGGTCTTGGCTGGACCGGATCGATCCTCGCTCTCGAACTGGCGCGCACCGGTCTCGAGGTGGTCGCGATCGAGCGCGGTCCGTGGCGCGACACCGCCACCGATTTCAACATCGGCACCGCGCCGGACGAGTTGCGCTACGCCGTTCGCCACGACGTCTTCCTGCGGCCGAAGCAGGAAACCCTGACCATGCGCAACAACCCGTCGCAGACCGCGCTGCCGATCCGCAAATGGGGCAGCTTTCTGCCCGGCAACGGTGTCGGCGGCGCCGGCGTGCACTGGAACGGCCAGACCTGGCGCTTCCTGCCGCATGATTTTCGCATCCGCAGCCACATGATCGAGCGCTACGGCGAAGCCATCATGCCGGAGGGCAACCACATCCAGGACTGGCCGGTCAGTTACGAGGAGCTTGAACCGTATTACGACCGCTTCGAATACGTCGCCGGCATTTCCGGCAAGGCCGGCAACATCAGGGGCGACATAAAACCCGGCGGCAATCCGTTCGAGGGCGCGCGGGCCCGCGAGTATCCGACGCCGCCGATGAAGCAGGGCTATCCGCAGGAACTGTTCACCAAAGCCGCGGCCAATCTCGGCCTGCATCCGTTTCCGCGCCCGTCCGCCAATCTGTCGGTCGCCTACACCAATCCCTACGGCTGCGCGATGGCGCCGTGCACCTATTGCGGCTTCTGCGAGCGCTTCGGCTGCGCCAATTACTCCAAGTCGAGCCCGCAGACCTGCGTGCTGCCGGCGCTGGTCCGCGAGCCGACCTTCGAAGCCCGCACCGACAGCGAGGTCACCAGGATCAATCTGGCGAAGGACGGCAAGACCGCGACCGGCGTGACTTACGTCGATCTCAACGGTGAGGAATGGGAGCAGCCGGCCGACATCGTGCTGGTCTGCGCCTATGCGTTGTTCAATGTCCGCCTGCTGCTGCTCTCGGGGATCGGCAAGCCCTACGATCCCGCCAGCAACGAGGGGGTGGTCGGCCGCAACTACGCCTACCAGACCGGGTCCGGCGCGACCGGCTTTTTCGAGGAAGCCAGATTCAATCCGTTCGCCGCGGCGGGTTCGCTCGGCGTCGCCGCCGACGACTACAACAGCGACAATTTCGATCACGGCCCGCACGGCTTCGTCGGTGGCGCCTCGATCACCAGCGCCCATACCAACGGCCGTCCGATCCTCTATCGCCCGACACCGCGCGGGACCCCGACCTGGGGTAGCCAATGGAAGAAGGCGGTGAAGGAGACCTATAACCGCATCGCCAATGTCGGCGCGCAGGGCAGCGTCATGAGCTACCGCACCAATTATCTCGACCTGGATCCGACCTACAAGGATCCGCTCGGCCGGCCGTTGATGCGCATGACGTTCGATTACCAGGACAACGAACGCAAGATGGCGAACTGGATGGCGGAGCGTTGCGACGAGGTCGTCAAGGCGATGGGTGCAAAGACGTCGCAGGTCAATCGTCTCACCGGCCCGTGGTCGGTGGTGCCCTACCAGACCACGCACAACACCGGCGGCGCGGTGTTCGGCAGCGATCCGAAGACCAGCGTGCTCAACAAGTACCTGCAGTCCTGGGATGTCTCCAACGTCTTCGTGATGGGGGCCTCGGCTTTTCCGCAGAATGCCGGCTACAACCCGACCGGCACCGTCGGCGCGCTGACTTACTGGTCGCTCGAGGCGATCAGGAAATACGTCAAGTCTCCCGGACCGCTGGTGCAGGCATGACAATGCGGAGATTCACGGGACTGATCGCA
>Ga0209758_1004682_pt1 | contig 11180 bp, 11 predicted proteins | sample AraplaMF_Col_mMF_FD_184258 | JGI IMG/M metagenome (GOLD analysis project Ga0209758, IMG submission 184258) | Arabidopsis root microbial communities from the University of North Carolina, USA - plate scrape MF_Col_mMF (SPAdes) (version 2) | ecosystem: Host-associated > Plants > Roots > Endosphere... | reverse complement strand
CTCCAGGCGAAAGTCGTCGAGCACGGCGATCACCGCCTGCTCGACCAGGCATCCGGGGCTTTCCGGCTCGGTGCTGAACGGCAACAGCGTCTCGCCCAGCGCGGCGCTGATCTCGGCCAGCGAGATCTTGTCCGGCGCGCGGCCGAGCTGCCAGCCGCCGCCATGGCCGCGCGACGACGTGACGATGCCAGCCTCGCGCAGCCCGGCGATGGTGCGGCGCACCACCACCGGGTTGGTGTGGATGAAGCCGGCAAGCTGTTCGGAGGTCAGCGCCCGGTCGGGCGCGTCGGCCATGTGGACGAGGATGTGCAGGGTCGAGGACAGTCGGCTGTTGCGTTTCATGTAACTTAGTTAGTTACGAATCCTGCCGATGTCAAACCGTCTGCCGGCGGGCCTTTTTTCGCGATGCCTCGCCATCCCCCCTTGCCATCGCCACCCCTTCGACCAGACGCTGCTGGACAGGCTCGACCTTGAGGTGACGAGGATCGGCCGGACTTTCCGCAATTTCCCACCGGCTATCGTCTACCGGGTTTCCGGGATAAAGAACCTCCGGACCTTTGACTGGCGCTTCTCATGAGCGATCTCCCGACGGCAATATTGGAATTGGGGCTGCTTGGCGCTGCCTGCCTGGCCTTCACCGAGAAGATCCTGCCGGTGCCGCCCTCGCACGCCGTGCTTTTGTTCCTCGGCATGGCGCGGGCGCCTGACCTGGCGACGCTCGCCATGTTGCTGGCAGTGACGACGGCCGCTTCGACGGCCGGCTGTCTGTTCTGGTTCGCGCTGGGCGGCCGGCTGGGGCCGGCGCGCGCCGATGCCCTGATCCTGCGTTTCGGCCGCTATATTTTCCTGCGTCACGAAACCTATCTGCGTTTCGCCGGCGCCTATCGCCGCAACCACATGCGAGCATCGCTCGTGGCGCAGTTCGTGCCGACGGTGCGCAATTATTTGCCCATCGCGGCCGGTGCGCTCCGCCTCCCGGCCTTGCCCTTCGCTTTCGCGACGCTGCTTGGCGCCATGCTTTGGAATGCCGGCTTTCTGATCGCCGGCTATGCAATGCGCGGCAGCGTCCACGATCTGCCCACCGTTGCGTTTCGCATCATGGCCTTTGTCCTGGTGATCGAGATCGCCTTCTTCATCGCGCTGCGTTGGCGCTGGAGGTCGCGCTTGCGGCAGCTTGGCCACTAGAAGCTTGCGTCAGTCCTGCCCGCTTCCTTTCCCCGTCGTGCGGGTGTTTAGTCCGGCCATGGCTTTCACCATCCGCCAATTGCAGTTCTTCGTCGCCGTCGCCGAGCAGGGCACCGTCTCGGGCGCCGCGCAGAACCTGTCGATTTCCCAGTCCTCGGTCACCGAGGCGATCAAGGAATTGGAGAGCGATCTCGGCGTCGAGCTCTTCGAGCGCCATCCGCGCGGGCTCAACATCACCCACAAGGGCCACCAGTTCCTGCGCCACGCGACCAAGATCCTGGCCGATGTCTCCGATGCGCGCCGTTCCTTCTCCAGTGAGCAGGCCGCCGCGGGCGGCCGGCTGCAACTCGGCGTCACCTCGCTGGTCGCCGGCTATGTGCTCTCCGACTTGCTCGCCCGCTACCGGCGCGCCTATCCCGGCGTCGAGGTCTCGGCAATCGAGGACAATGGCGACTATCTCGAGCACCTTCTGGTCGGCGGCAAGCTCGATATCGCCGTCATGGTGACGTCCAACCTGCGCGACCGCACGGCGCTGCAGTCGGAAATCCTGGAAGTCTCGGCCTACAGGTTATGGATCCCGCTCAGCCACAGGCTCGCCAGCGCTGACATCATCTCGATCGGCGATATCGCGTCCGAGCCGCTGATCATGCTCACCGTCGACGAGATCGAGGAGAACACCGGCAAGCTGCTGTCGGCGATCGGCGCGAGGCCCCATGTCGCCTTCCGCACCCGCTCGGTCGAGGCCGTGCGCAGCCTGGTCGCGACCGGCGCCGGCGTGGCACTGCTGCCCGACCTCGTCTACCGGCCCTGGTCGCTGGAAGGCGACCGCATCGAATCGCGCGACGTTTCCGGCTCGCTGCCGGTGGTCCAGGTCGGCACGGTCTGGCGCCGCGGCTCCGGCCTGCCGCAGTCCGCGCGCGATTTCATCGGCCTCGCGCAGTCGCAGCGCATGGTCCGTCGCTAATGTGGCCTACTCCAGGCTGACGTGGTCAGTCTTGCGCTTGCGCCTTGTTGCGGGAGCCGCCTCCGCCTTGAACGGACCCATCGGAGTAACCTCGAAACGGCCGGCGCCGGCCAGCCTGACGGCGCGCCGGAACGTCGGACACTCCATCGGCCGGGCGGCCGGACATCGGGCAGCGTGCCGCAAAGCCTCTCGGGTGGCGGTCAGGCGCTGGATGGACCGGTCCAGTTCGTCGGCTTTGGCATCCAGCCGCCGTCGATCCATTTTCGTTAGACCGTCGGGCGTCAGCATCGAGGAGATCTCGTCCAGCGCGAATCCACCTGCGCGTCCAAGCGCGATCAAGGCAAGCCGTTCCAGGACGGCCGGGTCGAACAAGCGTCGCAGGCCGCGACGGCCGATCGAGGCGATGAGGCCCTTCTCCTCGTAGTAACGAAGCGTCGAGGCGGGCACGCCGGTGCGGCGCGACACTTCGGCAATGTCCATATCTTTCATACTTGACCTCAAGTCGGCTTGAACTCGTAGAGTGCTCGCGACGATCGGCGCGAGCAACAGAAAGCGAGGTCCGTTATGCCGCAATCCGCGCAGCCAAACACACAGCAAGCCGCTCTATGGAACGACGTCAGCGGAAAGGCCTGGGTCGAGATGCAGCCGATCCTCGACGGGGTACTCGCGCCGTTCGAGCGCCTCGTGGTGGATGCCGGCTATCCCGGAGAAGGGGGCAAGGTCCTGGACATCGGCTGTGGCGCCGGCGCCACGACTCTGGCGATGGCGCGCCGTGTCGGGAACGACGGACGTTGTCTTGGGCTGGACATCTCGCGGCCGCTTGTCGCCCTGGCGACCGAGCGTGCGCGGCTGGAAGAGGTGGCAAATACAAGTTTTGAGGTGGGCGATGCGCAGGCATATGCGTTCGAATCCGGGTGCTTCGACACCGTCATCTCGCGCTTTGGTGTCATGTTCTTCGATGATCCCGTGGCCGCGTTCATGAACATAAGACAGGCCGCAAGGCGCGGTGGCAAACTCGCCTTTGTCGCCTGGCGCAGTCCGGTCGAGAATGATTTCATGACGACCGCCGCGCGAGCGGCCGCGCCTTTCCTGCCGCCCGCACCCGTGCCGGACCCCGAGGCTCCGGGGCAGTTTGCCTTTGCCGACGGCGCCAGGGTGAAGCGGATCCTTGAAGCGAGCGGCTGGTCGTCAATCAAAATCGAACAGGCGGACGTCCCGTGTCAGATCGCCGAAGGCGATCTGATGAGGTATGCCACCCGGCTGGGGCCGGTCGGCGCCGCACTGCGCCAGGTGGACCAGGTGACAGCCGAAAAAATCACCACGGTACTGCCCGCTGCATTCGCGCCTTTCATGGAGGACGGTAAGGCTCGCTTCAATGCCGCCTGCTGGCTGGCGACGGCGGTGGCTTGAAGGCGCTTTGATATCGGAAAAACCGATATCGGGTTTCTGATAAATGAATTTGCGAAACCGGATTTTTCACAGCACTTTCGCTCAGGGAACCAAGCCGCGCCCTGAGAGCGCTGCCCCTGAAAATGGGAGATCGACGATGAATGCATTCCTGAAGTCGTGCACGGCGCTGACTGTCGCGCTGACTTTTTCCGGTCAGGCCATGGCCCAGGTCAAGGAACTCGGCAAGGGTGAGGGCGAGGTCAACATCGTTGCCTGGCCTGGCTATATCGAGCGCGGCGAGACCGACAAGGGCTATGACTGGGTGACGGCTTTCGAAAAGGAAAGCGGCTGCAAGGTCAACGTCAAGACCGCCAACACCTCGGACGAGATGGTCTCGCTGATGAACGAGGGCGGCTTCGATCTGGTCACCGCTTCGGGCGATGCTTCGTTGCGCCTCGTCGCCGGCAAGCGCGTCCAGCCGATCAACACCGATCTGATCCCAAGCTGGAAGAGTGTCGACGACCGGCTGAAGGACGCTCCCTGGTTCACCGTCGACAAGGTGCATTACGGCGTTCCCTATCAGTGGGGCCCGAACATCCTGATGTACAACACCGAAGTCTTCAAGGAAGCGCCCAAGAGCTGGAACGTCGTCTTCGAGGAAATGAAGCTGCCCGACGGCAAGTCGAACAAGGGCCGCGTCCAGGCCTATGACGGCCCGATCCACATCGCCGACGCCGCTAACTATTTGATGTTCCACAAGCCGGAACTTGGCATCAAGGATCCCTACGAGCTCAATGAGGACCAGTACAAGGCAGCGCTCGATCTGCTGCGCACCCAGCGTACGCTCGTCGGTCGCTATTGGCACGATGCCGCGATCCAGGTCGACGATTTTCAGAACGAGGGCGTGGTCGCTTCAGGCTCATGGCCTTACCAGGTGAACACGCTGGTCGCCGCCAAGAAGCCGGTGGCCTCGACCGTGCCGGAAGAGGGCGTCACCGGCTGGGCCGATACCACCATGATGGAAGCCGACGCCGCCCATCCGAACTGCGCCTATATGTGGCTTGAGCATTCCTTGTCGCCGAAGGTCCAGGGCGACGTCTCGGCCTGGTTCGGCTCACTGCCCGTCGTGCCCGCCGCCTGCAAGGGCAACGAACTGCTCGGCGAGGAAGGCTGCAAGACCAACGGCTACGAGAATTTCGACAAGATCAAGTTCTGGAAGACGCCGGTGTCGAAATGCGCCAGCCAGAAGGACCAGTGCGTGCCCTATTACCGCTGGGTGTCGGACTATATCGGCGTCATCGGCGGGCGGTAACGCCATACCCTTCCCCTTGTGGGGAGGGTCGACGTGCAGCGTCGGGGCGGGGGACCGCTCCGCCGCTTGTGTCCAGTTACCCACGCCCGCGGCTTCGCCGCGACCTCCCCCACCGAGGGGGAGGTCAAGAGCGCACGCAATCGCGATCCGATAGAACCAGACCCGGCTATAGACAGACAGGCCCATGACCTCTGCCGTTTCCTTCAAACAAGTCTCGCGCCATTTCGGCAGCGTGCGTGCCGTCGACGCCGTCGATCTCGACATCGTGCCGGGCGAGTTCTTCGCCATGCTGGGGCCGTCCGGGTCCGGCAAGACGACCTGCCTGCGTCTCATCGCCGGCTTCGAGCAGCCGACGGCAGGCTCGATCTCGATCTTCGGCGAGCGTGCCGAAGGCGTTCCGCCCTATCGCCGCAACGTCAACACCGTCTTCCAGGACTACGCGCTGTTCCCGCATCTGAACGTCTTGGACAACGTCGCCTACGGCCTGATGGTCAAGGGCGTCGGCAAGGCCGAGCGGCTGAAGGCCGCCGAGGAAGCGCTGTCGCTGGTGCGCCTGCCGGGCTATGGCGCGCGCCGCCCTGGCCAGCTCTCCGGCGGCCAGCGCCAGCGCGTCGCGCTTGCCCGCGCTTTGGTCAACCAGCCCAAGGTGCTGCTCCTCGACGAGCCGCTCGGCGCGCTCGACCTCAAGCTGCGCGAGAACATGCAGGAAGAATTGAAGTCGCTGCAGAAGGTGCTCGGCATCACCTTCGTCTTCGTCACCCACGACCAGGGCGAAGCGCTGTCGATGGCCGATCGCGTCGCCGTCTTCAATGACGGCAGGATCATGCAGGTCGGCACGCCGGAAGATATCTACCAGCGGCCGAACACGCGCTTCGTCGCCGATTTCGTCGGCTCGTCCAACGTGCTGCCGCCGGATTTCGTCCAGCGCTATTCCGGCCAGCATCGCTGGGGCAGCCTGCGCCCGGAGTCCATCCGCATCTCCAGCGCGACCAGCGGCGACGGCGTCGCCGCAAGGCTGGTCGGCACCAACTACCTCGGGGCCACGACAAGGCTGGCGCTCGATGCCGATGGGCTGACGCTGCATGCGGTGGTGCCGGCGGGTATCGCGCTGCCGGCGGAAGGCGAAGCGGTGATGCTCACCTTCAACCGCGACAGCCTGCATCTGATGGATGAGCCGGCATGATGGAGGTTTGCGCAATTCGACTCCCCAGCGTGGCGCTCTACGGCGCCCGCCTCTGTCCTGCCGGACATCTCCCCCACTTGGGGGGAGATTGGATGTCGCGGCCGCTTTCGCCAATCGCCAGCGGTGGAAAGAGGGAGCCGGCGGCCGAATTGCTGATCTCCCCCCTTGTGGGGGAGATGTCCGGCAGGACAGAGGGGGGCGCGAAGGATCTCGGCCTCTCGGGTAATCTTCCTCGACACACGGTGGCCCCATGACCATCGCCGCTGTTCAGCCCAACCCCACCCCAGCCATTCTGCCCGGCAGCGGCGGCATGCGCGGCGCGCTGTCCGATCTCTTCTGGCGCCGGCCGAAGCTTCTGCTGCTCCTGATGCTCCTGCCGCCGGTGCTATGGCTCGGCATCGTCTATATCGGCTCGCTGTTCGCCCTTTTGGCGCAGAGCTTCTTCTCCATCGACGAGTTCTCCGGCCTCATCAACCGCCAGTTCACGCTGAAGACCTATGGCGACCTGTTCCAGGCCGCCAATCTCGACATTATCCTGCGCACGGTGACGATGGCGGCGCTCGTCACGCTTGCTTCGGCAATCATTGCCTTCCCCATCGCCTATTACGCGGCGCGCTACGCGCGCGGCCGCTGGAAGGCGCTGTTCTACCTCGGCGTTATGCTGCCGCTGTGGTCGAGCTACCTGGTCAAGATCTACGCCTGGAAGCTGATCCTCGCCAAGGAAGGCATCCTGACTTGGCTGCTCGCCAAGCTGAACCTTCTGTGGCTGCTCGACGGCTGGCTGTCGTTGCCGATCGTCGGCGGCAACTCGCTGTCGGTCTCCTTCACCGGCACCTTCATCGTCTTCGTCTATGTCTGGTTGCCCTTCATGATCCTCCCCGTTCAGGCGGCGCTCGAGCGCGTGCCCGGCAATCTGGTCGAGGCCTCGTCCGATCTCGGCGCCTCGCCCGGCCAGACCTTTCGCAACGTGCTGTTCCCGCTGGCGTTGCCCGGCATCGTCGCCGGCTCGATCTTCACCTTCTCGCTGACATTGGGCGACTACATCATTCCGCAGATCATCGGTACCTCGCGCCTGTTCATCGGCCAGGCCGTCTATTCGCAGCAGGGCACCGCCGGCAACATCCCCTTGGCCGCCGCCTTCACCGTGGTGCCCATCGTCATCATGGGCTTCTACCTCTGGGGCGCCAAGCGCATGGGGGCTTTCGATGCGCTCTGACCGCGGTCAATCCGCTCCGCTCGGCCTGAAGATCGCCGCCGCCTGCGGCCTGCTCTTCCTGCATCTGCCGATCCTCCTGATCTTCGTCTATGCCTTCACGACGGAGGAAAAGAGCTTCGTATGGCCGCCGCCGGGGCTCACCACGCAATGGTTCGCCGTCACCTGGAACCGGCCGGACGTCTGGGATGCGCTGTCGCTGTCGGTCCGCGTCGCCGCCATCTCGACGGCGATCGCGCTGGTGCTCGGCACGCTCTGTGCCGCCGCCGTCTCGCAGACGCGCTTCTTCGGCCGCGAGGCCATTTCGCTGCTGGTCATCCTGCCGATCGCGCTGCCCGGCATCATCACCGGCATTGCGCTGCGCTCGGCCTTCGCGCTTGCCGACATCCCGTTCTCGTTCTGGACGATCGTGCTCGGCCACGCCACCTTCTGCGTGGTCGTCGTCTACAACAACGCCGTCGCCCGTTTCCGGCGCACGTCGGGCTCGATGATCGAGGCCTCGATGGATCTCGGCGCCGATGGTTTTCAGACCTTCCGGCATGTCGTGCTGCCGAACATCGCAACCGCATTGCTCGCCGGCGGCATGCTCGCCTTCGCGCTGTCCTTCGACGAGGTCATCGTCACCACCTTCACCGCCGGCCAGCAGCAGACCGTGCCGATCTGGATGCTGGAGGAACTGATCCGCCCGCGCCAGCGCCCGGTCACCAATGTCGTGGCCATGGTCGTCGTGCTGGTGACGCTGCTGCCGATCCTGTTTGCCTATTACCTGACCCGCGACGGCGACCAGATCGCCGGTTCGGGAAAATGAAAACAGCGAGTAGTGAGTAGTTAGTAGTTAGTAGAGAATGGTGAATGGTGAATAGTGAACGAAAAAATACTCGGTAGATCACTACTCACTACTCACTATTCGCTTCTTCCCAAGGAGAACCCCGATGGACACCCAGATGCTGATCGGCTCGAAATTCGAGAAGGGCACCGAGACCGAGGAGCCGATACTCAATCCGAAGACGGGGGCGACCATCCTTAACCTGCCGGAAGCGAGCCCCGCGCAGATCGAGGCAGCCGTCAGTGCCGCCGAACAAGCGTTCGTCAGCTGGTCGCGCACCACGCCGGCGCAGCGCTCGGGCTATCTCTTGAAGATCGCCGACCGCATCGAGGCCGAAGCGAAGGAGTTCGCCGCGCTCGAGGCGCTGAACTGCGGCAAGCCGATCAACGCCGTGCTCAATGACGAGATACCGGCGATCGTCGATTGCTACCGCTTCTTTGCCGGCGCGGTCCGTTCGATGCCCGGCCAGGTAGCCGGCGAATATATTCCAGGCCACACCTCGATGGTGCGGCGCGACCCGGTCGGCATCGTCGCCTCGATTGCGCCCTGGAACTATCCGCTGATGATGATGGCCTGGAAGCTGGCGCCGGCGATCGGCGGCGGCAACACTGTCGTCTTCAAGCCGTCGGAGCAGACGCCGCTCACCACGCTGAAGCTGGCGAAGATCCTCGCCGAGGTGCTGCCCGAGGGCGTCGTCAATGTCGTGCTCGGCCGCGGCGACAGCGTCGGCAACACGCTGATCAATCACCCCAAGGTCAAGATGATCTCGATCACCGGCGACGTCGCCACCGGCAAGAAGGTGCTGCAGGCAGCGGCCAAGTCGGTCAAGCGCACGCATCTGGAGCTCGGCGGCAAGGCGCCCGTCATCGTCTTCGACGACGCCGACCTTGGCGCCGTGGTGAGCGGCCTGCGCGCCTTCGGCTATTACAATGCCGGCCAGGATTGCACCGCCGCCTGCCGCATCTATGCCGGCAAGAAGATCTACGACAAGCTGGTCGCGGATCTCTCTTCCGCGGTCTCGACCATCAAATACAACCAGCCGGACGACACCGACAACGAGATCGGGCCGCTGATCTCGCGCCGCCAGCGCGATCGCGTCTCGAGCTTCGTCGAGCGCGCTTCCGAACTGAAGCACATCGAGATCACCACTGGCGGCCAGCCGGGTGAGGGCTCGGGCTTCTATTACCAGCCGACGGTCGTCGCCGGCGCGTTGCAGGAAGACGAGATCGTGCGCCGCGAGGTGTTCGGCCCGGTCGTCTCGGTCACCCGCTTCTCGGATGTCGACGAAGCGGTGAACTGGGCGAACGACAGCGATTACGGCCTCGCCTCGTCGGTGTGGACCAAGGACGTCTCGCGCGCCATGGCGACCGCCGCCCGCCTGCAATATGGCTGCACCTGGATCAACACGCACTTCATGCTGACCAACGAGATGCCGCATGGCGGGGTGAAACAATCCGGCTACGGCAAGGACATGTCGCTCTACGCGCTGGAGGACTACACCGCCGTCCGCCACGTGATGGTGGCGCACGGGTAATTCGTCGTCTTTCCCGAAAGCAGGCCCCACCACGCGGGTGCTAAGACCCCCTATGTTGGAGGGGGTCATAGCGTGCTGTCCACCATATGCGACCTCTGCGTGTGACAGCACCGAAGCGGGCCGGTGGATTAGCGCCCGAAAGCTAGTCTAAGCGGCCGTCCTGCCCTCCACGGTCGATCCGGCCGGCTTGATGTTCTGGTTGACCCTGAAGACGTTGGAGGGGTCATAGGCGCGCTTCACCTGGCTCAGCCGCTCGTAGTTTGCGCCATAGCTCGCCCGCACGCGTGCTTCTCCTTCGTCGTCCATCATGAAATTCACGTAGCCGCCTTCGCCGTTATGGGGATGGATGCTCGCCCAGTAATTCTTGGCCCACTTGGTGAGGTCGGCGGCCTTGCCCGGATCGGGATCGATGGCGGCGATGACCATTGACCAGGTTGCGTCGCGAGCGTTCCAGGCGGTCTCGTCCTTGCCGACACGGCGAACGGCGCCGTCGATCGGGTAAAGATGCATAAGCGACAATTCGCTCGGCGCCTCGGCCGCCTGCGCGATATGGGTCGCGATGGCTTCGTCGGGAAGCGACTTGACGAAATCGCCCTTCCAATACCATTGCAGGCCCTTCGGAAGCAGCGGGTCGAACAACGCCTGCAGCGCCGGGAACGGCATCACGCCCATCCAGTTGAAGATCGGCGGCGGCAGGTTGTCCAACAGCGGCGCCATGGCCTTGCGTCCGTCCTCCTCCGTGCCGTTGTAGCAGGAGATGATGGCGCAGGCGCGCTTGCCCCAATATTCGCGCGGGAAGGGATCGGTCGACGGGACGGACTTCAGGCCGACAAAGGCGCCGAGATCTTCCGGCGCCTCGGGCAGGTAGTCGCGATAGGCACGCATGACGGCCGGCGCGTCCTTGGCCTCCCAGAACACCGGGCCGCCGAAGATCATGCTCACCGGATGGGCCTGGAAGAGGAAACTGGTCACAATGCCGAAATTGCCGCCGCCGCCCCGGAGCGCCCAGAACAGGTCGGGATTCTCAGCTTTGCTGGCTCTCACCATGCTGCCATCGGCCAGCACCAGATCGGCTTCGACCAGATTGTCGATGGTGAGACCGTATCTGCGGGTGAGATAGCCCGTCCCGCCGCCGAGGGTAAGACCGGCAACGCCCGTGGTCGAGACGATGCCGGACGGAACAGCGAGCCCGAAAGGATGAGTGGCATGGTCCACATCACCCGAAGTGCAGCCGGGCGCGACCCGCACGGTGCGTGTTTTCGGATCCACATGGACCCCTTTCATCGTCGACAGATCGATGACGAGCCCGTCGTCGCAAATTCCCAGCCCGGCGCCGTTGTGTCCGCCGCCGCGCACGGCGATCAGCAGATCGTTGTCACGTGCGTATTTCACAGCGGTGATCACGTCGGCGACATCGGCGCAACGTGCGATCAGAAGCGGGCGCTTTTCGATCATGCCGTTGTAGATCTTGCGGGCCTCGTCATAGCCGGCATCGTCACGCAGGATCACCTCCCCGCGCAGGCTTTCACGCAGTTTTGCATGGGTTTCGTTCGTCATAGGTTTGCTCCCTTGAT
>Ga0209758_1004680_pt1 | contig 11184 bp, 7 predicted proteins | sample AraplaMF_Col_mMF_FD_184258 | JGI IMG/M metagenome (GOLD analysis project Ga0209758, IMG submission 184258) | Arabidopsis root microbial communities from the University of North Carolina, USA - plate scrape MF_Col_mMF (SPAdes) (version 2) | ecosystem: Host-associated > Plants > Roots > Endosphere ... | reverse complement strand
CGCCAGGAGCAATACGTCTGCATAGCGGATCAGGTTATAGTTGATGGCGTTACCGGGCGCCCAGCTCCGGGGATCATAATACTGATCCTGTGTTGCCTGCCAGTATACATTTTTCTTGGGTGAATACACACCTGCATCTACAGGGTCACGCACCCAGGCAGCGCCGGGATGCAGGCCCCAGTCGAGATAGGGAATGCCCTGACGGCCCACTGTCCAGTCCAGGCGCGGATCTACCGTTTCGGTAGCCGTGTTGTGCTGATTGTAATTATCCAGGTAAGGCAATCCGTTTGCATCCGTCACATAAGAGTTCACCAGGTCACGGGAGGGCTGGAAAAAGCCGCAGCAGCTGAAAGGCCCGTTATAGGGGTAGTTCAGCATTTGTCCCTGGTTGGCATTGGCCGTTGTACCGGATCCGTCGTTCGCATCATACTGAATAGCGAAAACAGATTCCGCATTGTTCTCCGTGGCAGCATCGAAATTATTCTCGAACTGGTTCATCAGCGCATACTTCTCTCCTTTTGAGTTCACGCCCTGGGCAACGATCTGATCAAACAAAGGCGCAGCCTGTGCGAATTTGTGCTCGTACATGTAGGTTTTGGCCAGGTAACAGGCGGCAGCCCATTTGTTGGGACGGCCTACTTCCTCCTGTGTAAGGGCCAGGTTATCCATGGCGTATTTAAAATCTGTTTCTATATCGGGCCATATGTCCTGGTTATTGGCTGTCTTCATGTCGGCCGTCATTTCATCTATCCAGGGCACCATATTGAACATCTTCTTCAGGTCTGAATAGTAATGGGCACGGAGGAAACGGGCTTCGGCGCCTACTTCCTTCTTCTCATCGTCCGACATATCCTTTACATTGGGCAGGATGCGCAGCACCGCATTACAGCGGGTAATGCCTTCATAGTCTACCCGCCATTTATCATTAAAGTAACTGTTGCTGGCATCGCCTTTAAAAGAAGCGATGGCCATGGTAGCGGGAGAATCGAAGGGATCGCTGCCTTTATGGGCATCACCGCCGCATACGCTGCCATAGATCCAGTTATCGGGCGATACGGCGTAGCCGCTGCCACCTGCCAGGTTCACCATGTCGCCATCAACATAATCCTGCCCGTCGAGCGCGCCATAAGCGCCGATCAGCAGGGTGTTCACGCCTTTCTTGTTGGTGAGGGAGGCTTCATCCAGGGCAGACAGTGGAGCACGGTCCAGGAAGCTCTTGCTGCAGGAGTGGAACAGCAGGGCTGCGGTAAAAAGGGCACAACTGCTTGTATAGCGAATGATCTTCATCTTATACATTTTAATGGTTAGAAAGAAAGATTGATACCTACCAGGAATTCGCGCTGGCTGGGATAAGCGCCTTCATCCACACCAAAGTCTGTCACTTCTGCGCCGCCTATTTCGGGATCAATGCCTTTGTATTTAGTGATGGTAAAGAGATTGGCTGCCTGTACATATACGCGCAGCCTTTCTACATGCAGGCGGCTGATGAGCGTGGCCGGCAGCGTATATCCCAGCTGCAGGTTCTTTGCACGCAGATAAGCGCCATTATCAACAAAGTAAGAGTTGGGTACATTGTTGGTGCTGAAAGAGCCGGCATTCTCCTGGATTGGAGCCGTAGCATTCCTGTGATCCGGCCGCCAGGAGTCGTAGAGGGCGGTCTGGCTTTTAGCCCCGTTAAAGGAAGAATAGAAATCGGTCCACCACTTCACATTGTTCCATATCTGGTTGCCATGCACGCCGTAGAGAAAGATGCTGAAATCAAAATTCTTGTATTTCAATCCCAGGTTGATGCCGTAAGAAATATCCGGGTTGGGATCTCCCAGGAAGGTACGGTCGTCAGCAGTGATCTGTCCGTCGTGATTGATGTCTGCATAACGGAAACGGCCGGTGCTGGCGTCTGTCTGGTAAATAGCATCTGCATTGCCGGTGGTTTTCTGTGCTTCCGCATTGGCGGCAGTGATCTCGCTCTCATCGTTCCAGAAGCCGGCTACTTTATAACCAAAGAAAGCGGATACCGGGTGACCTGCGGCATTGCGGATGATGGTGCTGCCTTCAAAGCGGCGGCCATCGGCATCGAAGTATTCTACGCCATCCGCGATCTTTTTGATCTTGTTCTTATAGGTGGTGAAGGTCAGCGTAGCGTCCAGCTGCAGGTCTTTGGTAAGATTGGTATGTGTACCGACGGTGATATCTATTCCATGGTTCTCCATATTGGCCACATTGGCGTAAGGCTGTTGCGCCACGCCATAGGTGCCTGGTAGTTCGGGATTGAACAGCAGGTCTTTAATGTTCTTCTGGTAATAGTCGGCAGAGATTTCCAGTTTCCCGCCAAACAGGCTGGCGTCTATACCGATATTGGTATTTACATCACTCTCCCATTTTGCGTCGGGGTTACCGATCTGGTAAGGTTGAAAACCCAGCAGGATGCTGTTGTTGGTGCCGCGAAGATCGTAATACGACCTGTTCTTGTTGCCGTTGTACAGCGTATAGGCGTTATATGGAGACAGGTTGAACTGGTTGCCCATGATACCCCAGCCGCCGCGGATCTTCAGGTCGGTGAGCCAGCCGAGGCCTTTCATGAAATCTTCCTGCGAGATACGCCAGGCGGCGCTCACGGCAGGAAACCAGCCATAGCGGTGGTTCAGCAGCTTGGAGGAACCATCTCGGCGCAGGGTAGCGCCCAGCAGATATTTATCATTGAAAACGTAGTCCAACCGTCCTATGAGTGATACCAGGGCATTTGAGAAACGTGTATTCGCTGCCGTTTGGTTGCCCGAGCCGGTAGAATTATCTACATAATCCGGATCGAAGGTGAAGAAGTCCTGTGTGGTGCCGTTCAGGGTTCTGCCTCTTTCATCGTAAGCTTCTGTACCCACCAGTAGTTTCAGGTCGTGCAGGCCGTTGAAGGTATGGTGAAAAGACAAGGTGTTGGTCCAGGTCCAGTTCTGACCGTTAGACGAGTTTTCCGTATAAGAGTTCAGCGAGGAGTTCTCGCGGTTCTCGTAGGTGGGATAGGTAAATGTGTGATCCCAGCCGGAATATACTTCACCGCCAAAGCTGGTGCGGAAGGTAAAGAATTTCAGGAAATCTGCCTCCCCATAGATATTCCCAAACACGCGGTTCTTTTGTCCGCGGTTATTGCGGGTGCGGTATTGCATAGCTACCGGGTTGGAAGCCTCTCCCAGACCAATACCGTAAGAGCCTGCAAAATTGCCGCGGATATCATATACGGGAATGATGGGTTGCTGGCGATAGGTCATAGACACCGCGTTGTCGCTGGTCAGCGTTTCTATGCTGGGATTATCCGATACGGATACGGACAGGTTCTCTCCCACCCTGATCTTATCGGTGATATTGAACTGGCTGTTCGAACGGATGGTATAGCGTTTCAGGTAAGTATTCATCAGGGTTCCCTGCTGGTTGAAATAGCTCAGGGAGAAGAGATAGTTGCCTTTGTCGCCACCGCCGCTTACGGATATATTATGGCTGGTAATGGGCGCGGGCCTGAATGCCTCATGATACCAGTCTGTACCTGCTTTATTGGCCTTCGTGATGCGGTAGAAATTATTATAATCATCCGCATCGGTATAATCCGGGTTTACATTATACAGCGATGGATCCGTGCGGGGATCGCCTTCTTTCAATCCTACCGGCAGCAGGTAATCCGGCAGTACCGGCTGCTGTCTGCTGCCATACAACGTATCAGCAGGGTTGCTGATGCCTGAGTTGTGGTAGGCCATCCAGCGTAGATTGGCCATTTCCTGCGGGTTGAGGCTATGCCATACGTTTCCGCCTTTGGGATACTGTCGGCCGTAATAGGCATCGTATTGCACTTTTACTTTGCCGCTGCCTCTTTTGGTCGTGATAATGATCACGCCGTTGGAGGCCCTGGAGCCATAAATGGAAGCAGCGCCGGCATCCTTCAGTACCTGCATGGAGGCCACGTCATTGGGATTCAGGTCATTGATGTTTTGTGTAGGCACGCCATCCACCACATACAGCGGCGTGTTGTTACCGAAGGTGTTGACCCCGCGGATACGCACCATAGGAGCCTGGCCGGGCTGACCGGAGCCAATAACGGTAACGCCTGAAGCCTGTCCCTGCAGCTGGTTCTCTATCTGGGCGGTAGGCTGTTTGTTTAGATCCGCCACTTTCACTACGGTGACGGCGCCGGTAAGATCTTTCTTACGCTGCGCGGTGTAACCGGTCACCACTACTTCGTTCAGCGAGCTGGTGTTCTCATGCAGGGTAATATTCAGCTGATCGTTTGTGCCAACAGGCAGTTCCAGCGTTTCATAACCCACATAGGACACCTGCAATATTTCAGCGCCATTACCGCTGATACCCAGGCTGTAATTACCTTCTGCATTGGTGAGCGTACCGTTGGAAGTACCTTTTACCTTGATGGTAACACCCGGCAGCGGCGCGCCGCTTTTGTCGGTTACTTTGCCGTGCAGCATACGTTGCTGCTGTATCAGCGGCAAGGCCGGTGCGGACGGCCCCTCAGGTATTCTTTTTTCTGTGACGAGATAGAAACGTTCCCGCACTTTTTCGAAAGAGAGATTGAAAGGCGCCAGTGCCTTTTGCAGCACCTCTTCAGGCGAGTGGTATTGTGCAAGGTCGAGCTTTACTTTGCGGCTTCTGACCAGCTCACTTTTATAAGCGATAGAAATACCGAACCGGTCCTCTGTTTGCCGGAATACATTCTTTAAGGTGAGCTCTTCCAGCTGGTAATAAGCATTACCGGTGCTGATCGCCGACGGTTTTTCAGCGGCTATTACAGGGCATAGCCAGGCCATTGCCATTAGATGCAACGGCAGCAAACGTAGACTTTTTTGCATGCGAACTTGTTTTGAAATTTTAATGGACCCCGCTTACTTCCCTTTTCTGATATAGATCGTTTCGTTCTTTTGATGGTGCTGTACACCGAATACTCTTCCAAACTGCGTCATCATGGTATCTGCATTATAGCTCAGCGGCATGGAGCCGGATACCTGGTAGCGCAGCAACTGCGAATCAGCTACTACCAGCTTTTTACCAAATAACTGGAGCATGAGGCTGGCGGCATCTGCCAGGGTATAGTTATCCATGAGCAGGCGGCCATTGGTCCAGGCCGTGAGCCGCTCTACTGCTGCATTGGTTTTGGCAAAGCTGCCATCGGTCTTGTTGTAGCTGACCATTTCCCCCGGCTGCAGGAAAAGCCGGGTTTCTTTTTGGCTGCGCGGAGAAGGCACCTCCAGGCTGATCTCGCCTTTCTCCAATACCACGGTTGTTTTGTCGCCAAAACTGTTCACGTTGAACTGTGTGCCCAGTACTTCCACGGACAGCTTATCATAGGTATGCACAATAAAACGGTTATTGCCGCCGGTATGCCGCACATGAAAGTAAGCTTCTCCATCCAGCCAGACTTCCCGCAGATGGCTTTCATTCTCGGTATATAACAGGCGCGATCCGGCATTCAAGACCACGAGAGAGCTGTCGGGCAGCCAGGCACGCTTTACTTCGCCCAGGCGCGTGGCCGCACTCCAGCTGCGCGGTTCAAAACGGTAGTGTTGCTGTATCAGCCAAAGCGACGTAAGACCGGCGATGACCAGTACAGCGGCGGCATACTTCCAGGCATGCTTTAACCAGCTGCGGGCCACGCGCGGGGAAGCTGCAGGCGCGGTATCTTCTCCTGCCGCCATCTGCTCCCAGATGTTATCCCATAAGACAGTCTTTTCCGTTGCCGAGAGTGTATATTGTTCGAAATGGATGCTACGTATCAGGTCCACGGCCGATTGGACCACAGCGCGCTTTTCCGGATGCTCCTGCATCCACTTTTCCCAGAACCAGGTGTTCTTTACATCCGGATGGAGTACCCATTGCTGAAAGTACTCGTCCAGCACAAAATCGCGGGTGGTATATAAATGATAGGCCTTTTCCTCCAATGTGCGCGCTTTCTATATAAGAGCAGGTTATAAAGCGGATCTCATCGTTTTTGAGGAACTTTTTTAAAAAAAGTTTTCAGGGGGATGTTTTTATGTTCGGATCTGAACGGCCATTGTGCACATGTGGACAATAAACTGCCCGTCTTTCTTCCATGTAAATTGGCAATCAGGCGCTTGTGCTACGGCATATATTTTGGTTCCTGTCATGGGCTATAAAACCCAAAGAAAACTTAAAATCACAGGCTATGAAATTAACAATCACCCTCACGGGCATGCTCTTATGCTTTATTGCTATATGCCTCGCTGCAGTAACAGACCTTGGCGGAAAATGGACCGGCACGGTTACACTTCCTGATGGCAAGGTATATCCACTCACCTACATCTTTGAAACGAACGGGGATCAATTAACCGGCACAGCACAAGCAGAAGGCGACCCTAAGGCCATTATTGAGGGCAGGATAAGCGGCTCAGATTTCTCCTTTAACATAGTTAATGATGACGGGACAGGGATGCCGCATACGGGCAAATATTATCCGCAGGGCGATTCTATTGCCATCACCATAAAGTATGCAGGTAATGAGCTGCATCCTGTATTGAAAAGAGCCACTAAACCGTAATATTCCACAGCAGCTCCTGGCGCCTATTCCGTCCTCAGGCTTTTCAGCGGGTTGGCCAGGGCTGCTTTTACCGACTGGTAGGCGATGGTACATGCCGCGATCATAATGGACAGGATGAGCCCTGCCACGAAGGTGCCCGGACCAATCCCCACCTGGTAGGCAAAATTGGCGAGCCAGGTATGCATTACATACCAGGCTACCGGTGCGGCCACTACGAAAGCGATGGCAATCAGCAGGACGAACTCTTTTGCAAATAAGGTAACAATATCCGGTAATGAGGCGCCTAATACTTTGCGGATACCCACCTCCTTAGTGCGCTGTACAGCGGCAAAGGTCACCAGTCCGTAAAGGCCTAAACAGCCGATCAGGATGGCCAGTGAAGAGAAGAGCTTAAAGGCAGTATATACTTTTTCTTCCTGCCGGTAAAAGCTGGCGATATGATCATCGAGGAATTCATAGTAAAACAGGTTATCCGGGAAAAGGCTGTACCAGTCCTTTTCAATGCGGCTCAGGGTTTCACGCATATGCCCCGGCCTTATTTTTACACTGGCAGAAAAGAATACCTTCTCATCGTACCATATCACACAGGGCCTGATCTTTTTATGCTTGGACTCACTCTGGAAATCCTTCACCACGCCGGTCACCGTACAATAGGTGCCGTTTGCAAGGATATGTTTGCCCAGGGCTTCCTGCGGGCCGGCGATCCCCAGCTTATGCACCAGGGTTTCATTGACTACCACATCATGTGTGGTATCACCGGGGCTTTTCCTGGCAATCTTTTCTCCAGCGAGCATCTTCATGCCAAACATATCTATATAATGCTCGTCTACTATTTTGATCTCGGTTACATCATCCTTTGTAATGCCCAGTTCCGGAGCTGATAAAGGGCTGTATATACGACCATACACCGGCGCCCCTGTTGAAAAGCACACATCGCTTACACCGGGGTTATTCAGTAATTGCTGACGTACTACTTCCCGTTTAGACCTGTCTGCCAGGTTAAAGGCAACCACTGCCTCCTTATTAAAGCCCAGGTCCTGGTTCCGGAAGAAGTCCATCTGGCGCCCCACGATCATCGTACCGATGATCAATACCTGTGAAATAACAAATTGCAGCAATACCAGGCTTTTGCGCAGGGTAAACCCGCGGTAGGCGGCACCGGTGGATCCTTTCAATGATAAGACAGGCTGGAAGGCCGACTGTACGAAGGCCGGGTAAAGCCCTGCCAGGAGGATCACCAGCACCGTGGTAGCGGTCAGCAGCGCCATTACCACCGGCAGGAACAATTGATGGCGGTCTATTTTTATGTTCAGCCAGGCAGCAGCCTCCGGTAACAGGAAGTAAGCTGCTACGATAGCCAGCAGCACAGAAAAGATCACCAGCGAAGATGTTTCCCCCATAAACTGGCGGATCAGTTGCGAACGGCCGGCTCCCAGCGCTTTGCGCACGCCTACTTCCCTGGCGCGCTTTGCTGCCTGCGCAGTGGCCAGGTTGATGAAATTGATACAGGCGGTAATGATGATAAACAGGGCCACTACTGCCAGGGCATAGTAAGTGCCGCGGGAAGTGGTCGGCCTGTCGGAGTCATTAAGGTAGCGCTGATCAAAATGAATATCGCGGAGCGGCTGTAAGGGCAGCCGGGCTTCTTTTGCCAGATCGGCGCCCCAGTTTTTTGCAATAAAGGCTTTCATTCTGCTTTGCAGGCGGGCCGCAGGATAGTGCTCCGGCAATACGATATAGGCGTTACCGCCCATAATGGCGTAAAATTCGTTAGCTAAGGATCCAAGGTTCTTTTTAACGGTAGCAAAAGAGACCAGGAAACGGAAAGGCAGGCTGGTATTACCAGGTGGATCTTTTACGATGCCTGTTACCCGGAGGTCATACTGGTTATCCAGGTTGATGAGCTGTCCCATGGCATCTTTATTACCGAAGTATTTTCCCGCCATGCTTTTGGTCAACACGATAGTATTTGGTTCTGAAAGCGCCGTGTGTGGATTGCCCTGCAGCCATTGATAATCGAAGATGCTGGTAAACTGTTCATCCGCATACATATAGCCATGCTCGTTATAACGCTGCTGCCCTATTTTGAGCTGACCCAGCTGCTGGTACCATACCTGGGATACGTTCTCCAGTTCTGGGAAATCGGTACGCAAAGCCGGTACAACGCCCATGGATACACTGGGATTGAAGTCGATCGCATTGAGCGTAACCCGGTAAGTACGGTCTGCTTTGCGGTGAAAGTTATCATAACCAAGCTCATTCCTGACGATCAGGAAAATAATGAGACAGGAAGCAATGCTGATCGTAAGACCGAAAACATTCAGCAATACATAGTTGAGATTGCGTTGTACATTCCTGAAGGCGATGATGCAATAACTTCTGAACATGTGATAGCAAATTGGCACTATGCTGCACCTAATAAAATGCCAGACCTTAATATACTGATAATCAATTTTAAAGACACATTAAGCTCGTCCGATTTCGGCACAAAGGTGTGCGGTTCCGGACGTTTCTTCCCTACTTAAAGAGTAAGGCTAATAACCCTATCCCCAGGGTTTCTTTCAGCACTGCTATCGCTTTGGAGACGATATTATAAACGGAGTCCACTTTCATATCCATCATATCCGCCACTTCCTGGTAAGAGAGGTCCTGGAAGAAGCGCAGGTAGATGGCCTCCCGCTGGCGGCGTGTTAATGCGGCCAGTGCCTGGTGCAGCTGTTGCAATTGTTCTTTACGGGTCTCATCTTCGATGATGAGGTGCTCACGGGGCGGGATACACTCAAAATCGAAAGGGATGGTAGCGGTGGTTTTATGGCGGCGGTCTTTCTCCAGGCTGCGAAGCAGGTAACGGCGGAAAGAGCAGAGCAGGTAGTAGCGTATATGCACTACGTTCTCTGCAAGCTGGAGGCGGCTCTGCCAGAGATGCTGAAACAATTCCTGCAGGCAATCCTTCACCCGTTCGCTATCGCCGCAAAAGTGGATGCCGTAGCTATAAAGGTCATCTATATAGGTATGATAGATATAAGCAAAGGCGTCCCTGTTGCCCTGGCGGAACTGTTGCCAGCGGTCTGCTTGTACGACCGTATTATCTATAGCCGGCACAGGTATAATGGCTTTTCTCATAAGGCCAGAAATTTTGGTTGATCATCATAACGCTGCGGCATAAAAGATACTAAAATTGCGGAAAAAACAATAGCAATGGCACGGCTATTGTGACGGTACTGTTATGGAAAAGCATATCATTACCATCGTATTGAATGACAAGCCATACCAACTTTTCATTTCCATCGATCACCAGGAAGAAGAGATCACCTACCGGGTAGAGCCGGGAGCGGATGAAGAAGAACTGGATAATATCATTCCGGACCAACTTGAGTTCCGGGCTAATGGACATGTAAAGTTTGACGAAAGGCTGAAGACAGTGGAAAGCGAGCAGATAGCACGCCTGATCTGGCAGGAGATCCTCGATAAGCTGAATCATTTATAGTGTGGAAGAGCTGCACTATTACGTGAGCCTGACAGGCAAAACTGAGTGAATGCGTGTCCCTGTGTACCTATGACCCTATACTTTCTTGCCGTACTTGTCCGCTTCATGTAAGTGATGGCAACGAAATGAGTATATATTTTCTCATAAGCCGTAACTTCCCTCCCTAAAATATTTTTTACGATGAAAACAGGATTCATAGGATTAGGAAATTTAGGAACGCCCATAGCGGAAAATTTATTAATGCAACACCAACCCTTATATGTATATAACAGAACAGCAGCGAAAGCGCAGCCGTTAGTTGAAAAGGGCGCGGTGATCTGTACATCTGTCAAAGAACTGGCTGCCCTTTGCGATGTGGTGTTCACCCTTGTAGCAGACGACGCCGCATTGACCCATATTACTGAGGGACCTGATGGCATTGCCGCCAACCTGCGGCCGGGCGGCGTTCATATCTCCATGAGCACCATCCTGCCTGCCACCAGCACCGCCTTGGCTGCCACCCATAGGCAGTACCAGAACCATTATGTTAGCTCCCCGGTAATGGGCCGGCCGGAAGTGGCCAGGGCCAGAAAGCTCAATCTGCTGGTATCCGGAGACGAGACTGTAATAGCTTCGGTGAAACCACTCCTGCAGGATGCCGGGGCTGTTAATGTATGGGAGTTTGGACCCGAACCGGGCGCTGCCAATGTGGCCAAACTGTGCAGTAATTACCTCATTCTTTCCGGGGTGGCAGCCATGGCAGAAGGCATTCACCTGGCCAAACAAAGCGGCATTCAGGCAGAACAATGGATGCAGATGCTGACGCAGACCATATTTAATGCACCTTATTATCATATCTATAGCAGCGCCCTCCTGAAAGAAGCATACGTGCCACCCGGCTTTAGCCTGGCGATGGCATTAAAAGACGCTAACCTGGTCCTCCAGCAGGCACAAACAGCCGGCGTCCCGATGGCAGTAGGGCAAAAAACGCAGGAGCTTTTGCAGCAGGGAGTAGCCAACGGGTTGGGGGATCAGGATGTTGTGGCAGTGCAGAAAGTGGTAAGCGGGAAGTTATAAGTCACCCTCCGCTAACGACTCTTACCCTAAACCCGGCCCATTCGGTTGCGGTTCAGGCTTATTGGGCCCCTTGATCGCATTCCAGATCTCATTGGCC
>Ga0209758_1004676_pt1 | contig 11193 bp, 14 predicted proteins | sample AraplaMF_Col_mMF_FD_184258 | JGI IMG/M metagenome (GOLD analysis project Ga0209758, IMG submission 184258) | Arabidopsis root microbial communities from the University of North Carolina, USA - plate scrape MF_Col_mMF (SPAdes) (version 2) | ecosystem: Host-associated > Plants > Roots > Endosphere... | reverse complement strand
TGGCGATCTCGATGGAATCGACGGCGATGCCCGCGATTGTCATCATCGCCGGCATCCTCGTCACCTTCAGCCTGGCCGGCCTGTTCGGCATCGCGATTGCGACCACCACCATGCTGGCGCTGGCCGGCATGATCGTGGCGCTCGACGCCTTCGGCCCGGTCACCGACAATGCCGGCGGCATTGCCGAAATGGCCGGATTGCCCAAGGAAGTCCGCAAGGCCACCGACGCGCTCGACGCGGTCGGCAACACCACCAAGGCCGTCACCAAGGGCTACGCGATCGGCTCCGCCGGTCTCGGCGCGCTGGTGCTGTTCGCGGCCTACAATGAAGACCTGAAGTTCTTCATCGCCAATGCCGCGAAGTATCCGTACTTCCAGGGCGTGCTGCCAGACTTCTCGCTGAACAATCCCTACGTCGTGGTCGGCCTGCTGTTCGGCGGCCTGCTGCCGTACCTGTTCGGCGCGATGGGCATGACCGCGGTGGGCCGCGCCGCCTCGGCGATCGTCGAGGAAGTGCGTCGCCAGTTCCGCGAAAAGCCGGGCATCATGCAGGGCACCGACAAGCCGGATTACGGCCGCGCGGTCGACCTGCTGACCAAGGCCGCGATCAAGGAGATGATCATCCCGTCGCTGCTGCCGGTGCTGTCGCCGATCTTCGTCTACTTTGTGATCTTCGGCATCGCGGGTGGCGGTGCGGCCGGCAAGTCGGCGGCGTTCTCGGCGGTCGGCGCCATGCTGCTCGGCGTGATCGTGACCGGCCTGTTCGTCGCGATTTCGATGACTTCGGGCGGCGGTGCCTGGGACAACGCCAAGAAGTACATCGAGGACGGCCACTACGGCGGCAAGGGCTCCGACGCCCACAAGGCCGCGGTGACCGGCGACACCGTCGGTGATCCCTACAAGGACACCGCGGGTCCCGCGGTGAACCCGATGATCAAGATCACCAACATCGTGGCCTTGCTGCTGCTGGCGATCCTCGCGCACTGAGTTCGCGATAACTGATCGAAACAAGACCCCGCGGTGAAAGCCGCGGGGTTTTTCCTTGAATGAAGCTCATGGAAGGAGCGTTGAATCGATGTCGCTGTCATCCGCCAAAAACTACGCGCTGCGCGCTGCCAAATCGCAGGACCAGAAGGAAGCTACCGAGTTGCTCTCGAAAGCGATCCTGGAGTTGACGCTGGCGATCGAGGCGACCGACGCCAGGATCAAGAAGATCAACAAGTCGTCGTAGCTGGAAACCGTTTTCGCTTCCCGCGTTGATGTTTGCGCCAACGATCACCGGGAAGCGACGATGGGCCTGTCGAGCTGCGATGCCTGCGAGCGCGCGATACCGACCAACAGCGCATCCTGTCCCTATTGCGGCAGGGTCCAGAAGCCGCCGGGTGAGACCCGCCGCGAGCAGCGGCGGATGCTTCTGGCCATCCTGCTGTCGATGGCCATTTTTGTCCTCTGGCTGTGGCTGCGCGGCCCGCCGGGTTGAGCAGGACGACTTGATCGGCGCCCTTACTTCACCTCCATCTGAAGGCCTTCCTTCTCGATGATGGCTTTGAACTTATCGGTTTCCGCCTCGACGAAACTGGAGAACTGCGCCGGCGTGCCGTAATCGGCGGTGGCGCCCATCGCCGCGATGTTCTTCTTGATGTCCTCGCGCTCCAGGATGGCTTTGACCTCCTTGTTGAGCGCGTCGACCACGGCGGGCGGCGCGCTCTTCGGCAGGAACACGCCGAACCACGATGAGACGTCGAACTTCGCTAGTTCGGGCGCGCTCTCGCGCATGGTCGGAATCTGCATGGCCGAGGGGCTGCGCTCCGGCGTGGTGACGGCGAGCGCGTTGAGCTTGCCGTCCAGCACCTGCGGCAGCGTCGGATAGAGATTGTCGAACAGGATCTGGATATCGCCGCCGAGCGCCGCCTGCAGCGCCGGCCCGGCGCCGCGGAACGGGACGTGCACCATCTTCAATCCGGTGAGCTGTAGGAACCAGGCGCCGGTGAGGTGAGGGCTCTGGCCGGTGCCGGATGAGCCGTAGCTGAGCTTGTCGGGATTGGCCTTGATGTAGGCGATCAGCTCGGCGATCGACTTGATCGGCACCGAGGGATGAGCCGAGACGATGTTGGGAATCCGGATCATGTTGCTGACCGGCTGCAGCTGCTCCGGCTTGTAGCTCATGTTCTTGAAGATGCTGTAGGCGATGGCGTTCGGTCCGGGATTGCCGATCAGGATGACATGACCGTCGCCCTTCTGCCGCGCCACTTCGGCGGCGCCGATGGTGCCGCCGCCGCCCGAACGGTTTTCCACCACCGCGGACTGACCCCACGCGTTTTGCAGATGCGCCGCCAGCAGTCGCCCCATCACATCGGTCGAGCCGCCGGCGGCGGCCGGCACGATGACGCGGACGGTTTCAGTGGGCCGCCAGTCGGCGGCGGCTTGGCGCGGCAACGCGGCGGCAGCCGACAATGTGACGGCAGCGGACAGCACGCTCCGGCGAGACAGCGGACGGGTCACAGTGTTTCTCCCTGCTGGATGGTTTCTTATTTTGCAGGAAGGGTAGTGGGGCGCAGGGCGGTCGGCAAGCAGATGCGTCGACGCAGAACCGTTGCGCGATTTCAGCTGGATTATGGCGTTTTCGAGCGAAGCACGCCCGCGGGCTTGATCCGGGGGTGGATCCCGGTTCGCGTAAAGAAACGCGTCAAAACAAGTTTCTGGCGTGGAGTTTATCATCGGGCCGGCCAAAGGCCCGACCCGATGGTCAATCCGCCCTGCGGAAAATCAGTGGAAGCTGATCAGCTTGAACAACGGCGTCAGGTAGCTCAGCTCCTGGCCGGAGGTCGGCGTGGTTCGGCTGATGAAGTCGAAGATCTTGCCGTCCTGCAGGCCATAATTGGCGAGCCGGGTGACTTGGCGGTTCTTGTCGAAATAGATCGCGATCACCCGCTGGTCGGTGACCTTCTGCGGCATGAACGCCACCGCGCGCTCGGCGCGCTGCGAAATGTAGTAAAATACCTCGCCGCTCAGGGTCGCCACCGTGGAGGGTGTACCCATCACGATCAGCACCTGGTCCTGGCTGGCGCCGATCGGAATCTGCTCGAGCGCACCCTCGGGCAGGACATAACCCTTCTGGAACTGTTCGCCGGTAATGCAGCCGGCCAGCGTCGCGCACAGCAAGGCAATGGCCAACACCGCCGGCATGCCGCGCCGACGGCGCCGGATTGCGCCTGATTGCCTCAAAACTGTCATTCGGGAGCTAGCCCCATCCTCTTGCGTCACGCGAGGCGTTGACGTACCGGGCAGAACCTCTGATAGCAACATGTGCGAGCCCCAAAGGATTTCCTTACAAGAGCTTGCCTGAGGATCTGACGATGCTTTGGCCGTTCAACCACTTCCTGAAACCCCGGACGCCGTCGCGCGGCACCATTGAGGTCATCTATGGCATGATCGTGGCGCAAGCGCGAGAACCCGTGTTTTATCAAGCCTTGGGCGTACCGGACACGGTTAACGGGCGTTTCGACATGGTGCTGCTGCACCTGTGGATGGTGCTGCGGCAAATGCAGCAGGCCGGGGACGTTGCCGGCCTGGCCCAGCCACTGTTCGACCGGTTCTGCAGCGACATGGACCATAACCTGCGCGAACTCGGCACCGGCGACCTCGCGGTGCCCCGTCGGATGCGGGAGTTCGGCGAGGCCTTTTACGGCCGGTCGGCCGCCTACGACCAGGCCCTGGCGGCGGGGGATGAACCTCTGGCGGAGGCTCTTTGCAAGAATATCTTCAATGGGCAACGGCTGGAGCAAGCCCGACGGCTGGCAACCTATGTCCAGCAGGCGGTTGCGGGCCTGGCCGGGCTCGACGAGGCGACATTATCCAGCGGTGGCTGGCGGTTTCCGTCGCCCGGCGCCCTGGGCAAGGCGGGGATGAACTGAGTGGATCCGATGACCGACAAGCAGGAGCATTCTAAACAGGACCCCTGGAGCGTTCCGTTGGCAGTCGCCCAAATCCCCGAACAGGGCCTGCACCGCGATATCGAAGCGAATCCGGCCGAACGCGAAGCCATGGCGGCGCTGGCCGGCCTGCGCAGCGTTTCGTCCGCGCGCGCCACGCTCGACATCACGCCGATCCGCGACGGTCGGGTCCATGTCGTTGGTCGGGTTTCTGCAATCGTGGGGCAGACTTGCGTCGTGACGCTCGACCCGATTGATAACCCGGTCGACGAGCCGGTCGACCTGATATTCGCACCCGACTCGCAAATCCGCGAACTGGCCGAATCGGTCAACGATGGTGACGACGACGCCGAGGTTCCGGACCCTCCCGAGCCGATCGTCGGGGGGGTTATCGATCTCGGCAGGTTGGCGACTGACGCCGTGTTTTTGGGAATAGATCCCCATCCGCGCAAGGAAGGCGCGGTCTTTGACGTCCCCCTCACGCCGCCCGATCCGGAAGACCATCCGTTTGCCGCCCTGAAGGCGCTCAAGGGCGCTACGCCTGCCCGCAAGCCGAAAAAACCCAAAGGCGGATAATCCGGCTAGTCGAACCGTGTTTTGCCCGACATGGGCCGGGAACAGGCAGGCGTGCGCGGGTTCCTCGGCATCGCCGGTTTATCGGGCGCTGTGGCTTGCCCGGGGCGACGTCCCGGTCAAGATGTTGTATCAGGGCGCGGAAACGCTATTGTCCCGCCGGGATCGGGGGAGTGCTGGTGCTTCGCCGCTTGCCGCCGGCCGCGGCGAGCTTTTCGTCCGCAGTTGCACGCTTCTGAATCGCAGTGAAGAGATTTCCGGGACGTTCATGCCGCAAAAGGTTCGAATCGCGCTTGACGCCATGGGTGGCGACATCGGCGCATCGGTGGTCATTCCCGGCGCCGCGATCTCGTTGAGCCGACATCCCGACAGCGAATTCCTGCTGTTCGGCGACAGCGCCCAGATCGACAAGCAGCTGGCCGCGCATCCGGCGCTCAAGGCGGTGTCGCGGGTGATCCATACCGACGTCGCCGTCAGCATGCATGACAAGCCCAGCCAGGCATTGCGGCGTACCCGCAAGGGCTCGTCGATGTGGCTGGCCATCGAAGCGGTCAAGAAGGGCGAGGCCGACGTCGTGGTGTCGGCCGGCAACACCGGCGCGCTGATGGCGATGGCGAAGATCTGCCTGCGCATGCTGCCCGGCATCGACCGGCCGGCGATCGCCGCGGTGTGGCCGACCATGCGCGGCGACAGCGTAGTGCTCGATCTTGGCGCCACCATCGGCGGCGACGCGCATCATCTGATGGCGCTCGCGGTGATGGGCAGCGCGATGGCGCGGGTGCTGTTCGATCTGGAGCGGCCGACCGTGGGCCTGCTCAATATCGGCGTCGAGGAGGTCAAGGGCGGCGAGGAGATCCGGGAAGCGGCGGAGCTGTTGCGCTCGATGAACCTGCCGCAGCTGGAGTTCGTCGGTTTTGTCGAGGGCGACGGCATCGGCAAGGGCGCCGCCGACGTGATCGTCACCGAAGGTTTCAGCGGCAACATCGCGCTCAAGGCGGCCGAGGGAACCGCGCGGCAGCTCTCGGAATATCTGCGCAACGCGATGGCGCGAACCTGGCGGTCCCGGATCGGCTATCTGTTCGCCAAGAACGCCTTCAAGGCGCTGCGCGACAAGATGGATCCCTCCAAGTCGAATGGCGGCGTGTTCCTGGGCTTGAACGGCATCGTCGTCAAAAGCCATGGCGGGACCGACGCCGAGGGCTTTGCCTATGCCGTCGATGTTGGCTATGAGATGGTCCGCTACGATCTCCTGACCAAGATCAATCAAACGCTCAACAGCGACGGCAGCGCTCTTAGCTCAGCGCCGACTGCGCAGGAGGCTGTCTCGTGACTGCGATACGTTCGGTCGTGCTCGGCTGCGGCTCATATCTGCCGGAGCGGGTTTTGACCAATGCCGAGCTGGCGGCGAAGGTCGACACGTCGGACGAGTGGATCGTCCAGCGGACTGGTATCCGGCAGCGCCACATCGCCGCCGACGGCGAATTTACCTCCCACCTGGCAATCAAGGCCGCGCGCGCCGCGCTGGCCAGTGCCGAGGTCGACGTGCAGTCGATCGATCTGATCGTGCTGGCGACCTCGACGCCTGACCGTACGTTTCCGGCCACGGCTGTCGCGGTGCAGAACGCTCTCGGCATCAACCATGGCGCGGCGTTCGACTTGCAGGCGGTCTGCTCCGGCTTCGTTTTCGCACTGGCGACGGCGGATAATTTTCTGCGCAGCGGCGCCTTCAAGCGGGCGCTGGTCATCGGTGCCGAGACGTTCTCCCGCATCCTCGACTGGAGCGACCGCGGCACCTGCGTGCTGTTCGGTGATGGTGCCGGAGCGGTGGTGCTGGACGCCCAGCCACAGCCCGGCAAATCCTCCGACCGCGGCATCCTGACCACGCATCTGCGATCGGACGGCCGTCACCAGTCGAAACTGTACGTCGATGGCGGACCGTCGTCGACCCAGACCGTCGGCCATCTGCGGATGGAAGGCCGTGAGGTGTTCAAGCACGCGGTCGGCATGATCACCGATGTCATCGTCGATGCCTTCAAGGCCACCGGCACGTCGGCGGACGACATCGACTGGTTCGTGCCGCATCAGGCCAACAAGCGAATCATCGATGCGTCGGCCCACAAGCTGCATATTGCGCCGCAGAAGGTGGTGTTGACGGTGGATCGCCACGGCAACACCTCCGCCGCGTCGATTCCGCTCGCATTGGCGGTCGCGGTGGCCGACGGGCGCGTCAAGAAGGGCGATCTGGTCTTGCTCGAGGCGATGGGCGGCGGCTTCACCTGGGGATCGGCGCTGCTGCGCTGGTAATCGCAAACGCTAAAATGTTCCGCGAATTGTTTTGATTCTTCATGCTCCTGCATTGATGAGCACTGTTGACCGTGGGTCGTTAACCTCATAATTTCAGGCACGAATTGTTCGCCGTGAGTGGGGCAGGCGATGACTGGGACCGGAAAAACCGTTACACGCGTGGATCTGTGCGAAGCCGTCTACCAAAAGGTGGGCCTGTCGCGGACGGAGTCGTCTGCCTTCGTCGAACTGGTCCTGAAGGAGATCACCGATTGCCTTGAGAAGGGCGAAACGGTGAAACTGTCGTCGTTCGGGTCTTTCATGGTGCGCAAGAAGGGTCAGCGTATCGGACGCAATCCGAAGACCGGCACCGAAGTGCCGATTTCGCCGCGTCGGGTGATGGTGTTCAAGCCGTCGGCCATTCTGAAGCAGCGGATCAACGGCCACGCCAACGGCGATGCCACCAACGGCAGGGCCGAATAGCCGACGAGACTTCTAGTTCGACGAGATCTGCCGTTCGAAGAGGAGCGTGTGTTTGGACAAAGCGCCGGATGCGTTCCGCACCATCAGCGAGGTTGCCGAGGACCTCGACATCCCGCAGCATGTCCTGCGCTTCTGGGAAACCCGCTTCACGCAAATCAAGCCGATGAAGCGCAGCGGCGGCCGGCGCTATTACCGGCCTGACGACGTCGATCTGCTCCGTGGCATCCGCCGGCTGCTGTACGGCGAGGGCTACACCATCCGCGGCGTGCAGCGGATCCTCAAGGAACACGGCATCAAGTCGGTCCAGAGCCTGGTCGACGACGCTCCCGCGCCGGTTTTCGCCCAGATCAACGAGGCCACGCTCTCTTCGGTGCTTGCGGAAGACGATTATGACGACGTCGGTCCTGACGAGGATGATGAGGAAGATTTCGAACCCGCGCCGGCCCGCCGCACCGCGGAGATCGCTCCTCCCGCGCGCGAGGATCGAGGACCTCAGCTCGGCCAGATCACGACGGCAGCGCCCCGCCTCGAAAGCATGCCTGCGGCCCCGGATAAGCCTGCGGCCCCACCGCTCGATATCGCAAAGCTGGAGAGCGTACTGCAGGACCTGATTGCCTGCCGGCAAGTGCTGGAGACCGCGCTGAACGGCGGCTGAGCGCCTTCGGGGCGCGAGTGGCTGTTCCCGGCCGTCTCTGGGGCGGCTTGCAGCCTTCTTGCGCCGGGGCCGGATCGAAGCTACAGGAACGGGGCCGCAATGGCATCGGAGCGTGGCGCAGCCCGGTTAGCGCACTAGTCTGGGAGACTAGGGGTCGGAGGTTCAAATCCTCTCGCTCCGACCATTTAAATTCTTGCCATTTAAGTCCTTGATTCCGCTCACAGCGATTCAAACCACGGACTTTACCCCATGCAGGACTTCGCCGGCAGGATTGCCGTGATCACCGGGGGTGGCACCGGCATGGGCCGCGAGCTCGTGCGTCAGCTGGTCGCCGAGGGCTGCAATGTCGCGATGTGCGACGTCTCCGCGGCGGCGATGGCGGAAACCAGGCGGCTCTGTGAGGTCGAGCGGTTGCCGCAGGGCCTGCGCATCACCGCCCATGTCGCCGACGTCTCGGATGAGGCTCAGTTGCAGCGATTCCGCGACGAGGTCGCCGAGCGGCACCAGACCGACAAGATCCATCTGCTGTTCAACAACGCCGGCATCGGCGGTGGCGGCAGCCTGTTCACCAATACGCGCGAGCAATGGGAGCGGACGTTCAACATCTGTTGGGGCGGGGTGTATCTCGGCACGCGCATCTTCATGCCGATGCTGCAAAAGGCCGACGCCGGCCATATCGTCAACACGTCGAGTGTCAATGGCTTCTGGGCATCGCTCGGACCGGGCGTGTCGCACACCGCCTACAGCGCCGCGAAATTCGCGGTGAAGGGATTTACCGAGGCACTGATCAGCGATCTCCGGCTCAACGCGCCGCACGTCAAATGTTCCGTGGTGATGCCCGGCCACGTTGGAACCTCGATCGTGTCCAACTCGCGCAAAATGCAGAGCGGCACCGAGTCCGACAGCCTGACCGCGGATGAAATCGCCCTGACCCGAACGAGGTTGATCGCCGCCGGCCAAGATGCCGCCAACATGTCCGATCAGGATATCCAGGCGATGGCTGCCGAGCGGGCGCGCAGCTTCCTCGAAGATGCGCCGACCAGCGCCGCGGCTGCGGCGAAGATCATCCTCGACGGCGTCAGGGCCGAGCGCTGGCGCATCCTGGTCGGCGACGACGCGCACCGGCTCGACCAACGGGTCCGCGAGACGCCGGAGCGCGCATATGATGTCGACTTCTACCAGAGTTTTGCGGCGGAGGTCGGCTGGCGGCTGGGCTGAACGGTTGGCTCGTGGAAAGGCGGGCCTCGACATGACGATCACAATCGGAGCGTGCCATGGCACTGGAAGGCGGATGCTATTGCGGGGGAATACGTTACGTCAGCGAAGGCAAGCCGGTGATGAAGGCGCAATGCCATTGTCGCGAATGCCAGTACATCTCCGGCGGTTCGCCGAACCTGTTCGTGCTGATGCCACCAACCGGCTTTCGTTACAGCAAGGGCACCCCAAAGCGCTTTACGCGCAGTGATCTCGACGACGCGGTGACGCGGGAATTCTGCCCCGAATGCGGCACCCATCTCACGACGCGGCGGCCGGGCCTGCCGGCCGTGATCCTGAAGGTCGGGACCCTGGATGATCCGAGCCTGTTCGGCGCGGCGCAGATGGCGATCTTTACCATCGACAAGCAGCCGTATCATCACGTGCCCGACGACCTGCCGGCGTTTGAGCGACTGCCGCCTCGGTAAGCCCTTCAGGCCGTTCCAAACATCACTTTCCTGCCATCGGGATCGATAACGGTGATGACCGCCTTGTCCGCCGAGAGGGGTGGCACGCCGAGATGTTCGAGATGCCGGAGAAAAGCTTCGTGGTCGTCTATTGTGAAATACAGGTGCGTCACATTTGAATCGATGCGCGCCGGATGCGTGTATGGCGCGAATGCTTTCGCATCATGGATCGCCAACTGGATGTTGTTGGTGTCGACGCGCCAGTAGACGTGCCCCTCGACGCCTACCTTCACGAGCGGGAGTGCGGCCACTTGTTCATAGAATGTGGCCGTCGCTCGCGGGTTTTCGGACGTCAGGAATACGCCTCTCAAGGCTGTCTTCATGGCGGGGGCTTTCGCTCAATCGCACGGTCGCGCGGGGAATTCACCCATGCACGATCGACTTTTCGATCATGCAATGGATGCCCTTGGAGCCGTTCACGGTCTGGGTGACACGCAGATCGGCGGCGAGGCTGCATAGCGTGTAGGCGTCCTCGCGCGACAGGTTGCGCGTTTCGCCCAATAGCACGATCATGTCGCGCAGCGCCCGCACCACGCATTGGTCGAGGTCGGGATCCATCGCCATGGTCATGTAGTGGGTCGCCGTTTCCGCCCGCGGATAGGTGAAACGCAGGTCCTTGCGCAGCGTCAGCCTGAAGCGGCCCTGCAACGCGGTCTCGATGGCGGTGACGCAGACCTCGCCGTCGCCCTGGACGCCGTGGCCGTCGCCGCAAGAGAACAGCGCGCCCGGCACGAACACCGGCAGATAGAGTTTTGCGCCCGGCGTCAGCTCCTTGTTGTCGAGATTGCCACCCATCGCGCGCGGGACGAGCGAGGTGATGCGGCCCCAGGCCGGCGGCGGCGCCACGCCCATCACGCCGAAGAACGGTTTGAGCGGCAGGTCGAGGCCCCACGGCATGCGGCCGACCATCCGCTCGCCGTCGAGCGGAATGTTGATCAGCCGGGTCTCGTGAAAATCGTCCGGCAGGGTGCCGGCGAGGGGCCGGATCAGGTTGTAGCCCCAGTCCTGACGCAGCTTGACGTCGAGGATCTCGACCTCCAGCACGTCACCGGGTTCGGCGCCGTCGACGGCGACCGGACCGGTCAGGATGTGGCCGGGCACCATCCGCTCGTTCTTGGCGTGAACCTCGAAGAGCTCCGGCGGGACGTGGAAGCGGGTGCGGTCGGGCACCGCCTCCGGACCACCGGTGATGGTGTCGATGGTGATTTCGTCGCCGCTGGCGATGATGAGCACCGGCTTGAGCCTGGCTTCGAAAAATCCCCAGTGGCAGTTTTCCGGACTGGCGTGCAGATGGTGATGCGTCATGGCGGCTCGGTTTCCGATGGTTGCGGCATTGCCTGCGCCGGTCGCAGCGCGCCAACAATCCGGCTATGATCAATCCTCGAACGGCGCGTAGCGGTCAAGCTGCCGGTCAGGGAGAACCAGATGCAAAAAGAAGCAGCGAGCCAGCAGGCGTTCGATTTTCCAGCCATGGTAGCCGAGCTCAACAGTCTGCTGAGGCTGAAGACCACCGTGATCGGCATGAAGATGTTCGCCCGGGTCAGCGA
>Ga0209758_1004674_pt1 | contig 11196 bp, 3 predicted proteins | sample AraplaMF_Col_mMF_FD_184258 | JGI IMG/M metagenome (GOLD analysis project Ga0209758, IMG submission 184258) | Arabidopsis root microbial communities from the University of North Carolina, USA - plate scrape MF_Col_mMF (SPAdes) (version 2) | ecosystem: Host-associated > Plants > Roots > Endosphere ... | reverse complement strand
GACTTTTACGTTTCGAGGGCTGGCGGATCGATCCGGCCCGGCGTCAGGTCCACGATCCGGCCCAGGCCAGGATTGCCATGACCACCCACGAGTTCGATCTGCTTCTTGCCTTTTGCCGCAATGCCGGCCGGGTTCTGACGCGCGAGCAGTTGCTTGCGGTCACGCATGCGGGGCTCGCCGGTCCGATCGAGCGGAGCATCGACGTGCATATCAGCCGACTCAGACAGAAGATCGAGAAGGATCCCCGCGATCCGCTTCTCATCAAGACGGTCCGGCTTGGCGGTTACGTGTTTACCGCGCGGGTGGAAGAGGCCGATGTTTAGACGCCTGCATCGTGTCACGATGACGATTCGCGGCCAGATCACCATCATCATTCTGGTTGCGCTGGTGACGATCGTCACCATGGGCGATGCGGTGGAGCGCTGGGCCAGGGAAGATCTTGCCGCCCCGGATCTCGAAAACATCGCCGAAAAGCTCAACGCCATCGCCGAGCTTCTCGGACCCGCCTCGCCCGAAAACCGGCAGATCATCCTTGCCAACGCACGTCGCGCCGGCTGGCACATCGAACTTGCGCCGATGGCGACCGCGAGCCGGTTTGTACAGTCTTCGAGCCATCAGAGCTTTCTGGACGTCGTCGCTGCGTGGTTGTTTCCGCCAGACAACGAGCCGCCCATCGGCGGCTGGCAGACCTTCCTCGATGACCGGCGGGTGATTGCCGCGCGTGTCGACGACGGCACGATCGTCATCACCTCGGGTTTTCCGGATTCCATGCTGAGCAGCGCGTTCCTGGGACGTGGCCCCTATTACTTCGTCGCCTTTTTCGTATTGATCGGCTTTTTCTTCATATTCGCGATCAGAGCGATCACGGAACCCATACAGCGCATTGCCCATGCGGCAGCGGTTTCCGACATTACCACCGGTTCTCCTGTTTTCGAGGAGAGGGGAACGGTCGAGATCGTTGCATTGGCCCGGGCATTGAACGGCATGCGTCGGCGCATCCGTCTGATGATCGAAGCCCGCACCCGGATGCTGCGCGGCATCGGCCACGATCTGCGCACGCCGCTGACGCGGCTGAAACTGCGTGTGGAGCGGATGGGCGACGGCGGTCAGAAAGACGCCCTGCTTTCCGACATCGATCGGATCGAGAGCCTCCTGGTAGAGAGCCTGAACTATCTTAGAAACGACTATGCGACCGAGATGATCGAGCTCGTAGACGTCGCCAGCATCCTGCAGACGGTCTGCAGCGAGTTTGCCGATATCGGCCACGCCGTCCGATATGCCGGGCCGAACCGGCTTCTGGCCAGGTGCCGGCCGCTTTCCATCACGCGCGCGGTCACCAATCTTTGCGACAACGCCGTCAAATTTGCGGGCAAGGTCGAGGTGACTATGGCCGAGCGGCCGGAAACCGTACTGATCATCGTTGAAGATGACGGCCCAGGCATTCCGCAGGACCTTAGAGAGCGGGTCCTCGAACCTTTCTTCAAGTCGGACCAGTCTCGCGCTGGAGGCGGCTTCGGCCTCGGTCTATCGATCGTCGCAGATATCGTTCACTCCCACCAAGGCACATTGGAGCTGCGGCAGCGCAATCCGGTTGGTCTCAGCGTTGTTGTCGCGATACCGAAATGAAGGTGAAGCGGTAATCTGTCGTCGAAGGCTCTTCAACGATCGCGATCCGATGTGCATGTCCGGTGTTGAAGATCGATCGGTCGCTTTACGTCTACAAGTCCAGGCGCGGCGAGCAGGTCGAATTGAAGCTCAGGATCAAAGACATCTGTCGGACACGGGTAGCGAACTCCTTGCAAGGCTTTAAAAGCCGTTGCCGTTGCGAGCCAAATTGAAACACTCTCGTTGGTTCAGTTATCGTTGATAGGAATTCGTTACCGATAGCCATAGCGCATTCGCAAATATGCTAATATTTAGTGTAGATTGCCCTCGGGTTTATGTTGTTTGCCACGGCAGAAATAGAAAAAGGAATAGAATATTCACCTTATCGCTGCTGTTTGGCGAGAAGGTGAATGTTCTTTTCTATATTTTTCTTTGTCGTCGAATTGTCTTTCTTTTTTCGGGAATTGGTGGCTTCGGGCGAAACTGCCCATGCAGATGTTATTCTATCGCTGCGGGAGGGCGGATGATGGTAAAACGACCGATCAGGGCGGGAACGCAGTCTCCATCTCTCACTCAAATACGTGCGGCAGGCCTGAACGCCAGCACGAGCGTGCTGACGGGTACGGCAGGCACAATTGTCGGTCCGGTGACCGGTATTGATTTAGGGACGATATTCGTCCCGCGCCCGCTCGATTTTGTCGGTAATATCTTTGAGCAAAACCGCCCGGGTGACGCGGTTGTCAGACCCGATGATCTGGTTGCGCTGCGTATCGAGACGCGCAATCTGACGATCGTTGCAGGAACGCCGCCCCGACTGAAAAAGCAGGCTTCGGGTGCTGCCCATGTCATTTTGCATTTTCCGCCCCAGTCGATCACCGAGGAAACGTTTTTCGAGACCCGGCCCTCGGGAACTCAAAATCCTGCCGCGCAGCGGCCTGACGAAGAGGTCAAGGAAGATCCCGCGGGTGGCACAGAAATTCCCCGTGCGCCCCCGATCAGGGCGCGCATTGCCGGGGAATCGCGACTGGTATTCCAGGTGCCGGATGGATTTGATATTCCCTATACTTTGGAGGGAGTTCTCGACGCCTGTCAGGCGCTCAGTCTAAAAGTGGCAGCAAATGCGGGACCTCGCGGGGCGGGGCGGCGCGTGTTCACCACGACAGATCTATTCGATAGCCGCAAGTTAGCCGCCTTGCCGGCCGCCAAGCGGGCCGCCTTGGCCAGTTTCGCCATCAGAAGCACCCAGCTTGCCGCTGTCCAAAGTGATTTCGCAACATTGAGAGCGCGCCAGTTTTCGGGTGGCGCCGCGCTTAAGGCGCTGCCACGGGATCGTTTCGATCTCGATGTTGCCGTGCCGATCAGACCGGGTGCGCCGCGTCCAGCACTGCCGACGGCGTTGATGACATCGATCGAGTTGCCGTGGCGGCTGATCCTGTCGCCCCATGCGGCGGAAAAATGGCGCCACGCGGCAGCCCCTGCAACCTCGCCGGCCACAAGCCGCACCGAACTCTGGCACTCCAGGCTCGTTGCTCCCGATGCCGACGGCAAAACGATCGAGCCGCCCTATGACGATCCCAACCGCACCGTGCGGGCGATCTGGGCGCTGACCGGCGAAGGTTCGACCAAGTCCATGCAAAGCGGCTGGCCGGTCCCTGTTGCCGCTGCGCTGCCCGCGCCGAGCACCGCTCCCTTCCGTATGCCGCTCGACGATTACGATCGGTTCCAGATTGCGCATCTTTCATCGAACTTCTCGGTGTCGAACTACACACCGCAGCCCGTCGATACCAATCTGATGATGCTGACGGCACTTGGCGGCTGGCTTGAATCACGTGGCAACTGGGATCCGCCGGGTCTCTCGGTCGAGGAGTGGGGTCATCGTGCCAGCATGGGGCGAGACCACTATGTGCGTGTCGTCTATCGCGGCTTCCTGTTCCCCTTTGGCCATCGTGTTTCCCTGGTCAAAGTCAGCGAGCGCAAGTTTCACAACGGCGCCAAGGACGGTGAGGGCAAACCGGTCATCGAGCAGATGCCGGGCAACGCTGCGTATTTGCGTCAACGCCTGTTTCTCATCGTACGCGAACGCGAGCGCAATTATACGGAGCCTGGTGCAGATCAGCTGCGAAACAATGCGGGCAATGTGTTCTATGGCCGCCAGTTCCCATTCACCAACATACGGGTTCTCACGCAGGTAACGCCAAATCTCGATCAGCCGACGGCCTCGGATGTCGCCGGATTCGGGCAGCGTATGTTCTGGCCCAATGTGAATGGTCAGCCATTTAAATTCCAGTTCGTCGCAACCGATCTCGATGGGCGGCGCGTGGCTTTTGATCTGCCGATGATTTTCATGGATAACACCCTGGCATGCCCGCGTATTCTGAACCCGGGCAGCACCAAGCTCGTTCCTGATTTCACCGCTGCGGAAACCAATGCAGCCATTGCGAACCAGGACTATACCAATGCCGGCGCCAAACATACGGCTGGTCTCAATCTGCAGCGGGTTGCGATGGCCACGAGCGTCAAGGCCGGCGATACATCGGTCCAGGTCGAGGAGATCGATTTTGGCGGCGAGGTTGAGGCCAACAACCAGACGCTGCGCAATTTCAGCAACGGGCTCAACCGGCCGGTATTTTTCCCCAAGGTCGCCGAGACACGGGCTCGCATCGGTGCGCTCGCCCATCTCAGCGGCAGCACCAAATCGAACGCCCTGGTCTGGAACGCGTTCTATCTCAGGAAGGGCTTCGACACCAATGTCGGCGAGGTCTTTGCCGACGTAAAGAACAATCCTGATATGGCCAAGCTCGATTTTTCGTCGCAGGGCGATCGGTCGGGCGGTTTTGTCCAGCCCAATTTGAAACCCAACGCCCTGTCCCGTTTTGCCGGTCCGGTCATGGGAGATGTCGGCCAGTTTATCGAAGGCAAAGTGCCTGCCGGCGGTGGCTTCCCGACGTCGATCAGCGATCTGCCCTTGCCTTTGCTCTTCGGCTGCATTCCCTTGGGCGAAGTCATCGAGGCTGTTGCAAATCTCGTCGACTCGCCGGAAAAAATTCCGAAGTTCGGCAGCGAAGCCAGCACCCAGGTCGAATCCTTCATCAACGGCCTGGCGCGTCTTTATTCTTTCATTGAAGGGATCGCTTCGCAGCCAAGCAGCATCGGCGATGCCGCAATGTCGGCCTTCAAGGCGTCGTTGAACGACCTGCTTGCACAAGCAAAGGCCTATGCAGCCGCGCAAATTGCCCCTGTAGAGGCAGCAGCCAACCAGCTCATGGCGGCGCTCAACGATGTTGCGGCCAAATTGCAGGCTCTCGCCTCGCTCGTCGTCAACGGGGCGGCCTCGGCTCCGGATCTCACCAATATCCCGGCGAGCATCACGACGGCCCGCGCCCGCCTTGCCGACCTCAAGACCGCGGCTAACGCGAATATCGGTGGCGTCAATCTGCCATCAGGTATCCGCCAGAGCCTTCTCGGTTTTGTTGCCCAGCTCGACGCGGTTCTTGAAGACCTTCAGACGCTGCCGTTGCTTGTGGCACAGGGTAAGGCGCTGTTCGATGCGCTTGATGCCATTGTTGGTGATCCAAGTCAGATCGAAGCCCTGTTCTCCGATCCGGCGACACTGCAAACACGGGTCGAAGCGGTGGCTGGTGCCATCGGCCCGCTCAAAACCACTGTGGGCGGTTTCGATCTGCTTGACGGTGCCCCGCGCAAAGTCATTGTCGACGCCATGACTGCTGTCGAAGAGGTCATCGGGGGCATTGCCGATCTGCTCAAACTGATAGAAGGGCTCGTCGGCGAAGAACTGACGATCCGCTTCGACTGGAACCCGGAAATCGACAGCTGGTGGCTGCCGGGAACGGCACACACGCCTGACAAGGCGCTGTTCCGAGCCAACGACAGGCATGGTTTCCTGATTGCTGTGGAAGCCAAGGTCAAGAAAAATGGCGCCTCGGCACCCAAGATCAGTGTCTCCTGCGGCCTCAAGCATTTTGATCTTGTGCTGATTGCGCCTGCCAGCTTTCTCGAGCTGAACTTCGAGAAAATTGAATTTTCCATCGACAGTGCCGCCAAGATGGATGTCGATGTGCTGCTCAACGACATCAAGTTCGTCGGTCCGTTGAGTTTTGTCGAAACCCTGCGCGACCTCATCCCGCTCGATGGTTTCAGCGACCCGCCCTATCTCGATATCTCGACCAAGGGCATCGATGCCGGCTTCTCGGTCACATTGCCCAGCATCAGCATCGGGGTCATGAGCCTGAGCAATCTGGGCCTTGGCGCCGGGTTTACCGTGCCTTTCATCGGTCAGCCGCTGAGCGTCCGCTTCAATTTCTGCACCCGAGAGCAGCCGTTCTGCCTTACGGTCTACATGTTCGGCGGCGGTGGCTTCTTTGGTGTCACCATCGATCCGCACGGCGTCCAGATCCTCGAGGCGTCGTTCGAGTTCGGCGCCAGCATTTCCATCGATCTTGGTGTTGCCTCGGGTGGCGTGCATGTCATGGCCGGAATTTATTTCCGCATGGAACAGGATGCCGCCTCGCTCACAGGCTACTTCCGGCTCGGCGGCCATGTCAGCGTGCTCGGCATCATCACGGCCTCGCTCGAACTTTATCTGGAGCTTCGTTACGAGTTCCAGTCGGGCAAATGCGTCGGCAAGGCGCAACTGACGATCGAGATATCGGTGTTCATTTTCTCCGGTAGCGTAACGATAACCTGCGAACGCAAATTCTCGGGCGCCAATGGCGATCCGAGCCTGCGCGAGATGCTCGGCTTTAATCCCACTGTCCCGCTGGATCAGGAACTCGGCCAGATCGACGCCGATACTGAATATGCGTGGCGCGACCATTGCGAAGCTTTTGCCTGAGCGGGGAGGATAATCGATGGCAACCCAGACGCTTCTTTGGACGGTTCTGCCTCACGGGCGTTTTCCCGACGGGCCGAATGGCGGCAGACGCCGGGTGACGATATCCGTTTCTCCAAGGCTTCGGCCGCAGGCAGCCGACGAGCAGGTTCTCAAGGCGTTTCCGGAATTTCTCGACTGGCCGGCGCTGGTGGCCGATGCGAAGTTCGGGCTCAGGGTAGGGGCGGCCGAGGTTCCGCTGAAACCTTTGAACCTGGGTGATTCCGATCTTTGGAAGCAGCTGTTCGGTACCGCGACACCGGTGGCCGGTTTCCAGTTCAAAGACATGAGCAAAGTCAATCTGCGCTCGTTCCAGGTCCGCAATGTGCTCAAATTCCTCCGACGCCACTATGGGCGGCTTGCCGTGCAGGCGGCCTCGAACCATCCCACCCTGCTGCCCTGGAAAAACGCCCATCCCGATCTCAAGGAGATGTTGACCGGCATTGGCACGCGAACGCAGAAGTTCAATCTGGGCGATCGCCCGATTGAAGTTGCCTTGCCCGGATTTTCGCGCTTTTTCGGCGAAGCGGAAAACGGAAGGTCGATCGAGAACTTCCTGAATGATGCGGTTTTCGGACCCGGTGGACTATACCGCACCCCGGTTGCCGCGATCGATTCAGAGGAAACCGGAAGTCCTTCAGTGGCCGGGCAAGTCGTCCGGCGCACCCTGCCGGCCGACTGGTTCAACCCGCGGCCCGGCGGACCCAACACGCCGCTTATCGGCGCGCCGGACGCCTCGCTCATGGATCAGTTCGCCAGCGCCGACGAATATGCCTACTATCAAGCCAATCGTTTTTACAACCGTGAACCGCCGAGTGCTGCCGAGCGCGCCATGCGCCGTCCGTCCTATGCCGATATTCCGGCACCGCCGAAAGTACCCGATTTCGATTTTCACCGGATCGTCGCTTCGTATGCAGACTATCCATCCCTGCTGCGCGCGCTCGGGCTTTTGATCGATTGCGTGATCGAAGACGACGAGCCATTCGACGAGGCCATCGCCGCCGGCGGCGGAATTGGCAAGGGACTGATGTCGCTGCTGGTCAGCCTGCCGGGCAGCCACGACCCGAATGATGATACCACGCCACGCACGGCCTGGCAGGACGACAAGGAGCGCTTCTTCACCCGGCCGCGCAGCACTGACTTCCAGCGCGGCCTGCTCAGGCTCGAGGCCTCCGACGACAACTGGGGTCTGGTTGAGAAGGACAAGCCCGGCCTGTTCGACGTCTATCAGGTCGACTCGGATGGGGCCGTGCACAAGACGGTGGGCTTCACTCTCAGCGCACAGAACCTTGTCGGCAAAAGTCTCAGCCTGCGCCAGATCGATGGCGAGGTGACCTATACGACCGGCGACAAGCAGGCTGTTGCTGCCTTGCGTTCCGGCGGCCTTGGCGTGTCTCGTCACGGCCGGGCGGCACAAGTTGCCGCCGATGCCGCCGCCGCCGCCCTGAAAAATCAGGCTGTCGAATCTGCCAACGGCAACAAGATCGTGTTTTTTGCAGAGGACGTGATACGCGGCTTCCGGGTTGATGTCTCTCCCGTCAAGGATGAGATTACGCCGGGCAAATGGTTCTCGCTTTGCGCCCGCGTCGGCGACTACCGGTTGATCAAATCTGGTACGTCGCTGCCTCTGCCTCCCGATGAAGGTTATGTCTCTGGAGCTTCGACAACAAGCACTGCGAGCGACGGAGTAGATCCCGACGATCATTATCTGCACGAGTCGCTATTTCGCTGGACCGGCTGGAGCCTTAGCGCCCCGCGTCCGGGACTGGTGCTGCGATCCGCTCCGGTCAAGGATACGCAGCTGCAAAGTGAACAGCACGCTGTGATCACCGACGAGGCAGCCGACGGCAATGGGATCGCCGCCCAGTTCAAGGCTGCCAAGGGCTCATTGCCGAAGCTGCGGTTCGGCCAGCTCTATCGTTTCCGAGCCCGCCTGGTCGACAGTGCCGGTAACAGCCTCGAAAAGGACGATCCGACCCTTGGTGAACTCGAGCAGGCAACCGATGCCGTCGGTTACTGGCGCTTCGAGCCCATCGATCCACCGGCGCTGGTGCAGCGTCACCGGGTGAGCGAAGGCGAATCTCTCGAACGCCTGGTGATCCGCAGCAACTTCGACAGCGATACGGATGCCTATCTCGGCACGGCGGATTTTTCCGCGGCCATCGCCAAGCCGGAATCGCAGGACTTCGAATATAGAGCACTCAACGAGCGTCACTTGGTGCCGCCGAAATCCTCGCAGCAGCAATGCGAGCAGCACGGCCTTTTCGACCCTTTCTTTGCCGACCCCCTGACCATCAAGAAAGGCTACGAAATCGCGGCTCGCGAGGCAGGCACGCTTTACGATGCCGAAGCCGGCGCACAAGTCGAACTGATCACACCTACCTCGCTTACCGAAATCGCCAAGACCAACGCCGTGCCGCCGGCACTGCCCGGGCCGGACAATCCGGAAGGCGACCGCCTTTCCGCCGGCCAATATGTCATTCATCGTGAAGCGACGGTTGAAACCCCTTATCTGCCGGACGCGGCGGCGGCCGGTATCGCGCTGCGCGCTGCCGCCGGACATGCGCTGCCTGGCGTCGTCACCGAAATGATCCTCGGGCCAAGCTGCGTCGTGCGCCGCGCTCCCAATCAGGAACTGGTGCTCATGGTGGCGAACCAGGAGGATTGGCCGCACAGCCGTGGTTTTCGCCTGATTGTTGCGGAGAGAAAGGCGGATCTGACGGAATTGCCTTGCAAGGAGGCATTCGTTGATGATGGCGCGCCGAAATGGGACGAGAACGAGAGAACACTGACGTTTTTTGTTGCCAAGGGACGAATCGTGCGGCTCGTCTATTCGAGTTTTGCAGATCCCCATTTGATCGAAACGTTCGGTGTGCCCCATTGGACGTTGAGCACGGCAGAGCGCAAATTCGTTTCCGGGATGGCCGTCATGGGTGCCAATTGGCTTCTGACGCCGTTCCGCAATCTGGTTATGGTGCATGCCACGCAGCAGCCGGTCTGCCTGCCCGAACTCATTGCGTTCTCCAACTTTCGAGAACCGGGCTCGAAATTCACCGATCTGCATTCCCGTATCGTTCGGCTGCACGGTCCTTCGACCGGCAAGTTCGAGATCGAGGCCGATTGGCACGAATGGGTCGATGACCTCAGCAAGCCCGCACCGGAGCGGATTGTCGGGAAGGGCCAGCTCGGCGAGATCCAGCTTGCCGAGAACCACGACAATGAATTCAATCTCGATGATGCCATCAATAGCCAGATCCATGATCCGGCTCGGCCCCGAGCCCCGGCGAACCGCCATGAGTTCGGCGACACGAAATTCCGGTTGATCCATTATCGCCTGCGCGCCACGACGCGCTTCCGCGAGTATCTGCCACCGTCACTTTTTGCCGTTCGCGATCTTGTCACCCGCCTTGGTCCGATCGCCACCGGCGCACCCGTCAAGCTCGCCGCTGACGACGATGCGGGTGCTCCGGTTCTTACCGATCCCGCAGGCGATACCGGCCAGGCACTTGTTCTCGCCAGTGCCCCACCCGATGATCCGCGTGTGCTTTATGTCGTGCCGACATTCCGCTGGACCCGCACAGGTTCCGGTAGCGCTCAGCAGATTACCCGCATCGGCAACGGCCTGCGCGTCTGGCTCGACCGTCCCTGGTTCAGTTCCGGAGACGGCGAACTTCTCGGCGTCGTCGTCTTTGGCGAGAATGCCCGCTTTACCGATATTCCGGCCAAGATGCAGCCCGTCGTGACCCAATGGGGCCTTGACCCGCTATGGGATACCGATCTGCCGAAGACCAAGACAAGTGCCAGCGACTTCGCAGCACGGGTGACGTCCGAGCAGCTCAAGCTTCAGGAACATCCGGACGGCAATTTTGTCGAAGTGATCGGCCATCGGGTCCACTGGGATGCAGACCGGCATCTGTGGTATTGCGATATCGAACTCGATCCGGGCATTGCCTATACGCCCTTTGTCCGGCTTGCCCTGGTGCGCTACCAACCCAACGCGTTGTCGTCCGCCAAGATTTCAAAAGTAGTGATGACCGAGTTCTCGCAGGTTCTGCCCAGACGCAAGGCAAACCTGCAGATGACGGGCAACCAGATCAGCCTCAAGCTCACAGGCAAGGTGCCTCATTTTGGACCGATGAAGTTTCCTGTCGATTCGGAATACACAAATATATCGTTTATCGGCGGCGTCCACGAGACCGGACGCAACCGCGTCGAACTGGTGCTTCAGACCCGTGATCCCGAGATCGATTCCGATCTGGCCTGGCGCGACCAAAGCATCCTGGCGAGCGCAATTGTTGGTGGCGACGCGAGCGACAACCCGTTGGTGACGCCAGGCATCAATCCGGGCGGCATCTTTGCCCTTCCGGCCGCTGCCGCACCTGGCGCGCGGACGGTCGAGCCGCGTGCAGGCCGGGCCATCTCTCTGTCCTCGTCGCTAGACCTTTCGGCAGCAACAGATGCAGTGCTTGACCCCGCCGTCATACTCCCCGGCTTCCTCGATCCGGAAATATGGTCGGTTTCGCTGACGCTGCCCGATACCGGTGGCAAACCGGCGCGGCTGATGCTGCGTGAATTTGAACGTTATTACACCGACAGCACCGTTCCGGAACGGCGCGGCAATGCGGTATTCAATCGCCGGGTGATCGAAGAACGGCTGGTTTATGCAGCGTTGTTCGAAACAGGGGTCTGATCGGATGCTCATC